>Ga0302324_100019730_pt1 | contig 13220 bp, 10 predicted proteins | sample Palsa_T0_1_FD_201949 | JGI IMG/M metagenome (GOLD analysis project Ga0302324, IMG submission 201949) | Peat permafrost microbial communities from Stordalen Mire near Abisko, Sweden - Palsa_T0_1 | ecosystem: Environmental > Terrestrial > Soil > Palsa > Peat permafrost | place: Sweden: Abisko...
GATTTCGGACCAAGAAGCGGGTCCAAGGGACCCGCGCAGGCCAAGGGCCTGCCCCACTATTTATGCAGACCCATCAACGACTCTAAAGTAAGTGACATTGGGCTCCCAGCCCGCTTCCGCCCGAGCGCGTGGGACTCCGCCGCAGCGCGAGGCGCTGCCCCACAGCAAAGTGAACAATATTCAGGGTTAGGCGTTCTTCCGTACAACCCACGTGGTCATGCAACGTTGATTCTGCACGACGGTAGTCTTCAGCGGGTCCGCTAGCTGCCCGCCGAGCTCCGCGGTGAAGCGGAGCAAAAGCGCCTCGTCCACCAGATAGCGCTCCGAACCGTCGGGCAACCGAAAGCGGCGGCCCGCCACGCGCTGAACTTGATTTTCCATTCCGATGGAAGATGCCAGCCGGCAGAAAAGCATGCCGCCGGGTTTCAGTACGCGCCAAGTGGCGCGCAGCATGGCTTCAAAATGACGGTCGTCGCGCGCAAAGTGGAGCACGGCGCTACTGAGCACGAGGCCGGCGAATCCGTCCGGAAAGGTCATTTCTTCGATGGCCTCCACTCGAAAATTGTCCCGGGGAAGCGCCGGTGCAAGGGACGCGGCTAGGCGCCGGGTATACTCCACCGCGTTCGCGTCCATATCCACGCCGAACACCTCGTACCCCTCCCTGAGAAAGTAGACCAGGTTGCGTCCGGAGCCGCAGCCCGCATCGAGCACCCGCGTCCCCGGCCGGATGCGGCCGCGCAGCAGTTGGTCGAACAGGTAGATGTCGATCTGGCCGAATTGCTGTTGAAGGTCGGACATAGCTTCCTTCCGATCATACATTCAACGCTGTCGAGTTAAGATCGATGATGGGTTTCCAGGGAGGATCTGCTCATGTTCCGTCTTCTAAGCGTCGCGTGCTTGATCGGCCTGATGGCTGGTTCACATCCAGCTATGGCCCAAACTCCGCCGGCGGCCGCCCGCCCGGAGCGCCCATCGCCGCCGACGCGCGATCCCAACACGCCCGGTTATGTCACAGCCAAAGAACTGCCAGACGGCGCCAACGCTCCGGCAAACGCCGACGGGAACTTCATACTCGGTCCGACACACAACCCCGCACCGGAGACGACCGCTCGGGAAGGCGTACCGCAGGGAGCGGTCTTCACCTTCATCATGGAATCGTCCGAAAGCAAGATCTATCCTGGTATCGCGCGGGAGGCCGGCACCTTTGGCAAGCCAGACCCCGCCGACCCCGCCAAACTGCTAGTGACCACCAGCCACCCCGCTGCCTACAGCCGCCGAGTAACCGTGTATGTCCCGAAGCAATACGTTTCCGGCACCGCCGCGCCGTTCATCGTGGGGGCCGACGGACCCGATCGGGCGTTGTTCACGGCCCTCGATAACCTGATTGCCGAGCGCCGCGTACCCGCGATGATTGCCATTTCCATCGGCAACGGCAGCGGCGACGCCCAAGGCAGCGAACGCGGTCTGGAATACGATACGATGTCGGGCTTGTACGCCGAGTTCGTGGAGAAAGAAGTGCTGCCTCTGGTGGAGAAGCAATACAATGTGAAACTGATCAAAGATCCGGAGGGACGGGCGACGATGGGCGGCAGTTCGGGCGGCTCGTGCGCCTTGATCATGGCGTGGTATCACCCGGAACTTTACCATCGCGTTCTTACCTACTCAGGCACTTACGTGAATCAGCAGTGGCCGTGGAACCCCCAGAGTCCGCACGGCGCATGGGAGTTCCATGAACGCCTCATCCCCAACACCCCGGCCAAGCCGCTTCGCATCTGGATGGAGGTCGGCGACCGGGATCTTTTCAATCCGAATAGCATGCGCGACGGCATGCACGACTGGGTTGTGGCCAACGAGAACATGGCCAAAGTGCTGGCCGCCAAGGGCTACCATTATCAGTTTGTATTCGCGCGAAGCGCCGGCCACACCGACCGCGCCGTAAAGCAACAAACTCTGCCCGAAGCTCTGGAATATCTATGGCAAGGGTACCCTGTCGGGGGGCCGAGGAATTGATGGAGCTGCGCGGGTGGTTGCCCGAATTGAATACAACCGGCTCTCCGTCCGCAGAAGCAGGCGATCCCCGGAAATCGCCGGAGTGGCTTGGGCCATTTCATCCAGCGGATTGACATGCAGCAACTCGAACTTCTCGCCGGCCGCGATCACGAACGTCTTGCCCTCCTCGCTTAAGCAGAACACCTTGCCGTTATAAGCCCAGGGCGAAGAGGTGAATGCGCCGCCGGCCTCAATCCTGGACCGGTAGGTGAGCTTGCCGGTTTTCGCGTCAAAGCGGCTTAAGATCCCGGTCTCCGACAATGCATACAGGGCTCCGTCGTAGGCCACCTCTGTCGGCAGGTAGGTACCGCCATGGGGCTGCGACCACGCCACAAACTCGCTGGATTTTCCGTCCTCGCCCGGTGTCAGGTTACCCGCCGCGCCAGGCCTGACCGCAAACAGTCCCTTTCCCCAGCCGCCGTTCACGTACAACATGCCATCGTAAGCGAAGGGACTCGGAATGGGTATCACAGACATGCCGGAGAGCCGCCATAACTCCTTGCCTGCCGCGTCATAGCTCACTGCCGCACCAGGTCCGACCGTCACGACTTCCGTCCGTTGCGAGTTCTTCCAAACAAATGGCGTAACCCACCCCGACCGCTGCGGCGGTCCGTCGCCTTTCATCGCCAGGTCCCGGTTTGTCCGCCAAACCTGTTTGCCAGTGTGGGTGTCGAATGCCGCGACGAACTGCTGCTTCTCGTTGTCGGCGACAATCAGCAGCATGCCGCCCCAAAGCACCGGCGATGCGCCCGTCCCGAAGTCCAGGTAAATCGGATACGCTTCCAGCGGCGTGTGCCAGATCGGCGTACCTTGCATGTCGTATGCATAGAGGCCCAGGTTCGCGGCGTAAACATAAACCAGCTTCCCATCCGTCACCGGAGTCTCCGAAGCAAAGCTGTTTTTGCGATGCCGTCCTCCCGGCGGGTGGCCTGAATAGAACTCCCGCTTCCAAACCACTTTGCCGGACCGGACATCGAGACAGTACAGGTAGTAATGCAGCATCACCTCCTCCGGCAATTCGATGTCGCGAGCCGTCACGCGCTTCATGACTTCCTGCTCGCTGAGCCCTTGCTTCATCAGTTCCGCCACGTACTCGTTGCTGTACTCGGTCCCAATCTGCGGCGGCTTCGACTTCCCCTCGGTTGCTACCGTCGTGACAAACACATTGTGCCCGGACACAATCGGCGACGACCATCCTCGTCCCGGAATCTCCGCCGCCCACTCCACGTTCTCGGTCTTAGACCACTTTTCCGGTAGTCTTCCCATCGCCGCCACGGGATTCGCGTCCGGCCCGCGAAACATGGGCCACGCGGGTTCAGCCGCCGATGCCCCTCCCAAACACAGCGCAATCGCGCATGAGATTATGTGAATCGCCGACCGATGAAGAATGCCCATCTCGTGATTTTACGCGCTCCGGCGGGCGAAAAACCACGCTGCGCTTTAGTGGGGCAGCTCCTTGAGCTGCGGCGGGCTCCCCAGCCCGCTTCCACCCGAGCGGCGTGGGACGCCGCCGCAGCGCGAGGCGCTGCCCCACAGCTAAGTGAACAATGAGCAGGGTTGGTGCGCCATTCGTGAAAACACTCAAAGAGCAGCTTCGATAGCTTGCACCATCTGCGCCTGATAGCGCTCCAGGCTGAATTCGCCGCGGGCCTTCGCGCGCGCGCGTTCGGCTACCTCGCGCAGGCGGCGCGGCGACTCCAGCAGATCGAGCATGGCGAGAGCCAGCGCTTTCGGCGAACGGTGCTCCACCAGAAAGCCGGTGACATCGTGTTCCACGATTTCGGGAATGCCGCCGGAGGCAAAGGCGATCACGGGCACACCGGCGGCGAAAGCTTCCAGGATCACGCGCGGCGTGGCGTCCACCGCCGTGGAGGGAACCACCAACAGGTCCAGCGTTGCGAGCACCTCGTCTACATTTTCCTTCCAGCCGGCGAATTCCACGGGCAAATCTTCGGCCAGCGCTTCCAGTTCCGTGCAGTAGCGCATGGCTGCCGGATTGGAAAACAGAGGCGCGCCGCAGACGAGAAAGCGGCATTGCGGCGCCACGTTGTGCAGGATGCGGGCGGCGTGCAGGAAATCCACCTGACCTTTTTCAGGCGAGATGCGGCCGATCACGCCGATGTTGAATTCCGCCGCTGGACGCTGACGTTCCGGCAGCGAGATGCGCCGCACGCCGTTGTACACCACGCGGATGCCGCGGTCTTCCGAGTAGTCGAGCAGCGGCAACGCCACGAAGCGGCTGGAGGCCACCATGGCCGCGCGCAGCATGGAGAGCGAGCGCCCCGCCAGGCGTCGCGTGTATCCGCCCAGCAGGCTGTGGGAATGAAACAGCACGCGCGGACCTTGGCGCGCGGCCAGGGCGGTGGCGGGCAGCAGGCGCGGGCCGTTCACGTAGATCAGGTCCGCATCGTAGCGCCGCACGAGTTCGCGGATCTCGCCGGCCAGGCGCGGCGTTTCGAACGCGAAGCGCGCCATGTCCGCCAGCGTCTTGCGGCCGGAGGAATACGGCCAAGAGCGGATGGCGTCCACGGTGGCGTGCAGTGCGGCGGCCCGTTCGGCGAGTTGGCCGTTTCCGGGCGCGGCCACATGCACGCTCCATCCGCGGCCGGCCATGGCGGGCAGCACGTCCAGCAGACAACGCTGCGCGCCGCCTAACTCGCCGAACTGGTCAAGACACAGAATGTTCATCGCGAACCGCGACCGCCAGCACCCAGAAGTACAGCGGCAACACCCGCCAGTACGTGAGCAAGTCGCCGGTAAACATCTGCACGATCTGACCGGCCCAAAAAGCGAAGATCCAACTGCCGAAGAAGCGGCGCCGCGGATCGGGCGAGGCTGCCGCGCGCCGCGCCGCGCGCAGCATCTCGACGTTCAGCCACACCAATGCGCCCAGGCCCAGAATGCCGGTTTCGGCCAGCAGGCTGAGGTACATATTGTCGGTGATCACGTTGCTGCCCAGGTAGTCGGAGTACGGCAGCGTCTTGTAACCGATGCCGAAAAGCGCGTGCCAGGGATGCTGCGTCAGAAATCCGAGCACCGCGCGCCAGCTTGAAACGCGCCCGGAGAGCAGCCCTTCCGTCTCGGAGAACAGATACTCGACGGAGGTGGAAACGCGCATAAAGTAAGCGTCGGTGAAGGAGGGCAGCAGTGCGCGCAGCGCCAGCACGCCGGCCAGCGCGGCGCCGGCCAGCACCAGGAAGAATCGTCCCAATCGAATGCGGTCGCGGTGCAGCCAGATCAGGACGGCGATGGCTACCAGGGCGTTCAGCAACGAGCCGCGCGAATAGGAGAGCACCAGGGCCGAGGCGAAAACCATGCCGCCCAACAGCAAGGCGCGGCGCGATACCGGAGCTTTTCGGGAGAGCAGCGCCGCCGCGATCATCACCAGGAAGAATGCGCAGAAATTGCCCAGCGTGCTGGCTTCGTAGAACAGCCCTTGGGCGCGGCGGTAGACGCCGGAGCGCAGCCAGATGAACTGCGCGCCGAATCCGGCGGGGGCCGGAAACTGGAAGTAGAAATCGACACAGGCGAACAGCGCGGAAGCCACCGCGATGCCGTAGAGCCAACGCACCTGGGTGAAGATATCCTCGGGTGCGCGCGCTCCTGGGGAGTACGCAGTGTAAAAGAACACGTACACGGAAATGCCGAACAGCAGTACGCGCACAAGGCTTCCCACTCCCACCAGCGCGCCCGAATAGAACCCGGCCTCCGCCGCGCTGGCCAGCAGAATCAGGAAAAACACGCCGAGCGCGCGGTTCAGCTGCGCGCCCGCCACGCGCCATCGGCCGAGCGTGAACAGACCGGCCAGCAGGCCGAACAGAATGAAAACCACCGACGGGTGCGGTCCGGAATTGCCCCAGCCGAAAGGCAGCGGCGGCAGCAGCAGGGCCGCCGCAAAAAAGAGCAGCAGCCACCGGTCGCGCTGCAGCGTGGCCCACCAGGCGATGGGCAGAATCGCCAGCGGCGCGGCCAACACCAGTGCAATGGCCGGCCCCGGCGCCAGCGCGATGGCCGCGGCGTATGCGCCCAGCAGCACCGGCGCGATCAGCCCCGCACGCTGGGCCAGGGCCCGATCACTCATCGCGGCCCGTACCAGTGGCGCGACGGGGAAGCGTTAACGCCGCCGGCGGCGCCGGCGCGGCGCTGGAGCGTTGGGTGCGGAAGCTCAATTCCAGGGTCAAGTAAATCACTGGCACGACCAGACCCAGCAGCAACGCCGCCAATACATGCAACGTGGTGTTGGGCGCCGAGGGCCGCTCGGGGACGATACCCGGATCGATAATCTTGAGCCGCTCATTGCGGTACCCCAGATCGCCGCGCACCTGGCTCAAACGCTGTTCGACGGCCGCATATGCCTGCTGGCTGGCCGTACGTTGGGCGTCCAGGCGGTCGCGTTCGCCCATGCGGCGCGCCAGCAATTCTTCATGGGCCGTGAGGTCCCGCTCCACCTGGGCAAGCTGCTTGCGCAGCGTTTCGGCGCGCGCCTTGTTGGCGGCGGCTTCGCCCGCGGGCGCCTCGGCGCTGTCCACTTCGATGCGCAGCAGTTGGCGCTCCAGGCTGCTCTTCAGGTCGCCGCCGCTCTGGATCTCCTGCTGCAACTGCTCCACGGGCTGCTCGGCGCTGGTGTGAGCCCAGGCGGCTTCACTCTGGTCCAGGCGCGCGCGCGCATCCGCCTCCTGCTTCTCCGTCGCTTGCGTTAGTTCCCGGTCGCCTTCGTCGTCGACGGTCCGGCTCAGCTTGACGGTTTCCTCGCCCAAATACAGCGCCAACGCCTGCGCGGTCCGGGCATCCGGCAGCGTGACTTTAATCTCCAGAATTTTGGTATCGCGCACCATGCCGACCTTCAAGATCGTCGCCTTGAGCGATTCGACGGGCCGGCCTGGGAATCGCTGGCGCAATTGAAACCGGTCGAGCGCCCGCAGAAAGAGGCTGTCGCTGGCCGCGAAATGTTCATAAGTCTTAAGCGATTCGAGGTAGATGGGACTTACCCCCAGGGCGCTGCGAATATCCGTACCGGCGGGCGGCTCGATCAGAATGCCGCAGGTGGCGGTGTACTGGTTGGGACGCGTCAGGCTGACGGCCAGCGCCAGAGTCACCGCGATGACGCAGGAGACCGCGATGAATCGCCATCGCGAGCTTAGGAAACTGAGATATCGATAAGTGTTTACCGGCTCCGGCATAGCCTGTGAGATAGTGTAGCCTATATGACCCTGCTGCTGGCCCTCGTCGTAGCGTTAATTCCGCTGGCGATCGCCCCTGGAGTGTTTTTTTACTTCGATGTTACACCTAAGATCGTGTTGCTCCTGTTAGGGACCGCGGCGGCGGTCGTATGGTGGGCAGTGGAGGGCGCGTCTGGTTTCTCGCGAGCCTCGCGTGAGGCGCGGTGGTTCCTTTGGGTTGTCTGCGGGATGGCTGTGTCGCTGGTCGTTTCCACGCTGGCATCCGTGAATCCGGCGTTGTCGCTGGGCGGAAGCAACTGGCGGTATTGGGGCCTGGTGACGCAACTCGCGGCGCTGGGGCTGGCGTGCCTGGTGGCGGTGTGCTGCGCGGGCCGGCCCGAGCGGTGGCGGGTGATGCTGCGCGCCGTGGCGGCCAGCGGGCTGATCGGAGCGAGCTACGGGATCGCGCAATACTTCGGATGGGATGCGCTGCTGGACGCACGTGGCTACCACGTGGGGGAAGGCATTTGGACGATCGTGCGGCCGCCTTCCACTTTGGGCCATGCGGATTACTTCGCCAACTGGCTGCTGTTCGTTGTCTTTTGCAGCGCGGGTTGTTCCGCCGGCGATTCGTCATTCTGGAAATGGCTGGCGCGGGTCTCCGTGGCGCTCAGTTCCGTGGCTATCGTGTTGAGCGGCACCCGCGCCGCGTTGATCGGGCTGGGGGCCGGCGCGCTGTTCTTAATCTTCTGGCGCGGCCTGCGGCTCACTCGCCGCGTCGTCGCGATGGCGCTAGCGATAGCAGCCGCCGCGGCAGTCTTCTACGTGTCTCCAGCCGGCGCCATGCTGCGGGCGCGCGTGCATTGGGTGCTTCAGGAACCCACCGGCGGGGCGCGCTTTCTCCTCTGGCGCGACAGCCTGCGCATGTCCGCCGCACGCTGGCCCGCGGGCTTTGGACCGGAGACGTTTATCGGCAGCTTTGCGCGCTATCAATCGGCCGAACTGGGCCGCGCCTATCCGGATTTCTATCACGAATCGCCGCACAATATGTTTCTCGACGTGCTGGTGGCGCAGGGCGTGGCAGGGCTGGTGTTATTGCTGGGTTTGTGCGGCACCGGATTCGCCGCAGCCTGGCGCATGCGCGGAAGTCCGGTGGCCGGCGCGCTCGCGGCAGGGTTGTTGGGTATGACCATCAGCGAACAGTTTGCCAGCTTGATGCTGCCCACCGCGCTGGCGTATTATGTCACCGTCGCGCTGCTGGTGTCGCTGACGTTCCGGGCGCCGCTCGAACCGGGACCGGCCGGCCGCCGCTGGCCGCGAATGACCCTGGCCATAATTTTCGCAAGTGTGTTGATGGTATTCGGGGTGCGCTTGTGGCTGGCCGAAACAGCCTTGGCCGCGGTGCGGCGCGATCTGGATTGGAACCGGTTGAGCGAAGCCGACGCTCATTATGCGGATTACCAGAGTTGGCGCTGGCCCGCCGCCAGTGCGGACCTATGGTATTCGCGGCGTCTGGCGCAACTGGCAGGTAGCGACGCGGAGCGGATTGTCCGGATTCAGGCCTTCCAACAGGCGGGTCTGGCCGCGCAACGCGCCACCGAAACCGGCGACGCGCCTTTTAACGCTTATTACAATTTGGCTGCCTTCTACGCCCGGCGAAACGACTTCGCGCACACCGAGCAGAGCCTGCGCTCCGCCATCGCGTGCGCGCCGAACTGGTTCAAGACGCATTGGATGCTGGCCCAGGTGCTGCAGGCTGCCTCGCGCCTGCCGGAGGCGGAAGCGGAAGCCGCTACGGCCGCGGCACTGGATGGCGGCAAACATCCCGAGGTAACCAGTACGCTGGAGCACATTCGCGCCTCGCTGCGACCTACTCCGGCGCAACCAGCACACAAGTAAAATCTTGCGTTTTTGCTTGGGTTAGAGTAATCGATCGACTAGAATCGAAAGCGGAGGGTATATGCGATCGGTCGGCTTGACTCTTGGGATAGTGGTGCTGGCGTCGCTGGCCCACGCGCAGGCTCCGGTGGTTGAGCCGGGTGGCGTGGTGAACAACGGCAGCTACGCAGCGCAGGGTGTCGCGCCCGGGTCGATCGTCGCTATCTTTGGCAGCAATCTGGCCAGCGCAGTGGCTGTATCGGATACTATCCCGCTCTCTACCAATCTGGGTTCGGTTACTTCTGTAACATTCAATAACGTGCCCGCGCCGCTGTACTTCGTCGGTCCCATCCAGATGGATGCGCAGCTTCCGTATGAGTCTTTAGCGGCCGGTGCGGCCAGCGGCACGGTGAACATCGTAGTCACAACCAATACCGGGACGTCGGTGTCGCAGACCGTCAATGTGCTGCCCACCTTACCCGGCATCTTTACGCTGACTCAAAACGGGCTGGGCCAGGCGATCGCGACGGATAACAACGACGGGGCGTGGGCGGCGCCCACCGGTTCCATCCCGAACGTCACCTCGCATCCCATCTCGATCAGCTCGGGACATGCCCTGGTGATTTGGTGCACCGGCCTGGGAGATGTGACTCCCACCATCGCGGACGGCGCCAATTCGTATAATCCCGACGGCAGTGTGACGGTGCGCAAGACGGTGGCGCAGCCGCCCGACTTAGTGGTGCTGGTGGGCGGCGTGCAGGCACAGGTGCTCTTCTCGGGACTCGCGCCGGCGTATGTCGGTGAGAACCAGATCGACGTGTTACTGGCGCCCAACACACCCACCGGACCTGCCGTGCCGGTGCAGATCCAACTCAACGGCGTCACCACATCGGATCAAGTGACCATCGCGGTTGGTAACTAGCGTTACTCAGTTATAATGGCCATAATATGGCCAAAGCTACGCAACCCGTTCCCGCCGGATTTTCCACGCTGACGGTGCACCTGATGGTGCCGGGCGGCGCCCGGCGCGACGACAGGAGTGCCGTCGCGGCAGGCATGAGGGTCCAATGTCACTGACTTTTCGCCTGGAAGCGATTCTGCATAAATAGTGGGGCAGGCCCTCGGCCTGCGGCGGCCTCCCAGGCCGCCATCTTCTTTCTGCAGAGCTCAATTTCCAGGCGACAAGCGGGTCCAGGGGACCCGCGCAGGCCAAGGGCTTCCCCACTATTTATGCAGACCCATCGACGACCCTAAAGTAAGTGACACTGGGCATGAGCGCCCGCGCCACGCCGGCCCCCGTGGTACAACGTCATTATGCCGTCCTTCCGCGTGGAAACGCCGCAGCGCTGCTACGACGCCATCGTCGAGCGCGGCATCCTCGGCCGCGCCGCGGAATACCTCCCGGCGCCGCCCGGCAAGGTGTTTGTCGTCTCGACCGAGGACGTATGGGGCCACCAATGCGCGCGCGTGGAGCACGCCTTAGCCAACGTTCCGCACGAAGTGCTCTTTCTGCCCGGGGGCGAAGATCAGAAGCGTCTGGCGCCGCTGGAACGTCTGGCTGAGGAGATGGTCCGCCGCGGTGGCGACCGGTCCAGCGTGGTGGTGGCGTTCGGCGGCGGCATCGTCACGGACATGGCGGGCTTTCTGGCCGCCATTTTCATGCGCGGCATTCCGGTGCTGCAGATCCCCACCACGCTGCTGGCACAGGTGGATGCGGCCGTCGGCGGCAAGACCGGTGTTAACCTGACCGTCGGCAAGAACCTCATCGGAAGCTTCCACCAGCCGCTGGCCGTGCTGATCGATCCCAGCGTGCTGGAGACTTTGCCGGACCGCGAATACCGCGCGGGCCTCTACGAGATCGTTAAGGCAGGTATCATCCGCAGCGAGCCGCTGTTCCGATTCCTGGTGGAGCAATGCGCGGACGTGCTGGCGCGCCGGCCCGAAGCGGTGGACCGCATCATCGCGGAGTCGGTGGGCATCAAGGCGGAAGTAGTTTCCGCCGACGAGCGCGAGGGCGGCCTGCGGCGCATCCTGAATTTGGGCCACACGTTCGGACACGCACTCGAAACCGAAACCGGCTACACGCGCTTCCTGCACGGCGAGGCGGTGGCGTTCGGCATGCGCGCCGCCGTGTATCTGGCGCAGATGACCGGCCATCTTTCGGCCGAAGACACGGTGGATATTCTGGAAGCCATCCGGCTCTACGGCCCGATTCCTCCGCTCACGGGCATCTCCGCCCAACGCCTGCTGGCACGCCTCGCCAGCGATAAGAAGACCATCCAGGGACGCGTGCATTTCGTACTGCCGGTGCGCATCGGCGAAGCGACTGTGGTGTCCGGCATCGGCGATGAGTTGGCGCTGGCCGCCATCCAGGCCGCGCTGGCATGACGGGTACCACGCCGCGAGGCGCGCGCAGCGAACAGGAAGCGGCTGACTGGGTGCGCTCCATGTTCGGACGCGTGGCCCGGCGCTACGACCTGGCCAATCACGTGCTGTCGTTCAACCTGGATCGCTATTGGCGCGGGCGCACCGTGGCCAGCGTGTGGGATGTGCTCGCGCGCCGCGACGCCCGCGTGCTCGATATCTGTTGCGGCACCGGCGACCTGGTACGCGCGCTGAAGCGGGGGCGGCCGCCGGGCGCGTCCGTGATGGGTTCGGACTTTTGCCATCCCATGCTGGTGGCCGCGCGCGAGAAAGTGGGGGCCCCAGACCTTTTCGAAGCCGACGCGCTATGCCTGCCGGTACCGGATGCCGCGCTGGATTTGATCACGGTGGCATTCGGCTTCCGCAACCTGGCCAACTATGATGCCGGATTGCGCGAAATGCGGCGCGTGTTGCGGGGCGGGGGAGTGGTGGCCATCCTGGAGTTCTCGCAACCGCCTAACATGCTGTTCGGCGCTCTGTATCGCTTCTATTCGCGCTATGTGCTGCCGGTGATAGGGGGCGCGCTCTCCGGCTCGCGCGATGCATACGCGTACTTGCCGGAATCGGTGCGCAAGTTTCCGGCGCCGGAGGAATTGGCGTTGATGATGCGCGCCGCGGGCTTCGCCGCCGTGGAGTTTGAGCTCTTCACGGGTGGGATCGTGGCGTTGCACCTGGGGCGCGTGTAGTGCGGCGGGCCGGGGCCTGCCAAGGGCCTGCCGGGGGCCTGCCTCCCTACCGCGCCGTATTCACCGTGGTCCACTCCGCGCAGAGCCCCAGCCCCGCACCCCCCGGTTGCGTCGAGAGGCTCGGCACAACAGTCACCTCGCCTAAGTTCGGAAGAGGACTCCAGGTCATCGTGAACGCCTGCGGCGGGACCACCGCCGGAATATCCTTCGAAAATGGCTCGCCGAAGGGGCCGCTGGCGTTGCGCAGATGAATGGCAAAAGTGGCGGGCGTGTCGACCCCCAAATTGAAGTTCATCGTCAGCGTGCTGTTGGCGAAGCTGGCGCTGAATCCCAGTCCGCAGGCCGGCACGCGTCCGATCTCTTTAACGTCTTCCACCGACCAAAGAGCGCCGTCGGGCCCCGCCGTAATCCCGTAAGGCGTGGCGTGCGCCGGGAATTGCGTAACCACCCCGCTGGTTGTCATGCGCCCGATCAGCGAATCGAGACGTTCGGTAAACCAGAGGGCCCCGTCCGGCCCAGCCGCAATCCAGTAAGGCGCCCCGCCCGCATTGAACTGTGTAATCGCTCCGGCGGTCGTGATCCGGCCTATCTGCAAGGCAACGTATTCGGCAAACCACAGTGCGCCATCCGGCCCCGCCGCGATCCCAAACGGGTAACTGCCACTAGGCAGGTCGAACTCGGTGATGGCTCCGGCGGTGGTGATGCGTCCTACCCTGCTGCCGTTTTGTTCGGTAAACCAGAGTGCGGTGTCCGGCCCCGCGGCGATCCCCGCCGGATTGCCGCCGTTCGGCAATGCGTACTCCGTGAATTGTCCCCCGGTGGTGATGCGCCCTATTTTATTGCCGTTGAATTCCGTGAACCACATCGCCCCGTCCGGCCCGGCGACGATAAAGCTCGGACTGGCGCCGGCGGTCGGCACCGCATACTCGGTGATCGCTCCAGCGGTGGTAATCTGTCCGATGTTGTTGCCGGCGTATTCGGTAAACCACAGCGCGCCGTCAGGTCCGGGAGCAATCCCGAACAG
>Ga0302324_100019732_pt1 | contig 13220 bp, 13 predicted proteins | sample Palsa_T0_1_FD_201949 | JGI IMG/M metagenome (GOLD analysis project Ga0302324, IMG submission 201949) | Peat permafrost microbial communities from Stordalen Mire near Abisko, Sweden - Palsa_T0_1 | ecosystem: Environmental > Terrestrial > Soil > Palsa > Peat permafrost | place: Sweden: Abisko...
TGTGAACCCACAGGCCCATCAGACCCACGACGTTATGCCGACGTAACTTGCCGCCTGTAGCGGCAGGATGTATGCGATTGCGTCGCTCTTGCTGACTGCCGGCGTGAGAATCTTCACCGCCACGAATTGATAAATGCCGACATTAGCCCGGTGTGGAAGGCAGGGCGCTCCCGAGGCCCAGTCCGGCGATGAGCAGGAACGCCAGCGCGATGGTCAGGGTCAGACCCAAAGCGTGCGCGATAAATACCGCCCCCGCCGCATCGATGCACCAGATCACGCAAGTGAGGCTCAGAAATCCGGCGATCCTCTTCGGGTCGTGAAAGCTGCGGATTCCGTGGACGACATCGCCAATCAGTTGCGACACCGTTTCACGTATCTTCAAGGGCACAGGCAACGCGCCGGTCAGCTTATAGATCGCCGGCTCGAGCCAGGGCAGGACGGCGATTGCAAGAACACCACCGAATCCCACAACAGCAAACGGACGCGCTGCATGCGCCAGCCATCCCGCCTGCGCCGGGAGGGTAACCAGGACCAGCGAACTGATGGGCCCAGCAGCGACCCGACCGCGCGCCATTCGATACCCCGCAGGGAATAGTAAAGAAGCACCATCGCCAGCGCGATGGAACCGCCGGTGACCATCAGTTTGAGGCCTTGCGTTGAGGTAAGGACGGCAGTTCCCATAATCTCAGAACGCGGTTGCAACGGGTCTAATTCCGGGACGCGTTCTCGTCGTAAATCTCCTCCAGGCTGTCGCCGGACTCTATCCGGTAATACTTCACTTCGCGGGAAACGGGGACCTGGATATTTGTTTTCGGGTCGATATTCACCAGTACGATGGTGCGGCTCACCCTGCGTGGCCCCTTCGACGCCGGATCTATCCGCCAGATTTCCTGCCGGTAACCTTCGGGCAATTTCCGCATGCGCACGATGATGTCTTTCCTTAAGGCGGGGAACTGCTCTTCCGGTCCGGACAGGTCCGGCGGCAGCGCCGCGAGGGCTTCCAGCCGCAGCGCTTTCAAAAGACCGATTTCTGTATCGGAACGCAGGCGCGCTTCCTGCAGGGAATGGGAATCGCGCGTCGGCGCGTCTTCTTCGAGCGCCGCTCCATCGACCCATGCCACCCTGGCCTCCAGGATCTGGACCTTTTCGATCGCCTGCTCCGCTGCGGCGCGGATGCGGCGCTCGGCTTCCAGAACGGTCTCCGCTCCGGCTAGTTGACCACGGATCGCGAACAGATTTTCGCGAAGCTGGTTTGGCAGATCGTCGTCGAGCGCCAGTTCGTTTTGTGCGGCGAGCCGCGCGTCGCTGCGCGCCAAATCGTCCGCTATGTGGCGTCTGAAGTCCGCGAGCGCACTGCGGAGTTCTTCGCGCGCGAGGTTTGCCTGCGTTACCGCCGCCCGCAGTTCGGCGTCGGAGGGCAGCCCGATATTCCGGTCCGCATCCACACGCAATAACCGATCGTGACCGTGCGATTCGTAAATATCGTCGAGTTCGCCACGGAATTCCCGAAGGTCGTAGCGGCGCAGAAGCGTATGCTGTCCGGTGGATGTATTGACCGCGACTGCCCAGCGCCTCACGACGACAGCACCTTCGCGTTTAACCCACTCTTCCTGATAGAAGAGGCGGCGACCATGGCCGTCTCCCACGCCGCTGTCGGCGAGGGCGATGCGGCGGGACAATTCACAAACCAGGGTGATCGGTGTGCTTTGTTCCCGTTGAACCGGGAGGGGTAAAACAGCGGCAGCTTTCTGAGCCGATTCCGTGGAGGCGGTGCGGGCCTTGAGCAGTTCGCGGTGTTGCGTTCTGAGCGCCGAATCGGAACGGGAATTCAGGTCGCTGGCGGAAACCAGGAAAAAGCTCCGAATCTGAATGGTGCTTGCGTCAATCCGGTCGCGCGTCCGGCCGATCAGCACCTGAATACGATCGGCATCGCGCAGCGCGGCTGGCTCGTACCCGTTACGGCGCGCAAGGATCATCCGGGCCGCGAAAAGCTTGCGGATGGCGGCTTGGGCGGACTCGCCTGCGCCGTCGGTCAGGTCCGCATCCGCGCCGGGAACGTGTCTTCCGGAAGCGCTGCGGTAACCCCGGTCGTGCAGGGCTATTTCGTTATCGAGGTGGATTTGAAAGCGCCGGACCGCCTCGTTGAGATCGGTTGTCGATTGCCGGAGTTCGGCGATCGTACGGGCCGGGTCGGGAGGAGTTTGCCCCGCTGACGCGGTGAGCGCAAAAACGAATCCGGCGATGCATGCCCGCAACACTCGCAAACTCAGTCTGGCATAACCGGCGCCGCGAGGGAATCTCCCCGAAGGTATTTTTATCGGATGCCCGGCGGGTTTGCGCCGTGTTTGGAAAGACAGTCGAGGTGCGCGAATGCTTTCACGATTAAGGCCGGGGTGCCTTCGGTGATCAGAAGTCCTTCCACCTCATCCGGAGCGAACCACGCCACTTTATTGGCGTCGTCGGCAGCGCACAGCGTTCCGCCCGCGGGGTGGCACAGATAATCCATCAACACAAAGTGGTACTCGGGCCGGCCCGCCTCATCGAGCATGATGCGCTCGAAAATCTCCAGCAGGCAGAGCACTTCCACTTCAAGGCCGGTCTCCTCGCGGATTTCACGCCGCATGGCGGATTCGAGGCGTTCCCCGGTTTCCACCGCGCCGCCCGGCAGCGACCAATAACCTTTGAGCGGTTCGCCGCCGCGCTCGACAAGAAGAATGCGCCCGTTCTCGATAATCAGCGCGCCCACTCCCAACACCGGACGCGGCGGATAGCGCCTGGACTGGCTAATACTGAAGCGCTCCCTTGACGCCGATCCGGAGCTTGTAGATGCTCTTGCGTCCGGAGGCGTAGAGCGTTTCGAGATCGTTGTCCCCGAAGGCGCAGTTCGTAATCACTTCGCTTCCCAGCAGCTGCCGGACCAGCTTACCGTCGGGCGTATAGATATCCAGGCCTCTGGCGCCTACGTAGAGGCGGCCGTTCACGTCGGTGCGGATGCCGTTGGGAACTCCCTGGATTTTCACGATCAGGTCGCGGGGATTGGCTGCGCCGCCGCGCCCGTCGAGGTCGAAGGCAACGATTGCGTGGCGATCGGCATCGCCTACGTACAGCGTCTTGCCATCGGGCGCGAGCGCGATCCCGTTGGGGCGTGTTTTCCACTTCGCAACTGCGTCCAGATCTCCTTTGGGAGTGATGTGGTAGATCCCGTTGAAATCGAGCTCCCGGCTGTCGATGGCGCTGGCGAATGCCGGATCGGTGAAGTAAATCTGCCCGTCTTTGCGGACGATCACGTCGTTCGGCGCGTTCAGCTTCTTGCCCTGAAAACTCTCGGCGATGGTTTCAAGTTTGGCCTTGCGGTCGAGGCGCACCAGACGGCGGGTGAGCGGCTCGCAAATATAGAGGCGGCCCTGCACATCGTATGCGAGGCCCTGTGCGCCGTTGTTGTCTTCATCGGTGGGTTTGGGCGCGGTTCCGGGATCGAGTCGATAGATTTTCTTTTTGATGACATCGGCGAAAACCAGGAAGCCTTCGCGCGCCCAGACCATGCCGTCCGCGTATTGCAGCCCGGTGGCCACCCGCTCCGCCTGAATGCTGTCGGAGTCCTGCGCGACTGTAATACCGGACAGCGCGAAGATTATGACACCGGCGGATAGCAGACCGGCGGGCTTCACTGCTTTTCGACTTTGATGTTGTTGATGACGCTCTTCACGCCGCTCACATGCTTAGCGATCCTGTCGGCTCTATCTTTCTGCCGCGATTCTCTGACCTTGCCGTTGATAGTGACCACGCCGTCTTTGACCACGACTTCCAGATCGCCACCTTTCACAACGGTATCGGCGGCGAGTTTCTGGCGGACGCTGTCGCTGATGTAATCGTCGGTGTGTTTATTGTCGGCCGCGGCCGACACCCCCGCCATTGAAACAATGGCTATCTGGGGGACGAGAAGGGACAGAACCAGCCGGTTATTTTTCATCTCTTCCGGCCATTGTACGCCAGTCGAGCGCATTGAGGTACGAAGCCTTTTCGCGCCAGTCCGATTCCACTTTGACATGCAGGTCGAGATAAATGCGGATGCCGAACAGCGATTCCATATCTTCGCGCGCCAGCGTGCCGATCTGTTTCAGCATGGCGCCCTTCTGACCGATGATAATGCCCTTCTGGCCATCGCGTTCCACGACAATCGACGCGTAGATTTTGACGATGGTGGGCGTCTCTGCCCATTTTTCGATCACGACGGTGGTGGCGTGCGGGACTTCCTGCCGGGTCGCGAGCAGGATCTTTTCGCGGACCAGTTCGGCGGCAAGGAAGCGCGCGGGTTGATCGGTAATATGGTCCGGCGGAAAGTATTCCGGTCCCTCAGGAAGGCGGCTGACGATGCGCTGGCGGAGTTTTTCGACGCCCTCTTCGGTTTCGGCCGAGATGGGGAGGTATTCGGCGAAATCGTAGTGCTTCGGATATTCTTCCATGAGCGGCAGAAGATCCTGCTTGGCCTTCAGGCGGTCGATCTTGTTGAAGACGAGGATGACGGGGGCGTTGCCGTGGCGCAGTACGCCGATGGCTTTGTCGTCCTCTTCGGTGAACGGTTTGGTGGCGTCCACGAGGAAGAGGATGAGATCTCGCTCGTCGATGGAATTGCGGACGGCGTCCATCATGCGCTTGTTAATCGATGAGTTGGATTTGTGGATGCCGGGGGTATCGACGAAGATCACTTGCGCTTCAGGAGTGGTCATCACGCCCTGGATAGCGGTGCGGGTGGTCTGGGGTTTATCGGCGACGATGGAGACCTTCTGGCCCACGAAGGTGTTGAGAAGGGTCGATTTTCCGGCGTTGGGACGGCCGAGGATAGAAACGAAACCGGAACGGTGAATCATTGAATGTGGTGAGGTGGGTGGATGATGACGCGGGGCTTTACGTCATTCTACCAGCATTGGAAAGCGCGCGGATTCGCTTCTGCAATATGTTGCATATGTTGCATGATTCAATTTCAGAATTGTTGAGGTTTATTCGTAGACCTCGCGGCGGTGCGCGATCCGCGTCACGTCGACGGTTCTGGGCGTATCGTTAATCTCATACGCGATCCGGTAGTCTCCGACGCGAATCCGCCATTCGTTATCGCCGCCCTTGAGTTTTTTGCAGCCCGCAGGCGGGGAGCGGATGCGAGACGTTCCGGATGCGGCACAATACGGGCAACGACGTTCGCGGGCAGCCTATGCAGTTCTTTTTGCGCGGTTGCGGCTGAAGCAACGCTATAGCCATCCAGGGGATGAGGGTCGCGGCGCTGCTCCATGCGTCGTAGCCTTATCCTTTGAAGATGGGTGGCGACGCCACAGAACACGTGCCGCGAATCTCCGTAATATCAGACGTCGTCCGTGCAGTGATCGTCAGAGCTTACCGCTCTTCACGAGTCCGCTTTTCGTTTTTGCGCGACCGGGACACAAGTACATCCTCGATGTCTTCCCACAGTTCCCGATGCTGTTTGAGATCGATTTGAACGGCCACCTTCCGGCCCTTCTCATCGGTCACGTACTGGACTCGGGTCATGGATTCATTTTCGCTCAAGCCATGGTGTCAGCGCGTTCTACACATGCTCCTCTAATCGTTGGCAATAAGCGGCACCCTCGCTGAGGATGTCGCTTCGGAAGAATTCGTCCGACCGCTCAAGGCACTCACAGTCGGAGATGATCGATGTGCTTGCGGTGATAGCATGTCTTCTATGGCACAGTGGACCGCCGCAAGTTCCGTCGTCGACATAGTGGCTTGTTTCGTAGTGGTCTGCGGGACTCCGCTCCTCCTGAGAAAGAAATTTCGAGTTACCCTAGCCCTTGGAATCTTTGCCGTGGCATCCTTCGCGTTGCTGTACTTTCTGCCCTGACGCACTACCCGTCTCGAAAAGTTCTGAACTATTGCCGGAATGTACAGCATTTTCGAGGACACGTGTTTTCGGGTGCTGCAGTTCCCGCAACACAGCCCAAGGAATCACAATCTGCCCGTATAGTTCCGGGAGTAGTTCTGCTTGTCCGATTAGAATCAGGTAGTTCAGTGGCGAGGTGTCTGCGATGACAACCATTCTTCGCTGAACTTTCGAGCGCTCTCTGTGTCTTGCTCCAGATCCTGCTCACTGTACTGAAGCGGCACGCCATGTTCTTTCAAAAAACTATGGACTTCGTATCGTGTCGCAAACTGCAGCAGCCGCCGGAGTTGCGATTCTGACAGCCTGCCCGAACGGTATCCTTCGAGCGCGAGACCCTCGATAGCTACACGGGAAACGTCCGGTCCGTCAGTTTCAAGATGGCGGGCAATATCTTCTGGCACGTCCAATGTAATCTGCATGGCGGAATAACTGGTTCAATTATAGTTTGCCGGGAATGGATGAAGGCCGTTCCCGGCAAAGATCGGTGTCGAGAAAGTCTCGACACCGCACACAAAGTGCGTGCGCCGCGCCAGATTAATTCCCCCGCCGCCGTCCCCCTGCCGCCGCTTCCTCAGCCTTCCCATCCTCCAGCGCAAATGCCGGCGCCTCACCGGCCATCGCACTCAGCGACCGCGCCGTTTCGAGCGGTGAGTTCCCTGCGTACACCACCACCATATGCGTGGCATCCAGCGGATTCTTCGCTGCGAACACCAGCGAACTCCGCTCCGACGCGTAAGTCTTCCCCTCCAGCCTGAACACCGCCGCCTGGTAGTCCAGCCCGATCTTTCCGCTCCAGGCCGCAAGAGCCGAATCCGTTTCCGGGCGCCCGATGAAGATCACATCTTTATGCGCCAGCAAGGCGTCGGTGGCCTCGAAGTCCCGGTAAATCGGCACTTCGCGTTGATCGCGCTCGCGGTAGCGGGTCTGCAGCTGCTCTGCCGCATACCGATTCGTGCCCGCTTCCGACGCTGTACCGTAAACAATCACGGCGCTCGCCAGATGCCGTCCGATATCGCCCGGAAGATACGCCGGACCGTTCCCCGGATCGGCCACTTCGAACGGAACTTTCGCAACGTCGAGGAACGACTGCGCCGTAACCGTCTTCGTGGTATTGGCGGCAAAGTAATCGCCCATCAGCTTGAGGAAAGCGTCATCGCCTATCTTCCGCCGCAACGCATCGAGATACAAAGTTCCTTTGATCTCTTCAATCCGGAAGCGGTTCTCCGGGCTGTCGCCAGCCAGTTTGAGCCCGCGATACCGCACCAGCTGCGTGTCTACAGCCTTCGACACGTCTGGCGACGCAAGCATCCGGTAATACGCCGCGGACCCGGCTACAAACCACGCATCCGCATCGGAAGCCGGCAGCACCCAGCCCTTCCACAGTTTTTCGGGCCTGTCGCGGAACGAAACCGGCGCCGGTTTGCGCGATTCATCGGAGTTCGCGCCCGTCAACCGCGTCTTTTCATTCGCAGCCACCGAAGCGGTCAACGCTTCTGAAGGCTCCGCGCTCAGCATGTAGTAGCCGCCCGGATACAGCCCGTGATTCGGGCTCCCGTTGTCGCGCGGCGCGGCCAGCACGCTTTCGTTCGGACGCCCGAATTCAGACCACACCATCATCTTGTTCGCCATCGCGGACGAGACCACCTTCGCGTCCATGGTGCTGGCGGAGACCAGCGGCGCGCTGTCGAAGGCCTTGAACGCGAACTGTTCGTCGATCTGACCTTTGTACTGCCGGTACATTTCCTGCCACGCCAGATCGCGCACCGCCGGCACGAACGGAACATATTCGGGAGCACCCTGCGGATCCGGCAGATATTCCATTTTCACCGCCATGTCCTTCGCATTATTGTTGCCCCAGTAAAAGCCGGTGGTTCCGTTGAACCATTCGTCCTTCGAACTGCGCCACAGCTTGGTGTGGCTGGTGCCCAGCTCATACATGGCGATCTCATTATTCTTCGCATCGCCGATCAGCCATTCATTGGTGTAGAGCCCGTTGTTCCGCGTGCCCAGCTGCTTCACCACCTCGTCGATATTCCCCGCATACTGAATCGCCATGCGCGCCCGGAAAGCCACCGGCGTACCCTGCACGTTGAACGGCGTCTGCCGGATGGTGGTCTCGGTCAGCACCACGCCGGCATCGTTCTGATACCAGTCCGTGCCGCTTTCGATGCCTCCCGGATAGCTCTGCATCAGCAGGTGGTGTCCGGTTTCCGGCTTGATGTCGAGCATGACGTTGGTCTGCTCGGAGAGCGTCTGCGGCCACCAGGTGACGTGTCCGATGACCATCTTTCCATCGCGCGTAGCCGAGCCCGTGGCCGCAAAGGCACTGCAATGGTCCATCGGCGAATCGTGCTTTCCGGCATAAGGCGGCAGATCGAACTGGGTGCCTTCAAGGCCCGTCGGAGTCATCTGCATGGCCGAAGCCAGTTCACCCATTTCCACGGTCGTATTCGCCAGAACGATGTCGATCAGGTCCAGCTTCCGTCCCAGCCACTTCGCTCCGGCGGCATTGGCGCCGTCGGCGATGCCCCGCATTTCTTCCAGGATTTCCCGATCGAAGCCACGCAGGAACAACGCGTTGGCGCTGGTGCGATAGGCGTTCCAGGTCTGCGCGTCCGTCTTACCTGAAAGATCGTAAGCGCAGCGGGCCAGGTACTCGGGAATTTCCCTGGACATCAGATATCCGTGCTGGTATCCGCGCTCGTAAGGCTTACCTTCGATATGCAGATAAACCCAGCCGGCCGCGGGATAGCGATACGCGGGGCCGAAAGTCTTCACGGCGTCGCGCGCAGGCCAGCTATCGGCGGGTGAGGCTTCATCCAGACTGACGCCTTCGAACCACGCCTTGCCTTTGAAAGCGCCTCCGCTTCCCGCAGTCATCAGAATCTGATCCTGCGCGCGCGTGGCTACAAAACGAAGTGAGAGCCGCGTCCAGTCCCGCGTGCCGGCGAGCGAAACCGAATGGACGTCGAAAGGCATAGACGCCATGGTGAGCGCGGCGCCCGACGGAATCGGAGAGCGGTCCAGATCGCGCACGGTGAGATCTTCCGTACGTACCCAGCCCGAAACTTCGTAGGTCTTGCCGATGGTCAGATCTATGGGCGCGGAACGGACGGCCGCATCGGGACTTGCCGGCGACGGTTCCACGCGCAACGACTTTTTCGAGTTATGAAGAACCGAGGAATCGGGAACGGCGGAGCCTCTCACGGCGACCCAGGCACTATCCGGACGGTTGGCGGTTCGCTCGACCGGAACTCCGAACAGCGGGGTTGCGGCAGGTATGGTCGAAGCGGTAAACAGGCAGAGGGCGGGCAGACAGATGACGACGCGAGTCGCGAAAGCTCTCATTAGTATAGGATAGTGCAAGTGGCCGGAGCAGTGTGTTGCGGAATTTCGCTCGAACAGGGGGGCCAGTGTCGAGCCCCCAAGAGGCACGCCGGCGTTATTTTTGGCTCCTTCCGAATTTGTTGAAGAAGGCAGGGCGGCGGCGGAGGCTGCCGAGAGCCAGGAAGCCGGCGCCGAAAAGAAGGAAAGTCGAAGGTTCCGGCGTTGCATTCGTGAAGAACGCGAAGTGAGAGACACCATTGTTGGGGTCCTGGGTGCCACCAGCTCCCGTGTTCGAATAAAATGTCGGGCCGCCGCTAACCAAACCAACCAGACCGAAGGTTCCGCCGGGATTGAAGTTATATGTCCCGACGCCGCCCAGCATATGAATGGTACCGGGAGAAGACGTGCTGTACCAGCCGAGTGTATCGGTGTCAGCGGTAATGCTCAGAGTGACGTTGGAAGTGGTTCCGACAGTATCCGTAAATGTTATATTGTTCGCCGAACCCGTTTTGGTGCTGCTGGCGGCAATATAATCGGCCGTTGGATCGAGTCCGACGCCTCCATTGCAGGCACCGCCGCCGTAAATACAGAAACCGACGTTGTAGTTGGCGCCGTCGCCGGAATCGTTATTCCAGAAAGGAGTTCCGTTTGAGCCGCTGGTTCCCGTCGCGCCGTTCAGCGTGGGCTCTGCGAACAACGACGCTCCATTTAAATTTATCGATAAACCGCTGCCCGACAACGAAAATACCAGGTCGTTGTAGTCATAGTCGCCGTTGACTGTGTCTTCAAAGCCTCCGTAGATGGTGGCAGACCACGCGGGGGCCGCCAAAATCATTGCAGCGGCCAAGGTCGCCGTTGTTAATTTCATCTCAATTATCCTCCGATGCGAACCCGTGATTCACTCGGTGTGGGGCGATCGTTGGTGCCGCGTCATGAGAGTAGCCCGAATTAGCGGATAAAGTCTGTTACTTTGCTTACCTGGGTAAGGCCAATTGTTAGAACCTGGACGGATAGCCCTAGTGTGTATGCACTTCGCCTGATTCGTCACTCAACAGCTGGCCGAACGGTCTTTGTCTTAACCATCGATGCCATAAGTAAGATCTACAACAATTCATTCGCTATCGGACATGGTGAATCCGCTTATTACATCGTTAACGGCCGCATAAGCTTCCAGTGGATTCGATGGGCGGGAAGGAAGCGATTCCTCGGTTGCTGCGAGCCCTCGAATCGGACCCATCAACATTGGGTAGATCAAGCAGGAAAGTTGGGGGAGGGGATCGGACGACGGGTCGTGCGCCAGTTCCTCCGGAACGACTAAAACTTCACGTCACGTGGATTGGTATTCTTGTTTTGCCGTCCGATCCGATTTCGCATGCCTGCCGACACTCACGAGTACGAATACGACGTGTTCTTTAGCTACCCGCGCGATACATCGACTCAGGAATGGATTGCGAAGGTTGTCAACACGCTGAGCTACTGGCTGAGACTGGAACTTGCGGACCGGGATTCAAAAATCTTTTGGACTACGACGGGATTGATGTGGGCGATAGCTGGCCTTCCGCATTAAGCATGGCTCTCCGTAGATCCAAATGCATGGTCTGTCTGTGGTCGCCTGCTTATTTTCAATCGAGATGGTGCGTGTCGGAATGGGAGAGTTTCCGTGAACGTGAAAGGATTCTGAATCTGCCAAATCACGGCTTGATCGCCCCGATCCGATATCACGACGGTGAGCACTTCCCGGAAGCGGCCCAAAACGTTCAGTGGGCGGACTTTGCTCCGTATGCCTACACCAACAAAGCGTTTTGGGATACAGAGCCCGCAGTGGAATTCGAGAAGCACATTAAGGATTTCGCGAAAAGCGTCGCATCGATCGTCAGGCGCGCTCCCGGCTTTCAGGAATGGCCCGTCGTGGAAGCAGAACCTGCAGTGCGTGCGCACGTGGACCTGAGGAGGCTCTGATGCTCGCCACCACGCAACGCAGACGGGGACTTGTCTACACGTTCTACTCGTACAAAGGCGGGGTGGGTCGGTCGATGGCGCTGGCCAATGTTGCAGCGCTCCTGGCAAAGTGGCACAGGTCTGTATTGATCGTCGACTGGGACCTCGAGGCGTCCGGGATCGAAAATTTTTTCGAAGGGGTAACGCCCGGGCTGCGGGATCTTCGCCGTTCCAAGCCGGGAATAGTTGATCTCATAATGGCCAAGGCAGACGGACACGAGATCGACTGGGCTGAATGTCTCATCGAAGCTTATCCTTTTGGAGCCGCTGACCCTGTCAGCATTATTACGGCCGGGCGGTCCGGCGATGGTTTCACTGAGCGCATGCAGAGTCTGGACTTTGGGCGACTCTTTGCTGAGGCCGACCTGGGGTCATACATCGAGAAGCTCCGGAACGAGTGGATCTCGAAGTTCGACACGGTACTGATCGACAGCAGGACAGGCATAACCGACATTGGCGGAATCTGCACGATTCATTTGCCTGACGTGCTGGTGCTTCTGTTTACAACGACTGAGGCGAGTATGGGTGGGGTTATTGACGTAATGACGGCCGCCCGCGAGCAGCAATCGAAACTCCCGTTCGAGCGTCGAAGGCTACTGGCATTGCCGGTCCCAGCCAGAGACGAAAGCCGAACTGAATACAAGAAGGCGGAGGAATGGAGAATAATTTTTGCCAATCGGTTCTCTGATTACTACAGAGACTGGATACCCAAGGGACGCACTCCCCTCGATGTGCTCAAGCTGCTTCGCATTCCTTATGTATCATTTTGGAGCTTTGGCGAACCCTTACCCGTGGTTGAGCCGTCGGAATCATCGGGTTTGGGAGCGGCGTACGATGTGCTGGCCAGGTTGATTGAGACAGATCTTGACTGGGACAAGGTTCTTTCCGGCGAAGTAATTGCACTGCCGGTCCGTAGCGTCGACCGTGCGCTCGATGCGGCTTGGGTCCAACGACACCGGGTGAAAGCGCTGGAAGGGCTGAAGAAGTCTGGCAGACAGGGCTTTATGGAGGTCGTTTTTTACTCGCCTAACGCTGCCATCGACCGGCCTCAGGATGCACTGCTGAACACTGCGCGAAACGCGGCCATCCACACCTTCGGCTGGCCGATAGGGGTGGTCCTGGACAATGAGGATGATCGCCCTCACTCCACGGCTGAAGGTATCGTCGCTGAGATCCACGGCAGCGACGAGAGTTACGACTATTGGGCCCTGACAAAACAAGGCGATTTCTATTCGCTGATGGATCTGTTCGAAGATAGTAGGCGAGAAAACAGTATTTTCTTCAATTCTCGGATTGTTCGGTCGACGGAGACTTTGTTGTATTGCTCGCGGCTGTTTCGGGGTCTGGGCGCGAATGGCAATACTCGAGTCACACTGACGGTTAGACACGGGGGGCTCAAAGGCCGAGTGTTAAGCGGAGCGAGCAGGCTCCTATGGCCAGGGCAGCCACTCTCGACCGAAGACGAAGTCACCTCCGAAGTTTCGTTCCTGCTTTCTGACCTCGACCGCGATTTGGTGGTTCTCGTGGAAAAGCTCTGCGAACCACTATTCCTCATCTTCGATTTTCAGCGATTCGGGCGAGACATTTATCAACAAATCGTCACCGACTTTGTTAACGGAAAAATCACTTGACCTGAGCCCGCGATCATATCGCCCGACACGGGCACTTCTTCTTGAACTCGGTGAAATTTACGTTAATTAGCTCCCACGGCCGCGCGCAAGAGCGGGAATCCATTGAAAGTTCCAGCTAATCCGCAGTTCACCCGTCTCTCGCGGAACCAGACCCCGCCCAACGCTGAGCAATGGTTTCGAGTATCTCTGGAGGTTCCGCACTGAGATCGGTGGAGAGGAAGCAGCCGTCGCGGTGGCGACCGTCGGGACCGGGTCACACCGGTGAACTAAACCGCTTCGCGGTATTGTGCCGCAGACCGGCAGCCACCTGCGGCGTGGCTGCTTACGGCCTGCGGCACTTCGGCAGTGCAGTGACG
>Ga0302324_100019735_pt1 | contig 13217 bp, 8 predicted proteins | sample Palsa_T0_1_FD_201949 | JGI IMG/M metagenome (GOLD analysis project Ga0302324, IMG submission 201949) | Peat permafrost microbial communities from Stordalen Mire near Abisko, Sweden - Palsa_T0_1 | ecosystem: Environmental > Terrestrial > Soil > Palsa > Peat permafrost | place: Sweden: Abisko...
TCCGCGCAAGGGCGAGTTCGGCTACGACACCTGGATCAAGCCGGAGCAGACCGAGACCATTGGCAATATGGGCGTGTGGGCACCGATGTCGGCGGACCCGGAGCTCGGCCTCGTCTATGCCGGTGTTGAGCTGCCGGCCACCGATTCAACGGGCTTCGGCCGTTTGGGAAATAGCCTCTTCAGCGAGACGCTCGTCGCGCTCGATATCGAGACCGGCGAGCGAAAATGGCACTATCAGACCGAGCATCATGGTCTTTGGGACCGCGACGTTCCATGCGCGTCGCTCCTATTCGATATTCCGATGAACGGCAAGATCGTCAAAGCGCTCGCTCAGCCGACCAAGCAGGCATATCTGTATGTGCTCAACCGCGAGACCGGCAAGCCGATTTGGCCGGTTCCCGAGCTCCCGGTTCCCAAAGGCGATGTGCCGGGCGAGTGGTATTCGCCGACCCAACCGGTGCCGACGAAGCCTCCGCCCTATGATCGTCAGGGGGTTCATCCGGAGGATTTTGCCGACTGGACGCCAGAGATCAACGCACGCGCGCTGGCGATCGCAAGCCACTACCGGATGGGACCGCTCTATACACCGCCTGCCTTTTCGAAGCAGCCGGACGGTCCCTGGGCCACCATGATCATGCCCGGTACGCAAGGCGGCGCCAATTGGCCCGGCGCGTCCTATGATCCCGATACCCACATGCTCTACCTCTTCTCCAAGACTGTGCTGGAGTGTGAGGGGATCGGCCCGAGCCCGGTCAATCCCGCGAATCTGGTGAACGTTGTGTTTGGGGGAACCACGCCTTATAGCCAGGACAATGGCGGCGGCGGCTTCGGCGGCCACTACCATGCAGTGGGTTTCGCTCGTCCGCGCGTGGACGACAGCCTCACTGCGCCGATTAAACCCGGCATGTTCTCGATCGAAGGGTTGCCGATCATCAAGCCGCCTTATGGCCGTATCACCGCTATTGACCTCAACAAAGGCACCATTGCCTGGCAGGTCGTTCATGGCGAGACGCCAGACCACATCAAGAATCATCCGTTGCTCAAGGGCCTTAACATTCCTCGCACCGGACAGTCGGGAATTCTTGGAACGCTTACCACCAAGACGCTGCTGATCTGCGGCGATTGCGGTCTCTTCACCGATGAGAAGGGCGTGAAAGGCGCGCGGCTACGCGCCTATGACAAGACTACGGGCGAGGCAAAAGGCGCGGTGTTCATCCCGATTGTGACGACCGGCGCTCCGATGACCTACATGCACGACGGCAAGCAATATATCGTTGTCGCACTGGGTAGCAGCGAGGGCGCCTCGCTCGCCGCCTTCAGGCTGCCTGATGCCTAAGCGGCATTACAGCTGTCGGTTCAGCAGAGGGTTGCGCGCGCGAGCAGTGCCTCTACTTAACTTGCTCGCTTAGTTGCGGGTCGCTTCCACGACGAGGTTGTTGCCGTGGACGCGGCGGCGCCGTTGTCCCAGCGCCATGTGTTGCGACCGGCCCGCTTGGCTTCATACAGCGCCAGATCGGCTGCCTTGTGGAGTTCGTCAGGCGTGGTGGCCCGCTTATCGGGGACCTTGGCAACGCCGATGCTCGCGCCGATAACCACGATGCGGTCGGCCAAGACGATCGGTTCGTTTAGTTTCTTGATGATTCGGGCGCACGCTGAATCTACAGCGTCCGTGTCGCGTGGCTGCGCGAGGATCACGCAAAACTCGTCACCGCCCAGCCGCGCCGCCAGATCCGTCTCTCGGATCAGCGTGCGCAGACGCCCGGCGACCTCCACGAGTACAGCGTCACCGGCGCCGTGCCCGCTGGTGTCGTTGATAGCCTTAAAGCCGTCCAGATCGATGAGCAGCAATGCAAAGTCGCCTTTACCGCGCTCGCATTGGGCAATAAATCGGAGCAGATCGTCGTTAAACGCACGGCGATTCGGCAGTCCCGTGAGTACGTCGAGATACGCCATGCTCTTCAAACTTTCCTGATTGCTTTGCAATTGCGCAGTACGCTCCGTGACGATGCTTTCGAGTTCCCCCTGACGACGGCGCAACAGCGCGGTGCGCATTCGCACAAAACCGGCGATGAGGAATAAAACCATGATCGCCGCCAGCGTACGCGTCACGCCATATTCGTACCAGGCCGGTTGTACATGTACTGCGATGTCGAGCGGTGTCGACCAGCCGCTGCCGCCCGCAGCGCTGCGCAGGTGCAGAACGTATTCGCCCGCCGGAAGGTTCGTGTAGGAAGCCACGCGCCGCGACGTCGGCGTTTCCAGCCAGTCCTTGTCAAAACCCTGCAGACGGTAACTGTAGCGCTGCAATTCCGAATTGGTGAAATCCAAGGCGGCAAATTCGATCGCGAGGCTCCGGTCCTGCGATGCGACTGTCAGCCCCGAGCTCCAGAGAGCCTGCGATGACGCCAGGTTCCGGCCGCCAACGCGCACATCCGTGACGACTATGGGCGCCGCCTCGGTTGCCGCTGCCAGGCGTTCGGGATGGACGACGATCAGGCCGTTCAGACCCCCGAACAGGAGGTCGCCGGTTGGCGTACTGGCAGCATCACCGGTGAAGAATTCGTCAATGCCTACGCCCTGTTCCGTTCGAAACGCGCGAATCGCAAGATTCTCGAGATCGATGCGCGCCAATCCACCGTCGGTGCTTGCCCATATGTTGCCGTCGAAATCCTGCAGCAGGGCGTCGACGCTGTTTTGGGGCAGGCCGTCGCTTTGCGTAAGTCGCCGGAAAATCGGATGACCACCCGCATCGCGCGACTGCTCGACCTGAATGCCACGACCAAACGTCGCCACCCAGACGCGGCCCTTGCGGTCGATCAGCATCGAGCTGACGTATCCCCCAGGCAGCAGGCCTGGGTTCCTGGGATCGTTCGTAAGGCGGGTCACCTCGCCTGTCGCCGGCTCCATATGCGCAACGCCGCTCGTCGTGCCTATCCATATATCCGCATCCTGACCCTTGACGACGGTGCGCACTCGCGGATCCCCGAGTTCCGTGTCCCATTGGTGCTGCAAGCGGACCCCTCCCCCCGGCAGCACGTCGAGTTCGGAGAGACCATCGAGACCGCCGAGCCATAGGTGTCCATCGGCCACCAGCAATGCACGCACATCGAAGGTCTTGCTGTGCATGGGCACCTGCAGGCGCTCGAGTGAGCGTCCGTCACGACCGGCGCGATACAGGCCGGCAGCCGTGCCCAGGAAGATGCTCCCGTCCTCCCAGCGCGCCATGGCAATCACCTGGGCATTGGGAAGGGTCTTGTCGGGATCATGCGGCGCGGAGCGGATCATCCCGACCACACCGGCGACCGGATCGACGATTTCGATGCCCCCACCAACCAGCGCCAGCCAGACCCGGCCATCCGGCAGTGCCAGCACAGAGCTGACAGCGTCAGCCCGGATGAGTAAGCCTGGAGCGCTGCCCCCGTAGAAGGTCTGAATCAGGTGCTGGCGCGGATTGACGTTGCTCAGCACTAAACGAGTGCCGACCCACATCGTGCCGTCGCGGTCTAGAAACAGAGAATCGATCTGGTTGCTCGGTAGACTCCTGGGACGCGTCAGGTCGTGCTGCTCGCGCACGACTTTCCAGCTCGTCGTGTCGACGCGCACGATGCCGCTTTCGGCTGTTGCGAGCCAGACCTCTGATGGCTCAACCTCACAGATTGCCGAGATGTTGTCGATCAGCGGCCTGCCGGATCCCGGTGCCTCGAGCAGGCGTCGCGGCGTTGCGGTGCCGGGCTCGAGGATGAACGCACCATTCAAATCGATACCTATCCAAATGCGTCCGGCCTTGTCCTCGTGCAAGGCTCTGATGACAGGGGTAGAGCCTTCGGGTGCAGGCAGGGGGAATGGCAGGAACTGGCTCGCAACGGATGCGCGGCGCAACAGCCCCTTGCGTGTTCCGGCCCACAGCGTGCCCGCGTGGTCAAGCAGCAACGCCGTGATCGTGTCTCGGGGCAGATTGGGATCCGCTGCATCGATGCGCTCCGTCGCGCCATCCAGGTGGTCGATGCCGTGCCCGGTGCCAATCCACAGACCACCTCGGCGATCCGAGATGAGTACCGATATGGTGCCGTCGCTGGTACCGTCGCTACCGACCGGAACACTGACAAATCCATCGGTCTGCGGGTCGTATCGGCTCAGTCCGCCCGAATTGGTGCCCACCCAAAGCCGGCCGCGATCGTCGACGAGCAGGCTGCGTATGAAGTTGTCCGTTAGGGAGCCTGCCGCATCCGGATTCCTGGCATAGGTGCGTAGCCGGTATCCGTCCCAGCGCAGCAGGTTCGACTGGGTACCAAACCACAGAAACCCCTGCGTGTCCTGGGCGATCGCCGTGACCGCCGAGGTCTCGCTCGAGGCCATGCGCACGAATGCCATCTGGCCATCGAGCGACCATGGGCGGGCACCGGAGCTCGAATTCGCCGCAGCGGTGGCTGTAGCGAATGGGCTCAGCACGCTCACGAGCGCGATGCCAATCTGCAGCCGAATTTTCACTGTACACGGGCCTTCGGGCGATGCTAATCGGCAGCCGTTGCGACTACCGGACTTCCACGCTCGCGCAGCCAAAAGGTGCCGCTAGATGCGATTCATGGACGCGTGCCGGCTCAGCTGTCCGCCGTTGGAGTGCACCTACTTAACAATCGGCGTCTGTTCGGCAGCGCACTCCAACGACGTATGCAGTCAAGCTGCGGCCTATATTGGCCCTTCGTGCGTTTCGCCGGCGTGTCGCGACCCTCATCCTTCGGTTTAGCCAAAAACCGGAAGCGCTGCTATTTCTGCGAGAGGCACGGGCTCAACTGGTAACCCAGCCTTGGTCCAGGCCCTCAGACCTCCTCTTATCACTGCGACGCGAACGCCGTTTTTTTGCAGCTCCCGCGCCACCCGCACGCTGGTCGCTTCACGAACGCAGGTACAGTACAGATATGCGACTTGTCCGGTTGGAAACGCTTCGTCGGACCGGTGGAGGGCGTTGGGATTCAATCTCCTGGATCCCTGGATGCGTGTGGCCCTGGCATCAAAATATCCGTGGCTGCGGACGTCGTAAATGTAGGCGCCGGAGGCGATTTCAATCGCCGCCTCGGCGGGAATCGCAAACGGAACGGCGACCCTCGTACGCTCACGGATCCACAGCCAAACCTGAAAGGCCAGGTAGCCGGCAGCCAGAGCAATAACGACCAAACCCATCATGTGGCCGAACATCTGGTAGCCGCGCGTGACGGCTTCCAGCGCGTCGCTGAAAGCGAATCCGACTCCAAAGAACGCGATGATGTAGAGCGCAGCACCAGCCAAATCCAACCCGAGGAACGATACGAGCCGCATATTCATACATCCCGCAAGAGGAGGCGCCATCGTGTTTATGCCGGGAACGAACTTCGCCATCACGAGCAGCGTTCGGCCACGGCGATAGAAGGCATCGGCTGAACGCAGGATGCACGATTCAGGGTTCAGCGAAATGCGGCAAAGTATGCCGAGCAGCCACCATCCGGTGTAGCGACCCATTAGAAACATGGCTGTGTCGCCTGCGAGCATCGCCAAAAGAGATCCAGCCAGAGCATAGGAGCCTTGCATGGACCCGCGGGCGCTGGCGCCGCCTGCGATCAGCAAAGCCAGGGCCGCTGGCACCGGCAATCCCACCGCTTCCAGAAATATTGCAGCGAATAGAATCGAGTAGCCGTGCAGCGCTAATGAGGAGATCAAAGAATCCATATCGGCGATCTCCTCAGCGTTACCTTTCGCGGATCGTCTCAGTTCAAGAGCGAGGCATAAAGCGTGTTGGCACTCATTGCACTTCAACTACCGCGACCGATTTGGCGGGCAGATCAATCACCAGGCTACCGCCCGCATTGCTGCCCGCGAAGGGCATCGGATGTATGGCGTCGGGCGTATCGAACGTATTGTGCGCGTCCATCGTCGCTCCCGTCAGGATACGTCCACGAGCGGTGCCGGTGAGGTTCGTCGTCACGTGCGCCGGCGTGACTGGATTGAGATTGACCAACGCGAGCCACAGTTTTCCATCCGTCGCGCGCGCCGCCGATACGTCCACGGACGGCAGCACATAGTCGCCGAACTTGTAACCCGGCCCTGACGAGCTCGCCGGATAGGGGGTCGCGCCCTGAAACGGCAGATACATCTCGAAAACGTGATACGTGGGTGTCAACAACATCCTCTCCTTGTCGGTGAGGATCATGGCTTGCAGTACATTCACCATCTGGGCGATAGCAGCCAGCTTCACGCGATCGGTGTGCCGATGAAAGATATCGAGGGTCAGCGCCGCCACTTCCGCATCGCGAAGCGTGTTCTGCTGATACAGGAATCCGGGATGGCTGCCCGACTCCTGGGCGTACCAGCTGCCCCACTCGTCCACGGCCAGGATGACCTTCTTGTCGGGATCGAACTGGTCCATGACGGCGCTGGTCTTGGTCACGAGTTCATCCATGTGCAGCGCCAGCGAGAGCGTCATGGCCCACTGATTCTCGTCGAAGCCGGTAGCGGCGGCCCTCACGCGCGATCCATCGGCTCCAGGCAGCATGGGCGCGGTGTAGTAGTGCAAGCTCATCGCCTGCAGGCGGCCGCCATCGCGCATCATGGTTGCGGCGAAATCGTAGATGTCCGGGCGTGAGCCGGTCGGTCCGCTGGCGACCTTGAGCATGTGCATGTCGGCCGGAGCGTTGGCGAAGGTGCTGTATCGGCGGTTGATGTCCGCCGCGTAATCAGCGCGCATATTGCCGCCGCAACCCCAGGTTTCGTTGCCGATGCCGAAATACTTGATCTGCCAGGGCTTGTCGCGACCATTTTTGCGCCGTTCGTTGGCGAGGCTCGACTGGCTCTCGGAAGTCATGTACTCCAGCCACTGTGCCGTGTCGTACGGGGTCATGGAGCCGACATTGCCCGACACATAGGCATCGGCGCCGAGGAGCTCGGCAAAGTTCAGGAACTCGTGCGTACCGAAGGCGTTGCTCTCGGTTACCCCGCCCCAGTGCACATTGATGCGTACCGGGCGGCTGGCAGGCGGGCCAACGCCATCGCGCCAGTCGTAGAGGTCGGCGAAGCAACCCCCGGGCCAACGCACCACCGGCACCTTGATCCGGCGCAGTGCCGCCACCACGTCATTGCGATAGCCGCCGGAGTTCGGAATCGTACTGTCGGTGCCTACCCAGATACCGCCATAGATGCCCGTGCCCAGATGCTCGGCGAATTGCCCATAGATATGCCGATCGATGACGGGGCCGGGTGCGGATACATCCACGGTCACGTTCACGTTGATCGGAATGGCCTGCGCCGCGGCGCCGTGAGCGCGCGGCTCCTGCAAGACTGTAGATCCCACGGTCAGCATTGCCGACGCAACGAACCCGGTGTAGCGCTTCATTGGTTCCCCCTATCGGTCGTTATCTTGTTCGCTTCGATGGTAGATGGCGCGGCGCACTTGCTGGTGTAAGATCATAGAATCAGGGAACGGATAACCACAAATACGTCTCCCATGGTGACGTGGAAATCATGAAAGATCTCATCCGTTCCCGAAATCTCCTGATCGGCGCCGGTTTCGCGGCGATCCTGGTGGGACTGGCGGCCTTCCAGGCCCTGCTGGCACAGGGCAGCGCGGTTCAGGGCCAGGCAGCGCAAGCCCCTCGCTATGAGGTGGACCCACTCTGGCCGAAGCCCTTGCCCAACCATTGGCTTCTGGGCTCGACGATCGGCGTGACGGTGGACGCTGACGATCATATATGGATTATCCATCGCGGCGCAGCAACCCTCAGCGATAACGAAAAGCAGATTGATCTCCATATAGGAGAGTGCTGTACGGCGGCGCCGCCGGTCCTGGAATTCGACCAGGCCGGTAATCTGCTGCGCCACTGGGGTGGGCCCGGACCAGGCTATGAATGGCCGGACTCCAATCACGGGATTTTTGTCGACTACAAGGGCAATGTCTGGATCGGCGGCAACGGCGGCCCGGACTCGCAAATCCTGAAATTCACCAAGGATGGCAAATTCCTGCTGCAGATCGGCAAGAAGGGCGCGCGCCGCGTTGCCGGGGCGGCGGTCGGCAACGGCGAAGGGGCTGAAGCGGGTTATGCCGGCGGCAGTACCGATCCTTTGAATTTCGGGCGTGTCGCCAAAATATTCGTGGATCCGAAGGAAAACGAGGCCTATATCGCCGATGGTTATCTCAATAAGCGCGTCGCCGTGCTGGACGCGGATACCGGCAAGATGAAGCGATTTTGGGGCGCATATGGTCACGTGCCCGACGACGCGCCGATGCCGGCTTACGACCCATCACAACCCCACGCGCAGCAGTTCCGTACTCCGGTGCATTGCGCGGACATGTCTGTCGACCGGCTGATTTACGTGTGCGACCGCGTAAGCAACCGTGTGCAGGTGTTCACGGCCGCCGGCAAGTTCGTGAAGGAAGCCTACTACCACCCGAACACCGAGGGGGACGGATCGGTCTGGGACGTTGCCTTTTCCAGGGATCCGCAACAGCAGTTCATCTTTATTGCTGACGGCGCGAACGACAAGGTACGCATCATCGACCGGCAGTCGCTCAAGGAGTTGACGAACTTCGGTGACGGCGGGCGGCAACCCGGCCAATTCCACGCGGTGCACAGCATCGCGATCGACCACGAGGGCAACCTGTACACCACGGAGACGTATGAAGGTAAGCGCGTTCAGCGTTTCCTTCTGAAAGGGCTGTCACCCGTCACCAAGATGGACCAGGGCGTCCTCTGGCCCGCCGCTCACTGACGGCGAGGCTCACTCCGGTCTGACGTCAAATGCCCGAGGCCTGGGGCCTGCGATCCGTGACGCGCGCCATATTTTTCCAACGATACCTTTGGGTGGAGAACCGTATGCAAATCGTGTTGAAGCTCGCCGTGCTGTTAGGTTGCGTGGCCGCGGCGGCGCCAGCGTCGGCACAAGTCCAGATGAGCCGCAGCCAGATGATGTTTTACACATCCGAATGGAAGGGCGAGCGCTTCCCCGACGGCCGCCCAAAGCTGCCAGATTCGCTGCTGCAACGGGCGCTGGATGTTTCGATCGAGGATGTCTGGGATTATTTGCGCGACAAAGGCTACAACTCCCAGTTCGACACCGGTTATCAGATGCTGCACCCGGAGAAGCCATTCGCAGGGAGGGCGCTCACTGCCCAATACATGCCCTCTCGCCCTGACATGCTCCGTCCCATCACGGCCGAAGGTGTGCAGGAAAAACGGGTGAGCGGTAACAACAGCTGGCCGATTAACGAACTGCGGGTCGGCGATGTCTATGTCGCCGACGGCTTCGGCAAAATCGTCGAAGGTACGCTCATCGGTTCAAATCTGGGCAGCGGCATCGCCGCGCATTCCCATGTGGGATTCGTCTTCGACTCCGGCATTCGCGATGCCGAGGAGAATCGCGAGATCGCCGATCTGAACGGTCTATACCGGGCCTATGATCCGTCCGCCTGGAAGGACATGACGCTGACGGCGATCAATGCTCCCATACGCATCGGCCGCGCTACCGTTCTGCCCGGCGATCTGGTCTTGGCGAAGCGAGATGGCGTGATCTTTATTCCCGCGATCCTCGCCGCGGAGGCGATCGCCTCGGCCGAAATGACCAATCTTCAGGACGCCTTCAATTTCGAGCTCAACAGTAGCGGCAAGAACGGGGCCGAGTTCGAGGGCGGCTGGACGGCAAAAAAATATGACGCCCTTGCGGCTTGGATCGACGCTCATCCGGAAAAGCTCAAGATGAGCCGCGCCGAGTTCAATGAAATCCTGGAAACGAGAAAAAACCATGGGGGCCGTTAGCCGCCGCGGTTTTTTGGCGGCGACGAGTGCACTCATTGCGACTCCCGCTATCGCGGCCTGGCCGCCGGCCGGTCATGGCATGCCGGTGGAGAGTCCGGATACGCCGCATCTGTGCCTTGGGCCGATCCGGGATGATGAAATCAATCCGGCGGCCATTCGCCGTTACACTCAGCTTGGGCTCAATCACATTATTCTGAATGGTGACGGTTTTCCCTGGGATGCCGACACGCTGAAAGCCAAGGTCAAGACCCTATCCGACAACGGGCTGACGGTGGGCGACATCGGCCTGCCATGGTCCGGCGCAGGTGCCGGTTACATGCGCGATATCATCTATGCGCATTCCGGTCGCGATCGGGCGATCGAGGATGTGAAGAAATCAATCCGCGCCGCATCCGCTGCCGGCATCCCCATCGTCGAATATAACTTCTATGCCCACCGGCTGGTGGAGGGCTACTTCGACGAACCCGACTTCGCGCGCGGAAATGCCACTGTGGAGTCGTTCTACTACGACCGGGTCAAGGATCTGCCGCCACTGCCCGAGGAAGGCGCGCATACGCTGGATGATATCTGGGCCAATTGCGAATATTTCCTCAAGGCCGTGCTGCCGGTGGCCGAGGAAAACCGTGTCCGCCTGGCGCTTCATCCTAACGATCCGCCGGCGCCGATCTCGCGCGGCAGCCAGCAGATCATGTCGACCCTGGATGGTTGGAAGAAGCTCGTTGGGCTGGTGGATTCACCCTCCAACGGCATCATCTTCGACTGCGGCGTGACGCGCGAACTGGGTGAAAATCCGGTGTCAGTGGCCAACTGGTTCGGTTCGAGAGATCGCATCGGCCATGTGCATTATCGCAATGTCCGGCTGCGCACCCCGCGCCAGAACTACACCGAGGTCTATCCCGACAATGGCGACAACAACATGCTGGCGGTGATGAAGGAGCTGGTGAAGGTCAAATACAGGTACATGATCTATCCCGAACATGCGCGCGGGCTTGATGTGGATCGCGACCTGAAGAGCGGTAATGCCGCCGCCTGGGCCTATCACGTGGCTTATGCGCGGGCGATGCTGCAGGTCGCGCTCATGGAGCGGTGAGTCCAATGCTGGTGAGCGACGGCGTTGCCCTGAAGACGCGCGTGTAGGACAGACGCCGAGCAGTATTTGGGACCGGCGCTGGTTTGGGTGCCAGCGGCACTGTGCGAATCTGTGGCGCATCGTGTCAGCGACCATTCGGAGGGCGGCGTGAACGGTGTGGAGCGCGAAGTAGTCATCGACTTACGCCTCGAACTTGAGCAGCGAGTGCGCTCATGTCCCGGATGCCTCGGCGCCGGCCGGCTCAAATCAGGCCGACCCTGCCCCCTCTGCCGTCGTGCGCGACAGGCCATCGCAGCGAGCGAGCCGCTATTGCTCCCGACTTGCGAACCCGTGCGCCAGATGGATGCCTTCAGCCTGTAACAGCTCGCTCGAGGACGAGCATTAGCGTACCTATTCCGCCTTGGGCTCGGTGATCTGGCGGATCCGCGAGATGATGGTATCCACCTCGGCGTCTCCGGCAAGGAGAGTCGCCACGGCCGCACTCGACAGGTGCTCAACGGGCAGTGCTTCGACCGCCTCGGCGATGGCTTCAGGCAGTGCGGCGTACAATTGTTGCAGCTCGGCTCTCTCTGCGGCCGTCATCTTGAGTTCTTCTGGCATCAGGCCCTCCCTATCGACCTCCTTACATAATAACCTCCTTAGTACTATCGCTGTCAAATCATGGGCTTGCTAGATTTCGTGAATGTACTGGCGAGAGCACGTCATCTGGCCGACAGATATCCGAGCCGGTGCCGCTGGGACGGGCGGCATTGCGGCTGGTGTACCGGAAGATTAGTTTAAGGTTGCGATCATCGATCTCGACACTGCAGCGGGGGAGGGATTTTCTATGGTCACGAGACTCATTGCCGTCTCTGCGGTGATCGCGTTTTCGGTTGTCCTGGGCGGGTGCGCGCAGACCGGCGGTAACGCGTCTACGCGACCTGATGCGAGCACGGGTTCGCCGGCCAAATCGGTGAAGATTGGGCCCGGAATGAATGCCAACGGCGAGGTCATTGATGCCTCAAAGGTCGAGAGCGGATACGGCCAGCAGGTTAAAGGGATCAATGATTTCGACGGCGAGATAACGGGTGTTCCGGCACCGAATAGCAAATTCCCGCAGCTACAGATCGGTATGGGTTTCAGACAAGTGATCGATATTGTCGGACCGCCTAACGATCAGGGCGCGTACATTACCGGCAAAGCGTTTATCCCATTCTATTACGGCAGTGACCGCACGCGCTCCGAGCTTGTTTACAAGGGCGAGGGCCGATTGATCTTCGCCGGGGGCTCCATTGGCAACTTCAGCGGCGGCAATCTCATCTGGATCATCCACTGTGCGACGGAGTCTGGTTATCGGTAGCGGTCCGCCGCAGTGAGCATAGCTGGTACGGACCGCCAAGGTTGCTGCGGATCTCGCGGCACTGTGCCGCGACGATCTCGAGCCCATACGCAAAGGTGGCGCGCTCGGCAGCCGTGCGTTCCCGCGGCGCATAGAGCAAGAACAGATCCCCGCGGTGCGCGGCGACGCGAGCTCGCATCGATGCCGACAGCCCGGACCCGTCAGCCGGCTGAGCGAGCCAGCCATCGATCCGAAGCACAGGGATTGCGGGCGGCAGTGACGGAATCAGATAGGCCATGGGCTCATCACCGGTCATGAGCAGCATGGTGCGGCCGGGATCAGGGAACGACAGCCCGCTCACTTGTACATAGGGATCGCCCACCGCGACGTGATCGCCGAAACCGTAGTAGCCGAACAGCGCTGCCAGCAACAGAGTCATCGCCGCGGCAGCGAGCCGCACGCGCCGCGCCAGCGGCACGCAATCGAGGACGGCTACAATCAGCAGCGGAGCCAGCATCTCCAGCCCCACCAGATAGCGGTACACCGCAAACACTGCTAACCACGCGGCATAGCTGCCCGCGGCAAAGAGGAACAATATGCGTGTCGCCGACGCCGCCACCAGCCGCGCGGAACGCGCGGGTGCAACGGCGAACCACAGACTGGCCACTGGCAACAACGCATAGAGCAGTGGAATGCGGAGGTCCCGAAAGGGCGTATCGTTGGCGATGCGGTAATCGAGCAGGAAACGGAACGGGAAGCTCAACGTCGGCCAGAACCCTTCGGGCAGAAAATTAGTGCTGCCATAGTAGGTCGGTTCGATCAGCGGGGAGCGAAATATCGAATTGTATAAGGGGAACACCGGATTACCGGTCGCGCGCTCGAGCGCCAGAAACCAGAACCCAGCGCACAGCAGCGTGCCCGCGATTCCCCCGGCACCGCCGGCGAGTAGACGCGCCGCGCGCACTGCCGGCCTGCCCGGCAGCAGTAGCAGCGCGAGGGCAAACCCGCCCGCATAAAAGCCCTCTACCAGCTT
>Ga0302324_100019740_pt1 | contig 13214 bp, 10 predicted proteins | sample Palsa_T0_1_FD_201949 | JGI IMG/M metagenome (GOLD analysis project Ga0302324, IMG submission 201949) | Peat permafrost microbial communities from Stordalen Mire near Abisko, Sweden - Palsa_T0_1 | ecosystem: Environmental > Terrestrial > Soil > Palsa > Peat permafrost | place: Sweden: Abisko...
TTTTACCTCTGCAATCTAACCTCTAACCTCTGACCTCCCCACCCGCATTTACAATTCGATCATGCTCCCCGCCTTAATCGGACTGACGGCCGCTGCCGCAGCGTCTGTCGCAGGATACCAGTCCAAGGCGTCAACCGCGCAGTGGTACGGGCGAACTTTCGCCGGCGGAGTGCGCGGCAGCAAACAAATCGCGCTGACCTACGACGACGGCCCAAACGATCCGCACACGCTGAAGCTGCTCGACGTGCTGGCGAAGCACAGCGTGCGGGCGACATTCTTCATGATCGGCCGCTACGTGCAGCAACGCCCTGACATTGCGCGCGCCGTGGCCCAGGCAGGACATGTCATCGGCAATCACACCTTCACGCATCCGCGGCTGATCTTCACATCTGCGGCGCGGACGCGCGCGCAATTGCGTGATTGTCATCAGGCTCTAACCGACGCCGTCGGCGAGCATTCGAATCTGTTTCGTCCGCCGTTTGGAGGAAGACGTCCGGCGACTCTGCGAGTTGCCCGTGAACTCGGACTGCAGACGGTGATGTGGAATGTAGCTGGCCGCGACTGGAATGCTGCGTCCGCCGCCGTGATCGAGAAGAAAATCGCGCGCCAGATCCGTGGAGGCGACGTGATCCTGCTGCACGATGGCGGACATCGCGCCATGGGGGCAGACCGCGCACAGACCGTAATAGCGACCGAGAATCTGATCCGGCGTTGTCGCGATCAGGGGTATGAGTTTGTAACCGTGGAGGAGATGCGCGCCCTCAGGCATCAGTCTTCGATAGCGGGATAGAGTCGTCAACTCACGTCAATCCCGGGTAGTGTGCAATTTTGCGAAATCGTTAACCACTAAGGCCACAAAGGTACGCGAAGGAACCATCTGAGGCCAAAATCCTTCGTGATCCTTCGTGCCCTTGGTGGTTCAGGATTTCATCGGCTCCATCCTGAAACTGCACCACTACCCGATCCCGCTACGCAGCCGCCATCGCGAACGCCTGCTTCGCCACGGCTACAGTCTGCTGCACGTCGCGTTCAGTGTGTGCTGCACTTAGGAATGCCGCTTCGAACTGCGAAGGCGGGAGGTAAATTCCGTTTTCGATCATCGCTTGGAAGAAACGGCCAAAGGCTTCGGTGTCGCACTTGGCGGCGGAGGTCCAATCCGCGACTGGGCCAGCTGTGAAGAACCACGTAAACATTGAGCCGACGCGGTTGTGGCACATGATCACGCCCGCGTCTTTGGCTGCGGCCGCGACTCCAGCGACCACTTCTCCGGCAAGCTTGTCGAGCTTGGAGTAAACATCTTTGTGCTCGCGCAAGTAACTCAGGGTTGCATAACCCGCGGCCATCGCCAAAGGATTCCCCGAGAGCGTTCCGGCCTGATACACCGGGCCGAGCGGAGCAACCATATCCATGATCTCGCTTGGACCGCCGTAAGCGCCCACAGGCAAACCTCCGCCGATAATTTTGCCCATGGTCGTGAGATCAGGCCTGATCCCATAGAGTTGCTGCGCGCCGCCGAAAGCGAGGCGGAATCCGGTCATGACTTCGTCGAAAATCAGCAGCGCTTTATCGCGCGAGGTAATCTCGCGCAGAGCTTCAAGATATCCGCGAGCGGGAGGCACGCATCCCATGTTGCCGACGACCGGCTCCACAATGATGCAGGCAATCTGGTGCTTGAATTTATCGAAAGCCTGCTCGACCGCACCAATGTCGTTGAACGGAAGCGCGAAGGTGAACTGCGTGACTTCTTCCGGAACGCCCGCCGAGCCCGGAATGCCGAGCGTGGCCACGCCCGATCCCGCTTTCACCAGCAGCGCATCGGCGTGCCCGTGATAGCAGCCCTCAAATTTCACAATATATTTGCGTCTCGTGTACGCGCGCGCCAGCCGGATCGCCGACATGGTCGCTTCCGTGCCCGAGCTGACGAAGCGAACTTTTTGCACGTGCGGAAAAGCGGAAATCACCAGTTCGGCCAGATCCGCTTCCGCGGGAGTGGAAGCCCCGAAACTGGTGCCGTTGCGCGCCGTCGCAATCACGGCTTCAACAACGGTGGGCGCTGCGTGCCCGAGGATGAGCGGTCCCCAGGAGCCGACATAATCCACGTACTCGTTGCCGTCGGCATCCCAAATGCGCGAGCCCTGGCCGCGAACGATATACAGCGGGTCGCCGCCTACGCTGCGGAAAGCGCGCACCGGCGAGTTCACGCCTCCGGGAATCAGCTGCTCAGCGCGTTTCTGCAGTCTGCGGGATTGCTCGGTCTTGTGAACCATTATTCCTCACGGCACGGCCAGGTCAGTCAGGGATCAAACACTCCGATCATAATTCATCGGACTTTCACAAAGCCGCAATACTCCTGCAATCTCTCGCGGTTATCTTAGCGTCAGTTGCCCTTCTAACCGGGAGGGTTTATCAGGACGGCCTTGGGGGGCTCCGGGCTGTCCTTTTTTTTTGTGGAGCGCTCTTTTGATTGTCGAGCGCCGCAAATCTGCGATTCACTTCAGGTACGATCGCACAATCTCAATCAGCTCGTCCGTGGCGAGCGCCTGCTCGGAATTTAGCTGCTTGGGGTTGATGACGTGAAAGCGAATGTGTCCCTCGAGTAACTCCGCCATCAGTCCGTTCATGGCGCCGCGCGCGGCTGTGATGAGCTGAAGCACGTCGGAGCAATCCTGGTCCGCCTCCAGGGCGCGCTCGATGGCGGCGATTTGGCCTTTGATTCGTTTGATCCGTAGAATGAGCTTGGGTTTTTCTTCGACAGTATGCATTTTAACCTTGACCGTACTATACCCCCCTATGGTATACGAAAGGGAGCCAGCGAGGCAGTGGGCTTTTGCTGCCGTCCCTTTTTCTTCCGACCGGAACCTGGAGACCAGCGGGCGCCGCTCCTGAGTGATCGGCTGCTTCCCGGAGCGTTGCCCATCGCAGCTTGATCTCATGAAAGTGAAATTCATTTTTATTATGGACGGCTTCTTGACCAATCAGCGGACTGGCGCATACCGCCTCTCACGCGCAGCCGCTCCGCGGTTGGCTTGGTCTTTTGCGCTGACTATCACCCTAGCTTTGGCGCTGGGAGTGCCCGTTCCCACAGCATGGGCACAGTCCCCAACTTCGCCCGAATCGACCCAAGCGGCCCCCCCGGCTCCGAATGTGGACGATTCGTCCAGCACATTCAGCGATGCCGACGCTCCCGATCCGGAGTCGATGGTCCCGCATTTCAAGAACACGCGCTACTGGCTCTCTGGCCAGGCAAACTTCATCTTCCAGACTCATCCCGACTTTCATGCCGATTACAGCGGGCCCCACAGCCTCAGCCCTGACTATCAGAAAGCGACTTCGCGAGTGCTGACGCTCTACACGGGCGTGCGCCTCAACGATTCCACCGAGCTTCTGGTGGATATCGAAGAAGCCGGCGGCTCCGCGCTCAGCTTGGGCTTTGGCCTCGCGGGGAACACGGATCTGGATATCGTGCGCAATCCGCTGTTGAGCAAAACGCCCTACCTGGGGCGCGGCATGATCCACAAGGTGTTCGCGCTGAGCAAAGACAAGGTTGAGAATACGCGTAGCTATCTGTCGCTGTTCGATGAACTGCCGCGGCGGCGCCTGGAAATTCGCTTCGGCAAGTTCAGCATGCCGGACTTCTTTGACGCGAATTCGGTCGGCTCCGATACGCATCTTCAATTCAGCAACTGGTCGGTGGACAACAACGGCGCCTGGGATTATGCGGCCGATACCCGCGGCTACACCGTCGGCCTGGTGGCGGATTACGAGGATCGCAACTGGGGTTTCCGCTTCGCCGAGGGACTCATGCCGAAGGTCGCGAACGGAATCGACCTGGTGTGGCGGCCATGGCAGGTTCATGCGGAAAATTGGGAGTACGAGCTGCGCCGTGGCTTCATCGGTAAGAAGGCGGGAGTCGTCCGGCTGCTCGCCTACACCAACTACGCGAACATGGGCATCTATCGCGAGGCGAACGAGCAGTTCGAAGATCATTCGTCCCCAGCGCCGGAGACGGTGCCTGCAATCACCAACCATCCCTGGCACGTCACCCGCAAATATGGCTTTGGCGTGAATGTGGAACAGAATCTTGCGCGCTACGTCACGGCGTACGCGCGCTGGGGGTGGGATAACGGAAAGACCGAATCCTTTGCTTACACCGAAATTGATTCGACCTTCAACCAGGGCGTCGGGGTGCGGGGCGGACTATGGCATCGCAAGCAGGACCGGGCCGGTTTTGCCTTCGTCTCCAATGGGATCAAGAAGGATCATCAGGTGTATCTGGCCCACGGCGGGGAAGGTTTTCTGCTGGGGGATGGGGGGCTGCGCTACGGGCGGGAGAACATTGTCGAATCGTATTACACGGCGCATGTCTGGCGGGGAATCTATCTGGCTCCGGGAGTGCAGCACATCAACGATCCGGGATATAACCGGGACCGGGGGCCGGTGATTGTGCCGACCTTTCGGGCGCATATGGAGTTTTAGGGCTGCGCAAAACGGCGAAGTGTTTCACGTGAAACATTTGTGCAGGTTTTACCTACAATCGGCTCGTGCTGACTGTTAGAAGGTGAATCTTGCGGAAAACTGCAGGACTCGGGGTAGGCCGTTGGGGCTGATTTCTCCGTAGCTTCCGAAATTGCCTGGGCCGGAGTTGGGCACCAGATAGCATTGCTGGGTGGTGGACATGCCGTCTCCGCAGTTCGTCCCGATGGGGTTGTATTGTAGCTGGTTGATCCCGTCTCCGTTCTGGACGTAGTAATTGGCGTGGTTGAATAAGTTGAAGGCCTGCGCCTGAAATTGCAGTTCTTTTCCTTCGCGGATCTCAAAACTGCGGGCTAATCCGACGTCGATGCGCTCGAGCCACGGGCCATAGAAAGAGTCCAGGCCGATGCCGGGGGTGGGGCCGGCGCCGTTGATGCCTCCGGCGGTATTCGCGGTGTCCTGGTTGAAGGCGGTGTCGTTGAGGTTGTCGTTGCCCGGCACTGGCGCGCTGGCAGGGTTGCCGCAATTGCTGAAGGAGAGAGTTGCGCTGGTGCAGGCGGGACTCAACAGGCCTGCGTAGGGACGGCCCGAAGAGAACTCCATTACCGTGCTAAGCGTCCAGCCGGAGAGAGCCTTGCGGCCGGCGTCTGAATTCGTCAGTTGTTCGAGCCGGGGCTTGTAGACGGCGGCAAACGTCAGGCGGTGGCGCTGGTCGAGGAGCGACGGGGCATGGGTATTGCTGAAGTCGAACTGATTGTTGAAGTCCATGCCATCGAGCATGATGCTCTTCGCGAAGGTGTAGGAAAATTGCAGGGAAAGACCTTGCGACATGCGGCGCTGCGCCTGCACGAAAAAAGAGTTGTAAATATTTTGCGCGGGGCTGATGAGTTCGTTGATCTGGCCGAGGTAGGGGTTGATGCGGCCTTCGGTGAGCAGACCGTTGTCCATGTTCGGGAGGACGATCGTTGGCCCACTGCAGGGCGCTGTGGTTGCGGTGGGAGGACAGACGGTGTAAGTCGTCGTGCCTTGCAACGGCTCCAGGTTCGGGTCATAGGCGCTGCCGGAAAGAATGTGCACGCCATGATTCCACATGGTGCCGATGGTTAAAGTTGTGTTCTCGAAAATCTCGCGCTCAATCTGCAGACTTGCCTGCTCGATATAGGGAACCCGAAATTGCGGAGAGACGAGAGAAATATCCTCGGACGCAGAGAACAGCGGGGAATTTGCGGGAAGGATATTGGGGAACGTTGGCACTTGCTGGTCGGGCGGACCGGCGGAGTAACCGACGCTGGCGGAAGTCTGCTGGGAGGCGAGGCCGTTCGAGGCCACGGCGTTGCGGTAGTTCAGGCCATTCATGTTGGTGTAGAAGAGGCCGAATCCGCCGCGGACTACGGTTTTTGACTCAGCGGAGGCGGGCTGCCAGGCAAATCCGAAGCGCGGGGCCAGGCGGCGAAACTGGTTGGGATACTGGCCGGTGAGCGGGAAAGCTGGATTCTCCGCCGGCTGCGGGTAAATCTGGAAGTCCTCGCGCAAACCCATTTCAAGTGTCAGTGACGGCAGAGCGCGGAAGGTGTCCTGCACATAGAACCCGTAATATGGGACGTTAAAAGAAAAAGTAGGATTGCCGGTCGTCTGACTGAAGACGTTGTATTCGCCGAGGGCAAACTGCTCCAGATTTGAAAATTCATAGCTGCCGAGGAACGAGCCGAATTCGACCGCCTCGTTCGGATCGGCGCCGCCATCATTGTTGTCCGCATCCCAGGCGCGGTTCATATCGAAACCGAATTGCAAGGTGTGCCTGCCGATCACGTAGTCGACACGATCGGACAAGGAGTACTGCCTTTCGAAAACCCTTCCAATGGAGAACGGAGCGTTGCCTAAGATGAAAGCGGCCGGGCTGTCGAGAATCAAGGTGGGGATATTGGGAGCGGCGCCGGTCGGCGTGGAGATCTCGTTGTCCTGCGAAGTGCCGGCATGAAATTCGTTGAGCAGGTTGGAGGAGAAAGTGTGCGTCCATCCCAGGGTGGCCTGGAAGGTATGGACGTAGGCGTTGGCCAGGGTTTGCGTGCCGTAATTGGCCACGGTTGGGTCAATGATGACGCCTCCGGGCGAGTTGAAGCGGTTGAGATTCAAACTGAGGAAGACGCCATCGCGGGAGGTGGGCTGATAGTCGAGACGCGGCGTGATCACCCAATCGTTGCGCTTTCGTGCTTTGAGGCCGAGATTGGAGTTCAACGCATTGATCGTGTTCGAAACCTGCTGGAGGTAGACGGGATTGGTCGGGTCCGCCATGACACTGATCGTGGTGTCGCTGCCTGGGACGGGTAACGGGCCGTCGGGCGCAGGCAGGGGCGTCCCGGCGGGAATTCCAAAATTGGCGGTCAAGAAAGAAGCTAAAGTCGCCGGCGTCGTGGCCAAGGCGGAGTTGATCACAGGAATGGGATCGTTCCGGAGTTGTTGCTCATAATCCGCGAAGAACCATAGACGGTTGCGCACGATGGGGCCGCCGAGGCCGGCGCCGAATTGCTGCAAAACATCTTCGGGCTTGGGATTGCCCACGGCCTTATCGAGAGCGTCGTTCGCTCCAAAAACGGAGTTGCGGTTGTAATAGAACGCGCTGCCATGGAAGGTGTTGCCACCGGAGCGTGTGACCGCGTTCACGAAGCCGGCTCCACCGCCATAGACCGCGGTGTAGGGGCTGACCGCGACTTGAAACTCCTGGATCACGTTCTCGCCGTATAGATAAGGAATGCGATTGCGGCCCACGATGTCGGCGAAGTAATTGTTGGTGGCGTTGCTTCCGTCGACGGTGAACGCATTGGAACCATTTCCGTTGGCGTATCCTGAATCCTCGCCGCCCTGTTGTCCGGCAATGCTGACCAGGCCGGTGTCGCCGTCGTAGCTGGTATTGGGCGTGAGCATCATGAAGTCGGTGTATTTTCGACCGTTGAGGGGCAGGTCCTCGATGAGAGAGCGGTCGATCACGGTGGTAGCGGAAGATTCCTCGGGGCGCAGGAGCGGGGTTGTGCCGGTTACTTTCACCGTGTCGGCGGCGGCGCCCACCTGCAGTTTGATGTCCTGCGACGTGGTGTTGCCTACCAGCACCCGCACCAGGGCCTGGACATTGCGAAAACCTTTCACACTTGCGGTGATGGAATACGAACCGGGCATGACTACCGGGAAGCGGTAAAGTCCGGCGTGGTTGGTCACGGCGGATTGCTCAACGCCGGTGGCGAGGCTGCGTACTATGACGGACGCTCCGGGTACGATGGCTCCGCTCGGGTCGGTGACGCGGCCGCTGAGCGAGCCGGTTAGAACCACATTCTGGCCGGTCAGCATTGCGCAACTTGCCAGCAGGAGGAAAACGATCCATAGCAGGGGACCCATTGGGAGTATTTCCCCGTCCCATCGAACAAAGGATCCTTTTCTCATCTTCGTTCTCATCTTGGCCCCGAAGTGGAATGAATGCACTACTAGGATTTGGCGACTAACCCACCTAGTAAAGATGCAAAGTCCAGCGGGAGTCACGGCCAAATTTTCTCATAGCGGCAACGGTGGAGTAACTGCAAGCTTGGTCGAAAGTAGTTCGACTTACTATCGCATCTAGTTTACCGAGGGCGACGAAACAACGCGCGGCATCAGGCGGAGCGTTGCACTCCGGCTTCCTGTTTCTGGATCGTGCGCAGAGCCCAGGCCATACGCGGAGTATTGTGGGCGATTCCGAAACGGCCCTGAGCATCGAGCAGAATGATGCCACCATGGCCGTTGAGGCGCTGCTTGAGATAATTCATCGCTTCCTGCGCTACCCACTCCGGCAAGCTGCCGGATTCGACGCGATCCGCCGCCCACTTCGCGAGCACCAGTTTCATGATGGGTTCGCCCCATCCGGTGGTGGAAACGGCGGCGCTGAGATTGTCGGCATAGCACCCGCAGCCAATCAGCGAAGAGTCGCCAAGCCGGCCGGGAGCTTTGTTGAGGGTGCCGCCGGTGGAGGTCGAGGCCGCGATGTTGCCATCGCGATCGAGCGCGACCGCGCCGACGGTGTCGTGGGAAAGCATGTCTTTCGATATTGAATCCGAAATGGCGGGGGCGAACAGGTCATTACCATCGCTGCCGGTCGAGGCCTGCGCCTGGTAGGCGCGCAAGCGGTCGACTTCCCTTGGAATGACAAGGTCTTCGTTGCGGCAGAGCGCGATGCCGTGTTCGGCGGCAAAACGCTCGGCGCCTTCGGCCACAAAGTATACGTGCGGGCTGTCGCTCAAAATCTTGCGCGCGGCGCGAACCGGGTTGCGTAAGCGCTCGACGCAACCGACGCCGCCGCCGCGAAGGGTCGCGCCGTCCATGATGAAGGCGTCGAGCTGCACCTTGCCGTCGCGATTCAGGAAACTGCCGCGGCCGGCATCGAAAGTTTCATCGTCTTCGAGGACGACTACGGCTTCTTCGACGGCATCGAGAGCGGAGCCGCCGCGCTCCAGTACACGCCATCCGGCAGCGGAGGCGTTGCGGACGCCGTTGAGATGGGCTTCGACCATGTCGTCGGGGATGGCCCAGGCACCGCCGTGTACGACCAGAACGGGATTAGTTGGCACTTTCAGTCCTTGCAGGGAGTTGCGGGAGATAGTTTAGCAGGCGGGAAGGTCAAGGTTCGTGGTGGCCGCTTCTCGAAAAGCGCGAGAAGGGGCGCACCCCCGGCGATCTGGAAACTAGTTTGTAGTGGGACGGGCGAGGGCGCCCGTCGCTCCATTAGTTCTACTTGGGCTGGCGTTTAGGCGGCGCGGGCGGGAGCGTCCATTTCAGTCGTCCGCTGCCAGGTGTAGTAGATGCGGTGGATTACGGTGATTGTCGAAAGCACGGCAATTACCCAAAGCACCGGCGCCATGACGTTGAACAAAGCGCCGATGATGAGCAGCACCAGGCGCTCAGGGCGTTCCATGAAACCGACGCGGCACGTGCCAATGAGCGACTCGGCCCGGGCACGGGCATAACTCACCATGATGGCACTGATCATCGCCAGGGCAGCGAGCACGACATAGAAGAATCGGTTGCCGCGGGCGTAGAAAACCAACAAACCGAAAAATAATGAGGCATCGCTGTAGCGGTCAATGATGGAATCGAAAAAACCTCCGAAGCGGGTGACCTGATTCGAAGCGCGGGCGACGCGGCCATCCACTAGATCGAAGAATCCCGACCCGATGATGACGAGGCCAGCATAGAAAAACATCCGGCGCTGATTGTCGCCATTGGCGTATCCAAACAAAAACGCGGCGTAGGTGTTAACCACCAGCCCCATCACGGTCAAAGCATTCGGATTGATATGCGAGAGCGCCAGCAGGCGCACGATGGCGTCGAGCAGAACGCCGCAAGCGCGACCGACGCCGCTGGTCCAGGTCATTTGGTTTTCGCTTCCAACGCCAGCTTGGCCTCGGCGAGGTCGTGCATGGTGGAGAGCTTCAGCACTTCCATTTCGCGGCTGCCGCCGGGAGTCACGACCATGGCGGTTTCGCCAACTTTCTTATTGAGCAGGGCGCGCCCGATGGGCGAGGTAGTCGATATCTTGCCGGCGGCCACGTCGGACTCTTCGCTGGTCACGAGCTTGTATTCCATTTCTTCATTCTTGGTGCCGTCGAAGATGGTGACCGTCGAGCCCAGGCCCACTCGATCCCTTGGAATGTTGTTGGTGTTGATCATCGCCAGGTCGGAGAGGCGCTGACCCAGTTGCCGGACTCGAGCCTTCAGGTACTCCTGGCGCTGCTTGGCGGTGTGATACTCCGCATTTTCGCTGAGGTCGCCGAGGGCGGCAGCCTTCTTGAGTTCTCTGGGGATATCGAAGGCCAGTTCGTGCTCGAGGGTGTTCAGCTCTTCCTGAAGCTTCTTCTTGATCTCTTCCGTCATCGCTTCGGGCATTATAAACCTTGGCGGCGGGGGATTGGGGGTTTGCTGCGCGCTCAGTTGGGCAGGGGTGCGGGTGCAAGCTACTAAGCCGAAATGACTTAGATTTGGGCTGGGGGCGGACGGGCGAGGGCGCCCGTCCCCACACGGGCCTGTACCGGTTCCTGATTGCCTTACGTGCGGTACTCCGCTAGACTTGGTGGAGTTCTCCAATACCCTCGGGCGAGGGCCCCCTCCATGAATGGCGATATTGTTTTCCACATCGGCGATAAGGTCGTATACCCCAACCACGGCGTCGGAATCATTGAACAAATCAGCAGCCGGAACATCGGCGCAACTGTGGAAAAGTTCTACCTGTTGAAAATCGCAGCCAGCAGTTTGAAGGTGATGGTGCCGTTCGCCAACGTGGGCAACGTGGGGATGCGCCGGGTGGTGCGTAATGGCGAGGTCGAGAAGATCGTGGATTACCTCTCGTCCGGTGAATGTATCAATGCGGCGGACTGGAAAGACCGTTTCAAAGAGAACTCCGACCGAATGCGGACCGGATCGCTCTCGGACGTCGCCGCCGTGCTCAAAAGCCTCCTGATTCTCGGCCAGGCCAAGTCGCTATCCTTCCGCGAAAAGAAGATGCTGGAGCGCGCCCGGTATCTGCTGGTCAGTGAAATCGCCATCTCGCGCAACTGCGACGAAAGCCTGATCGAACAAGCGCTGACCAAGGCGCTGATCAAGTGCAATTTGCGCTTCCCGGAAATTGCCGAACTAGCCTCCTGACCCCGTCGCCTGGCGCCCATTGAAGTTCTGCCGGTTGGGACGATTTTTCCTCGTGATGCTGCCGACGGTCTGATACCAGGCGACCACCCAGGGAACGATCAGGGAAAATATCAGGCGGGCGCCCATCGTCCGCAGGGGAAGTCTTCGGACATCGGTCCAATCCAGGCGAAAAGCAAAATAGACTTCGAGCGCGAGCACGCACAGCAGCGGAATAATGGAGTAGACGAGAGCCAGAACGGCCAGAAGTTCGGCAAGGCAGCGCGCCACATTTCGCCACAGGCGAGCCGAGCGTCCACCTAACACGCCATCGGTTACGGAATAACCGACCATTTGCCGGAGGGCCGAGCGGAACGTGTGACGGGGCTGGTAAGCGGCCTTGGCGCGTTCCGGGAAGGCCGGGGTCACCAGCTCGCGCACTTTGGAGTCGAATACCGTGTCTTCTCCGAGGAAGACGGTCTCGGGAAATCCTCCGACGCGTTGCCAGAGCTCTTTGCGAAAGGCCATGGAACGGGCAGTGCAGGACTTGGTGGCGGCTTCGGGATTTAATTTGACCCCGAAGAAGGGTGCGGAGGCGATGTCCCACACGGTGGTCTTGGTCGAGTCTGGATTAATGCCTGTTAAATCAATGTACGATCCGCCGACAGAATACTCCGAGTCGCCACGGAAAATCGGAGCCGTCAAGTTGGCGAGCCAGTGGGGATGGTAGGTGCATCCGGCATCGGCGCAGGCGATGATCTCGGACGAGGCCGCGGCGATCCCGACATTGCGCCCGCGCGCGATCGGTCCGGGAGAACGTTGCAGGCTGCAGCTTTCATCTCGAATAGGAATGAGCGCCGGATATTTAGACCGCGCGGCTTCGAGCCGTTCCCAGGTTCCGTCGGTCGAACCGCCGTCGACGATGATCACCTCGGCCGGAGCGAGAGTCTGCCGCATCAGGCTCTCGACCAGAGCGTCGATGTCATCAATCTCGTTAAGTACGGTGGCGGCCACGCTCACGGCAGGCATGGAGTGGAACCAGTGTAAACGCGAAGGGCAGTTCCCAGTTCCCAGTTTCCAGGGCCGAATCCCGGCGTCCTTAAACTGACAGCTGAGAGCTGACAGCTGACAGCTGTTAATTCCCTCGGCACTCCACCTCCGTGCCGTTGACGCCGGTCCGGCTTTTTTTGTAATCTGCGCTTACACCGGAAAGGAGGTGGTCGGATGATAAGTTCTGATTCACATAGTAGAAGTATCAATACCAGACCAGGTGAGGTGGCTGAGTCTTAGGGCGGTTGCTCTAAGCGGAGTTCTCGAGGAACCTTTGGTCGGGGGAATCGGGGACAATCTCTCGCAAACAATCCGTGAATATGGGCTGATCCGCCGGACACAAGTTGTGCCCGGCACCGGAACGAGCGAGGGGCCACGAGAGTGACCACCTCAGTCAATCCCAAGCAGTCCACCGGGCAGCCCGCAGGCTGATAAGCTTGCGGGCTGTTCTCTTTTCAATTCTCAGTTCCCGGTTCTCAGTTCTCGGCAGATGCAAAACCAGGTTTGCCGGCACTGAGGACTGAGAACCTGCAACCAGGAACTCCATGGACGACAAGCACTACCTAGGCCGCATTACCAAACGCACCGATCTTGCGCCCGATCTCTGGGTGATCCGAGTTGACCCCGGACCGAAATTTAAATTCGCGCCCGGCCAATACGCGACGCTGGGCGCGGAACGTGAAGGTCGCAGAGTGGAGCGTGCCTACTCGATCGCCTCATCTCCTTATGAGCCGGAACTGGAATTCTTTTTTGAACTGGTGCCGGAGGGCCAGTTAACGCCGCTCCTGTATAAGCTCCAGCCGGGCGATGACATTTTGATGCGCAAAGTCGCGAAGGGCCGCTTCACCATTGAAACCTCGCGGTTGCAGCATACGAACCATCTGCTGGTGAGCACCGTAACCGGCATTGCTCCTTACGTCAGTTATGTGCGAACCCTGTTAAAGGACTGGAAAGAGGGCAAGTTTACGGGCAACCAGAAATTGTTTCTGCTGAACGGCGCCAGCCGGCCGTGGGAATTCGGTTATCGCCAGGAAATGGAAGCGGTCGCGAAACAA
>Ga0302324_100019741_pt1 | contig 13214 bp, 7 predicted proteins | sample Palsa_T0_1_FD_201949 | JGI IMG/M metagenome (GOLD analysis project Ga0302324, IMG submission 201949) | Peat permafrost microbial communities from Stordalen Mire near Abisko, Sweden - Palsa_T0_1 | ecosystem: Environmental > Terrestrial > Soil > Palsa > Peat permafrost | place: Sweden: Abisko...
GCGGACTCGCGACCGGGCTGCTGGCTCGGCCGGATGCCGGGGATCTCGCCATTCTCGGCGCCGGCGAACAGGCGCACAGCCATCTCGAGGCCATGCTGGCCGCGAGACCGCTGCGGCGGATTCGCATATGGGCGCGCGACCGCGGGAAGGCCGAAGCCTTTGCGCACTCCGAGGGCGCGCGGCATGGCGTTGAAATCGAGGCCTCGGGCAGCGTGCTCGCGGCGGTCGACGGCGCCGACATCATCTGCACGCTCACCAGGGCGAGCGAGCCGATTCTGTTCGGCGACTGGATCTCGAGCGGTGCGCACCTCAATGTGGTCGGATCGAGCATCGCTTCGGCGGCCGAGATCGATACGGCCGCGGTCGTGCGCTCGCGCTTCTTCGTCGATTGCCGCAACTCCACGGTGAACGAGGGTGGGGAGTACCTGCGGGCCTTGCGGAGCGGCGCCATCACGGCCGCTCACATCGCCGGCGAGATCGGCGAAGTCGCGAATGGCACGCGGCCGGGGCGTACCTCGCCAGACGAGGTGACGCTATACAAATCGCTCGGGGTCGCGCCTCAGGACCTCGCTGCCGCTCACTCTGTGCTCGATCGGGCGGGGGCGGCCGGTATTGGACAACTCATCGAGCTATAGGGACCGGTAAGAACGCCATTTTTGCCGGCGGGGATGCTGCACCGCACGAGCGTCCAGGATACGGCCCCGACTTGAGGACTCCCATCGGGCGAGGCCACCCCCTTGAAAAAAACCAAATTTGCGCTAAATTTTTGGGGCGCTCGTTCGCTGCGGCGGTAGGCGCAACTATCGAAGTCACAGGAGATGTAGCACTGGTTTTGAACCAATTAGGAGGTATCCCCTATGTCAACGTCTGACACAACGATGCCCTTAATTTCGGCCCCCTGGTTAAATGCCGAGGGTAACCCGCTGTCGGTTAACCCACTCCCCGGGCTGCGGGAGGAGGTCATTCAGAGTCTTGAATGCTCCTATCCGGGGATATTGAGTCCGCCAATGAAAGAACTGCTCAGGCGCTCATGCGGCCTCGCCGGCACTGAGCTCGGCAGCATCGATTTCACCGGTTGCTGGTTCATGGAAGAGCCTTACGCCATATTTCGGCCCGCGCTCACACTCGCCATTGATGATGCGGAGCGGCGCTGGATTGCAGAAGTCGGCAACGGAGACTTACCGGGTCCCGTCTGGTGTGTGTTTCCCCACCCGGAAGTCGCTGTGTATGTCAGCGATGATGTCGGGACCTTTTTGGCGACGCTACGGGAGCGCACCTGTCAAGGGGAGGTGAGTCGCTGGTTGGACGAGCTCACCGCGCAGGCCCGCGCTGTGTGGTCGCAGCGCCATGCTTGGGCGATACGTCCGCACGAGGCGCATCGCTCGGATCCCGAGATCCGAGGATGGCTCATGACGCTGCCTGCAGGTGCCTACGTTTATGATTTGCGCGCGCGGAGCGTTGCGCGCGGGTGGCCTTACGGTGTCGCGGGTCCGTCGGCTCGGCACTATCGATGCGGTCGGCTCCCGGTGTTTGCGGTCGCGGGATTACCGGCAGAAGGCTGGCGTGCGTCCCGTCGCAAAGCGCGGGTTGCGCACGCGAAGGCGCCTGCCATGGAGTGGCGCTCGGGCTTTCACCCCATACCGGCCGCTCAGGCGGAGTTACGGTCATGCGCATGAACAGAACATTGCGTGGCATCGCGCTTTTGACATGGGGGGTCTTGCTTTTCTTCGCGCTCGCGCCCGAGGCCCTGGCGGGGGGGCAACTCCCCTTGCCGAGCCCCTGGGCTCCTGCCGCAGTGCTTGGCCTGATGCTAATCACGGCAGCGCGACAACGACACTAGCGCACTTGAAAATGGGGGCGTCGATGCACTTCGTGGCCTCGCGCGGGCACGGATCCAGGGAGGAATTGGAGCCGCTGCAAATAGTTGGCATTACTCGGATATTTACCAGACTCCCTGCTTTTGCCCGAACCACCACACGAGCCCCAGGCCGACGGTCTGCTGTGAGGACTCGAGAATCCCCAAGGTGTCGCTCAGGAAATAATGCCGATTGGACTGGTCGCGGCGGAATTCGCCGCGCATCAGGAAATCGCCGGCCAGGCGGTAGTCGAGCGTGAACGTGCCTTCTTTCAGATACTGAGTAACGCCCGTGTACAGGCCGCCGACATCGGCGAGATACTCGGCACGCGCCGCCAGCGCGATCTTCGGCGTCAATTGGTAGGCTCCGTAAAGCGCACCCCCTGTGACGGACTGAAAGGGCGAGTACGTGTACAGACGCTCGCGCACATAGTCTGCCTCGGCCGCGAGCGTGAGTACCTTGGTTGCCTGCCAGGAGACGTAGCTGTCGAGGATGTCGAGCTTGCCCGTGGGAGGATTCGCGATCGGCAGTATGTAGGTGCCTTGCTCGTTCGGTAGCCCGGTCTGTCCAGGGCCCGGAGATTGCAGATAGACGACATCCGGGTGCTCTTGCCCATTGTAGAAATTTACGGTCCAGGATACCGCCGGCGTCGGCGTGATCACGAGGCCCAAGAGCTGATCTTTGTAGTTGTTGAAGGCCTCCGTCTGGTCGGTGCCGTTGGTGATCCAGAGATTCACCGCGACTTGATCGTTGATCTGGTATTTCGCCCGCACCCCCATGTGATAGAAGGGCAGGTAGTCGAACCAAAAGGAGCGGGAGTAGTTCAACTGGTCCTTGTTGTAGTTGCCTTCGATGCCCAACGAGCTTGCCCATTTGCCGAAGTCGACCGTGAGTCCGCCGCCGAGCGGAAAGACGTAGGTGCCGTAGGCCTGGAAGATGTCTCGGTAGACCTCGGGCCGAAGCTCGTTGACAGGGCTGCCCTGCAGGGTCGAAGTCGCTTGCCCGTATTGCAAGTCGATGCGCACGCCCTCGCGCTTTCCGTTCGCGGGATCGGGAGCGCTTTCCACGATGAGGTCCGCCTGACTTAGACTGAAGCTGTTGCTGCTCACATCGAAGGCGCGCAGGTAGTTCACCCGGCCGATCGGGTCATTGGTGTTGTACTCGTAATAGCCATCGAGCAGCGCGTTGACCGTGAAGCCGTGCACCAGGTCGGCGATCACTCCCGCCGAGGCGGGAGGCGCAGCGCCTGCCGGAGCCGGGGCGGGCGGGACGTTCGCCGCCGCGCTTGGCGCGGGGCCCGCGACGCCGGCCGCCGGTGCGACGGGGGCGGGTGGCGATACCGCGGGGATGGGTGGCGATGCCGCGGGGACGGGTGGCGATGCCGCGGGCGCGGTGCGGGCCGCCATCGCCGGCTGAGTCGCGAGCTGCTCTTGCAGCTGATGCACCAGAGTTTTCAGCTCGTCCACCTCGTGGCTGAGCTGTGTGATGCGCTCATTCATGCGCGCGGCTTCGCGATCACGGGCCGGGTGCGACGGCGCAGGCCCTTGCGAGGACTGGCCGACGGCGAGTGACGCACAGAGCAAAGAAATCCCGGCGCCGGCAGCGATTCGCTTCAAACTCATGATGGCTTCTCCCGGTGGACTGCATTGGTCCACTGCTCAAGGGCTGTTTGGCAACGGGCCCGCGGCCCCGAAGCTCACTGTGCTTTCGGGGGCGGCGGCGACTCGGACGGATCGGGCGGCAAGGTCTCGGGGTTTCCCGGACTGTGCAGATTTGCAGCGCTCCATCCTCCGCCCAGATCCGCGATCAGCGATACCGCATCGGTGAGCCGGCTCTGTTGAACGGACAGGCGGGTCTGCTCGTCGGTGAGCTGCGTCTCCTGCGCTTGAGCGACGGTGGTGTAGTCGACGGTCCCCGCCTTGAATTCGGCGAGGGCGATGTCCGTTCCGCGCTCGGCGTCCGCCACCGCCGTGTCCAGAGCCTTCTGCTGCTGCCCGAGGATGCGCAGTCCCGACAGATCGTTCTCGACATCCTCGAACGCGGTCAACACAATGTTGCGGTAATTCGCGACCGCCGCTTCGTAGCCGGCGCGCGCCGCCTGGACTTCCGCATGTCGCTCGCCGAAGTCGAACACGGTCTCCGTGCCGTTCGCTCCGAGTGACCAGATGTGATTCGCCGCGTGCAGCAGCCCGTGCAGGGGAGACTGGGTGAAGCCCCCGGCGGCCGAGAGCGAGATCGTCGGATAATAGGCCGCAACGGCGACGCCGACGGCTGCATTTTGCGCTTTCATCGCGCGCTCGGCGCCGGCGATATCGGGCCGTCGCTGCAACAGCGTCGACGGCACGCCGATTGGAATGGTGGGCAAGGCCGGTAGCGCGGCGCTGTGAGGAATGTCCAAATCCTCGGGGTTCTTCCCGACCAGCACGGCAATGGCGTGCGCGTATTGCGCGCGCGCGACTCCGCTCCCGATCAAGCTCGATTCGGCGGTCTCGAGCGCGACCTGCGCCGTGATCACGGCCGAGGGTGGAGTGGCCGTGATGCCCGCCGCCCCCTGCGCTTTGACGATCCGCAGTGCTTCACGAAAGGCGTCCACGGTCTTCTGGTTGAGATCGATGAGGGCGTCCGCCACGCGCAGATCGATCACCGTGGTCGCAAGCAGGGCCTGCTCGGACAGCGTGGCATTGGCGAGCGTCGCCTCGTCGGCCTGCGCGGTCGCGGAATTCTCCTCGATCAAGCGTCGCACCTGACCCCATACGTCCAGCGTCCAGGCCGCGGTCCCTTCGAGCGTTGCGGAGGTGACCGAGCTGCGTCCGCCGTTGAGGGTGCCGGTCGTGGTGGTCGTACCGGTGGTGGTGGTGCCCGTGCCCGTACCGGTGCCGGTCCCCGTACCCGTGCCGGTGTTGCCGGTCGTCGTCGACACTCCCGTGCTCGAGAAGCCGGCCCCGCCTTGCCGGGTGACCGAGCCGGTGACCCCGAGGACGGGAAACAGTTGCGCGCGAGCTACTTTGACCTCGGCGACCGCTTGCATATAGGTGGCATAGTCCTGGCGGACCGTCTGGTTGGATACCGCGACCTGCGGCTCGAGCTCATCGAGCAAGGGATCGTGAAAATCGGTCCACCAGTCGCCCTTCGGGGCGGCATCCGCGGGGGAGGCCTGGCTCCATCCCTCCGGCGGCTGCTCCTTGAACTGTTGGGCGACGGGAGCGCTCGCCCGGTGGTAGTCGGGACCCACCATGCAGGCACTGAGTCCGGCGGTCAGGGCGAGGAGGTAGGAGATCCTTGCGCTCATCATGGGGACATACTCTCGCTCAAGTCACCCTGCGCGGGCTCGCGCGACATGTGTCGATGCATCCACAGCCGCAACCGCTCAAAGCCCAGGTAGATAACAGGGGTCGTGTACAGCGTGAACACCTGGCTCAAGATCAACCCACCGATCACCGTGATGCCGAGGGGCTGACGGAGCGAGGCGCCCTGGCCGATGCCGATCGCGAGCGGCAATGCGCCGAGCACCGCGGCGGCCGTGGTCATCATAATGGGCCTTAAACGCACTACCGCGGCATCGTGAATGGCTTTTTGCGCCTCCATGTGCTCGTTGCGCTGCAAATGCAGGGCAACGTCGATCATCATGATGGCGTTTTTCTTGACGATGCCGATGAGCAGGATGATGCCGATGAACGCGATCACGGAGAGCGGCGTGCCGAAGATGAGCAGCGCCAAGATGGCGCCGATAATGGCGGAGGGGAGCGTGGAAAGAATGGTGATCGGGTGAATGGTGTTCTCGTACAGAATGCCAAGCACGATGTAGATGGTACCGAACGCTGCGAGCAACAGGAGCGGCAACGCCGCCGCGTTTTGCGCAAAAACCTGTCCCGCGCCCGCGGGACTGCCGCGAATGGAGGCGGGCATGCCGAGGTCCTGCATCGCCTGAGTGATGGCTGCCTGTGCCCGGCCCAGGGAGCCCCCCGGCGGCAGATTGAAGGATATCGTCGAGGCCACGAGCCCGTTCTGGTGATTGACCTGAGTCGCGGTGTGGTTGCTCGCGTACGTGGTCATGGCGGGCAGCGGCACCATGGTCTCGGCGGCCGTGCTGTCGGCGCTGCCGGTGGAGGTGCCCCCGCGGCTGTTGGAAATGCTGTTGGTCACCGCATTGGCCTGCGCATTGGCGTTGAGCGAGTTGCCGGCGGCGGAAGACGAGGATGCCGCGGAGACGGCCGAGTAGGCCGGGACGCCGCTCACCGTGCCGCCCTGCATCTGGGTCTGCGCGGAGCCGCTGGCATTACCGGCCGCCGTGCTCAAATAAGTGCGGTCGAGCATCTGTGGAAACTGCCAGTACGGCGGCGCGACCTCCATCACCACGTAGTATTGATTGAAGGGATTGAAAATCGTGGTGACGGTGCGCTGTCCGTAGGCATCGTAGAGCACGGCATCGATCTGATTGGGGGCAAACCCGTAGCGCTGCGCGGTTGCGCGCTCGATATTGACATAGGTTTGTAATCCATTTTGCTGCATGTCGGAATTCACATCCACGATCTGGCTGTGGTCCTTGCCGAGTGCATCGAGTAGTTTGGGGGTCCACGTGTACAACCCCGCCGTATCATCGCTCGTCAGGGTGTACTGGTATTCGGCAGCCGATTGCCGGCCGCCGATGCGCAAATCCTGCACCGCTTGCAGGAACAGCCGGGCGCCCGATACGCGGTTCAGCTTCGGCCGCAGCCGCGTGACCACCTGATCGGCTGAGAGCTTGCGCTTCGCCAAGGGCTTGAGAGCCACGAAGACGGTGGCGGTGTTGAGGGCGCGCGTGCCGGTGAATCCGATGACCGAGGCCACGGCGGGATCGGTCTGCACGATCTGCTGAAGCTGTTGCAGCTTCGTCTGCATCGCCTGAAAGGAGATGCTCTGATCGGCGATGATCTGGCCCATGAGAAGTCCGTTGTCCTGCTCCGGGAAGAGGGTGGTGGACAAGCCGAGCATCAACACGGGGATGAGTAAGATCATCACCCCGAGAGTAATGCCGACGAGCAGCGCATGATCGAGCACTTGAGTGAGCGAGCGCGAATACACGTTCTTGAACCGCTCGAATTGCCTCTCGGTCCACACCGCCCAGCGCGCCCTCGAATGCAATGACTCGCCGCTCTTCAGCAGGTAGGCGCACATCGTGGGAGTGACGGTGAGCGAGACCAGCAGGGAGATCAGGATCGCGATGGAGAGCGTCACGGCGAATTCGTGGAACAGGAGCCCGATAACGCCGGGGAACAGCAGTATCGGAATAAATACCGCGATCAGCGAAAGGCTCATTGAAACGACCGTGAAGCTCACTTCCCCGCTACCGAGGACCGCCGCTTCGTGCACGTCCATCCCCGACTCGACGTGGCGCACGACGTTTTCGAGCACCACCACCGCATCGTCGACCACGAAGCCCGTGGCGATGGTGAGCGACATCAAGGAGAGATTGTCGATGCTGTAGCCCAAGAGGTACATCGGGCCGAATGTGCCGAGAATCGAAATGGGCAAAACGACCGCCGGAATGAGCGTCGCCCGCGGGGATTGCAGGAACACGAATACGACGCCGATGACCAGCACCACCGCGATCATGAGGCTGCGCTCGGTATCGCCCACGGCGGCGGTCACCGATTGAGATCGGTCCATGGCGATGTGCAGGTCGATGTTGGGCGGCAGCGTCGCCACGACCGAGGGCAGCACTTTCTTGATCTGCGCGACGGTTTTGATGATGTTCGCGCCGGGCAGCGGATAGACGATCACGCCGACCGTCGGAAAGTTATTGTAGAGGCCGGCGTTGCGGATGTTCTCGTTCGAATCCACGACGGCCGCCACATCGTGCAGCAGCACGGGCGCGCCGTTGCGGTAGGCAATGACCAGATTTTGATAATCGGAGGCCTTGGTCGCCTGGTCGTTGGACATCACCTCGTAGCGCTGATCGCCCTGATCGATGTGGCCCTTGGCGCTGTCCGCATTCGCCCCGGCGATGGCAGCGCGCACGTCCTCGAGCCCGATGCCGTAACTCGAGAGCTTGTCGGGCTGGATCTCGACCCGCACGGAGGGCAGCGCGCCGCCGCCCAGCTGGATCTGACCGACACCGGAGATCTGCGAGAGCTGCTGCTGAATGACGGTGTCGGCCGAATCGTACAGCTGCGCCGTGGTGAGAGTTTTCGAGGTGAGCCCCAGAATGATGATCGGCGAGTCGGCCGGATTGAATTCGCGATAGCTGGGATTTCCGCGCAGCGTCGTCGGCAGGTCGGCGCGGGCGGCCTGGATGGCCGCCTCCACGTCGCGAGCCGCCCCATTGATGTCGCGGTTGATGGCGAACTGGATGACCACCTGGGCGCTGCCGACGCTGCTTTGGGAGGTGAGCTCGTTCACGCCGGCAATGGTCGCCAGGCGCCGCTCGAGGGGCTCCGCAACGGTCGAGGCCATGATTTCCGGACTCGCTCCCGCCATGGTCGCCTGCACCACGACGACCGGCAGGGTGACGTTGGGCAGAGGCGCGACCGGCATTTGAAAGTAGGCGAGTAGGCCGGATAGCGCGATGGCGATCGCGAGGAGCGATGTCGCGATGGGCCGTTTGATGAAAATGGCCGGGATGTTCACACGGCCTGCTCGCCCGAGGGCTCGCTCGTCTTGCGGCCGAAGCGCTGGGATATGCGATCGAACATCAGATAAATGACCGGCGTCGTGAACAAGGTGAGCACCTGACTCACCAGCAGGCCCCCGATGATGGCGAGTCCCAGCGGCCGGCGCAGCTCCGAGCCCGTGCCGGTACCGACGAGCAAAGGCAGAGCGCCCAGCATGGCGGCAAGCGTCGTCATGAGGATCGGACGAAAGCGCAGCATCGAGGCCTCGAAGATCGCGTCCTCGGCGGACTTGCCGTGCTTGCGCTCGGCCTCGAGGGCGAAGTCGACGATCATGATGCCGTTCTTCTTGACGATGCCGATCAAGAGCACGATGCCGATGATGCCGATCACATCGAGGTCGCTGCCGGCGATCATCAGCGCGAGCAAGGCGCCCAGCCCGGCCGAGGGCAGCGTCGACAGGATGGTCACCGGGTGAATATAGCTCTCGTAGAGAACACCGAGCACGAGGTACACGGTGACGAGCGCGGCCCCCAGCAAAAACACCTCGCTCGACAGCGAGTCCTGGAATGCTTGCGCGGCACCCTGGAACGAGGTGGTGATGGAGGGCGGCAAGTGTATGGCCTGCTCCGCTCGCTGGATCTCATCCACGGCCGAGCTCAAGGAGGCGTCGGGAGCCAAGTTGAATGAGATGGTGACGGCTGGGAATTGAGCCAGGTGACTGATCACGAGCGGCGATTTCGTGATCTTGATGTCGGCGATGCCGCGCAACGGCACCTGTCCGGTGGTGCCGGTCTGCGTCGGAAGATAGAGATCGCCGAGGGCCTGCAGGTTGGGGAGCGTCTCGGGCTTCGCGACCAGCACCACGCGGTACTGGCTGGACTGGTTGAAGATGGTCGAGACGATGCGCTGACCCAGTGCGTCGTAAAGCGCGTTATCGATGGTCGCGGGGGTGATGCCGTAGCGCGCGGCCAGCTGGCGGTTCACCTCGACGTTCACGCTCAAGCCGTCGTTGTTGAGATCGCTGGTGACGTCGGCAATCGATTTGATCTGTTTCATGCGCGTCACGAGCTCGGGCACGTATTGCTGGAAGGCCTGCTGGTTGGGACCTCGCAGCACGAATTGATACTGGTTGGGCGACACCACCGTATCGAGAGTGAGGGCCTGCTCCGGCTGTAGATAGAGCTTGATGCCGGATACCTTTGCCACCTCGTCCTGCAGCCGTAACGCGATCTGCCGGGCCGATAGCGAGCGGTCGTTGTGGGCCTTCAAGTTGATGAGAAAACGGCCGCTGTTGAGCGTCGTGTTGGTGCCGTCGATGCCGATATAGGAGGTGATCGAGGTGACATCGGCATCCTTGAGAATCGCGTCGGCCAGCTCGGCTTGCCGGGCCGACATGGCGTTGTAGGAGACCGAGTTGTCGGCGACGCTGATGCCTTCGATCACGCCGACGTCTTGCACCGGGAAGAGGCCCTTGGGAATGACGATGTACAGGATGATGGTGATGACTACCGTCACCGTCGCGAGCACCAGCGTCAAGGGCTGGTGCCCGAGCACCCAGCGCAACCCGGTGCGATAGGACCCGAGCGTGCGGTCGAAGATGCCCTCGCTGATCTGCTCGAAGCGGCTCGGTTTGCGCTCGGCCTTGCGGCGCAAGATGCGGGCGCACATCATCGGCACGAGCGTGAGGGAGACGATGGCCGAGATTACGATGGTCACTGCCAGGGTGACCGCGAACTCGCTGAACAACCGTCCGATCACGCCCCCCATGAAGAGCAGCGGTATGAGCACGGCGATCAGCGATATGGTCAGAGACATGATGGTGAAGCCGATCTGACCCGCGCCGGCGAGCGCGGCGTCGAGCGGGTTCATGCCTTCCTCGAGGTAGCGCACGATGTTCTCGATCATCACGATGGAATCGTCGACCACGAAACCCGTGGCGACGATGAGCGCCATGAGCGACAGGTTGTCGATCGAGTAATTGAGCTCGTACATGACCGCGAGCGTCGCGATGAGGGACACCGGTACGGAGATGCTCGGAATGATCGTCGCGGGGACGTTGCGCAGGAACACGAAGATCACCAGCACCACCAGGGCGACGGCGAGGAGGAGCTCGATCGTCGCATCGGTCACCGAGGCGCGGATCACGCCCGTCGAGTCCGCGACGACCTGCACGTGCATCGCCTGCGGCAAGCTCGCCAGCAGCTGCGGCAGCTGTTTCTGGATCTGGTTGACGGTGGCGATCACGTTCGCCCCGGGCTGGCGCATCACGTTGAGGACGATCGCCGGGGTGTGATTGAACCACGCTCCCTGTTCGATGTCCTGGGCGGCCTGGGCGACGCGTGCGACGTCGCGCATGAACACCGGGGCGCCATTCTGATAGGCGATGACGGTGTTCAAATAATCTTCCGGGTCCTGGATCTGATCGTTGGCATTGATGGTGTAGTCGAGCTCCGGCCCGTCGAAGTTGCCTTTCGGCTGGCTCACGTTGATGTTCGACAGGAGCGTGCGCATGTCGTCGATGTTCAGGCCGTACCCGGCGAGTTTCTGGGGATCGACCTCCACGCGTACGGCAGGCACGTTGCCGCCGGACGGGGTCACGAGACCCACTCCCGGCACCTCGGATATCTTCGAGGCGAGCCGGTTGTTGGCAAGGTCCTGGAGCTGGGTGAGCGAGAGCGAGTCGGACGTGATTGCGAGCGTCAAAATCGGTTGATCGGCCGGGTTGACCTTCGCGTACGTGGGCGGGGCGGGCAGTCCGGTCGGCAACAAGCTGTTGGCGGCGTTGATGGCCTGCTGGACGTCCTGCTCGGCGATATCGAGACTCAAGGCGAGCGTGAATTGCAGGGTGATGACCGAGGCGCCCGCGGAGCTCGCCGAGGTCATCTGAGTGAGCCCCGGAATCTGGCCGAGCTGCACCTCGAGCGGAGCGGTCACGGTGGTCGCCATCACCTGGGGACTCGCGCCGGGGTAGAAGGTCAGGACCTGAATGGTCGGATAGTCGACGTCGGGGAGGGATGAGACCGGCAGGAATCGCACGGCCACCAATCCGATCAGCACGAAGGCGATCATCAGAAGGGATGTCGCCACCGGCCGAAGTACGAACAGGCGTGAGATGTTCATGTCGCGGGCACGAGGACTTCGGTCAGCTCGTGGTGCTGGCGCCTTGCGTGGTCGTGCTCGGCTTTTTCCTCGCCTTCGATCCGGGCGGGGACCCGGGCGTCGCCGGCACTTGCTGGATTCCGGTCGCGCGGGCGCCCGCGGCGGAGACGCTGATCTGGGCGCCGTCACTCAACCGATCGGTCCCGTCGACCACCACGGTGTCGCCCGCGGTGAGACCGGTCAGGATGGCGGTGTTTTGCCCATCGCTCGCACCCAAAGTCACTTTGTGGACCGACACGGTATTATTTGCATTGACCAGATACACGTAGTCGCCCGGCGCGCCGCTCAGCACCGCTGGAGTGGGCACGAGGACCGCCTGCGTCAACGTATCCACCAGGATTTTGATGTTGACGAACTCGTTCGGAAAGAGCGCCTCATCGTCGTTCTCGAACTTCGCGCGCAATGTCACGGTCCCGGTGCTGGTGGCCATTTGATTGCTGAGCGCGTAGAGCGTGCCGGTGGCGATCTGCCGGTTGTTGTCGCTCGCATAGGCGGTGACTGGAAGCTGCGCACCGGAGTTGACGCGCTCGATCACCTTGCCCACATCGTTCTGCGCGACCGTGAACTCGACGGTCGTCGGCTTCATGGTGGTAATGACCACGATGCCGGGCGAGCTCGAGGCGGTGACATAATTACCCGGGTCGATCAAGCGCAACCCGACCCGGCCCGACACCGGCGCGATGATGTGGCAGTAGATGAGGTCGAGCTTGAATTGCGCGATGTTGGCCTGGTCGGATTCGACTTGTGCCTCGTCCTGCTTCACGGTGGATTCCTGATCGGTCACCGTCTGCTCGGCGATCGCCTTCTGCGCCTGCAGCTGGTGGTAGCGGGCGAGGTCAGAGCGCGCCTGATCGAGGGATGCCTGATCCTTGAGAAGCGCCGCCTGCGCCTGCTTCAGATCGATCTCATATTGCCGCGGATCGATCTGCGCCAAGAATTGACCTTTCTTGACATCCTGACCCTCCTTGTAGCCCACCTCGGTGAGATAGCCGCTCAGCTGCGGCAGCACCGTCACGGTGGCGACTGGCGTTACCGTACCGAGCTCGGACAGCGTTTCGGGCATGTCGCCGAGCACCGCCTTTGCGACCTTCACCACCTGCGGGGCGGGGGCGCGAGCGGGTTTCTTGCCGGCGAGAATGTGCCAGATCACGAAAATGACGAGAACGGCCAACAAAGCGCCGATGATCCAGCGGCCGCGATGGCCTCGATGAGCTACGGATGGGGATGCATCCGGCGTGGTGATCATATCGATCCCAGTGTACAGCATGGACGAACGGAGGCGCGCGGCCTCGCCGGTCGTTCACCCGCCGACTCTCTTGTCTAAGCTCGAGAAGAGTGAGTCCGGTTCGGAGCGGGGGATTCGCTCAGGGCGAAGTGTCCGTGACCGCCGCCGGCTGGCTCAGATTGAGTTTCATCGAGGCCGCGAGCGCGGTAAGCTTTGCCTGAACTGTCTTGCCGATGGTGACCGCTTCTTCCAAGCTGCCGTGCGTATAGGCGTCTTGTGCCTTGGTCCAGCGCGCCTCTGCATCGCTCAAGCTCGAGTGCGCCTCCGCTAGATCCACGCCCGATGCGAGTTTCTTGTTCTCCTTCTTGCTCAGAAAGTCGATGC
>Ga0302324_100019742_pt1 | contig 13214 bp, 6 predicted proteins | sample Palsa_T0_1_FD_201949 | JGI IMG/M metagenome (GOLD analysis project Ga0302324, IMG submission 201949) | Peat permafrost microbial communities from Stordalen Mire near Abisko, Sweden - Palsa_T0_1 | ecosystem: Environmental > Terrestrial > Soil > Palsa > Peat permafrost | place: Sweden: Abisko...
TCACGCAATTTTCATCGAAAGACATAAATGCTTGAAAATGTTTTGGTTTCGCCGCAGCGCCTCGAAAAGTAAGTGGCATTGGGCACCCTGCCTGCCGCGCCGGCACTCATGCCTGCGCAGGCGAGCTCGCTCGCCGGGGAGCGGGTTCTGGGCCGAAGGCAAATGGCCTTAGAATAGGTTATCCGCCTCATGCTATTCGTACCCGAATCGATCCTCAAGGCCCGCCAGGCGCTGTACGAACAGGTGCAGGCCGGAAAGCTCACCCGTGCGCAAGCCTTTCAACAAGCGCTGGAGCTCGATCCGTTCGACGCCATGGCGCTCATCGTGCTCGGCCAAGAGCGCTATGAAGCGCGCGACTTGCCGGGTGCCGCGGAGTATTGCTGGCGCGCAGCCGGCGCCGATCCGTGCCGCGCCGAAGCTTGGTTCAAGCTGAGTGGAAGTCTCCTCGGCGAGAGCCAGGAACTCCGCAACGGAATCACGGAACTGGCCGCCCGCAAGACGCTACGCGATCCCGAAGGTCTGGCGCACTTCAAAGAACGCTTTAAGAATAAGCCGATCGCCAGCGATTTCACCGATGGCGAGGAGTTTCTCGAATTCACGGCCGAGCAGTTCGGTGGAATGCGCAGCGCTGAACCGGAAAATGTCAGCGAGCGACTGCGGCCCTACCGGCTCTTAGACGATCTGTTGGAAGAATCCGCGGACGGCTTGGCCGCGGAACTGGTGGATGCAATCTTGGCGGATGGCGCCCGCTGCGGTCCTCCGTTGATCGGAGTTTTGCGCGCCATGGCGACTGGGTCCCTGCCTGGTGGCGATCCTTCTCCCATCGTTTCCAGTCTCGCGCTGCTGGGCGAGATCGGCGATCCCGAAGTGTTGCCGGAACTGGTCGAATGCCTCTCGGTAGAAGATGAAGACGTGCAGCAGGCCGCCCAGTGGGCGGTGAGGCGTATCGCCTCGCGGCGCCCGGAGGCGTCCCTCGCTGCCATTCGCACGCTGGCGTCCACTGCCGATGCCGATAATCGGTGCGCCTTGACGATCGCTCTGGGCGAAATCCCCGGCCAGCCTGGAAAACGGGATGTCCTGCTGAGTCTGTTGGACGGCCTCGCCGGCTGGCCTCAGTCCGATCGCCACGAGATCTTTATTAATGTCGCCGTCGCGCTCGCGATTTCCGAAGGCGCCAAAGGCCGGGAACTCGCGTGGTCGCTCCTCAGCCGTCACGCGGCGGTCCTCCCTAAGCGTACGCGCGCGGAACTGCGCGACGCCCTCAAGGTCCAAGAGGAACTGGCCCGCATCGCTCTCACGCCCGCCGATGGCCCGGAGGCCACAGTCTACGATCTCTGCTGCCAACCATGGGAGGACGACGAAGACGATGCGGAGGAGGAAGGCGGTCCGATGGCCAACGACAAGATCGACGACCAGGATTTCATCCCCGCGCCAATCCACCGCCGTGGAAACCGGGGCCGCAACGACCCTTGCTGGTGCGGCAGCGGCAAGAAATACAAGAAGTGCCATCTGGAGTCCGACGAGAAATCGCAGCCTGCGCCCGCCGGTCCCCAAGAAACGCCGCTCGTGGCGGACAGCCACGAGGAAGCCGCCCTGCGCAAGCGCTTGATCGAGTTCGCCACAGGCGGCATGAGCAAGGGCGAACTGGCGGAGTCCCTCAAAATGTTCGTCGGCCCGGACCCTCCCGCGGGCGCGGACGAGCAAACTCTTTCTATGGAGATCGTCGACTGGGTGATCCACGATTACGTTTCGCCGCGGCTAGGGCATCCCATTATTCAGGAGTTTCTGAAGCGCAGTCCGGGCGACCTCACCACGCGCCAGCGCCAAATCCTGGAGGCCTGGAGCCGAGCCCGCTTTAGCATCTACGAAGTGCTGGAGGTGCGCGCTGGATCGGGTGTCCAATTGAAGGATCTGCTGGCGGACGGCGAATTCTTCGTCTACGATGTGAACACCGCCAATCGGGCCGCGCCGTGGGATTGCTACCTCGCGCGGGTGGAGGAGTTCGAGGGCCGTCGCCACTTCACCGCCACGGTGCTCACCATTCCGCAGCCGCTAGTTGCGCCGCTCAAGGAGTGGGCCATCGAAGAGCGGCAGCGCAGCGGACAGAACTGGGACGCCTTTCTGCATTCCCACAGCCACTTGATGCGGCAGGAAGCCTCGCGGCTCATCAACCGCGCCGGCCAGCCTGCGCGTATGGTCAGCCACGAAGGCGACGAGTTGGTCTTCAGCAAAGCTCGATACGTGGTTTTGGACGAACAAGCCGTGCGCCGTGAGTTCGACCGGTCGAAAGTGCTGCTGCGTCCCGAAGACGGCGCAGATTACGGCTGGTTGGATGAAGCCGAAGACGAGAATGGCGGGCGGCGCGCGTACGGACACATCCACATCGCCGGCGGCGAACTGACCCTGGAATGCAACTCGCGCGAACGCCTGGAGCGCGGCAAGGCATTGCTGCGGGATCTCGCCGGCGGGTATCTGCGTCATCTGGGCGACGACTTCACTCCCTGGCAATCCGCTATGCGCGACCGGAAAGAGTCGCCAAATCCGCCGCAGGGTTCCGGCTTCTGACTCCTGACTCCTGTCTCCTGTCTCCTTCCTTTCGTGCCATACTAAAACGAGCGTTACGCAGTCGATACTTGACGATTCCAAAGGAATTCTCCGACGATGTACCCAGCTTTACAACAAGAGATCGAGACCTACGAAAAGCGCACGCCCAAGTCCCGCGAAGCGCACCAGCGCGCCGTTTACCGCGTCCCCCTCGGAGTAGCTAGCAACTACCGCTACTACCCGCCTTATCCGTTGTTCGTGCGCGACGGCCACGGCTCCCGCATACACGACCTGGACGGCAACGAATACATCGACCACAACCTCTGCTACGGCGCGCTGATGGCCGGCCACTGCCATCCGGCCGTGATGAAAGCGGTGGAGGAGCGCCTCCACCTGGGCACCCAGTTCGGCATGCCGCACGGCATGGAGCTGGAACTCGCCGACGAAATCTGCGCCCGCTACCCGGTGGAGATGGTCCGCTTCGGCAATAGCGGCTCGGAAGTCACCATGCACTCCCTGCGCCTGGCGCGCGCCGTCACCGGCCGCGGCAAGATCATCAAGATGGAGGGAGGCTATCACGGCGGCCACGATGCGATCTCGGTCAGCGTAAAACCCAAGGGCAATGAGTTCGGCGACCCCGAAAATCCGACCCCGGTAGTCTCCAGCGCGGGCGTCCTCAAAGGCACCAGCGACGCTACGCTGGTGGCGCCGTTCAATAACCTGCCCGCCATCGAACGTCTTTTCGCCGCGCATCCAGGCGAGATCGCCGCCATCATCATCGAACCCATCATGATGAATATCGCCTTCTGCATGCCGGATGAAGGTTACATCCAAGGGCTGCTCGAGGTCGCCCACAAGCACGGCGCGCTGCTGATCATGGATGAAGTGAAGACCGGCGCGAAACTGGCCTGGGGCGGCGCTTGCGAATACTTCAATGTCAAGCCCGATATTATCTGCCTGGGCAAATCCATCGGCGGCGGTTTTTCATTGGCCGCGTTTGCCGCCAGCCGCGAAATCATGGACGTGATCCATACCCAGAAGATGTTCCACGCCGGCACCTACAACACGAACCCGGTCGTAATGGCCGCGGGCCTCGCCACCTTCCGCCACGTGCTGACGCGCGACGCTTACGCGCACGTAGACCGCCTGAACCGCAAGCTGGTGGACGGATACCAGGGCATCGTCGAAAAGACCGGTCTGGTGGCCTACGCGGATGGCGCGGGCTCGAACGGCGCGCTGCTATTCTACCCGCAACGCATCCGCAACTACCGCGACTGGTATCACGTGGACGAAGATCTTTGGACGCACTACTGGTTCGCCATGGTGAACCGTGGCGTGCTCGCGCAGCCGTACTGGTGGGACGAGCAATGGACCATCTCGGTGCAGCACACCGAGCGGGATATCGACCATCACCTGCAAGTTTTCGCGGAAATAGCGCCGGCGCTGGCGGTGGCGCAGCAGGAGCGCACCGTGGCGCTCGCTCTCTAGCGTGCCGCGTCCCGACTCATCGGGACGCATGAAGTTGATCATCTCCAGAACCAGGAATTCGTGTCGATAGATCTTTACATTCACCTTACGCGGCCGCTCGCACTCAGGCCGCTCTTGCCGAAGCCGGGCCTCGTCTTGGCTGACATGCTCGACATATCACCAGCTCCCGAGCTAACAGTAGATGCGCTTGAGGAAGGGCGTCGCGAGCCTGTTGAGTGCGACGAATTATACGAGGGATCGTCGCTCCTCTTCCTGTTTTCGATAGTTGGCGAACCTGAAACCTTCGGCTTGTCTAGTGTCGGACAGCAGGTGGCGCTGGAAATGGGCGCCCAGCGTACCAATCTGGAGTTTGCTCTGGGAGCTGCGATCGCTATCGCTCTCGCGCGGGAGTTCGGCGCGGGAAGCATCGAAGACGACTGGCGCTTCTATGGAGACGACGTACGGATTTCGCCGGAGGATCTGCTGCAAGCGCTTGAGGGTTGTTGGAGCGGGATCCAATTATCGCGAAGCCGCAGAGCATCTCACGGGCAGGATTGATAGGGAAATCCGTTCAGCCCCGCCAAGGTGAAGTGCCCTTGCTATCTTACGTTGGCTGGTATGCTAAGCCTCTGTAAAGCAAGGGCAGACAAACGCCTTTACTAACACCGGATCTTTCCGTTGAAACTGCGTGTACGATAGGAGCGCTACGTGAACGACGATGCCGACACGCGAGGGGCTTCGGCCTTCCAGGCGCGCGGCCCACTGTGACCCTCGTTGAGGCGAACACGTTTGCGGATGACGGCGAGCACGTGCCAAGGGTCGCTGCGGAATGGCGGGAAGATCACCGACCCGTCATCTTGTTTCTTCACGGGCACCACGAAAGCCATGCTCGTTTTGGCGAACGTCTGTTGGGAGTGAGGTCGTCAGGCAAAGACCAAATCGGTTTTAGGAACCAGGCGCGAAGTCCGCCGACAACCGCCTCGCCCGGTAGTTCGATTAGGGCGCGATCATTTTGCGCCTCTATAAGGTACGCTACAACCCTTCCCTGAACTTCGTCTCCGTTGCGAGGGTCTTCCTTGACTGCGACATTCACGCGGTCCACGTAGGCGGACTAATCCTTGAGGGTGATGTAGAATTCGCTCTCAAAAATCCCCTGAGATACGCCGCAAGTGACGTAGATGGTTTTGGACATTGCCAGAATGTGCTCCAGTCGACTGCATAAACCAAAGTATAGCCCATGGCGCGATGCAGCCGGCTTCAAAAAAAAGATGCCCCTAACGCGCCTGTTGCATCTTGCCGCCCTTAGCCGACACCATCAGCTTGACTAATTCCTCAGTGACTTCCGGCTCCAGCCCTTCAGTGTGTCCCTTGCTCAGCCGGACCACGTCTGCAACGATCAATCCGTCCCTGCAATCCGGATACGTGTAGACCTCCGCCTTGCCGGGCGCGGGCAGCAGCCCCCAGGATGGATTGGGGGGATTCTGGCGGGTGCTGTCGTACACATAGCCCGTCTTGGTGTCGACGATCTCATCGGCCTTGCGCCGCGCGCCGCAATTGTATTTCGCGGCCCAGGCCGACGTTTCGGGCATGCCTTTGTCGTCCATTTCGTGCTCGCCGGTTTCGAAGATAAACGAGAAATCGCTGGCGGGCGGATCGCGCAAGGCCGTCATAGCCGCCGCAAACCCAGGAGGCGGGGCGGGGGGCGCACCGGCAGCGCGCGCCGTCGTGGCGCGACCTGGACCGAAATTCGCAGCGCGGCCCGGGCTGCCGCCTAACCGGCCGCCGGACAGGCTGAGCCAACCGTCGACCCTGGTGCTAAAGAAATCGGTGCGCACCAGCCGATTCGAAGTCATGCCGCCCTGAGAGTGCCCAACCAGCCAGAAGGCCTTGATGTTCTCCTTGCCGACTTGGTCCACCACAAAACTCACGATGTTCTGCAGATACTCGTCGTCGGCCACCGACCAAACCTTCGTCGGAGAGTTCGGAGTCGCAATCACCAGGCGGTACTTATCCTCGTAGTCCAGGATCGGAAAATAGTGGCGCTGCCAATTTCCGTACGATCCGGCGCCATGCAGGCTGAGGATGAAGGTGACTTTCTCGCCCGGCTTCAGATCGCACGGGTAATCGAGGAAGTAAGTGCGCCGCGTCTTCATCTCGACCACCAGTCCGGGGTTGATCACCCTATCGGTCGGACAGTCCCGCTCGGGACAGTGCAGTGCGGGCGGAGTGGCGCAAGGCGCACCCGCGAATTGAAATGGTTGCTGCGCGCCGGCAAATTGCGTGAAGGCCACTAAGCCGATCGCCCCCAGTAATCGAATTGTATGGAAAGGTTGTTTCATAAGAGTCATCCCGCTGTCCAGCCTCCGTCGATAGTAAGTACTGAGCCATTTACAAATTCGGCCTCCGCCGAGCAGAGATACAGCACCATATTGGCGATCTCCTCCGGACGCCCCAACCGTCCCACGGGTTGGCGCTGATTCAACTCGGCCCGCACCTTCTCTTTCTCGTGCTTGTGATACTTCTCCAAGTAAGCCTCCACAAAAGGCGTATCCACCGTGCCGGGACAAATACAGTTGGCGCGCACCTCCGTCGGATAGTCTACCGCCAGTTGGCGGGTCATGGCGATCACAGCGCCTTTGGTGGCGCAGTAGGCGAAGCGCTTCTTGATTCCCACCAGACCAGCCACCGATCCGATATTCACGATGGACCCGTGCGATGCCAGCAACAACGGCATGGCGGCGCGCGTCACCAGGAACATACCATGTACATTCACCCGAAAGAGCCGCTCGAAGTCGGCCGGGTCGGTCTGCTCCACGCCGCCCACCAGGCCGATACCGGCGTTGTTCACCAGAATATCGAGTGCCGCGAGGCCTGCGAACGCGGACTGGACGGCCGCTTCATCGGTAATATCAAGTATGAGAACGGACGCGCCGGACAATTCCCGCGACAAGGCTTCGGCTCCGGGCTGGTCGACATCGGCGATGGTCACCTGCGCGCCGGCCGCGTGGAGCGCGCGGCAGGTGGCTTGGCCGATTCCGCTGGCTCCGCCGGTGACCAGGGCCTTGCGCCCATCCACACGAAAAGGAAGATGCATCGTTTGAATTCTAACGCCTTGCAGGTTCTACAGGATGAGGTGGTCGAATGCCGCCGCTGTCCGCGGCTGATCGCGCACTGCCGGGAGGTGGCCCGCGTGAAGCGGCGCGCCTATCGCGACTGGGAATACTGGGGCAAGCCGGTGCCGTCGTTCGGCGATTTGCGCGCGGAGCTGCTGATCGTCGGCCTGGCGCCCGGCGCGCATGGATCCAATCGCACGGGGCGCATGTTCACGGGGGACATGTCCGGCAACATACTATATCGCGTGCTGCACCAGACGGGCTTCGCCAGCCAGCCGGAAAGCGTTTCGCGCGAGGACGGACTGCGCCTGATCGGCGCCTACATCACGGCGGTGGCGCATTGTGCTCCGCCCGGAAACAAGCCGGCGCGTGAAGAGATCGCCAACTGCCGGCCTTACCTCGAGCGCGAGCTCGATCTTTTGAAAAACGTGAAAGTAGTCGTGGCGCTGGGGCGCGTGGCGTTCGACAACTACCTGGGCATTTTGCGAGGCCGCGGCCTGATCCGCAGCCGCGCGGCGTTCGCCTTCGGGCACAATCGCGTCTTTGAAATCGCGCCCGGCCAGCCGATGCTAATTAGCTCTTATCATCCCAGCCAGCAGAATACTTCCACCGGCAAGTTGACGGAGCAGATGCTGGCGGCGGTGTTCCGGCGCGCGAGGAAAATAGTGGCTGCGAAAGAGGACGCAAAGGTGGCAAGAAAGGCGGTCCGGCCAGAGCGGCAAGACTGACGCCGGCGCAGCGAAGCGCCAGCGCACGCAAAGCTGTCCAGGCGCGTTGAGCCAAATCCAAAGCCGGAAGGAGCGCTGGCTAACTGTTACAGACCGATGCGGCCGCCCCCCGCCGGTGACACATCCGACCACGCATTTTTACCCTTGCTGAAGCGATACAAAGCTACTGACGACCCAAGTGCCATGCAAAAGCTGTCCGAACAAATCGAGAGAATGATCTTCCACAAACAATTCGCAAACGCCGAAAAAGATTGAGGGTCTGTCATCCCATTTCAGCCTTTCCGAGATCGAACTGAAACAGTGGATGGAATCCGAACCTACCGTGCCGGATGGGGACTGGTTCAAGCGCTTCAAGACGGGCACTCTCGCTGGTCACGGCGAACAAGTTGCCACTTTCCTGTCGCCGCGTATGGCACTTGAGGGCGAAGAAGCTAAATAGCCTCGTTACCGGACGCATCGTGGCCCCCCCGCCCAAACTTAATGAGTCCCCTACCCCCCCGCGTAACGTTTTCCCCTATAGGAAGTATAAAGACTATGGGCAATCTGGCACACGATCTCCGCTTCACCCTCCGCACCTTCAAGAAATCCCCCGTCTTCGTCGCCGTCGCCGTCCTCTCCCTGGCCTTGGGCATCGGCGCCAACGCCGCCATCTTCACCCTGGTGGACCAAATCCTGCTGCGCCTGCTCCCCGTCAAAGATCCCCAACAGCTCGTCTTGCTGTGGGGCCGCGGTCCGCATTACGGCAGCAACAACGGCCGCTACAAGCTCTCCTACCCCATGTACGAAGATTTCCGCGACCACAACCAGGTCTTCAACGGCATGTTTTGCCGATGGGAAACTTCCATGAGCGTCAGCTCCGAAGGAAAAACCGAGCTCGTAGACGGCGAACTGGTCTCCGGCACATATTTTCAGGTCCTCGGCGTCGGCGCGGCCCTGGGACGCGTCCTCACCCCCGATGACGACCGCACCCCCGGCGGCCACCCCATCGCGGTCATCAGCTACCGTTACTGGCTCACCCGTTTCGGCGGCAGCCGCGACGTCGCCGGCAAAAAGCTCCTGGTCGATGGCTACCCGCTCACCATCGTGGGCGTCAGCCGCGATGGGTTTGAGGGCACCGATCCCGGTTCGTCGCCCCAAATTCGCATCCCCATCATGATGGAAGCCCAGATCAGCCCGCAGTTCGCGGAGTTTTACAGTCTCAAGAGCCGCCGAGGACGCTGGGTGAACGTGTTCGGAAGAATGAAACCGGGCGTGAGCATCACCCGCGCCAAGACATCTCTGCAACCCTACTTTCACCAGATCCTCGAAATGGAGGTGCGGGAAAAGGAATTCGCCCAAACCGCGCCGGACACCAGAAAAAGCTTCCTTACCATGTGGATGGACGTCCTTCCCGCCGCCAAGGGCGATTCGAACTTGCGCAGTCAATTCGCCAGCCCCCTGCTGGTCCTGACGGCGCTGGTCGGCCTGGTCCTCCTGATCGCCTGCGCCAACGTAGCGAACCTGCAAATCGCGCGCGCCACCGCGCGCCAAAAGGAGATCGCCGTGCGGCTCGCCTTGGGCGCCAGCCGTTCGCGAATCGTCTCTCAGTTGCTGGTGGAGAGCCTTACCCTTTCCCTCGCCGGTGGCGCCGCCGGGTTGGCCCTGGCCGTCTGGATGGATCGCACCCTGCTGAACTTCCTGCCCGCCGGAGACGCCCCCCTGACCATCTCTACCACGCCCGACTGGCGAATTCTGGCGTTCACGCTCGGCCTGTCGCTGCTCACGGGAATCCTGTTTGGCCTGGCGCCCGCCCTGCAATCGACGCGTCCCTCGCTCGCCGCCACGCTGAAGGACCAAGTCGGCTCCATCGTGGGCGGAACCTCCGTCGGCCTGCGCAAAACTCTGGTGGCCGCCCAGGTGTCCCTGTCCCTCTTGCTCCTGATCGGCGCCGGCCTGTTCATCCGCAGCCTCGGCAACCTCAAAGATCTCGATCCCGGATTCCGCACCGCCAACCTGATCGGCTTCGCCGTGGATGCTCCCATGAACGGCTACAAGCCGGACCGCAGCCTGGATATCTACCGCCGGTTGCGCGACAGCCTGGACGCGATCCCCGGTGTGGAGTCCGCCAGCCTGGCCGTCATGCCAGTCCTCTCCGGCGACGAATGGGACAGCAGCATGGCCGTGGAGGGCTTCCAGCACAAGCCCACTGAAGCGCCCGACCCGCACATGCAGTTCATTTCGCCGGATTACTTCAAGACCATGAACGTTCCCATCCTGCTCGGCCGCGATTTCCGCATGACCGATGGCCGCGAGGCCGCCAAGGTTTGCATCGTCAACGAAAAATTCGCCCGCCGATTCTTCAAGGACGGGCTGGCGCTCGGACGGCACATCGGCATGGGGGGCGACCCGGGCACCAAGCTGGATATCGAGATCGTCGGGGTGGTGCGGAACACCAAGTATGAGAGCATGCGCGAAGACGTGCCCCTGGAGGTCTACCGGCCCTATCACCAGATGGAGTTTGTGCTGGGCATGTATGCTTATGTCCGCACCGCCCGCCGCCCCGAACAAGCCTTTTCCAGCATCCGCCGGGTAGTGAACGGCCTCGATCCGAACCTCCCGATATTCCAGATGAAGACCATCGAGACCCAACTAGAGGAATCGCTGATCACCGAACGGCTGGTGGCCACATTGTCCGCCGCATTCGGCATGCTGGCGACGCTGCTGGCCTCGATCGGCCTCTACGGCGTGATGGCCTACATCGTGGCGCAGCGCACGCGCGAAATCGGCGTCAGGATCGCGCTGGGGGCCGTCGCCCGCGACGTAATCATGCTGGTGATGCGGGATGTGTTCATTCTGACTGGAATCGGAATCGCCATCGGCCTACCCGCCGCCTGGGGCTTGACGCGCATGGTGCGGTCGCAACTCTACGGAATCCAGCCCAACGACGCCATGACCATAGCCGCCGCCACTCTGGGCATCGCCTTCGTCGCCCTCCTGGCAGGTTACGTCCCCGCGCTGCGCGCCACGCGGGTCGACCCGATGCGCGCGCTCCGCTGGGAGTAAAGTGGTGCAGCTGCCTTTTGGCCATTTCAGTGGGGCAGCCAATATTGGCTGCAGGCCGGCTTTCAGCCGGCCTCTCGGAGGGCGGGATATATCCCGCGCGGGGCTTTAGCCCCGCTCTTCGGCGACTCGACCTCGGCGAAGCGCTGCCGCATCTCCGATCGAACACAATCTGCGCGCTCAACATGCGCGTATTGATCCACGCCACCAGCACGACGACCATCAAGTTTCCAATAGCGCCAGAATCGCCGGCATCCGGACTTGAACTTATGGGTCCATGAACGCTTCGATTCTAAATCGCAGCGGGTGTATACTGAGTCCAGTTGTGCAACCCGCGGCTCCGGAGGTCCACGGCGATGAAACGTGCGGTCTGTCTCGCCATTCTGTGTAGCGTTCTTCGCCCGGCGGGATTACCCAACCGCGTTTGGCCAAGTGGCTGTGGCCGATGTGAACGGCGACAATATTCCGGACGTGATCGCGTCGAGCGGGCCGTTCCTCTCTATCCTGCTCGGCAACGGAAACGGACCTTCACCCCAGGCCTTACGACGATGCCGGCGGGTAACGAAGTAGGCCTTCTCGTACCTGTTGACTTGAGGGGACGGCATCATCGATCTGGTAATTAACGCGGGTGGCAACGAGATCGGCGTAATGTTTGGTGACGGCGACGGCACGTCCCAGCCGCCCGTCTATTACTGTGGAGGACACGACATGCTCTGCGGAGGCGCCTAGTCGTGGCGGACTTCACCGGCAATGGCATACAAGATGCCGTCCTCTCGTGCAAGAGCGGTATTTGGTTTTTCACCGTGCTGGGCGGCGGCGTCTTCAGCCCAGGCGTGCTCACGCCAATCGACCCTACTGGGGCTACAGAGAACGCCACATTGGTGTCGGCCGATTTCAATGGCGATGGCAACTTGGATCTTGCGGTCGGCTACTACGGGAACGGAAGTCCGTCCGGATTCGCCTTGTTGCTTGGTAAGGGCGACGGCACCTTCCAGGCGCCCATAATCTATGACGCACCTTCGTATCCTAAGTGGATGGCCGTAGGAGACCTTAACGGGGACGGGCTTCCGGATCTCTTGGTCGGCTGGCCAGGGACTGGCGGCGGTGCAATATTCCTCAACAACGACAAAGGAGGTTTCGGCGAGCCGATAGCAATCACAAAGCCCATCGAAGGCGGTGCGATCGGCGATTTAAACGGCGATCACATCGCCGACATCGTCACAAGCGATGGTAATGTGTACTTCGGTTTAGGCAATGCACAATTCGCGCCGCCAGTAAACTATCCCGTCGCCGACGGCGTTGCGCCCTATAACGTGGTCTTGGCCGATTTGAGAAAGAAGGGACTTACCGATATTGTCGCAGGCGAAGTTTCCGCTGCCTCTGTGCTGCTAAACGAAGGTAAGGGGACCTTCGTAGACGGCGAATGGGCCGCCTCTGTCCCGGGCGCCTACGACTGTGCTGCGGGTGCAGATTTCAACGGGGATGTAAGCCGGACTTGGCGGTGCCTACGCCGCAAGGGATCACCATTCTATTTGGCGCCGGCAAGGCCGAAGCGCCATACACCACGGGGCCGTCCTTTGCCGTGTCCGGTCCGGGCTGCCCCATCACAGGAGATCTGAATGGCGATGGCATTTCGGATCTGATCCTGGGAGCGAACGGTCTGGGCGGCGTGGGGGCATATCTGGGCAACGGTGACGGCACGTTCACGCTGGCAAGTGTTATTCCTGTAGGCCCCGGTGTCCTAGCGCTGGGGGACTTCAACCACGACGGGATTCGGGATCTAGCGGATTCATCGAACCAGTTGGCGCTGGGCAACGGGGATGGGACGTTTCAACCGCCGGTGGCTATGGCTCCCAAACCGCCGCCCAATGCCTTTACGTGGATCGCTGTCGGCGATGTGAACAATGACGGATACTCGGACGTGCTGGCCACGCAATGGGACGGCGGTCGCGGACTATACGTTCTATTGAACAACAAGCACGGCGGGTTCACGCAGAGCGTGGTCAAGAAAAGCGGCGCATCGCAGGCCGTGACACTGGCGGATCTCAACGGCGACGGTAATCTGGACGCAGTGGTTTTTACCGTTAATCAAGAAGAAGCATACGTCTACCTGGGCAACGGGAAGGGAGAGTTCACGCCGATTACTTCCTTGTCGTGGCCTGGACCGGATGGCATCGTGCAACAGATTGGCGACGTGAATGGAGACGGCATCCTGGACCTGCTGATGCCCGCGGATGGCAGCCTGGGGATCGCACTGGGCAAGGGGGACGGCACCGTCCTGACTCCGTTTGCCCTGGGCGTGGGCGTGGGAGCCGGCCAGATC
>Ga0302324_100019743_pt1 | contig 13213 bp, 10 predicted proteins | sample Palsa_T0_1_FD_201949 | JGI IMG/M metagenome (GOLD analysis project Ga0302324, IMG submission 201949) | Peat permafrost microbial communities from Stordalen Mire near Abisko, Sweden - Palsa_T0_1 | ecosystem: Environmental > Terrestrial > Soil > Palsa > Peat permafrost | place: Sweden: Abisko...
CGGCCGGGCAGCGGGTCGCCAGGGCCGGTACCCCCGGGTCGTGGGCCCGCAACTCGGCCAGCAGCGCGAAGATCTGGTCGGATGTCTTGCCTTCGCCGTACACCACTTCCGGGACACCGGTCCGCCGTCGGCGATCGACGTCCAGCCGGGCGAACTCACCCAGCGGGACACCCGCCGCCCAAGCCGTACCGTTACCCTCAGCCGGCACGGCTGACCGGCGTGATGTCGAGGTTGAGCGAACCGGACCGCAACGGCCGTTCGTCGATCTCCGCGCGCCGGTATCCAGCCGCCCGGACGCAGGCCAGCACGGCCGCGTGCTCGTCCGGGTCCGCCGCCCGCGGCAGGTCCGCCGCGCCGAGCTGCACCCGGCCGAGATCACCGAAGTGCCGCACCCGCAGTTCGCGGTAGCCGCGCTGCTTCAGGCTCAGCTCGGCCCGGTCTACCTGCGACAGCACATCGGCGCTGACTGGGGTGCCGTAGGGCAGCCGCGAGGCCAGGCAGGGCGACGCGGGCTTGTCCGCACTCGGCACCCCCAGGTGCGCCGCCAGCGCCCGCACCTGGTCCTTGCCCACGGACGCCTCAAGCAGGGGGTGCCGGACACCGTGCTCGGCCGCCGCGCGCAGCCCGGGCCGCCAGTCGCCCGTGTCGTCGGCGTTGGCGCCGGACAGCACGGCGGCGAATCCGCGGCGCCGGGCCAGCGCAGCCAGCCGGTCGTACAACTCCGATTTGCAGTAGTAGCAGCGGAAGCGGTCGTTGCGCCGGTAGTCCTCGCGCTCCAGCTCGGCCGTGCTGATCAGCTCGTGCCGGACGCCGACGGCCCGGGCCACCGACCGCGCGCCGTCCAGCTCGCCGGACGCCAGCGCCGGCGAGACGGCGGTGACGGCGAGGGCTCGTTCCCCGAGCGCCCGGGCGGCCAGCGCGGCGACCAGCGAGGAGTCCACCCCGCCGGAGAACGCGATCAGGGCGCTGCCCAATCCGGCCAGACGCCCCGTCAGCTGGCCGGCCAGCGCGTCAAGCTCGTCAGGCATGCCGTTCCTTCTCATCTCGCCCGGGCCCCAGGCGGCCGGTCCCGTTCCTTGCCCGTCGTGCCGCGGCTGATCGTATGATGCTGGACTATACGCTTCGGCGCCTTCGGCCCTTCGGGAGGTCTCGTGCCCATCGAACAGGCAGAGTTCGGCCGCACCGGCCACCAGAGCACCCGGGTGATCTTCGGCGGGGCGGCTCTCGCGCAGGTCTCTCAAGGGGTCGCGGACGAGACCCTGGACGTCCTGCTCGCCCACGGGGTGAACCACCTGGACGTGGCCTCGGACTACGGCGATGCGGAGGTGCGGCTCCGGCCGTGGCTGGCGCGCGAACCGGGCCGGTTCTTCCTGGCCACCAAGGGCGACGACCGCACCGCGGCCGGGGCCCGCGAGGAACTGCACCGGTCCCTGGACCGGATGGGCGTCGACCACGTCGACCTCTGGCAGATGCACGCCCTGGCCGATCCGATCGAGTGGGACATCGCCCTGAGTCCTGGCGGGGCGCTCGAGGCCGCCGTGGAAGCCCGGGAGCAGGGCCTCATCCGCTGGATCGGGGTGACCGGCCACGGCAGCCAGATCGCCGCGACGCACCGCCGCAGCCTCGAGCGGTTCGACTTCGACTCGGTGCTGCTCCCGTACAACTTCGTCACCATGGCGAACCCGTACTACGCCGAGAACTTCAACGCGCTGTACGAGACCTGCCGCGAGCGGAACGTCGCGGTGCAGACGATCAAGTCGATCGCGCTGCGCCCCTGGATGGGCCGGCCGCACACCCGCTCGACGTGGTACGAGCCGCTCGAGCAGCAGGCCGACATCGACCTCGCCGTGTGGTGGGCGCTGAGCCGCCCCGGGGTGTTCCTCGACAGCGTGGGGGACCTGGACCTGCTCCCGAAAGTACTCGACGCGGCCGCCCGGTTCACCGAAACGCCGGACGACGCGGCGATGCGCGCGCTGGCCGACCGGACGGCCGCCGTGCCGCTGTTCGTCTGACCGAAACGTCGGATGTATCGTAGCTGACCGGACCGGAGTCACAGCACGGACGCGAGCCACTGCTCGACGCCCGCGATGTGCACCGTGGCCCAGGACCGGGCCACCTCGGGCTCGTGCGCCGCGAGGGCGTCCAGGATCGCCCGGTGCTCGGCCAGCGTCCGTTCCTTGGTCCCCGCCTGGGTGAGGCCGCGCCAGACCCGGGCCCGGGTCGTCGGCCCGGACAGCGTCTCCAGCAGCGAGCACAGCACCGTGTTCTGCGAGCAGGCGGCGATGAGCCGGTGAAATTCCAGGTCGCTCGCGACCAGCGCGTCGACGTCCGGGTCCGGGCCGAGGCGGTCGAGCAGGGCGCGCAGCCTCGCGCTCTCGGCCTCGGTGATGCGCTCGGCCGCCATGGCCGTGGCCGCCGGTTCCAGGATCCGCCGGACGCGGAGGAACTCCAGCACGGTGCCGTCGCGGTGGAAGTCGACCATGAAGCTCAGCACCTCGAGCAGCAGCTGGGGATCGAGGCTGGTCACGTACGTCCCGTCGCCCTGGCGCACGTCCAGGATGTTGACCAGGGACAGGGCCCGCACCGCCTCGCGCAGCGAGCTGCGGGACAGGCCGAGCTCGGCGGCCAGGTCCGCCTCGCGCGGCAGCCGGTCGCCGGCCTGCAGCGCACCCGAGGTGATCATGGCCTTGACCTTCTCGATGGCCTCGTCGGTCAGCGCCATGGCACACCTCCGATACCGCCGTGACTGCGACGGCCGCCGCAGCATTCGCGCGGTAGAGATCTGATGTTTGACCTACAGTATGACACGCCCGCCCGGAAGGCGGATCCAGGCCGCACGGCTTGGCCCGTGCCGCCGAGGCGCGCGCGGTGTGGCCAGACATCGGACATGTTCCCGCCAACCAGGGCGTTGACCGCACTATCGGCAGCCGTTACAGTTCATTCATCCGATGTCTCGCGTCAGGCTTCGTGTCGACGAGCCTGGGGAGGAGTAGGGACGAAATGACCACCGATGACCGGCCAGGCTTCCCCCGGCGGACGATTCATCTGGACTTTCACACCGGTCCCGCGATCCCGGATGTCGGGGCCGAGTTCGATCCCGGGGAGTTCGCCGGAACCCTGGCCGCGGCGCACGTCGACAGCGTGACGGTGTTCGCCAAGTGCCACCACGGTCACCTCTACTACCGGACCGGCCGACCGGAACGGCACCCGAACCTCAAGCCCGATCTCGACCTGCTGGGCGAGCAGGTCGAGGCGCTGCACGCGCGCGGCATCCGCGCCCCCATCTACATGAGCGTCCAGGTCGACGAGTACGCCGCCAACAGCCATCCGGAGTGGCTCGCCCGGCACGAGGATCTGCGGCAGGTCAAGCGGGCCACGTCGGCCTTCGAGGCGGGCTGGCAGATCCTGGACATGTCCAGTCCCTACCAGGACTACTTCGCGGACCAGCTGGCGGAGGTGCTGCGGCGGTTCGCGCCGGTGGACGGGATGTTCCTCGACATGTGCTGGGATCAGCCCAGCGCGAGCAAGTGGGCCATCGACGGCGCCCGTAAGGCCGGGTTCGACCCCACGGATGCCGAGGACCGCAACCGGTACGCGCGACAGGTCGCCCACTCCTACATGGGCCGCTACCGGGACATGATCGAGCCCGCGCTCGGCGCGGATCCCCCCATGGGGGTGTGGTTCAACAGCCGGCCCAAGACCAACCTGCACGATGAGAAGAAGTTCCTCCACCACGTCGAGATCGAGGCGCTGCCCACCGGAGGCTGGGGCTACAGCTACCTGCCCTACGTGGCGCGATTTGCCCGCCCGCTGGGTCTGCCCGGTGTCAGCCAGACCGGCCGGTTCCACCGGAGCTGGGGCGACAACGCCGCGCTCAAGCCGGCCGCGGCGCTCAAGTACGAGTGCTGTCAGATCCTCAGCCACGGGCTGAGCGGCGGGGTCGGTGACCTGCTCCACCCGAGCGGCCGGATCAACGCCGAGACCTACCGGCTCATCGGCGGCGTGTACGACTATATCGAGGCGTGCGAACCGTTCGTCACGGACGGTCAGCACCTGGCCGAGGTCGCGGTCGTCGTCGACCCGTGGCTTGGCGATGATCCCGGGCCCGCGGGCCTCGGGGTCGTCCGGGCGCTTCAGCAGCTGCGCCAGCAGTTCGATGTCGTGGCGCCGGACGCCGACCTGAGCGGGTACCGCGTCGTCGTCCTCCCCGAGACCACCCGGGCCGATGCTCAGCTGCGCGGCTCGCTGCGCGACTTCCTGGACTCCGGCGGAGGCCTGATCGTCTCCGGCCCGGCGGCGCTCGATGAGGACGGCCGGCCTGTGCTCGATGAGCTCGGCCTCGAGGCACACGGGCCGTCGCCCTACAGTCACGTGTTCCTCCGGCCCTTCGGCGAGCTGCGCAACGCCACGGCCCCCTTCGACACCGTCATGTACGAACGAGGCTTCCGGATGACCCCCCGCCCGGGCGCACAGGTTCTCTGCGGCGTGGTGGAACCGTATTTCGAGCGCACCTACGAGCACTTCAGCGGGCATTCTTATACTCCCCCCGCCCGCCTGTCCGACTACGCCGCGATCATCCAGAACGGCCGGGCGATCACCTTCGCCGTGCCGCTGCTGCAGGCGTTCGGCCAGCACGCCAACGTTCCCTACCGGGAACTTCTCGGTGGCTGCCTCGACCTGCTGCTGCCCCGGCCGCTGCTGCGGACGGGAGGACCGGCTCATCTTGAGACCGCGATCGTAACCAAGAACGGCACCGTGGTGGTGCATCTGCTCAGCTTCCTGCCCTCCCGGCAGGCCCAAGACCTCGACCTCGTGCACGATCCCTTCCCCCTGCTGGAGGTCCCCGTGTCGGTGCGCCTGGACCAGCCGCCGCGATCAGCCGTCCTGCAGCCGTCCGGCCAGGAACTCGATCTCTCCTACGAAGGCGGCTACGCCACGACGCGGGTGACGGTGAGTGACGGCCACGCGATGGTGGTCTTTGCCTGAAGCGCGGCCAGCAGGTCGGACGAGTGCCGACATACATCCGCTGTTTGGGCTACTACCTTCTGTTACACCTGATACCCAAAAGGTCAACAAAAAACGGTCTGAACGGCCATTACCACCAGCGCTAACCCAACCAAGACTATCGGCCACAAGAGCGTTGACGACACATCAATCCGTCGTTACGATGCTTTCATCCGATGTCTGGACAAATACATCCAACTACGTGGAGGTGGCTTTGTCCCAGGACCAGGAGCACGACGGGCGGGCAAGTCGCCTGCGCTGGATGCGTGAGGACCGCTTCGGACTGTTCGTTCACTGGGGGCTCTACTCCGTAGCCGCCCGGCACGAGTGGGTGAAGCAGCGGGAGCGCCTGGACGACGCGGCGTACCAGCGCTACTTCGACCACTTCGATCCCGACCGTTACGAGCCGCGGCGGTGGGCGCGGCTGGCCCGGCAGGCCGGGATGCGCTATGCCGTGCTGACCACCAAGCATCACGAGGGTTTCTGCCTGTGGGACTCCGCGCTCACCGATTACCAGGCGACCAAGACCCCGGCCGGCCGGGATCTGGTCCGGCCGTGGCTTGAGGCCTTCCGGGCCGAGGGCCTCAAGGTCGGCTTCTACTATTCGCTGCTCGACTGGCATCATCCTGAGTTCCCGATCGACGGCCTGCACCCTCAGCGCGACGACGAGCAGGCCAAGGCGGACGCCAAGGACCGTGACATCGCCCGGTACACGGACTACCTGCACGGCCAGGTACGGGAACTGCTGACCGGCTACGGGCCGGTGGACTACCTGTTCTTCGACTTCTCCTACCCCGGCCGGACCTGGGGCGGAAAGGGGCGAGACGACTGGCGTTCGGCCGAACTGCTGGCCCTGGTCCGGTCCCTGCAGCCCGACGTCGTAGTCAACGACCGCCTCGATCTCGAGGGGGACGTGGTGACCCCCGAGCAGTACCAGCCCGCCGGCTCGCTGGCGGGCGACGGGCAGCTGTGGGAAGCCTGCCAGACCCTCAACGGCAGCTGGGGCTATGACCGCGACAACCTGGACTGGAAGACCCCCGGCCAGCTCATCCGCATGCTGGTCGACGGCGTGTCCAAGGACGGTAACCTGCTGCTCAACGTGGGCCCGACCGCCCGCGGGGACTTCGAGCCGCGGGCGGTGGCCACGCTGGCGGCCATCGGCGAGTGGATGGACCTGCACGGCCGGTCGGTGTACGGGGCGGGGCCCGCACCGTTTTCCCCTCCGGCCGACGCGCGCTATACCCAGCGCGGCGATCGGCTGTACCTGCATCTGTTCGCCTGGCCGTTCCGGCATGTCCATCTTCACGGTCTGGCGGGACGAGTCCGGTTCGCGCAGTTCCTGCACGACGGATCGGAGATCCCCGCCGAGGTCATCGACCCCGCCGCGAAGGCGCAGAACACCGCGATGAGCGGGCTGGGCACCGACGTGCTCACCCTCACCCTGCCCGTCCGCCAGCCCGACGTCGCCGTTCCCGTCGTCGAGCTGTTCCTGGAGCCCGCCCAGTGAACACCCGCCGCCGGACCGGGGCTGCGCCGAAGGAGCGGGCCGGATGAGCCGGGTCCTGCGCTTCGACCTCGCCGACGTCCGGTTCCCGACCTCGCTGCGGCTGGACGGCTCGGACGCCATGAACCCGAGCCCCGACTACTCGGCGGCCTACCTCGTCGTCCGGACCGACGAGCCCGGTTCCGCCAGCGACGAGCCGCTGGCGGGACACGCCTACGTGTTCACGATCGGCCGGGGCAACGAGGTGCAGCTCGCCGCCATCCGCGCGCTCGAGCCGTTCCTCGCCGGGCGTGACGTGGACGAGATCCTCGCCGACCTCGGCGGCCTGTACCGGGCGCTGGTGTCTGACAGCCCGCTGCGCTGGCTGGGACCCGACTGCGGCGTCGTCCACATGGCCATCGGGGCCGTGGTGAACGCGTGCTGGGACCTGGCCGCGCGCCGGGCCGGGAAGCCGCTGTGGCTGCTGCTGGCTGACCTGTCTCCCGAGCAGGTCGTCGATCTCGTCGACTTCCGGTACCTCACCGACGCCCTGACCCGCGATGAGGCGCTGGGGCTGCTGGAGCAGCGGGCGGCGGGCAAGGCCGGGCGGGCCGAGGCGCTGCGGCGAGACGGCTACCCGGCCTACTCGACCGCACCGGGCTGGCTCGGCTACTCCGACGACATCCTCGCGACGCTGTGCGCCCAGGCCGTCCAGGATGGCTTCACCCAGGTCAAGCTCAAGGTGGGCTCCCGCCTAGCCGACGACAAGCGGCGCTTCGCCCTCGCGCGCGCGACCGTGGGCGAAACGGTCGGCATCGCGATCGACGCCAACCAGGTCTGGGACGTGCCGACCGCGATCGCGTGGGTGCGCGAGCTGGCCGCCCTGCGCCCGGTCTGGATCGAGGAGCCGACGAGCCCCTTCGACATCCTGGGCACCGCCGCGATCAGGAAGGGCATTCGCCCGGTCCCGGTGGCGACCGGCGAGCACACCCCCAACCGGATCATCTTCAAGCAGCTGCTCCAGGCCGGCGCGATCGATGTCATGCAGATCGACGCCTGCCGGGTGGCCGGCGTCAACGAGAACCTGGCCAATCTGCTCCTGGCCGCCAAGTTCGGCGTGCCGGTCTGCCCGCACGCCGGCGGGGTCGGGCTGTGCGAGCTCGTCCAGCACCTGGCGATGTTCGACTACGTCGCGCTGGCCGGGACCATGGACGGCCGGATGATCGAGTGGATCGACCATCTGCACGAGCATTTCACCGACCCCGCGGTCGTGACCGCCGGGCGCTACCAGGCCCCCGCGGCCCCCGGCGCATCCACCCAGGTGCGGCCCGAGTCTCTCGCCGAGTTCTCGTTTCCCACGGGACCTGCCTGGCGGGACGCACCAGCCACGCCGGGGAACGGAGCGCGGTTGAGATGAGGATCCGAAGGCACCACATAAGCAAGGAGAAGGGCAACGACGCTATGACTATTCCGTTTCACGTTAGCTCAGCCACGCGCGGTGTGAACAGCCGAAGACGCCGCCGGCGACTCGGCTGGAAGCCTCTCGCCACGACGTGCGTGCTCGCCACCCTGGCGGGTACGCTCGCCGCCTGCGGCTCCAGCGGGTCCGGGTCCGCCAGCGGCTCCGGCAGCTCGATCACTCTCACCGAGATCGACGACTACCCGGCGGGCCTGCCGCAGTACGCGGCCTACCAGTGGTTGTTCAACGCCTACGAGAAGGCCTACCCGAACGTCAAGATCGTCCGGCAGAGCGTTTCCGGCACGGAGATCTTGCCCAAGCTGCTATCTGAGGCCCAGACCCACACCCTTCCCGACCTCGCGGTCCCCGACAACCCGAACCTGCCCAACCTGGAAGCCACCCAGCAGTTCGTCAACCTGAGCCCCTACCTGACCAAGTGGGGTCAGTGGAGCAGCTACCTGCCGGGCGCCCAAGCCGTCGCGACCAACAGCACCGGGACCTATGGCATCCTGATCGGCACCAACGACCTGGGCATCTTCTACAACAAGAAGATCTTCGCGGAAGCCGGGATCACGACGCTCCCCACCACCTGGGCCCAGCTGCTCAGCGTGAGCAAGACGATCGTGAGCAAGGTTCCCGGCCTGACCTATGGCGCCATCGGGGTCGGCGGCAATTGCGGCGGGAACTGGCAGCTGCTGCCTTGGGTTTACCAGCAGGGACTGAACGTCAATCAGCTGACCGCCCCGGGCATGGCTAATGCGGTCAACTTCTGGGCCCAGCTGCTGAAGGAGGGACTGGCCAACAAGGAGATCATCACCCAGTGCCAGTCGACGAACATCCCGCAGCTGGTGGACGGGAAGCTCGCCATGGTTGAGGACGGCCCGTGGGACCTCCCGACGTTCACCTCGGATAACTTCAGCGACTGGGGCGCCTTCCAGATACCGCTGTCCAGCGCGACGGATAAGGAATCCGTGCCGCTCGGCGGCGAGGTCTGGATGATCCCGAAGACCAACTCCGCGACCGAGCAAGCGGCGTGGAACTTCATCCAGTGGAGCCAGAGCCCGCAGATCCTGCTGCAGTTCGACGCGAAGCTCGGGTACTTCTCGGTCCGCCCGTCGCTGTGGCCGGCTGAGGAGAAGGCTACGCCCGCCATCACGCCGTTCATCAACGAGCTGAAGTATGCCGAGGGCCGGACCACGGTCCTGGGCGCCAACTTCGCGACGTACTCCACCGACCTGAACACCGCCCTGGCGCAGGTCCTCGAGGGCCAGAAGTCGGCCACCGATGCCCTCAGTGAGGCCGCGGCGGCCGCGAAGTCATCGATCGGATCCGGCGGCTGATCGATGGCTCGTCAGCTAGTGGATTACGACGCGGCGGCTTCCGGGCGCAAGCGCCCGGAGGCCGCCCGTCGGCCCGGCTCCGGGGCGAAGGGGCGGTCACTGCGCCTCCGCCCCGGGCGCCGTGGCGGGCTGCTCAAGACGCGGGCCTGGCCGTTCCTGATCCCGGTCGTCGCCTGGATCGTCCTGATGTTCGGATACCCGGTCGCCGAGACCGTCCGGATGGCGCTGTCCTACGTCAACAGCACGAACTTCACCACCGGGGGCTGGAAATTCGCCGGGCTGCAGAACTTCCGCTCGCTGCCTTCGCTGCAGGGCTGGGATCTGATGCTGCGCAACACGGGGATCTTCCTGGTGGCCTCGATCGTGCCGCAGTTCGTGATCGGCGGCCTGCTCGCGGTGGCCCTGACGGAGAAGTCGCGGCTGCGCCGGTGGGCCCGCTCGCTCGTTCTGCTCCCCTGGCTGTTCCCGCCGGTGGCCACGGCCACCGTCTTCCTGTGGATGTTCGCCTCTCCCGCGGGGCTGTTCGACTCGCTGTACAAGAGCCTGGGCCTGGGGCATACCGTCCCGTACTTCTTCCAGACCTCCAATGACGCGCTCATCGTCATCATCCTGCTCAACATCTGGATCGGTATCCCCTTCAACTACCTCGTGATCCAGAGCGGCCTGCAGGGCATCCCCTCGAATCTGCACGAGGCGGCGCTGATCGACGGCGCCGGGTGGTGGAAGGAACTGATCCGGGTCACCATCCCGCTGCTGCGTGAGACCCTGCTCACGGTGATCCTGCTCGGGATCATGGGCACGATGAACGTCTTCGCCTTCGTGTGGATCCTGACCCAGGGCGGCCCGGCCGACGCCACGATGCTTCCCGGCCCGCTGGCCTACACCGAAGCGTTCGTCGATTTCAACTACGGGCAAGGCTCGGCGGTCATCGTCGGCGTGGTGATCGTTCTCCTCTGCGTCGCCGGGATGTTCCTGCTCGCCACGCGCACCCCGTCACGGCAGAAACGGCAGCAACGGTCCGCCGGTGCGGTGCCGGTGTTCGAGAACAGTCAGGAGGCCAGCGCATGACCACGGATGCCCCGAGCCCGGGGCTGGACGGCGGGCCCGCGGCGCTGCGGTGGTTCGCCGCGCTCCGCCGCCACGTCGGCCGGCTGACCCTGGTCCTCACCATGATCTGCCTGCTGTTTCCGATCTACTGGCTGGTGCAGTCATCGCTGAGCACCCAGCTCGAGCTCTTCCACACCCCGGTCTACTTTTTCCCGCCGCATCCGACCTTCGCCGGCATCCGCTCGGCGTGGGACATCATCGGCCCGGACCTGTGGCATTCGGTCATCATCTCCGGGGGGACCGTCATCCTGACCCTCTTCCTGGCGATCACCGCGGGTTACGGCCTGCTCCTGGCCCGGGCCAGGAGAACGGCCACGCTCGTCCGGCTGCTGGTCCTGTTCGGGCTGGTCTTCCCGACGATTACCTTTGTCATCCCGCTCGACAAGCTGCTCTACACCCTGAATCTCCTCAACACCTACCAGGGGCTCATCCTGGCCGATTCTCTCTACGCGGTTCCGCTCGGCGTCCTGATTATCTACACCTACGTCCTGTCGATCCCGCACGAACTCATCGAGGCCGCCCGGGTCGACGGCGCATCGTCGGTCCGGGTGCTGTGGTCAGTCGTCATCCCCGTCGCCCGGCCGGCCGTCGCGACCACGGCGATTTTCGCTTTCCTCGCGGCTTGGGGTGATTTCCTCTTCGCTGAAACGTTCGCGAACAGCCCGTCGGTCCTGCCGGCGAGCATCGGCATCTACAACCTGATCGGTACCTCGACCAGCGTGGTGAGCTGGCCTGAGGTGATGGCCGGAAGCCTCATTCTGGGGCTGCCCGCGCTCCTGGGCGTCGCGTTCGCCCAGCGGTACATCCGGGCCGGAATAAGCACCGGGGCGGTCAAGGGCTAACGGCCCCGCCTACGACAGCGAACGATAAGGGCTGGTGATGAGAGCATTCGTGATGAAAGCGGCTGGCTCAGCCGCTATCGCCGAGATCGGCGATCCGGTGGCGGGAGACTACGATGCCGAGGTCGACATCGTCGTGTGCGGCATCTGCAACAGCACCGACCGGATGCTGCGGACCGGGACCTTCGCCCCGGGAGTCAGCTACCCGAGCATCCTCGGGCACGAAAGCGTCGGCCGGGTCACCTCCGTCGGATCTCAGGTGCGGTACCTCAAACCGGGCCAGCTCGTCACCCGGTGCAGCGCCTATGGCTGGGACAGCCCGCCCGTCAAGATGTACTGGGGCGGGCTCGCCGAACGGGGCGTGGTCCGCGATGCCCGGGCCTGGCAGGAGGACCATCCGGGCCAGGCCTCCGCCGACCACTTCCCGCACGTCGTGTTCGAGGCTGACCATTCACCCGGGGACATCGCCCTGTCGATCAGCCTGGCCGAAACGTGGAGCATCGCGGCCGAGGCGGGCGGCCTGGTCGGCGACGTCGTCGGGGTGAGCGGAACCGGGATCGCGGGCCTCTCGCTGGTCGCGTTCTCGCGCCTGCTCGGCGCGAAGGAGGTGGTCTGCGTCGGGCGGCGCAAAGAGCGCCTCCAGCTCGCGCTCGACCTCGGCGCCACGCACACCGCCATCGCCGGTCCCGAAGCGGACTCCGTCTTCCGTGACCTCGGCGGCGCCGAGGCCGTCTTCGAGGCGTCGGGTAAGGCTCCGGCCGTGGACGCCGCCTACCGCTGGATACGGCCGGGCGGGCGCCTGATCATCTACAGCGCGCCGGATGAGCCGGTCCCGCTGAACGTCATGTCCGCCCCGAGGGAAGCGTCGCTCATCGTGGCCAGGCCCCGCGAAGATGCCGTCCTGCGGAGCGTGGTGAACCTGGTCGAATCGGGCGCCCTGCCCAGGGAACTGTTCCTCTCCGGCTCGTACCCGTTCGACCGGATCAATGCGGCGTTCACCGCGATCGACGAAGGCTCGGTCGTGAAGGCCCTGGTCAGCTTCGGCCCGTCATAGACAGAGAAGGAAGTGGATCCAGGTGGGAAATTCTGATGCGTTGACCGGGACGGCTCTGGTCGCCGAGCCTGGTGGGGCTTTCCGGCTCGCCGAGGTCATCACGTCGCCGGTCGGCGAGGACGACATCGGGATCCGGACGCTGTCCTCTGGCGTCAGCATCGGCACCGAGTTCGCCGTCCTCACCGGCAAGCTGGACTGGGGCACGTTTCCCCTCGTGACCGGCTACATGGCCACCGGGACGATCGTGGCGGCGGGATCGAACGTCAAGGATCTCGCGGTCGGCGACACCGTCTATTACCGCCGGAACGCGTCCTTGCGGCTCCGCGACTCCGGCACGTCCCTCAACTGCCGCTCCGGCACGCACGCCTCGGTGGCGGTGCTCAACCCATCGGGGACCCACGGAGCCGACCTGGTGCCGGACGGGGTGGACCCGGAAACGGCCAGCCTGTTCGTGATGCCGTCCGTCGGCCTCTACGGAGTGGACATGGCGGGCGTGGGGGTGGGGGCCTCGGTCGTGGTGATCGGGCTGGGGATGATCGGTCTCGGCGTGGTGAGCGCGGCCGTCCGGCGTGGTGCCGTCGTCGTCGGCGTCGACCCGAGAGGCGAGTGCCGTGCGCTGGCGGAACGGTTCGGTGCCGCGGCCACGCTGGCGCCGCAGCCCGACGTGACCCTCGGCCAGCTCGCGGAAATAGTGCCCGGCCTAGCCGCTAGCGACGGCGCGGACTTCGTATTCGAATCTACCGGCCGACCCGAATGCGTCGACGCGGGCATCCGGTTGTGCCGGCCCTTCGGCTGCTTCGTCTGGCAGGGCAACTACGGAGACGGGCAGATCTCCTTCGAATTCCTGGAGGCGCACCACCGGCGGCTTCGGATGGTCTTCCCGTGCGATGACGGCTACCGGCCCTACCGGCAGGCGTCGTTGCAGGC
>Ga0302324_100019744_pt1 | contig 13213 bp, 9 predicted proteins | sample Palsa_T0_1_FD_201949 | JGI IMG/M metagenome (GOLD analysis project Ga0302324, IMG submission 201949) | Peat permafrost microbial communities from Stordalen Mire near Abisko, Sweden - Palsa_T0_1 | ecosystem: Environmental > Terrestrial > Soil > Palsa > Peat permafrost | place: Sweden: Abisko...
TGACAATATGCGCCAATAGGGTGGTTTTATTGGCGGATATTGTCAATATGCGCCAATAAAATCTGCGTATCGACATCGATTCTGAGCAACTGAATCGCCACTTCGTCGCCGATGTCGCGATCCTCAGCGATGCCGGATTTCAACTCGTCGACCGGCTACGGTGAAATCAAGCGTTACATGCAGAACAGCAATATTCCGCTCATCGGCGTCGACATTTACACGCCGGATTTTCTCGCTCTGGCCAGAGGCTTTGGCTGCCATGCCGAGCGCGCATCCAGTTTCGAGCACCTGCGCGCACTGTTGCAGACAGCCGCCCGCGCGGAACGGCCGACCTTGATCGAATTGCTGGAGGACGCGGGCTTTATGGCGGACGCCGTGCATCCTCCTTGGTGATGTACCTCGGCCAGTGCGCACGGTCAACATCACGGTGCCGCGGTACCAGAGTTTCGTCGTCCTATCGTATGTGGTGCGAAAGCGCGGCGCTTTTGCCATACTGAAGGCTATTTCAGGATGAAAGCTATTTCAGGAGGAAACGATGGCCAGCGACGGCCGGAAAAAGGAGAAGATTCCAACACGTTCACTGATACTCGACGAAGTCGAACGTTTGATCGCCCGCAAGGGTGTGTACGGGTTCATTCTGCGCGATGTAGCCGGACCACTCGGCGTGCAGGTCCCGGCCATTTACAAGCACTTCACGAGCCGAGACGACGTACTCGTCGAGTTGTCGCGACACTTCGTCGAAGGCCTGTCGCGACAATTTGCCCCGCCGCTTCGGGCCGGCGCGGACCCGGCCCGCGCGCTCAAAAGTCGACTCGACGAGTTCGTCGAGTTTCACTTGAACAACCCTGCCTACGTGCGGCTGTCACTGATTGACTTCGCGACACCGGAGGGCGGCACGGAGTACGTGACTCTGGCCGCAGGCGGTCCAATGCACGAGAGCCTACACCTTGGGCCACTTGCCATCATGCACCGCCACCTTGCCGCGCTGCTCGAGGCCGGCCGCAGAACGCGTCAGTTTCGAGTTGTCGTGCCCCTCGACTTCTACCGAGTCGTGAAATCCGTGCTCTTGATTCGACTGGTTTTTCCCGACGATGCCCTGCTCACGGGCAAGCCCTCGCCGGCGCAGGTGCTGGAGGTGAAGACCCACCTGTGGGACCTGGCGCGCCGCTATCTGGCTCCCAATGCAGAGGCGAAAGCGTTGCAACGCGCACCGCGGCGGCTAACGCGAGCATCGGTTGCGCGCGCTTGATTCAGTGTGCCTGCGGCCGCTTGAGCAGGTCCAGCCGGTCGACCGACCGCACGTTCAGATGCAGGCGCATCCCGCCGCGAATTGCGGTCAAGGGCACGCCGGTGCCGGCGGGCCCGACGGCCCATAGCCGCCGATAGAAGTCGGGCAGGGTGGCGACATCGTGTTCGGCGACGCGCGTGATCAGGTCGCCTTCACGGATATCGGCCAGGTGGGCCGGGCTGCCTTCGGCGACGCCGGTGACGTAGATCTTGCCCGTCATTTCTGCGGCGTACACGCCCAACCACGGTCTGGGACGGCGCGACGCCCGGCCGTGGGTACTCAATTCCTCGAGAATGGGCTTGAGCAGGTCGATGGGCACGAACATATTGGCGTTGATTTCCTCGCCCGCGGTCAGTTCACGCACGAGCAGGGATCCCAGGCCGACCAGATAGCCGCCGCTGTCGACCAGCGCGGACCCGGACCAATGGGGGTGTGCGGGGGTCGCGAATATGGCGTCATCGAGAAGATATTCCCACGCACCGGCGAATTCACGGCGCGCAAAAATGCTCACCTGCTGCGGTTTGCTGAACTCCGGCGAACTCACCACGAAGGCCTCGTCGCCCGCCTTCAGTTCCGCCGACGATCCGATCGGAATCGGCGCGATGCCCGCCTTCTCCAGCGGCAATACCAAGCCGAATCCCGTCACCTGATCGTAGGCCAAGGGGTGGGCAGCCAGTTCGCGTCCATCCGCTGTGGTCAACCAGACATCGGTCGCCTCCGTCACCAAATAGCCGATGGTCAGGATCAATCCATCGGAATTGATGACGACGCCGTTGCCCGTGCGCTGCGATCCGAGGATGGGGGCCGTGAACGCATCTTCGGGCACATCGGCGCGCAGCTTCACCACGGATCGGCTCATATCCTCCAAATCGAGCCCTGGCATTGCACCTCCTGGTTTATGTCAACACCGCGCCTCAAGCAGGCGCGTACCCATACTGTGCGAAGTACCATTGCTGGAACGTCACCACCCTGCGCTCATGTTCCGAATAGCGTCCTGGCTGATAACGCTTGGACAAGATACCGGCCTGATTGTTCTCCGTGATTACCTTGTCCTGCTTCGTGGTCTCGTCCCAGCCCCAAATCATCCGCTTGACGTCGACCTCCGATGCCTTGCCGTCGACCAGCCAGTACAGATCCACATCCGTGTACATGGTGCTCCGGGGCGTGAACAGAAACAATACGGCGAAATCGTTGGTGGCCACCAGTTGGGTGAAGGGGCTGAACGATAAGTACATGCGCCCCTGATCGAACCCCAGGCGTTTGCCCATCAGGGAGGAGGCCGGCTTGCCGTTCTCGGTCTCCGTTTCGTAGCCCTCGCGGATCGTTCGCTGCAGCAGCAGGCGCAGATGGGAGGACTCCGGGCCATCGTCGACCGTACCTATGGGCCGCCCCAGGCTCGCCGCGCGGGCCTCCCAAGCCTTGACGGTCGGCAGGTACTTCTCGACGGCATCGGCGGGACCCGAGCTCGGTCCCGCGCCGAAGGCGATCAGTGCCTCCGGAGGGTGCATGGAACAAAACTCCGGATGCGCCGGCGCGCAGTGATAGCACTCGACGAAGTTTTCGACGATCAGCTTCCAGTTCGCGGTGGTGGGGTAGGACTGGGAATGAGCGATTTTGGCGCCCGCAAATCCGTGGAAATCGAGGTAGGGATCGAGATCCCCGAAGGCCGCTTCGAAATCCACCGGCGTCTCGTCGGACAGATTGATGAAAATGAAGCCGTGGAACACGCGCACGTGGCAGCGATGCAGGCCATTGTCCTGTTTCGAAAAATCCGCCGGCATCAGCCGGGCGGCGAGCAACGCGCCGTCGAGTCCGTAGCTCCACGCGTGATAGCCGCAGGTCAGACGTGCCACCCGGCCCTGGGGCTTGGTGCAGATCAGGGAGCCGCGGTGCCGGCAGACGTTATAGAAGGCGTTGACCGTCGACTCGTCGCTGCGCACGATGATGATGGATTCGTCGCCGACCTTGAACAGAAAGTAATCGCCCTTGCTGCGGATCCGGTCGATGTGGCCGGCGACGATCCATTTGCGGCCGACGACGGTTTCCATGTCCGCCGCGAATACGGCATCGTCGCAGTAGAATTTGCGATCCAAGCTGTAGCCCAGCTGGGTGTTTGCGGCCAACCGCGCGATTACGCTGGATTCACCCATGTGTATCTCCGATTTGGGTTCAACGGTGTTCAACGCGTTCCCGCGAGGTTTCAGCATCTGATGCGCTCGTTCTTGGGGTCGTACAACGGGCGCAACGAGGCCTCGGCCGCGTAGCGGATGCCGGCGATCTCGATTTCATAGTCATCGGGTCCGATGCTCTCGACCACGCCGCCGCCGGGGGCGGTCACGTATCCCAGTCCCACGGCCGCCCCCAATGAATGCGCGTACATTCCCGAGCGGATGAAGCCGACGATGGAGTCGCCCCGCCAAATGGGTTCGTTGTGGTAGAGCAGGGGCTCAGGGGATTTGAGCTTGAATTGCACCAATCGCTTCAGGCAGCCCGATTGCTTCTGCCGCAGCAGCGCCTCACGGCCGATGAAGCCGCCCGGCTTGTCCCATTTGACGGCGAAGCCGAGACCGGCCTCCAGCGGCGTGTCCTCATCGGTGATGTCATGGCCCCAATGCCGATACGCCTTTTCGATCCGCAAGGAGTTCAGCGCATGGTAGCCTGCGTGCCGCAGCCCGCAGCCGGCGCCCGCGGCTGACAATTCGTCGTACACTCCTTGCATGAATTCGGTGGGGATGTAGAGCTCCCATCCCAACTCACCGACGTAGGTGATGCGCGAGGCTCGCACCAGGGCGAATCCCAGCTCGATCACCTGGCTGGTGGCAAACGGGAATGCCGCGTCCGACAGGTCATTGGGGGTCAGCGGCTGCAACAATTCCCGCGCGCGGGGCCCCATCACGGACAATACGCCCATGCCGGAAGTGACGTTGGTCAGTACGCAGTTCGCTCCCGGCTCGATGTGCCGCTGCAGCCAGTTGAAGTCCTTGGTCTCGGTTTCTGCGCCGCTCACGATCAGATACGCCGTCTCGCTCAGGCGCGTGACGGTCAGGTCCGCCTCGATGCCGCCCCGGTCGTTCAGCCACTGCGTATAGATCATCTTGCCGGGCGCGACAGCCACTTCATTGGCACAGACCCGGTTCAGCACGCGAGTGGCATCCACGCCCTCGAGCCGGAATTTTGCGAAAGAGGATTGATCGAAGAGCCCCACGCCCGTTCGTACCGCGCGGTGCTCGTTCGCGCTGTGTTCGAACCAATTCTGGCGGCCATAGCTGTATTCGTAGCGGGGGGCGATGCCGGCGGGGGCATACCAATTGGCGCGCTCCCATCCAAACGCCTCGCCGAAACATGCGCCGGCGGCGGCCAGCCGGTCATGCAGCGCGGACTTGCGCACGCCTCGCGCCGTTTCGTACTGGCGGAACGGCCAATGCGTCGCGTACAGCAAACCCAGGCTTTCCGAGACCCGTGACCGCAGGTATTTGCGGTTGATCTGGAATGGCATATTGCGCCGGACATCCACCTCCCACAGATCCACCGGCGGATGTCCGTCGCGTATCCATTCGGACACGACCTTGCCGATGCCGCCGGCCGATTGCAGGCCGATGGAATTCAGTCCCGCCGCGACGAAGCAGTTCCGCAGCTCGCTCGACTCGCCCAGGTGGTAGCGCACGTCGGGGGTAAAGCTCTCCGGGCCGCAGAAGAATTTTTGAATGCCGGCTTTTTCCAGCGCGGGGATACGGCGCATGGCATCGAGCAGCACCGGCTCGAAGTGGCTGAAATCGCCCGCGATCTCGCCGAAGGAAAAATCGTCGGGAATGCCGTCGGCGCCCCAGGGGCGCGCATGGGGTTCGAATGCACCGACCAGCAGCTTCCCGGCGTCGTATTTGAAATAGCTGCAATGATCGTAGTCGCGCAGCACCGGCATGTTCGGATCGAGGCCGGCCACGTCCTTGAACAGTACGTAGTAATGCTCGCAGGCATGCAGGGGCACGGTGACGCCGATGCCCGCGGCAAGATCGCGAGTCCACATGCCGCCGCACAGAACGACGTAGTCGGCGTCGATGCGGCCGCGCTCCGTCTGTACGCCGCTCACACGCCCTCCGTCATGGTGTATTGCGGTGACTTTGAGGTCCTGGAAGATCGCCGCCCCGCGGCTGCGTGCGCCCTTGGCGAGCGCCTGGGTGATGTCCACCGCATTGGCATAGCCGTCGCTCGGTATGTGAATGCCGCCGATGACATCATCGAGATTGGCGAGAGGATACAGCGCGCGAATCTCCTGCGGCCCCACGACATGGACCTTCAGGCCGAATACCTTGGCCATGGAGGCGTTGCGCTTCAGCTCCTCCATGCGTCCGGCGGTGGTGGCCAAAGACAGGGAGCCGCATTGGCGGTAGCCGGTCGCCTGTCCGGTCTCGGCTTCCAGACCGCGGTATAGATCGCCCGTGTAGCGGGCGAGCTGCGTCATATTGATGCTTTGACGCAGCTGGCCGACCAGGCCTGCGGCATGCCAGGTCGTGCCGCTGGTCAGCTGCTTGCGCTCGAGCAGGACTATGTCGCTCCAGCCCATCTTGGTCAGGTGATAGGCGACGGAGCAGCCAATGACGCCGCCGCCTACGATGACGACCCGGGCGCGAGAGGGAAGATCGGCGGCCATGCTAAACCCTCATCCGGGAATTGTCCGGATCGAAGGCCGCGCTTCCCAGTACCGTCGCGCTGCGCCGTTCACCCTGGATGAGCACCTCGAAAGCGCTCCCCGGCGCCGCGAATTCAGGCGGGACGCAGGCGAATGCCAGGCTCTTCGCGACCCGGTGCCCGTAAGCGCCGGAGGTGACCACGCCGATGCAGCGGTCCTGGACGAGCACGGGTTCGCCGCCGCGCGCGTCCGTGTCGGTGGCCGCCACTTCGAGGTAAACGATTTTCAGCGCGCGGGGCGTTTGCTCGAGAGTCGCCACTCTGCCGATGAAGTCAGTCTTCTTGAAATTGATGAAGCGCGACATATCCGCTTCCAGCATATTCAGCTCGTTGGTGAGTTCCGTTGACCAGGCCTTGTAGCCTTTTTCGATGCGCATGGTATTGACCGCATACAGCCCATAGTTCGCGATTCCGTACTGCAGCCCGGCCTCCCAAAGAGCATCGTACAGAGCGGGCAGCGATTCGATCGGCGGGTGCAATTCCCAGCCAAGTTCGCCGACGTAGCTGACTCTGAGCGCACGCACTGCGTGCCCGGCGATGTCGATTTCGCGAGCTCGCAGCCACGGGAAGGCATCGTTGCCGAGATCCGCATCGGTCAACAGGCTCAGGAGTTCGCGGGAACGTGGGCCGCTCAGCACGAGCACACCGCGCTCCTCGGTGACATTGTCGATCCGCACGGACTCGCCGGGCGCCCGGCTATGCAACAGATGATCCCGGTCGCGCAGTTCCGCGGCGGCTGCGGACAAGGCGTAGAACCTGTCCTCACCCAGCCGCGTGAGGGTCATCTCACCTTGGATGCGGCCGCCCGGCGACAATAGATGCGCAAGCGCAATGCCTCCCGTTTTGCGCGGCACTTGATTGGCACAGACGCGATTCAGGAAGGCCTCCGCTCCCGGACCGCTGATGTCGTATTTCGCGAAGCCCGTGAGGTCGAGAATCCCGACGCGCCGGTGCACCGCGGCGACTTCATCGCGCACCACGTCGAATACATTGTTGCGTGCATAGCCATATTCCTCGGTGCGGCCGTCGAGGGAGAACCATTTCGGGCGCTCCCAGCCGAAGGTTTCGGTATGCACGCAGCCCTGCGCCTGAAGTTTCGCGTACAGCGGGCTGACCTTGCGTGGGCGTCCCGCCATTTCCTCTTCGCCGGGCCGGCGCGTCGTGAATGTCAGCCGGTAATCCTGGAACACCTTGTCGCGCACGTAGCTCGAATCGGCAAACGCGCCAAAGCGCCGCGGATCGAACTCGGCCATGTTGATCTCGGCATCGCCGTGCAGCATCCACTGCGCCAGATACTTGCCGCAGCCGCCGCCCTGCGCGATGCCGAAGGAGGTTCCACAGCACATCCAGAAATTTCTCAAACCCGCGGCCGGTCCGAGCAGGGGCGCGCCATCGGGCGTGTGCGGGATGGCGCCGTTGATCACGCGCCGAATTCCGACCTCGCCAAAGATGGGCATGCGCTCGATGGCGCGCTCGAGCCAGGGCGCGATGCGGTCCAGGTCATCGGGAAACAATTCGTTCGAGGCCTCCCATTCGGGAAATCCCCGCGGCGCCCAGGCTTCCTGCAGGCCGGCGTTCTCGTAAATTCCCATCAAGCCGGATTTCTGCTCCTGCCGAAAGTAACCGGAGGTGTAGGAATCACGCATCACCGGAATTTCCTCGCTGCGCTCCATGAACGCGGGAATAGGGTGGGTCACTACATAGTGGTGCTGCATGTTCGTGATCGGTGCGTCGGTGCCCACCATGGCGGCCACCTGCCGCGCGTAGCAGCCGGCGGCGTTGACCACCATCTCGGCGACGATGCTGCCTTGCTCGGTCAGAACCTCCCATTCGCCGCTGCTGCGCCGGCGGATGTCGAGGACGCGATTGTGGCGCACCACCGTCGCACCCAAATCGCGCGCGGCCTTGGCGAGCGCATTGCACAGGCCGGATGGGTCTCCATGCCCGTCATCGCGGGTCCAAGCGGCGGCGATCACCTTGTCCGTCGTCAAGAAGGGATTCAGGCGCTTGATCTCGTCGAGCCCGACGATCTCCATGCGAAAGCCGATGCTCTTCGAATATCCGTATATATGTTTGAGCCACGCCAGTTCATGGACATTGGTCGCGAGCCGCAACCCGCCGCAGGGATGCCAGCTCACGTACTGCCCGGTGAGCGCCTCGAGCTTGGGATACAACTCATTGCTGTAGGCGTGAATTTTCGCCAGGTTGTAGCTGCCCGTGATGCTCGGACATTGGCCCGCGGCGTGCCAGGTGGAACCCGAGGTGAGCTCGCTTTTCTCGATCAGCACCGTGTCGGTGCACCCTTCCAGAGCCAGATGGTAGAGCAGGCTTGCGCCCATCATGCCGCCACCGACTACCACGATGCGTGCGTTATTTTTCATTTGGCTACAATAAATTGATCGCTAGCCCGCGTACAACCTAATATTTTGGTACCTTTGGCCCTAATATTTTAGGTGCGTCACCCGTTGACCCAAATTCGCCCCGTCGTCGGCCTGCCCACATTGACCTGGCTGCGCGCCTTCGAGGCTGCCGCCCGGACATCCAGCTTTACCGCCGCGGCGGCGGAATTGAATCTGACGTCGGGTGCCATCAGCTATCAAATCCGCGCGCTCGAGACGCATCTGGGTTTCGCGCTGTTCGAACGTTTGCCGCGCGGCGTCAAGCTCACGCCCATGGGTGTCGCCTATCTGCCGCCGGTACGCAAGGCGTTCGAAGAGCTCGCCGATTCAACGGTCGGGCTTTTCGGTAGTTCGGAACGAATGCAGATCACCGTACACGCTCCCGTGTCCTTGGCGGCTCTGTGGCTTGCGCCGAGACTGCCCGCATTCAATATCGACAATCCGTCGATCGACGTGCGTCTGTCTTCGGTGATCTGGGACAACGCCGTACTCGACGAAGCCACGGATTTGGAGATTCGCTACGGCGCGGGCCATTGGCATGGATACCGCTCGGAACCCTTGATGAACCGGAACATTTTGGCGGTTTGCAACCCCGTTCTGTTGCAGAGCACGACGACACGCGGCGATCTCGCGGTTACTTTGCCGCAGCAGCTGATTCATATCATGGGCTACGAAGGGCATTGGCTGAAGGTCAGGCAAGCACTGAATCTCGCGGAGGCACCGGGCAGCACCAGGCCCATCGTGGACACCACCATTGCCGCATTGGAACTTGCGGCGGCGGGTGCCGGCGTCGCGCTCGCGCACGGCATCTTTCTGGACGCTTATTTGGCTACGGGGCGCCTCGTGAAGGCGCTGCCTCAGGAATTCGCCGACGAGAATTCCTATTTCGTGATCACACCCGAGCGACCGCAGCGCATACGGCGTGAAGTGCAACTGTTTCGCGACTGGCTGGTCGCTTCCGCGCTGACTTAGAAGAGCGACCCTGAGGCAGCGATGCTGAAGGCAGCGATGTTCGTCACGCAACTTCGCAAATGATAGTGAGAATCGTTCGCGCCCAAGAATGGCCGCTTAATGTTTTTTTTAACAAACAAACACAAAAAAGCTGGAAAATGACTCCAGTCTTCACCTCATAGGATCAATCCGATGCAAAACAAATTCTCACGTCGAGCCATCGTCAAAGGTGGACTGATCGCCGGCGCTTTCATTCCAGCCATGGGTTTCATGAGCAGCTCCGCGAACGCCGCTGCTCTTCCTCCGCTGGATCCGAAGGATCCCACCGCTCAGGCTCTGGGGTTCATCACCGATGCCACGAAGGTGGATACCGCTTCCAACCCAACCTACAAGCCCAACCAGAAGTGCAGCACCTGCGCGCAATACCAAGGTAAGGCGGGCGATGCCAGCGGCGGCTGCAATATCTTCGCAGGCAAGAGTGTGCCGGCCGGCGGCTGGTGCAAGACCTGGACCCAAAAGCCCGGCGCCTGATTCTCGGCCCCTGAGGCGTATTGTTCGAAGGCTGGAGGACCATCGAGGGGAGGGATAGACATGGGGCGAACACGGGAACCGCCAGTGTTCGCCCCATGTCTATCCCTCCCCTTGACGGGTGCTTCAACCTACGAGCAATACGCCGCCGGGGATAAGAGGTAGGTGGTGGGTTTCGATGCGGCGCCACCCTTTTTTGGTGGCAGTTTTACTCGTCTATTATGTGATCACGGCGCGTGTGCTGTGCAAACTCACGTGATCCCGCAGCATCCCTGGTACGCAATGACACAGGACCAGGCGCCTGCGGGGTATTATTGGTAGACGAAGTCACGACGCTGCCGGCAAGTTAACCCGATTTAATCATTTGACAAGGTAGGGGGTAGCGGCGGGCCCCTATCATCGCCGCACGCCCGGCTTGCCCAGCGCGACCGTTCAGTGCCGCTGTATTTTCCGCGCGAAGGGTGGAGTCACGATGATTCAGGCGGCACGGCATCTGGAGACGGTATGAACGCAACGCAGGACACATGGGCGGACGGAAGCCCTCGCCGCAGCCGCATGGGTTGGATATTGGGCGTGGTGGCCGCGATCCTGCTCATCCTCATCGCCGTACATATCTTCAAGCCCAAGCCCCCCGCAAAGGGTACGCCCGCGCAGGTAGTGAAGGTCGCCCAGGCGACCAGCGGCGACATGCCGGAAGTGCTGACGGAACTCGGTACGGTGACACCCACCGCCACGGTGACCGTGCTGCCTATTTTGAGCGGCTATCTGACCGAGGTCGGCTACCGGGAAGGCCAGGATGTGGTGAAGGGCCAGTTTTTGGCCCAGATCGATCCGCGCCAGTTCGAGATCGACTTGCAACAGGCCCAGGCGACGCTGCTCAAGGATGAATCGGTCTTGCGTCAGGCGCATTCCGACCTCGCGCGCTTCGAAGAATTGCGCAAGCAAAAGGCCATCGCCGAACAAACCGTCAGCGACCAGGAATTCCTGGTCGAGCAGGAGGAGGCTCAAGTCAAGGCCGATGAAGCCAATGTGGCTCAATTCAAGCTCGACCTGATCTACGCCCACATCACGGCGCCGGTCGCGGGGCGGGTGGGCCTGCGTTTGGTCGATCCGGGAAACTACGTGACCGCCTCGAGTGCGCCCGGCATCGTCGTCATCACCACCATGAAACCGACCACCGTGGAGTTCACCGTGGCCCAGAACGATCTCGACAAGGTCATCCAACGTTTCGGTTCCGGTGCGAAGCTGCCGGTCACGGCCTACTCGAGCGACAACACGCGGCAGATCGGCGTCGGCACTCTCGAGGCGCTCAGCAACCAGATGGCCACGAGCACTGGCACCGTGACCCTGCGCGCCTCCTTTGCCAACGAGGATGAGGCGCTCTACCCGAACGAGTTCGTCAACATCGAGATGCTCGTCGATACGCTGACCAAGGCCGTGCTCGTGCCCACGCCGGCGGTGTTGAGCGGCGCGCCCGGGGACTATGTCTACCTGGCCAATGCAGACAACACGGTATCCGTGCGCAAGATCAAACCGGGTCCGAGCGATGGCAAGAATACCGCCATTCTGTCGGGGCTCGCCGTCGGGGACACGGTGGTCATCGACGGTACCGACCGGCTCAGCGACGGTGCCAAGATCAGCGTCGCCGCGCCGAAAGCCGCATCCGGTTCCACGGCTCCTGCATCGGAATCACCGCCTGCCGCAAAGAAAAAGAAAAGATCCGGCACGCCTGCGCAAGCCGCCGGACCGCCCGCGGGCGGCTGAGAGACGGTAACCGATGCGCGCCCGATGAATATTTCCCGCCTGTTCGTACTGAGGCCGGTTGCCACCTCATTGCTGATGATCGCGCTGGTGCTCGTGGGCCTGGTGGCCGTGCGCTTCCTGCCGGTTTCTTCTCTGCCGGACGTCGACTATCCGACCATTCAGGTGCAGACCTTCTACCCCGGCGCCAGTCCCCAGGTGATGGCGACCACCGTGACAGCGCCGCTGGAGGTGCAGCTGGGTGAAATTCCCGGCCTTGCGCAGATGACCTCCATGAGCTCCGCCGGGGCCTCGGTGATCACTCTGCAGTTCACTCTTGCCCTGAGTCTCGACATCGCCGAACAAAATGTGCAGGAGGCCATCAACGCCGCCAACAGCCTGCTGCCGGCCGGCCTGCCGGCGCCGCCGATCTATGCCAAGGTCAATCCCGCCGATCAGCCCATACTGACTCTGGCGGTCACCTCCAAGTCAATGTCCCTGACCCAACTGCAGGATGTGGCCAACAACCGCCTGGCCTCGAAGATTTCCGAAGTGCCGGGGGTGGGCCTGGTCACTCCGTCCGGGGGCAACGTGCCGGCGGTCCGGATTGAAGCGGACCCCCACAAGCTCGCCGGCTACGGCCTCAATATCGACGATCTGCGCACTCTGCTCGGCAACATCAACGTCAGTCAGCCGAAGGGGAATTTCGACGGGCCGGATCTGGATTACACCATCAACAACAACGACCAGATCCAGGATCCCGAGGACTATTTGAACTCGGTGATCGCCTATCAGAACGGCGCGCCGGTGTTGATGCGCGACGTGGCGACGGTCACCCAGGCCGCGCAGGACATCGAACAGGGTGCCTGGTACGACGGCACGCCTGCGATCGTGCTCAATGTCATGCGCCAGCCCGGAGCGAACGTGCTTGCCACGGTTGGCCAGATCAAGAAGCAGCTGCCCACGCTGCTGGCCAGCCTGCCTCAGGCCATGCAAGTGCAAATCGTCGCCGACGGCACGGGCGTGATCCAAGCCTCGGTGTCCGACGCGGCGTTCGAGCTGTTGCTGTCCATCGCGCTGGTGGTGCTGGTGATCTTCGTGTTCCTGCGCAATGTGCCGGCGACCATCATTCCGAGCATTTCCGTACCTGTCTCCCTGATCGGCACGCTGGCGGTCATGTACCAGCTGAACTACTCCATCGACAACCTCTCGCTCATGGCGCTGATCGTCGCCACCGGTTTTGTGGTGGACGATTCCATCGTGATGATCGAGAACATCGTGCGTTACCTGGAGGAAGGCAAGAGTCCGCTGGAAGCGGCGCTCGAAGGAGCAGGGCAGATCGGCTTCACCATCATGTCGCTGACGATTTCGCTGATCGCGGTGCTGATTCCGCTGCTGTTCATGGGCGGCGTGATCGGCCGGCTGTTCAGCGAGTTCGCGGTGACGCTGGCGGTCACCATCGTGATCTCCGCCGTGGTGTCTCTGACCTTGGTGCCGATGATGTGCGCGCGCATCCTCAAGCGCAAAGCCGAACGCAGCCCCAGCCGCTTCGAGCGCATCAGCGAAGGTCTGTTCGACAAGACGCTCGCGGCCTATGAGCGCGGCCTGAGCTGGGTGCTCG
>Ga0302324_100019745_pt1 | contig 13213 bp, 13 predicted proteins | sample Palsa_T0_1_FD_201949 | JGI IMG/M metagenome (GOLD analysis project Ga0302324, IMG submission 201949) | Peat permafrost microbial communities from Stordalen Mire near Abisko, Sweden - Palsa_T0_1 | ecosystem: Environmental > Terrestrial > Soil > Palsa > Peat permafrost | place: Sweden: Abisko...
TGGCCGCGTCGGCCTTCCTCGAGCATTCGAACAACTTGATTTGCTCCGCGCGGCGCTTTTCGGCGACGGCACGGTATTCAGGCGCGACAGCGTTCGGATCGACAAGTTTTTCGGCGAAGCTGAGGCCGGGCCAAAGGACGAAAATCATGACCAGGCCGAGGGGCAAGGCAGGCCTGACGGGCCATCTGCAAATAAATATGGCAGTTCGGGAAATTCGCTTCATTGGTACACATCTAATCCCGCTAATGACGGATAGTCCGCCTATAACGGACACCCAGGGTTCGGCATCGCTGCAATATTGCCATGGTATCACAGCCGCAGCCGGCATCAAATATCGGCCGGCTGGGTGCGGTAACCTGAAAGCGCGGCAATAATTTCATTTCGCCGCGCCGTTCGAGAAGCTAGCATGACGGACGATATTCTGTTTTTTTCTTGAGCGGAGATTGGGATGCGGGCAATTGTGCTGGCTGTCGTTGCCATCCTGCTTGGGCTGGCACACCCCGCGCGTGCGGAAAACCCGGCGGATTCCGACCGATCGATCGGCGATATCCTGCCGCTGTTCGGCAAGAATCATTGTGAGGAAGTGAAAGTCCCCGCGGATCGGTTGTTTTGCGGCGACCCCGAGCTCAACGGCATAGCCGCCAGGCTGAGCGGCGCGATCCAGGAACGGCTGAACCGGATTCCGAACCGCCGAATCGCGATTGCGGAAAATGCCGAATGGATCAGAGATCGCAATTCAAGCTGCGGTATCTTCGGGCGGCAAAACGTTTCGAACCGCGACATCAAACCGGTCAGGGATTGCCTGTTGAAGGAAACCGAGGAGAGAATCGCAATCTTGACCGATCCGAACTTCGATTGCCTTGCCACCAATACCACCGCGGGAACGCTGATATGCGCCGATCCCGCCTTGGCCATCGCCAAGACCGAACTCAATGAGCGTGTTTTGGGACTGATCGCCAAGTTGAAGGAAAACGAAGCGCGAGACGCGTTCGCCGAATTCGATCGATGGAGCAGGGAACGCGATCGCAAGTGCGATCTGGCCGACAAGGATAACGTCCCGCTGCAGGAGCTGTCGTCATCCGAGGGCTGTCTGGCGGATTATTTCACCCGTAAATTGGCCGAGATCGTTGCCGCCAAGGGAGACCCCAAGCGGGTTTTTGGACGACACCCGCTTTCGCCCTCGCCCGATGCCGACGCCGTCGACGTGTGTGTCGCGCAAATCCATTCGGCCAATGCCTGTGAAGATTTCCTGACCGTGAGCCGCGTCTTTCAGATCAACCGAGAGATGACGGAGCAGAATGCCACCGTGATCGCCGCGGTCGAAATGGTCGTGCTCTCGCCATTTGCGGTCTGCAGTCCGATCGCTTCGAGCTGCACCGGCACCTGCTGGGATATAAGATCGGGCAAGCCGAAGCCGATGCCCGGAAGCCGGGACAGTTTCTCGGTAGCCCACCGCGTAAGGATCGAAAAATCGTTCGCGTTCCAGAAAACCGATACTGGCTGGCGCTGTAATTCGCCGGCGCTGCAGCCGGTGGAAGTCGGGGTCGCGACCAGCGGTCCGTAGCGGCAGGAAAGCGCGGGGCCGACCGCGCTGGCATGCGGCACGTTTCCGGGCTTGAATTGCTCTGGCATACCAGCGATCCGTTCGCGGCTTCGCCAATCCGGGCAATTCGAGTTATTTCCCCGATGCTGCACTGCGTCAGACGTGCGTCGTATTTCGCTTGGCGGAAAAACAGCACGCGTTTTGTTTCGTATCGTTTGACGATCGAGCCATTGCGTCGAGACCTACGCACGCCCCTTTTGTTTTCGTGTTGACGCTTTTGGATTTCAGGAAGATTGTCGGGCGCACGCAGCGTCAGAAAAAATGACGCGCATACATTGGGAGGGACCGCATGATACGCATCGCGCTTGCCGCAGGCTTTGCTATGCTCGTTCCGTTCGGGGCGAATGCTCAGACGACCGATCAATTAGTCAAGGGTGCGACCGACACATCGAACGTGCTCAATTATGGCATGGGCTATAACCTGCAGCGGTTCAGTCCGCTCACCCAGATCAACAAGGACACTGCCAAAAACCTGGTACCGGTTTGGAACTACAGCCTTGCCGATGATCGAAGCGAGGAATCGCAGCCTCTCGTCTACAAGGGCGTGATTTATGTCACCACCCACGCGGCCACGATGGCGGTCGACGTAAAGACCGGCAAACAGATCTGGAAAACCAAGGTCGAGTATCCCGCTGAAACACCCCGGATCGTGTGCTGCGGCATCATCAATCGCGGTGCCGCGATCTATGACGGCAAGCTGTTCCGCACCACGCTCGACGCCAATGTGATCGCGCTCGATGCCGCGACAGGCAAGGAACTCTGGCGTCAGAAGGCGGCTGACATCAAAGAGGGCTACTCGATGACGGTAGCGCCACTCGTCGCCGACGGGATCGTCTTGACCGGCATCTCCGGGGCCGAGTTCGGCACCCGCGGTTTCATCGACGGATGGGATCCGGCGACCGGCAAGCATCTGTGGCGAACCAACACGATACCCAGTCCGGATGAGCCCGGTGGCGACACCTGGAAGGGCGACACCTGGAAGCTGGGTGGCGGATCGACATGGATCACCGGCTCGTATGATGCCGAACTGAACACGGTCTATTGGGGCATTGGCAACCCCGGGCCGTTCAACTCGGCGGTGCGCCCCGGCGACAATCTCTACACCTGTTCCGTCCTCGCTCTCGAACCGAAGACCGGCAAGATCAAGTGGCACTATCAGTTCTCGCCGAACAATCCGTTCGACTATGATTCGGTCGCCGAGATGGTACTCGCCGACCTCAATGTCGGCGGCAAGCCGACCAAGGTGCTGATGGATGCCAATCGCAACGGCTTCTTCTACGTCCTCGACCGGACCGACGGGAAACTGCTCGCGGCCAATCCCTACGTGAAGGTCAACTGGGCTTCCGGCATCGACATGAAGACCGGCCGCCCGATCGAGACGGACGTCGTCAAGGACGCCCGCGACGGCAAGAAGGTCACCGTCTATCCGTCGATCCTCGGCGGCAAGAACTGGGAGCCGATGTCGTTCAACCCGCAGACCGGGCTTGCCTATGCCAATACGCTGGCCTTCGGCGGCCACTACAAGAGCGAGCCGGCAACCTACAAGGCCGGCGAATGGTATGTCGGCATGGATCTCACCGACGTGTGGGATTGGGGTGACGGGCCGCGCGGTCACCTCAAGGCGATCGATCCCTTGAGCGGAAAGACCAAGTGGGAGGTGCCGAGCGATATCCCGCGCTTCTCGGGCGTACTGTCGACGGCTGGTGGCGTCGTGTTCTCCGGCCAGTTGACCGGCGAGTTTGAGGCATTCGACGCCAATGACGGCAAGAAGCTGTGGAGCTTCCAGACCGGCTCGGGCATCGAGGGGCAGCCGGTGACATGGCAGCAGGACGGTGTCCAGTATGTCGCCGTCACCAGCGGCTATGGCGGCGTCTACTCGATCTTCTCCGGCGATGAGCGGCTCGCCAAGGTGCCGGCCGGCGGTTCACTGTGGGTATTTGCGGTAAAGAACTGATCGCGGATCGCACGTGACGCACAGAGTACACTTGTGGACGGCGGCGTTTTACGCCGCCGTCGTGACGGCTTCCATCGCTGGCATGACGATACCGGCGGCCGCGCAGCAACCAGCCAGCAGCGATGATCAGGCACCCGTCGCCCTGGGCCCAAAAACCTACGCGCAGAATTGCTCGCATTGCCATGGGCCCAACATGGTCAATGCCGGCACCATCACGCCCGACCTGCGCAAATTTCCCGACGACAAAGAGCGCTTCTTCACCACCGTCAAACTGGGCAAGAACGGCAAGATGCCACCTTGGGGCGACGTCCTGAGCGACGATCAGATCGCCGGTCTGTGGGCCTATATATCGAGCCGGAGAGATCGATGAGGTTCAGGCAGACGAGGACTTGGCAGATCAGGACTTGGCAAGTGTTATCCGGCGCGGTCGCCCTGCTGGGGGCGATGGCCGCGATGACGGCAGCCCGCGCCGACGATATCCTGAAAATCTGCCTCGACGAGGAACTGCCCCCGTTCTCGGTGCATCATCGGGGCAAGCCTGACAGCGGATTTGACGTCGCACTGGCCGAGGCTATCGCGGGACGGCTCGGTCGACCACTCAAGATCCAATGGTTCGAAAGCAAGCTCGACGAGGATTCGAGTCCGGCCCTCGAAGCCAATGCCCTGCTCTCGGACGGCCGCTGCTCGCTCGTCGGCGGTTACGCGCTGACGAAGGATTCGCTCGTTGTTCCGGGCGTCAAGACCGCGAAGCCGCCCGATTTCGAGGGCGCCACGCGCGATGATCGCAGGCGCCGCGTGCCGCTCGGCGTGCTCCTGCCAAGTCAGGCCTATATCTATTCGCCCTTGACGATCGCGCTTGGCCCCAAAGCGCGCGACCGCCGCATTACCGGTGTCGGCGACCTCGCCGGACTTCGCATCGGGATTGAAAGCGGAACTCTGGCCGACGCGATTCTGATGAGGTTCGACAACGGGCGGCTGATCGACAACATCACGCATCTGGTTCCCGGCCGGGACGATCTGCTTGGCACGCTCGATCGCGGCGATCTCGACGCAACGCTGCTCGACTTGCGCCGGCTCGACGCCTACCGTGCCACCCATCCGGACGCCAAGCTCGCAGGCTCCGGATACTTTTATCCAATCGGCGCCAATCGCGGGTATGTCGGCCTCGCCAGCGACCCGGACCTCCTCGTCGCGGTCAACCAGGCGCTGACCGATTTGCAGGCTGCCGGAACCATCGCTCAACTCGGTCAGGCCGCCGGCCTCACCTATCTGCCGCCCCGCGAGCCCACGATTCTTGGCGACGTGTGGCAGCAGGTACTCCAGAATCGATAAGCAGCCCTTCGTCGGTGCGGCAAGTCCTGACGATTGGCGCGATTTGCAGTGCTCGATTCACCGCGCCGAAATAACTTGGGTCCATGGTTCGCGGCGGCTGTAAACCTGGATTGTCCCGACATCATGAATTCAGATGAATCCGCCCTGCAACTGCGAGGGTTAACAAAACGTTTTGACCGCCTAGCGGTCGACGCGCTCGATCTCACCATCCGCACCGGTGAATTCTATGCCCTGCTCGGGCCAAACGGCGCCGGCAAGACCACGACCTTGCGCATGGTGGCCGGCCTGTTGCGGCCCGACGCCGGTACGGTCTCGGTGCTCGGCATCGATGCGCTCAACGATCCCGTCGCCGCCAAGCAGATCACGGCGTGGGTATCGGACGAACCGATGATCTACGACAAGCTGACCCCGCTGGAGTATCTCGAATTCGTCGCCGGCCTCTGGGGCATCGACCCCGCGGTCTCCGAGCCATCGGCGCGCGATCTGCTGGCGTCACTCGGTCTGGAACCGCATCTGCACGAACGCTGCGAGGGATTTTCCAAAGGCATGCGCCAGAAGGTCGCGCTCGCGGGCGCTCTGGTCCATGACCCCCGCCTGATTATCCTGGACGAACCTCTCACCGGCCTCGACGCCGTGTCCGCGCGTCACGTCAAGGGATTGCTCGGGGAGCGCGTGCGTGCCGGCTGCACCGTGATCATGACCACGCATATTCTGGAAGTGGCCGAACGCATGGCCGACCGCATCGGCGTCATCGCCTCCGGACGGCTTGTCGCCGAAGGCACGCTGGCCGAACTGCGCCAGCAGAACGGCAAAAACGACACCAGCCTCGAAGACATGTTTATCGCGCTGGTCGATACCGAGGCCGCCGCGGCATGACGACGTCAGCGCTGACCTGGTTTGCCCGGCACGAAATCCGGCTGGCATGGCGCGAATGGCTCGCGATGATGACGGCTGGCCGGCGCGGCCGGGATCGCATCGCCATCATTGGCCTGATTGTCCTGGCCGTGTTCCTGCATCTGCCGGCCTATGCGGTGATCGGCCGCTTTGCCGATCTTCAGGCGCCGCTCGACAAATCCAGCCTCATCGTCATCACCGCGACCATCTTCCTGGCGTGGGCCCTGATGTTGTCGCAGGCGATCGAATCCGTGACGCGGGTGTTCTACGCCCGCGCCGATCTCGACCTGATCATGTCGTCGCCGGTCACGCTGGCCAATGTGTTTTCGGTACGCATCGCCGCGATCGCATTGTCGGTCACCGCGATGGCGCTGTTGCTGTCGACACCGTTCGTCGACGTTCTCGTGATCGGCGGCGGCATCAGGTGGTTCGCGGTCTATGGCGTCGTCATCGCCATCGGCCTGAGCGCCGCGGCGGTCGCGATCGCGGTGACCATCCTGCTGTTTCGGTCGATCGGCCCGAGCCGGACCCGGCTGGTCGCGCAAATTCTGGCCGCCATCATCGGCGCCGGTTTCGTGATCGCGCTGCAGATCGCCGCAATCCTGTCTTATGGCACGCTGTCGCGGTTCTCGGTTCTGACGTCGGACAAGGCCGCGGCTTTCGCGCCTGATGCAGACAACATCGTCTGGTGGCCGGCCCGCGCCGCGCTTGGCGATGGCGAGGCGTTGCTGCTTTTGCTGGCCGGCGGCCTCGTGCTGCTCGGCGCTGTGATGGTGGTCTTCTCGGCCCGGTTTGCCGACACCGCCATCAGCGCTTCGGCAAACGCAATTCCGGCCCGTCGGGACTCGCGCACCAAAGCATTCCGTGCCGGCTCGCGTCAGCAGGCGCTACGACGGAAGGAATTCGTGCTGCTGCGGCGCGATCCCTGGCTGGTGTCGCAGAGCCTGATGCAGTTGCTCTATCTGGTGCCGCCGGCGCTGATGCTGTGGCGGAGCTTTGCCGACAGTTCAGCCGCCATCGTGCTGATCACGCCCGTGATGGTGATGGCGGCAGGCCAACTCGCCGGCGGCCTGGCGTGGCTGACCATCTCCGGCGAAGACGCCGCCGATCTGGTGGCGACCGCGCCGCTGCCATCCTCGCGCGTGATTCGCGCCAAGATCGAGGTGGTATTGATCGCGATCGCCGTCCTGTTCGCACCACTGGTGATCGCGCTGATGTTTGCCTCGCCACTGCAGGCAGCAATCACCGCGGCCGGAATCATCACCGCGGCGGCGACGGCGACCGCGATACAGCTCTGGTTTCGCGTGCAGGCCCGGCGCAGCCAGTTTCGCCGTCGCCAGACGTCGTCACGGCTGGCGACATTCGCGGAAGCCTTTTCCTCGATCGGATGGGCCGCAACCGCGGCACTGGCGCTGGCAATTTCTCTCGCCGCGCTCGTCAGTGGCCTGCTGACTGCGGCCATCGTCGCCGCGACCTGGACGATCAGCCCGCGGCGGGGATAGCAGCGGATCGATGGTTTCCTGACGCTCCATTGGCTGAATACACCTTCGCGATTCCATTCTACGCACTACAGTTTGATGATAGGCTACCTTTCACCTTACGAGTAATCTCACAACGCGGCCGATTATGAGCACGCTCACTGTCAACGCCAAAGCACAGATCACGCTTTACAAAGATATCCTAAAGCATCTGGGTATCCGTCCCGGTGAAAAGATCACCGTGAATCAGCTCCCCGGCGGCCGGATTGAGTTAAAAGCCGCTCGGCCCTCGGGCCAGATTTCCGATGCTTTCGGCTTCTTGAAGAAAGACGGCCCAACCCTGGCAATTGAGGGCATGAACAGGATCGCCGCGCCGGGCTGGGCCGGCAAACGTTAGAGGCGCGAGTTGGCGGAATACGCTTCGCTATTCCGCCCTACGCCTTGATCAACTCCAGCACCGCCGCCGCGAACGCTTCCGGTTCTTCCTGCGGAAGATTATGGCCCGCATGCGGGATGACGTGGTGAGTGCGGCGGCTGGTAAACCTCAAAGCACTTGCGGTGCCGTCCGTCGCGGGGACAACACCGTCGGCGTCACCGTCCAGCGTGATGGCGGGTACGGGTATGACAGGCAGCGCCGCCAGCCGGCGTTGCAGATCGGCATATTGCGGATCGCCGTCGGCCAGGCCGAAGCGATGGCGATAGCTGTGGATCACGACATCGACATAATCGGGATTGTCGTGCGCCGCCGCCGTCCGCTCGAAGGTCGCATCGTCGAAATGCCAGTTCGGCGACCACTGCTTCCATAATATTCTCGCGATCTCGTGCCGGTTGGCGGCAAGACCGGCCCGCCCGCGCTCCAGTTGAAAATAATACTGGTACCAGAGCGGGACTTCATGCTCCGGCTTCACCGGGACCATGGCCTTGGCGATGTTCTGAATGAGATAGCTGTTGACCGACACCAGGCCGATGCAGCGATCCGGCCACAACGCCGCTGCCACACAGGCGGCGCGGCCGCCCCAGTCATAGCCGGCAAACACCGCGCGTTTGATCGAAAGCGCATCCATCAGCGCCATCAGGTCCGCGCCCATCGCGGCCTGCTCGCCCGAGCGCGGTGTCGCCTTGTCGAGAAAGCGGGTCGGACCATAGCCGCGCAAATAGGGAACGATGGCACGGCACCCCCCGGCCGCTAGCCGAGGGACGACATCGACATAGGAATGAATGTCGAACGGGAAACCGTGCAGGAGCAGCACCACCGGACCGTCGACCGGCCCTTCCTCGTAATAGGCGACGTTGAGAACACCGGCATCGACGTGACGAAGTGGTTCCAGCCGGCGCGACGAGGGGGCACGCGCGGGCATGACGGATTGCCCGACCTCGGCAAAAGCCGTTCGCGTCGGTGTGAACTCCATGGCTGCAACTCCCGATATGGCGGTTCCGAGAATGAGGCGACGCTGGCGGTCGATCGGTTCAGGCATCAATTCTCCGGTATTTATCGCCTGCCTTGCATGGCGCCGGACAGCGAGGCCAGGATCGCAAAAGCGATCCATGGCAATTATAGCGAAAATTCCGGACGTCGGTCATTTCACGCGCGCTCAACGCGGGTATGCATGATCGCCGCCATGACGGACACCCAATTCGGCGGTACAGTGCCGTTCTCGGCATCTCCGGAAGCAGGCCTGCCATGTTGCGATTCCTGACCGTTGTCTTTGGCTTGCTCGGCGCACTGGCCGCGCCGGCGGCCGCCCAGGATGTTCCCCGTTCCAGCGAATGCCTGGCGATGTCGCAGGCACAGCCCCGCGCCATGCCGGTCAGTCTTCGTCTGGCCGCCGCCAGGGCGGACGAGGTCGCCATCACCTATGCCGGGCACTCGACCTATTACATCGATACGCCCGGTGGCGTTCGGATCGCGACCGACTACAACGGCTATTACAAGGTCGGTCGTCTGCCCGATGTCGTGACCATGAACCGCGCGCACAGCACGCACTACACGCTGTTTCCGGATCAGCGCATTCAACATGTGCTGCACGGCTGGAACGATGACGGAACGCCTGCGCAAATCTCGGAGCGCATCGGCGATGTGTTGATCCGCAATGTGACCACCGACATCCGCAGGTATTTCGGCGACGATTCCAACGGCGAGATGATCAAGGACGGCAACTCGATCTTCATCTTCGAGGTCGCCGGCCTGTGCATCGGCCATCTCGGGCACTTGCATCACAAGCTCGACGAGAGCCACTTCGCCGCCATCGGCCGGCTCGACATCGTGATGGTGCCGATCGACGGCACCTATACGATGTCGCTCGACGGTATCTCGGATATCACGCGGCGGCTGCGCGCCTCCGTGGTACTGCCGATGCATCGCTTCATGACCCCGCTCGATGAATTCATGCGCCGGATCGGCCAGCAATTCGCGATCGACGAGCGGACCGAGCGCACCCTGACGATTTCGCGCGATACGCTGCCGGGCACGCCGACGGTGATCATTCTGCAGGGAGTTTGAAGCCCCTTCGAGCGGTCTCCACGAAAAACGAGAACAGGGAAGGACGATCCATGGTTGCCGGCAGTGCCGCCACCGCAAAGAGCGGCCTCTACGCCGATCCACGCCCGGACTGGCTCGCTTTGCACACAGAGGAAATCATCGATCCCGGTCGTCCGATCGTCGATCCCCATCATCATCTGTGGGATCGCGGCGGGCAACGTTACCTGATCGAGGAAATCACTGCAGACATCGCCTCCGGCCACAACGTCGTCGCGACCGTCTATGTCGAGGCCCGCTCGATGTATCGCGCCGGCGGACCCGAAGCGTTCCGCCCCGTGGGCGAGGTTGAATTTGCCAATGGCGTGGCGGCGATGAGCGCGAGCGGCGGCTACGGTCCCGCTGCGGTCTGCGCCGGCATCGTCGGCCACGCCAATCTGTTGCTGGGCGAAGGCGCCCGCGCCGTGCTCGAAGCGGAAATTGCCGCCGGCCAGGGCCGCCTGCGCGGCATCCGGCATTCTTCCGCCTGGGACGCTGACGCCGATGTCGCCGGCATGTATGCGACGCGGCCGAAGGGCCTGCTGCTCGATTCCACATTCCGCGAGGGGTTTGGCTGCCTCGCACCGCTCGGCCTCAGCTTCGATGCCTGGCTGTTTCACCCGCAGATCGGCGAACTGACCGATCTGGCCCGTGCCTTTCCCGACACCCGAATCGTGCTCGATCATTGCGGCGGTCCGGTCGGCATCGGCCGTTATGCCAACCGGCGCGAGGAGATATTTCCGGCATGGAAGGCGTCGATCCGGGAAATCGCTGATTGCCCCAATGTGGTCGTGAAGCTCGGCGGGCTGGCGATGCGCGTGCTCGGCCATGACTTTCACGAACGTCCCAGGCCGCCCTCGTCGGAGGAACTTGCTGCGGCGTGGCGCCCCTACATCGAGACCTGCATCGAGGCCTTTGGCCCTGAGCGCGGCATGTTCGAGAGCAACTTTCCGCCGGATAAAGGCCAGTGCAGCTATCAGGTGATCTTCAACGCCTTCAAACGCATCGCTGCACCCTGCAGCGAGACCGAAAAGTCCGCCTTGTTTTCGAACACTGCGACGGATTTCTACCGGCTCAAGCCTGGCGTCTAGCTGGAGCCCACCAGGCTCGCGGTCTGGCGCTTCTCGGACGGCAGCAGGATTCGCCTGAGCTTGTTGAACACCCGCAGCGCGAAGCCGAGCAACATCGGCTGGGTGGTGCGACAAAACGCAAGTTTGCGGACGTGGTCCTCGACATGCCATCTGGCATGCGCGCCGTCCGTGAAGAAGATGACATCGCCCGCGCTGTAGCGGGTTGGGTTCATCGTATCGTTTTCAAGCACGATCGAGCCCTCGAGGATCAGGATGGTCTCGTCGAAATCGTAATACCAGTCGAACTTCCCTTCGCTGCACTGCCAGACCATGGTCGACGCCAGCCCGTCCGCGCTTTTTGACAGCACGCAGCATTGCGCCACCGGATTGCCCTCGATGATCCAGGACGGCTCGATCGGTCTCGGTGTCAGGTTCACGACGAGATTGGCGGTTTCAATCAGCGCGCGGGACATCACGGACCTCAAACGGAATATTCAAAATCGATAAGATGCAGAAGCATGCAGCTTGGCGAACCTCAACGCCAAGCTAATAATAATCTTTTAAGCATTCCTTACGGCGATCGCTTCAAAATACGTCAACGGATCGGCGAAAAGCCAGTCAAGTCGCGGCTTTCCCAGTCGGGCTCGCCCGCGCCGCTCAACCGTTGCGGAACGTATAGGCGTAGCCGTTGATGGCGGGTGCGCCGCCAAGATGCGCGTAGAGAACCTTCGACCCTTCCGGGAAATAACCCTTCTTCACGAGGTCGATCATGCCCTGCATCGACTTACCTTCGTAGACGGGATCGGTAATCATGCCTTCAAGGCGCGCGCACAGGCGGATGGCCTCCTTGGTCTCCTGCGAAGGAACGCCATAGGCCGGGTAGGCATAATCCTCGACCAGAACGACGTCCTCTTCGACAATCTCCCTGCCGAGATCGACGAGGCCAGCGGTGTTCTTCGCGATCGCAAGCACCTGCGCCTTGGTCTGCGCCGGCGTAAAAGACGCGTCGATGCCTATCACCTTGCGTTCGCGGCCATCCCTGGCGAAGCCGACCAGCATGCCGGCATGGGTCGAGCCGGTGACGGTGCAAACGACGATGTAGTCGAAAGCAAAACCGAGCTCCTTCTCCTGCGCCCGCACCTCCTCGGCGAAGCCGACATAGCCGAGGCCGCCATATTTGTGGACCGAGGCGCCTGCCGGGATCGCGTAGGGCTTGCCGCCCTTGGCCTTCACGTCCTCGATCGCCGCTTCCCAACTCTCGCGGATGCCGATGTCGAATCCTTCGTCGACCATCTCGACATCGGCGCCCATGATCCGGCTTAGCAGGATGTTGCCGACGCGATCGTAGACGGCGTCTTCATGCGGCACCCAGCTTTCCTGAACCAGCCGGCACTTCATCCCGATTTTCGCCGCAACAGCCGCGACCATGCGGGTGTGGTTCGACTGCACGCCTCCGATCGAGACCAGCGTGTCGGCATTGGATGCGATGGCGTCGGGAATAATGTATTCGAGCTTGCGCAGCTTATTGCCGCCAAAAGCCAGTCCCGAATTGCAGTCCTCGCGTTTCGCGTAGAGTTCGACCTTGCCACCCAGATGCGCGCCAAGGCGCTCCAGTTTCTCGATATGCGTGGGGCCGAAAGTGAGTGGATAGCGTTCGAATTTTTCCAGCATGCGAAGTGCCCTTCCGTCGGCCGCTCAGATGCACGGAAACTAGCATTGTCGGTGAGGGAGGTGCTCTCGAAGTCGGCCGCAATATTGCTTCCTATGAATAAATTTTGTACAAATAACGTAGTAATATTCGGAATTATTGTTGAAATATGGAAGATTCTTCCATGGCCGGGCAAATCGATCGGATCGATCTGAAAATGCTGCGCTTGCTTCAGGGCAATGGGCGGCTTACCAACGCCGAACTGGCGCAACTGGTCGACGTCAGTCCCGCGACGTGTCACCGCCGGACCCAGGCGCTGTTCAAGGATGGCTACATCAGCCGCGTCCGCGCGATGATCGTGCCACAGAAGGTCGACAGGGGCGCGCTGGTGATGGTCGGCGTTGTTCTTGATCGCTCGACGCCGGAGAGTTTTGCGGCGTTCGAAAAAGCCGTCGCCAAATTAAAATTCATACTCGATTGCCATCTGGTCGCCGGCGACTTCGATTATTTCCTGAAGATCCGGGTCGAAGACATGGCGGATTTCAACCGGATTCACGGCGAACAGTTGATCGCGCTGCCCGGCGTTCGGCAAACGCGAACGTTCTTCGTCATGAAGGAGGTCGTCGATAACGCTCCGCTCGATTTCTGATCGGCGAACAGCTCGTCACTTAAGGCCGCAGAAGTCCGCGCCTGATCGATCTTCAACCCCGCGAACGTGC
>Ga0302324_100019748_pt1 | contig 13211 bp, 14 predicted proteins | sample Palsa_T0_1_FD_201949 | JGI IMG/M metagenome (GOLD analysis project Ga0302324, IMG submission 201949) | Peat permafrost microbial communities from Stordalen Mire near Abisko, Sweden - Palsa_T0_1 | ecosystem: Environmental > Terrestrial > Soil > Palsa > Peat permafrost | place: Sweden: Abisko...
CACCAGCCTCGAGTTCTGATTGCTGCAGTGCACGTGGCGACGATTACCCGACCCGCTCAATGGCGTTTCTGCGGCATATATCGACCGCAGGCATGCCCGCTGACGTCGGAGCGAATACCACCTATGCGCAGGCGTCCAGGTGAGTTCGAAAGCACGGTTCGCCCCCCTACAGGACCGCAGCGCCCGCGTACGAGGGCCTGAAGTGCAGCGCGGGTCTCTGTCGCGGTCATCCCCAATGCCGGCATTCACGCCGGTACGGGCGCCGTCCTTATAAGATTCCGCCCACCCCGAGCAGCGGAAGCAGTCGCTGCAGGATCGCCACCAGGCAGATCAGCGCGACGAGGATCTTGAGCAGGTTCGCCAACCGTCCGTCGCGGACGAACCTGTCTATGAGATAAAAGAGGATGGCACCGACGACGATGACGATCAGGATGTTGATCAGGACCAGGAGCATGGCAGCGACCCTTCGTGGCTGATGGCCAGTATGGCACCAAAAGCCCGATCACGCCCATGGGGCGTCCGAAAACATCGATGACCCCACAACATTTCCGGTCATTTGAACCGGGCCTCACGATGACCCGGGCACGCAAAGACCTGGACTTACTCTTGCCGATAGCCCGATATTGCGGCAATCTTGCATGGGACTGGCCGGCCCGTGCCGGCATGGTTTGCACCAGAATCCGGGAAAGACCGGACCAGACATAGAGGGGAGGACGATGACGAAGCTTCTCGTGACCGCTGCTGTTTTGTCGCTCGGCGCCGCCGCAGGATTTGCCACCGCCGTGCGGGCCGCCGATGCACCCCCCATGCCGTGGGCCTGGGGTACCAATACGCCGCCGCCGGCCGTACTGCCGCCACCGGCTCCGCCCGCTCCCCCGGCGGTGCAGGACAACGTGAAGCTGCTGTCCGTGCCGGGATCCAAATTCCAGTTCACCCGCGCACAGGTCGCCAACCGGCATGCTCCCGCCGACTGGTTCCCCGAGGATCATCCGTCGATGCCCGACATCGTCGCCCATGGCCGCGATTCCGCGCAGCCCGTGATCTATGCCTGCGGGCTCTGCCATTATCCCAACGGCAAGGGACGCCCGGAGAACGCCATGGTCAGCGGCCTTTCCTACGAATACATCGTCCAGCAGCTGACCGACTTCAAGAACGGCCACAGGAAGACCTCGGATCCTCGAAAGACCAATACCGGCTTGATGGCCGGGTTTGCCAAGCAGATGACCGACGACGAGATCAAGCAGGCCGCGAAATATTTCTCGTCGATCCGTGCCACCCCCTGGATCAAGGTGGTGGAGAGCGACACCGTGCCGAAGACCAATGCCGTCAACGGCATGTTCCTGACCATCGAGGGTAACGGCGCCGGCACCGAGCCGCTGGGCCAGCGCATCGTCGAGACCCCCGTGAGTGCGGAGCACACGGAGTACCTGCGCAACCCGCGATCGGGCTTCATCGCCTACGTGCCGCCGGGCAGCCTCAAGAAGGGCGAGGAATTGGTCACGACCGGGGCGGGCAAGGTCACGGCCTGCACGGTCTGCCACGGACCCGACCTGCGCGGCGTCGGCCCGGTTCCGACGCTTGCGGGCCGCTCGCCGAGCTATATCGGGCGCCAGCTCTATGACATGCAGCATGGCAACCGCGCGGGGACCTGGACGCCGCTGATGGCTCCGGTCGTCGGCAAGCTCGATGCCGACGACATGCTGAACGCAGCCGCCTACCTCGCCTCGCTGCAGCCGTAGGAGCGCGTTACCGCTCATCGTTCCGCGCATGTGGATGGTCATGGCCGGGCTTGTCCCGGCCATCTCGATTACCAAGGCACTGCGCCGTCACAAAGGTGACTTCGGCAGCGCGAGGGCGGTGTGGAAACGTCCTGCCCTCCTGATCGAGATCGTCGGGACCAAGCCCGGCGATGGCGTGCCCCATGCGGGGATGGGCTTTCCGCTATTTCTTCATGTTCTTGAAATAACGCAGGTCCGGCGGCGACTGGTCCTTCTTGGCCGGCATCAGCCGGCCGTCCGCGCTCAGGAAATAAATCTCGTTGCCGATGGCGACATGCACGTTGTTCTCGGCGCAGACGTCCTCGCGCCACCAGATCGGCTTGGCGATGGGGTCGCGACGATAGCTCTTGGTGACGATCCAGGGACGGGTCAGCGCATGGTCGATGGTGGTGATCTCGTCGTGCAGCGTGTTGGGATCGTTCCTGTCCAGATAGATGCGCTCCCGGATGATGGTCTGATTGTCCTCGTGAAACGGGATGCCGGTCGCCTCGTAGGTGCGGGGACCTTTGAGGCCGCGGGTCTCGACCAGGAGCGCGTCGTAGCGGCCGTCGCCGTCCTCGTCGACCCAGCGGCCGATGGAATAGCCCGAGAATTGCGGATCGAGCGTCATGTCCGCGGGAAAGTCGCGCCCGTCGGTGTGGATGCGGCGGCTGTCGTGGATGTGCTCGATCAGGATGTAGGTGGTGTCCGGCGTGACGACGATTTCCATCGGTGCGTAGGCGCCCATGACGCGCGGCATGCCCGGCGAAATGCAGATGGCGGTCGGATCGCCGGCCTGGCCGCCGAGTGCATGCTCGGCCATATTGGCCTCGAAAATCTTCTGGTACTCCGGAGTGAGCGGCGCCTGCTGCGCGCGGCCGGAACGCTTGGTAGGATCGTATTGGATCACCCGTTCGCCGCCGGTACTGACGGCGACGCGGCTCCACTCTCCCTTCAGGTCCGGATATTTCGAATCGTCGAACGCGTGCGCTCCGACCGGCATCGACAGCACGGCCGCCAACCCGATCATGCCCGTCCGGTGCCGGTACCCCATGTCGTCCTCCCCGATGTTTGATATTGCGGTGTCTAAAATTGTGGTGTCGGTTATCCCGCGATCGCTTGAAATTGCGCAGATCGCGCGGCGCCGCCGATCGCCCCATTACCGCCCATTGCCTCGGTCGAAGATACCGGCACATCTCGTTCCAACGGCGGCTGCGCAAAAACTACACGACTTGCCACTTGCGCGAAAGAGCGGGCGCCGGGCGCACTCAGAGCATGATCCCGAAAAGTTTCAGACTTTTCGGTCGAGATCATACTCGAGCTAAAGGAAATTTGAGCGCCATCCGATTCAATTCGAAGGGATAGCGCTCAGAAGTCGGGCCGGTCGGCTTGCGGCATCGGTTCGGCGGAGTAACTGAAATACCCCGCGTTATTCTCCGCGCAGGCTTCTTCCGCGAGGCTCGCTCGCACCCGCTTCCAGCACTTCCCCGCGGACCACGGCAAGCGCATCCTCGTTCTGTTTTCGCAGGGCCTCGACGACCCAGGGCTTGAGATTGGGATTGGCGAGGTCGGCGACCGCCAGTTCGCCTGGGCACCGGTGCGCCTCGCGAGGAAGTTGCTGACATAAGGATGCGCCGGATCGGAGGTGCCAAGCCGAGACCTTGATCCATCTCAAAGAATGATGCCGGGCGCCGGCCTAGAAGCAAAGGCCGCCCGGAACGGGGCACCCGAACAGGAAACGCCGCGATGAAGCAGGACATCCAGGGCACCATCATGTTCGATGGCGCACAGGCGCAAAAGGGCTTGGCGCTCAATAAAATGTGCTTCTCGTTCAACGATGCCGACAACCGCGCCGCGTTCCTGCGCGACGAGGCGGCCTACTGCGAAAAGTACGGCCTGACGCCGGCCCAACGCGCCGCGGTGGCGCGCCGAAACGTGCTGGACATGATCGAGGCCGGCGGCAACGTCTATTACCTCGCCAAGCTCGCCGGCATTTTCGGCCTCAACGTCCAGGACATCGGCGCGCAGCAGACCGGAATGTCGGTGGAAGCGTTCAAGGCGAAGCTGCTGGCGGCGGGGAGATAGGTATGGCACAGATCGTCGGCGGCGTCGGCACCACCCATGTTCCTTCGATCGGCAACGCGATCGCCAAGGGGTTGCAGCATGACCCCTATTGGAAGCCGTTCTTCGACGGGTTTTCCGTTGCCCATGACTGGCTGGCGCAGGTGAAGCCCGACGTGGCGGTCGTGTTCTACAACGACCACGGGCTCAACTTCTTTCTCGACAAGATCCCGACCTTCGCAGTGGGCGCCGCCGCCGAATACCGCAATTCGGACGAGGGCTGGGGCATCCCGGTGTCGCGTCCATTCCCGGGCGACGCCGCGTTCTCATGGCACATCATCGAAGCGCTGGTCGCCGACGAATTCGACGTGACGATGTGCCAGGAAATGCTGGTCGATCACGCCTTCACGATTCCGTTGGCGCTGCTGTGGCCGGGCGCCGACAACCGGCCGGTGCGCACCATCCCGATCGCGGTCAACACCGTCCAGCATCCGCTGCCGTCGCCGGCACGGTGCTACAAGTTCGGCCAGGCCGTCGGTCGCGCCATCGAGAGCTACCAGCAGGGCCTCAAGGTCCTGGTCGTCGGGACCGGCGGCCTTTCCCACCAACTCGACGGCAAGCGAGCCGGCTTCATCAACAAGGAATTCGACCTGTGGTGCCTGGACAGGCTGGTCGGCGATCCCGCGGCGTTGGCGCGCTGCTCCACCCGGGAGATCATCGAGGAGGCCGGCACCCAGGGCGTCGAGCTCCTCAATTGGATCGCCATGCGGGGCGCGCTGACGGGCCGCGTCACCAAGCGCCACAGCAATTATCACGTCCCCATTTCCAATACCGCCTCGGGCTTGCTGGTGCTGGAGAATCACGTGCAAGCCGAGCTGCGCAAGGCGGGGTAACGTCGGCCCGACATTTTCCTTCCCCGGCTTCAGGGAGGGTTAGGTGGGGCTCTTGTTTCCTTCGATGGACCGTGCCGCGATCTCTCCCGGTCTCGCTTCGCTGGGCCACCCTTCCCGACGACGGGGAGCACAGAGGCTAACCGCGGCGGCCCTGGTTTTGCTCGTTGGCCAGCCAATCCGACAAGGAAGGGCCCTTCTCGCCCGATTTGCGCACCTTCTTCGTTTTGGAAGCCGGTCCGCTGCTGCGGACGGGCTTCTTGGCGGCGCCGCCGTTGGCGGCCTCCTGGGCGAGCCGAAGCGCGCGCAGGCGGGCAGTCTTTTCGCGCATCAGCTCGGCATCTATCTCGAGCTGCGACATCGGCTTGGCTCCGGATTTCTCACGCTTCTCCTTGAAGGGGTCGGGCATTGTCAGTCCTCTTTTGGGGGGCGGCGCGCCGTGACGGCCAAGACGGAGCCGGTGCATCGTCAAGTCGATTCCGAAGCGCCGGCTCGGCCAACATGCCTTCCCCGCCTCGCAAAGTCGAGCGCGATGCGCGACAGCGCGCAGCGGTGCCGGGCTGAATGTGGACAGCGGCCGTCACCCTTGCTGCCCCGTACCAGGGGCGGCATGATCGGGCGCATGGGCTGCGCTGACACCGGATCGATTCGCCCGTCGACGGCATCGGCTTGGTGCAGGCGCCCGGCCTGCCTGCTGGGGGTCGCGATCTGGCTGATCCTCGGCGGGTTCGCTGGCGCCGCCGCGGACGGCGTCGCCGAGCCGTCGCCCCGGCCGCAGCAGCCATCGCAGCAGTCATCGTCGCGACCCGTCCCCAAGGTGCTGCGCGGCGGCTGGTACCCCTGGGACCCCTATCAATACCGCGAGTTTCGCCGCGGCACTCCGGTTTTGACCGGCTTCGACATCGAGATCGAGCGCGCCATCGCACGAATCATGGGCGTCGAGTTGATCCTGCCCGAGATGGCATGGGCGGATCATCTGGCGGCGCTCGCAGCCGGAAACGCCGACATCGCGGCGGGGGCCACATACAGCGACGAACGTAACCGCTACGCGTATTTCTCCAAGCCGTATCGGCAGGAAACCGACGTTCTCGTGCTGCTCCGGGGCACGGGCTCGCGCCATCGGTTCACCAGCGTCACGCAGATGCTCGATGAATTCGCCGGCCAGCATTTCCGGCTTGGCGTGATCGCCGGGTTCACCTATGCGAGCGAGCAGGTCAACACCTACATCGCCGACCCCGACCACGGCGACTTCATCGTGAAGGTCGGCGACGACCGCGAAAATCTGGAGAATCTCCTCGCCGGTCGCATCGACGGCTTCATCGCCGATCGCATCGTCGCCGCAACGGTCGCCTGGCGCCTGGGAAAGAGCGGCGAGATCGAGGAGCACCCGCTTCGCTTCTCCGCCGCGATCCATTTCATGCTCAGCCGGGTTTCGCAGACGCCGGCGGTGTTGGACCGCCTGAACGGCGCCATCGACGAGATCAAGGCGAGCGGCGAATTCCAGCGCATCGCGGATGCCTACGCATTGCCGATCCTGATCCATCAGACCCTCGACGCCAATTGGTTTCGCGCCCTTGCCCTGCTGGGCACCTTCGCCTTCGCCCTGTCGGGCGTCGTGCTCGCCCATGCAGGCGGATACACCTTGTTCGGGGCCCTGGTGCTCGCGAGCGTCCCCGCGCTCGGAGGCGGCATCCTGCGCGATCTCATCGTCCAGCGCGAGCCGCTCGGGGTGGTCCGCGATCCCGTGATCGTGCTGACCGTCATTGGGACGGTCCTGCTCGGCATGGTGGTCTTCAAGATCGTGTCGCTGGCCGGTGCCCAGCGTTTCGTGCAATCGGTGCAAGCGCGGCGGCACGTCGGAACCCATCTCATCGAAGTCTGCGACGCCCTCGGTCTTGCCGCGTTCCTCGTCCTCGGGGTGGTCGTGATCCTCGACACCTCGGTCCAGCCGCTGTGGCTGTGGGGACCGATTTCCGCCGTCATCGGCAGCTCGTTCGGAGGCCTGATACGAGACATGATTCGTCAGGACGGCGAACTCGCGAGCCTCAGGGGCGAGCTCTATCCGGAGATCGCGGTGGTCTGGGGGCTCGCCTTCGCGCTGTTCCTGGGGTGGGAGGCCGAGCGGCTGCAGCCGGAGGAAATCTGGCTCGGTGTCGTCGTCACCATCGCCGGAGCTTTCCTGACCCGGATGACGGCGGTCGCGTTCCGCCTGAAGGGGTGGCCTTATGCGTAGCTCTCGTTGATGCGGGCGGCTGCGAACCGTGATATTTCTCCGCCGGAATTGCCTTGAACAGGAGGAAATGAATGCGAGGCTTGATCGTCTTGGCGGCAATGGTCGTCAGCAGCACATCCGTGTTCGGACAGGAGTGCATCCGGCCCGCATGGGGCAAGTGCGTATCGTTCCCGAACGGGGGATCGCATACCGGCATGTCGATCGAGAAGGAGAAGATACAAGCGGAGGTCACGCCCGGCCCGGATATCTGCGTCAGCAATGAGGAGGAGATCGGCGGCTACACATTCGCGCGATTTACGCGCAACGGCGCTCCATGGCCGGATGCCGACTGGGCTGCGAATGTCGACGATTTCTGCTTCTACAAGAAGTGAGCCGCCGACCGGCACACGGTAGCCCGGATGGGAGCGCAGCGGACATCCGGGGCGGCCTCCCCCGGGTTTCGCTGACGCTCACCCCAGGCTACCGGATCTGCATGCTCAACATCCAAAAGCCCCGGCGGATTGCCGGGGCTTTTCTTTCAGAACCATGCGGCTACGACTTCTTCGGCCACAGCACGCCCTGATAGCCGAGCGGCACCGAGCCGATGCCCTTGTAGTTGAACTTCTGCACCCGCTTACCCTCGTAGGTTTCGGTGGTGTAGAGGTTGCCCTTGGAGTCCGACGCGATGCTGTGGACGCCGTAGAACTGGCCCGGCTGGCGTCCGCCGTCGCCGAACGAGGTGATTTCCTCGAGCGAGTCGCGAACGATCACACGCACGCGCTCGTTCTGCCCGTCAGCCAGCATGATGAAGCGCTGCTCCGGGTCCTTGGAGAACACGATGTCCCACACCGATCCCGCGCCCTTGGTGTTCTTGGCGAAGAACTTCTCCTTCACGAAGGTGCCGTCCGGCTTGAACACCTGCAGGCGGTCGTTCTGGCGGTCGCAGACGTAGATGAGGTCGTCGACCGAACGCTCGATACAGTGGACCGGATTGCGGAACTGCTGCGCCGGGGGGGCGCTGGGATCGTAAGGCCCGAGATTGGTGTCGTCGGGCTTGTTTCCGTAGGCGCCCCAGTAGCGCTTCATCTTGCCGGTGTCGGCGTCGATGACCGCCACGCGCTTGTTGAGATAGCCGTCGGCGATATAGGCCTCGTTGGTCGACGGGTCGACCCAGATCTTGGCGACGCGGCCGAAATTTTCGAGGTCGTTGCTGCCCTTGTTGCCGCCGAAGTGGCCGACCTGCATCAGGAACTTGCCGTCATTGGTGAATTTGAGAATCTGCGCATCCTTCTGACCATTGCCGCCGATCCAGACATTGCCCTTGTAGTCGACATGGATGCCGTGGTTCGACTGCGGCCACTCATAGCCGGGGCCCGGACCGCCCCACGCCCGCAGCAACGTGCCGTCGGAATCGTAGACCAGGATGGGCGGGGCGGTGCGGCAGCATTCGGCGATCGGCGGGTTGAGCTCGGCGCCGCGTTCGTTGTTGTGCAGCCCGCTGGCGCCACGATGGATGATCCAGATGTGGTCGAGCTCGTCGACCCAGACGCCGATGGTCCAGCCCAGCAGCCAGTTGTTGGGCAGCGGCTTCGGCCATAATGGATCGACTTCGTACATGGGCGCCTGCACGGTCGAGCCCTGCGCCTCGGCGCGCTTTTGCAGCACGGCCTGGCCGATGCCGAGGCCGAAAATCCCCGCGGCGAGCACTGTGCCATAGACGAATGTGCGCTGACGCAACAGCGTGATCATGGTGCCTCCCTCTTCCGTTCATTGTTCGTTGAAGCGATTATAGCCGAATCGAACGAACTTGAAATGCGGATTTCGCGGCCCGTGGGATGCCGAACGGGGTGCCCACCGACGGCGGCCAGCGGCCACTTCCGAGCCGCAATCTCGGCCCTTGCTTCCTTCGGGGCGACGTTATAGCCGAACGGATGCAGCCTGTGAGGGGAACGTCCCCGACAAGGCCTGCGTCGGGAGTTTAGGCCGTGGGTCGTCTCGAACGGGTTGCCCTGCACCGGCTCGTTGCGGTCGCGCTGGCCGCATTCGCGTTGGTGGCGCTCGTCTGCGTGATCGCGTCGCCTGCCTTGGCCCACGACATCCCGGCCGACGTCAGGATCAACGCCTTCTTCAAGCCCGCCGGCAACCGGGCGGAGCTGCTGGTCCGCCTTCCCCTCGCCTCCCTGATCGACACCGATTTTCCCACCAGGGCGGACGGTTCCCTCGACATTGCTCGCGCCGATGAGCCGATCCGCGGCGGCATCAAGGTGTGGCTCACCGACAATATCGACGTCTACGAGAACGGCGTGCGGCTCCCAAAGCCCCGCATCGTCGCCGAGCTGGTGTCGCTGCCGTCGGACAAGTCCTTCGTGTCCTTCGATGAGGCGCGCGCCCATGTGCTGGGACCGCCGCTGTCCGGCAATCTCGACCTGTTCTGGAGCCAGATATTCCTCGACGTGCTGCTCGAATATCCGATCCAGTCCGACCATTCGGAGTATTCCGTCGACCTGCGGGTCGACCGGCTCGGCGGCGCCGTCAACACCGCGCTGCGCTTCATGCCGCCGGGCGGGGCCGTGCGCGCTTTCGAGTTCCAAGGTGCTTCCGGTCTCGTCTATCTCGATCCGCGCTGGTACCAGGCGGTGCTGCGCTTCGTGGAGGAAGGCTTCTGGCACATTCTCGACGGCACCGACCACCTGCAGTTCCTCGCCTGCCTCGTCATCCCGGTCCGCCGGCTGCGCCCGCTCGTCATTATCGTCACGTCGTTCACGGTGGCGCATTCGATCACGCTGTTCGCCTCGGCGTTCGGCTTCGCGCCGGATGCGCTGTGGTTCCCGCCGCTGATCGAGACCCTGATCGCCGCCACCATCGTGTTCATGGCGCTGGAAAACATCGTCGGCTTCAATCCGGCGCGGCGCTGGATCTACGCCTTCGGGTTCGGGTTGATCCACGGCTTCGGATTCTCGTTCGCCTTGCGCGAGCAGCTGCAGTTCGCCGGCAACCATCTCGTCACGTCGCTGCTCGGCTTCAATCTCGGGGTGGAAATCGGCCAGCTCAGCGTTTTGATGGTGCTGGTGCCGGCGCTCAATCTCCTGTTCAAGTACGTGGTCGACGAGCGCATGGGGGTGATCATCCTGTCCGCGCTGGTCGCACATACGGGCTGGCACTGGATGATCGATCGCGGCGAGGTTCTCGCCAAGTTCCCGTTCCCGACCCTGAACGCGGCCTTCTTCGCGAGCCTGATGCGCGGCCTGATGGCCGCGCTCATCCTCATCGCCCTGATGTGGCTCGCGAGCGGCTTCGTGCGACGCTTCATGCAGGGCAAGGACGGTGCCGCGGAAAAGGCGCTCGCCAAGGCACCCGCGGCCGAGCGGCGCTGAACGGATATCCCGGATGCTGACCTTGTATTCCTACCCTGAACTGTTCGGCGTCGCCGACAACAATCCGTTCGGGCTGAAGATATTCGCATTCCTGAAGCTCGTCGGGCTGCCGTTCCGGCACGAGCATATTTTCGATGCCAAGGCGGCGCCGCGCGGCCAGTTGCCCTATATCGACGACGACGGAAAGCATGTCGGCGACAGCGACGGGATCATCGCCCATCTCGTCGACAGATATCGCTTGCCGATCGACAGCGCCCTCACGGATGCCCAGCGTAACGCCGACCTGATGATCCGGCGCACACTCGATGACCTCTACTGGGTCATGTCCTATTCGCGATGGAAGGACCCGCAATTCTGGCCGCAGTTCCGGGATGCGATGCTCGGGGCGCATCCGAGCTTGACCGCCGACGGCATGGAAGCGGCCCGAAAATACAATTTCGAGCGGTACCACTATCAGGGCATCGGCCGCTACGAGCCGCAAGACGCCTACAAGCGGGGCATCGCGGACCTCGGCGCTATCGCGGGGTTGATTCCCGAGCGCGGATTCCTGTTCGGCCCACAGCCTACCAGCGTCGACACCGGACTCTACGGCTTCGTCGCCAACATCTATTTCTACGATATCGACACGCCGCTCAAGCAGTTCGTGGTGTCCCATCGAAACCTGGTCCGGCACTGCAATGCAATCCACGAGGCAGTGCAGGCTTAGGACCGGTCCGCAGATAATCCGTTCAATTCGCGTGATCGAACGGTTCTTGCTCCCTCTCCCGCTTGCGGGGGAGGGGAGAAAAGCTGAATCGATCAAGCGTAAGATGCGCAGCTTATCGCAGGAGGCAATGATGAAAGCGTCGGTCTGGCTACTGTCATGTTCCTTGTTCGCCGTTGCCGCCGCGGCGATCGCCTGGGGCAGTCCGAATGAAGATGCGCTGGCTGGCGCGAACACCGGCGCCGGGGCCGAACAGGCGTCACCCATCATGCTGGTTGGTGCGAACGGACACGACAGCGTGGGCGGGCTGATTCCGTTGCCCCTGTGGCCACCGCACGCGATTCATGCGCAAGAGGTGGTGCCAGGCAAGTCGTGGAAGCGCAGAAGCAGAAAGTGTTCTAACCTGCCCTGCCCGCGCCTCCATAATTGAAGAACATCGCGCACCGCGGGCGCGCGCACAGGGCGGGATCCGGCAATGAGCGTGTCGCAGATGGCGCGGCCTCGATCCGGCGATGCGCCGGAGGACATTCTCGCCCGCATCGAGCGCCTGCCGCTGTCGTCCTGGCAGATCAGGACCCGCATCATCGTCGGCACCGCGACCTTTTTCGATGCCTTCGACGCGCTCTCCATCGCCTATGTACTGCCGGTCGTCGTTCCCTTGTGGAAGCTGGCGCCGGGGCAGATCGGCACCCTGATCTCGTTCGGCTTTCTTGGCCAACTCATCGGCGCGCTGATCGGGGGTGCGCTGGCGGAGCGGTACGGGCGTCGGCCGGTGATCGTGGTCGCCGTCCTGTGGTTCGGGCTGCTGAGCCTCGCCTGCGGCTTCGCCTGGAGCTACCAGTCGCTGCTGGTCCTGCGGCTGCTCCAGGGGCTCGGCCTCGGCGCCGAGGTTCCGGTGGCCGCCACCTATATCAGCGAGCTCGCCAAGGCCGGCGGCCGCGGCCGCTTCGTGCTGCTGTTCGAGCTGGTGTTCCCGCTCGGCCTCGTCGCCGCGGCGGTGTTCGGCCGTTGGATCGTCCCGACGCTCGGCTGGCAGTACCTGTTTTTCGTCGGCGGCGTGCCGGCGCTGTTTGCGCTCCTCATGATGCGCAACCTGCCGGAATCGCCGCGCTGGCTCGCCTCCCGCGGCCGCGGCGCCGACGCGGCGGACGCCATCGCATTCATCGAAAAGGCCGTCGAGCGCGCGACCGGCAAGCCGCTGCCGGCGATCGCGCCGGTCGCGCAGACGGTGGCCGCGAAACGCGCGTCATGGGCGGACCTGTTCGGCGGCGTCTATCTCAGCCGGACGCTGGTGATCTGGGTGTGCTGGTTCGCCACCTATTTCGCCAATTACGGGCTCACCACCTGGCTGCCGACGGTATACCAGAACGTCTTCAAGCTGCCGCTGGATCAGGCGCTGACCTATGGGCTCGCCGCCCCGATCGCCGGGCTCACGACGAGCCTCGCCTGCGCGCTGCTCATCGATACCATCGGGCGGCGCATCTGGTTCGCGGCGGCGTTCGGCGGCGCCGCGGTGGGATTTCTGACGCTGTGGTGGATCGGGCCGACTACGGCCGAACGCGTGCTGGTGTTGACGACGCTGAGCTATATGTGCATCAGCACACTGTCGCTCGCGCTCTACCTCTATACCGCCGAGCTTTATCCGACCCGGGTGCGAGCGCTCGGCACCAGCACCGCGACCGCCTGGCTGCGGCTCGCCTCGATCCTGGGCCCCCAGGTCGTCGGCTTCATCATCGCCGGCGGCGGCTTGGGCAACGTGTTCCTGGTCTTCGGGCTGGTGGTGCTGTTGGCCTGCGGCACGGTGGCATTGTTTGCCACCGAGACCAAGGCGCGGGTGCTGGAGGAGATTTCGCCGTGACCCGCAAGCGCACGCCGAAGGAAAAACGTACCAGCGCGAAGCCGTTGCCTGCGGAGCCACCTGCCCCACTGGAGAGTACGGCGTCCGAGATCGGGTTCAGCAACCTGTCGCTTCACGAACTGTTCGAGCAGCAAGCCGCCGACATGCTGGAACGCGCCGATATCGACGAAGAGCAGAAGCAGAGCATCCTGCTCGCCCTGAGCTGCCCGTGCTGCGGCACCGGCGGGCCTTCGTTCAGCTTCAGGCTGAAGCGGCGGACGTAAGTCGAGCCCGTAGCCCGGATGGAGCGCAGCGCAATCCGGGGACAGCCACTCGCGGTTACCCGGAGCGCCGTCCCGGATTACGGGACCGCGTAG
>Ga0302324_100019749_pt1 | contig 13210 bp, 11 predicted proteins | sample Palsa_T0_1_FD_201949 | JGI IMG/M metagenome (GOLD analysis project Ga0302324, IMG submission 201949) | Peat permafrost microbial communities from Stordalen Mire near Abisko, Sweden - Palsa_T0_1 | ecosystem: Environmental > Terrestrial > Soil > Palsa > Peat permafrost | place: Sweden: Abisko...
CCATGGCAGGCGATAGTGCGGCGCGCAGCGGCGGCGAGCGCGGCCTCATCGCGAGCGACATCGCGCGCGAGCTGCGCACCTGGGTCAATCGCTAGCGGCGCCTGCCAGATGCGTATCGCGACGGCTTCGGCCGCGGCAACCGAAGCGCACGGGGCGCGCTTCGGGCGCACCCGTGCGCGCGCCGCGGAAGCGCTTGCCGTGATCTACCTGTGCGGGGACTTAGGGGCGGGCAAGACCACCTGGGTACGCGGATTTCTCGCTGCCAGCGGGGCGGCCGGCGCTGTGAGAAGTCCAACCTATACGCTCGTTGAGCTTTACGAGCTCACCGATGCCATTGCGGTGCATCTTGATCTATACCGGTTGCACGATGCCGCCGAGCTCGCGCCGCTCGGCGTTCGCGACTGGGCCGGGCCCGGGTATCTGTGGCTCATCGAGTGGCCTGAACGGGGGGCCGGGGGGCTGCCGACGCCGGATCTTACGGTGACGCTGCGAGCCGGTAATGATGTGCACGACATCACGGTCGACGCCCAATCCGGGGTCGGCGCGGATTGGCTATCGCGCGTTGATGCTTGAACTCATTGGCGCATACTCGTAGATTAGCTACTAAGTTCAACCGCGAACTCCATGATAAAACAGATTTTTCTCTGGGGGGCATTGGCTTTCGCTGGGGTGGTTCACGCCGCCGGACCTGCCGAGTTGCGCGACATTAAGGTAAGCGGCGACTCGGCGGGCGCCAGCATCGCGCTCGATCTCACCGACATCGTCGCCCCACGAGTCTTCACGCTCGGCTCTCCGGATCGCGTGGTCATCGACCTGCAACGCACCCGCATCGCAAAGGGCGTGCGTTTGCCGGCCGCCGTCGGGCTCGTCGCGGGCATTCGCACGGGCGGCCGCCCCGATGGTGCGCTGCGCGTGGTGATTGAGCTCAATTCGACGGCGAGCGCGCGCAGTCACTGGGCCGCGCGGCCGGGCGGTCTCGGCCACGAGCTCGTCATTGATCTCGGGGCAGGGGTGCACGCCGCGGTGAGCGCGCCTGGCCCCGCTCCGGCTCCGGCTCCCGCCGCCGTAGCCGCTGCGGCCCCGCAGCAGGTGAGCGCAGCGCATGTGCCGCAGCCAAGCGACCGGCCGATTACCGTTGCGGTGGATGCCGGACACGGCGGTGATGATCCGGGTGCCATTGGGCACGCCGGAACGCGGGAGAAAGATGTCACGCTCGCCATCGCGCGCGCACTGGCCGCGCGCATCGATGCGGAACCTGGAATGCGCGCGGTACTCACACGCGACCGCGACGAGTTCCTAACGCTCTCTGAACGCGTCAGCCGCGCTTCGGCTGCCAAGGCGGATCTCTTTGTCTCGGTGCATGCCGATTCGATTCGCGACTCGAGCGTTGCGGGCGCCTCGGTGTACGTGCTCTCCGATCGCGGCGCGACCGACGAGGCGGCGCACTGGCTTGCCGAGCGTGAAAATTCTGCGGATCTTGCCGGCGGTGCGGCGCTCGGCGGGCGCAATCCGCAGTTGCAATCGGTGCTGATCGATCTGCAGCAGACGCAAAGCATCAGCACGAGCATGGTGGCCGCCGAGCGGGTGCTGGCCGCGCTCGATGGCGTGGGCGAGGTGCGCAAGGCGCGCGTGCAGCAGGCAGGCTTCTATGTGCTGAAATCGCACGAGATCCCCTCGATGCTCATCGAGACGGCCTACATTTCAAATCCGCAGGAAGAGCGCCGGCTGCGCTCACGCACTGAACAAGAGCGGCTGGCAGTGGCGATCTTCGGTGGTATCCGCGGTTTCTTTGAGTCGAACCCGCCGCCGGGCACGCATTTCGCCCAAGTGCGCCACACGCTGGCACGCGTTGCAGCCACTGCCCCCAGCCAGCCCTGATCGCCTGTAAACTTGCGGATTCATATCCGCGAGTGTCCTCATGCCGATCCGGGTTCTTGAAAACGAACTCATTGACCAGATTGCCGCCGGCGAGGTCATCGAGCGTCCGGCCTCGGTGGTGAAGGAGCTCGTTGAGAACGCGCTTGACGCGCAGGCGCATCGGATCGAAATCGACATCGAGCACGGCGGCGTCGGCCTCATTCGAGTGCGCGATGATGGTATGGGTATGAGCGCCGAGGAGCTGCCCGTGGCGCTCGCGCGCCATGCCACGAGCAAAATCGCCTCGCTTGAGGATCTCATCGCCGTGCGCACCCTCGGCTTTCGCGGCGAGGCGCTACCCTCGATTGCCTCCGTCTCGCATTTGCGCCTCGTATCGTGCCCGCGCGGCGGGCGCGGCGCGGCCACAATGAGTGTGGATGGTGGCCGAGTGGGCGAGGTGCAGCCCGCAGCGCATCCGCGCGGCACGACGTTCGAGATCCGCGATCTTTTCTACAATGTGCCGGCGCGGCGCAAATTCGTGCGCAGCCCGGCAACCGAGTTCGGCCACATCATGCGCTGGGTTGAGCGGCTCGCGCTGTCACGCTGGGACGTGAGCTTTCGCGTGCGCCACGGCGAGCGGCGCGTGTTTGACGCCCCCGCGGTCAAAGATGCTGGCGGCGCTGAGCGTCTTGCGGCGGTGTTTGGCGCCGAGATCCTCTCGGGCATTGTGCCGCTCGAGCACCGCGCCGGTGCGGTGGAGCTTTGCGGCTGGGTCGGCCTGCCCACCGCCGCGCGCGCCTCGCCAGATGAGCAGTGTTGGTTCGTGAACGGGCGCAGCGTGCGCGATCGCTTGCTCACCAATGCCGTGCGGGTTGCCTACCGCGACGTGCTCTACCACGGTCGCCATCCGGTCTACGTGCTCTATTTAAATCTTGATCCCAAGCTCGTCGACGTGAATGCCCACCCGGCCAAGCTCGAAGTGCGTTTCCGCGACAGCCGCCAGATCCACGACTTCGTGTTTCGCGCCATCGAGCGAGCCCTTGCGGCCACCGCGCCCCGCGCGAGCGCAACTGCGGCAGCCGCGCCGAATGCCATCGTTGAGCGCACCGCGCTCATCGACTTTGGTGATGGCGGGAACGATCCTTGGGTGCTCGCCGCCACCGTGCGCGATGCACCGGTGCAAAGATTAAGCGATGCCGTTCAGCCCCTCGGCACCGCGCTTGCGCAATTGCACGGCATTTACATTCTCTCCCAGAGTCCTGAGGGGCTCATTCTGGTCGACATGCATGCGGCACACGAGCGCGTGCTCTATGAGAAGTTCAAAGCCGACGCCTCGGCTCACGGGGTTGCCTCGCAGCATTTACTCGAGCCCGTGATCGTTGAGATGAAGTCGCATGAGCTCGACGCGGTGCTCGAGGGCAGCGCGCAGTGGCAGCGTGCAGGCTTCGAGCTTGATGCACTCGGACCCACGCGCCTGGCCGTGCGGCGCATTCCCGCGCTGTTGCAGAGCGCGGATGTCGCTGCGATCGTCAGCGCCGTGATCCAGAACCTTGAGCTTGATGCCGGCGCGCACCACCTCGACGGCGCCGTCGACAAATTCCTCGGCACGCTCGCCTGTCGCACATCCATTCACGCCCATCGGCGCCTGACGCTGCCTGAGATGAATGCGCTGCTGCGACAGATGGAGTCGACCGACCGCGCCAACCAGTGCAATCACGGCCGTCCCACCTGGGCGCGCCTGACGCTCTCGCAGCTCGATCATCTTTTTTTGCGAGGGCGCTGATGGATGAAAGCGCCGCGCGGGCGCTGCCCGTATGGGTGCTGACCGGACCCACGGGCACAGGCAAGAGCGACTGGGCAGTTCACGCCGCGCAGCACCATCCGGTGGAGATCGTAAGCGTCGACTCTGCGATGGTTTATCGGGGCATGGATATTGGCACCGCGAAGCCGCCGGCACCTCTGCGTGCGCGTATCCCACACCATTTAATCGACATCTGCGATCCGGCCGAGAGCTATTCCGCGGGGCGTTTCGTCACCGATGCGACCGCCCGGATCGTTGAAATCAACCGCCGCGGCCGCATACCGCTGCTGGTGGGAGGCACCTTTCTTTATCTGCGCGCACTTTTAAACGGTCTTGCGCGCCTCCCGCAGGCGAGCATGGAGTTGCGCCGTCAGCTGGATGAGCGCGCCGCGCGCGAGGGCTGGCCCGCGCTTCACGCGCAGCTCAAGCGCCTTGATCCCGAGGCTGCGGCGCGCATTCACGCGAACGACGCGCAGCGTATCCAGCGTGCGCTCGAGGTCTGTCTGACGACCGGCGAGGCGCTCTCTCAGCTTCAGCGCGCGCGCGCTTGCGCGCCTGCGCCGTATCGCGTGCGCCGCTGGGCTCTGGTTCCGGCCGAGCGTTCGGTGCTGCACGCGAACCTTGAGAAGCGCTTCAAGACGATGATGGAGCATGGTTTTTTGAGTGAGGTTGGCGCGCTCTTCGGGCGCGGCGACTTGCACAGCGGCCACGCCGCCGTACGCGCTGTTGGCTATCGACAGCTCTGGACGCACTTGAGCGGTGCGTGCACGCTTGCCGAGGCGGTGCAGCGTGGCATCGCTGCGACGCGACAGCTAGCGAAGCGTCAAATCACGTGGGTTCGCGCGGATGCGACACTCGAGCGCGTTGATCCCTACGCGCCCGGCGCTTGCGAGGAGTGGAACCGCCAATTGGATTACGAGTTATCCAAGCTTGGCCGCTGATTGAAGGCGCATGCTAGAATTGTGCTCACGGAAAAACTAAAAAGCCGCAATAAGAAGGAGAAGACGATGGCCAAAGGCCAGTCGCTGCAGGACCCATTTCTCAACGCCTTACGAAAAGAGCGCGTGCCCGTCTCCATTTATCTTGTCAACGGCATCAAGCTGCAGGGACAGATCGACTCCTTCGATCAGTTCGTCGTATTGCTAAAGAACAGCGTCAGCCAAATGGTGTACAAGCACGCCATTTCCACGGTGGTACCAGCGCGCAATGTCAATCTGGCGGTCGCTGACGAGAGCGATGTGGCCGCGGAGTCCGCTGTCGAATAATGCTTCGGCTACGGAGGGTATGAGTGTTTGAGCGCCCCAGGAGTGGTGAGCGCGCGGTGCTCGTACGGTTGGGGTTCGGCGCTGCAGTTGATCCGGAGGATCTGCGCGAGCTTGAGCAGCTGACTCGTTCCGCCGGCGCAGTGCCCGTGGCGACGGTGGTCGGCCGGCGCGCCCGCCCCGATCCGCGATTCTTCATGGGCAGCGGCAAGGCCGACGAGGTGCGCGCAGCGGCGATCGCGCATGCCGCCGACGTGATACTCGTCGACCATGCGCTCTCACCAAGCCAGGAGCGCAATCTTGAGGAGCACATCGGCCGTCGCGTGCTCGATCGCAACAGCCTCATTCTCGACATTTTCGCGCAGCGCGCGCGCAGCTTCGAGGGCAAGCTCGAAGTGGAGCTGGCGCAGCTGAAACACATCGCCAGCCGCCTGGTGCGCGGCTGGACGCACCTTGAACGACAGAAGGGCGGTATTGGCCTGCGAGGTCCTGGCGAGACGCAGCTCGAAACCGACCGCCGCCTGATCGGGCAGCGCGTGCGCGTGCTCACCAAGCGACTGCAGAAAATCAATCAGCAGCGTGAGACCGGGCGGCGCATGCGTGCCGAGATTCCCGTGCCCTCGATCGCGCTCGTGGGCTATACGAACGCGGGCAAGTCGACGCTGTTTCGCGCATTGACGGGCGCGCAGGCGTACGTGGCCGACCAGCTCTTTGCCACGCTCGATCCGACCGTGCGCCGCGTGAGCTTGCCCGGCGGTACGCCGGTGGTGGTGGCCGATACGGTGGGCTTCATTCGGGCGCTGCCGCACGAACTCGTCGCGGCCTTCCAGGCGACGCTGACCGAGGCGCGCGAGGCAACGCTCCTACTGCACGTCGTCGACGCGAGCGACGCACGGCGCGAGGAGCATATGGTGCAGGTGGATGCCGTGCTCGCCGAAGTCGGCGCGCAGCACATTCCGCAGATCGTGGTCTACAACAAGATCGACCGGCTGGAGCTGGCTGCGCGCGTCGATCGCGACGCCGATGGCCGCGCGCTCGCGGCGTGGATCTCGGCCGAAAAGCGCCTCGGGCTCGAGGGCCTGCAGCAGGCAATTACCGAGCGCCTGGCACGCGCGACCCAGCGCGCGCGTCTGTGGATCCCGCCGAGCGCGGGCGCGCTGCGCTCGCGGCTCTACTCGGCGCACGTCGTGCATGCAGAGGAGTCGGCCGAGGATGGTGCGATGGTGCTCACGGTGGATCTGCCGATGCTGGAGCTGCTCGCCCTTGCCCGCAGCGGCGGTGTGCGCATTCTCGACGTCGCCGATGGCGAAGTGGCTTGTATGCCCGCGGAGGGCTTCCTACAATCTGCGCCCTTTTCGGGCGCTACCCGGCTTCGCTGAAGCTTGCGGTTGACCGGTCTGCGCCACGCAGTCGATTAGTCATTTCTATGGCCTGGAATCAGCCGAGCGGTCAGCAGAGTCCTTGGGGTCGGCGGCCCAATAGCGGGTCGGGACTCGACGAGCGCCTGAAGGATTGGCAGCGCCGCCTCGAATCCATATTCCGTCCGGGCGGCTCCGAGGGCGGCTCGATCGTGACACTGTTCGTGATCGTCCTCGTTGTCCTGTGGCTTGCGAGCGGCTTCTTTCAGATCAAAGCGGCCGAGCGCGGCGTTATCCAGCGCTTCGGCAAGCTGACGCAGGTGCGCGGCCAGGGCTGGGGCTGGCGCTGGCCGTGGCCCATCGAGACGCTGACGAAGGTCAATGTCGCGACAATCAACAGCAGCGACTACAAGTCGCGCGTGCTTACCGCCGACATCAATCTCGTGGATCTGCATTTTGCCGTGCAGTTCCAGTACACCGATCCGGTGAAAGTGCTCTTCAAGGTTGCCGACCCCGAAAGCACGCTGCGCGGCGTCTCCGAGAGCGCATTCCGTCAGATCGTGGGGCAAAGCACGCTCGATGATGTGCTGGTCGGGGCCACGCGCCCGCACATCACCGCGCGCACGAAGGATCTCATCCAGCGCACGCTTGATTTCTACAACGCCGGCATCACCGTGACCTCGGTGAACCTGACCGACGTGCAGGTGCCCGACGCCGTGATCCCCTCGCAGCGCGATGCCAACAAGGCGCTTGCTGATCAGGAGCGTTTCGTCAAGGAGGCGCAGGCCTATGCGAACGGCGTGCTGCCGGTGGCGCAGGGCGGTGCCGCGCGTCTGCAGCAGGATGCGGCCGCCTATCATGCGCAGGTGGTTGCGATCGCCGAAGGGCAGGCCGCGCGCTTCTCGCAGCTCGCCCAGGCGTACGCGCAGGCGCCTGAGTTGACGCGCCGCCGGCTCTATCTTGAAACCATCGAGGCGATTCTTGCGCGTTCGCACAAGGTGCTGATCGATGCCAAGGGCAGCAACGGCAACCTCATCTACCTGCCCATCGATAAACTCCTCGAGCACGCCACGACCAAGGAGCCGGAGCCGGCAAACGATGCGGGCGCGCGCGTCACAGCGAATGGCGACCCCGACACCTCCGTGGTCGATGGCCGCAACCGCACGGACCGTTAGCAGATGAGACGTACTTTCCCGATGCTGGTGCTCGTCGCGATTGCGCTCCTGATCGTTCTGACTTCGCTCTTTACGGTTGCGGAGACGCAGGTGGCGATCCGCACCGAGTTCGGCGCCATCGTCGGCATCGACTACGACCCGGGCCTGCACTGGAAATGGCCGTGGGATCAGGTGGTGAAATTTGAGCGCCGCATTCTCTCGCAGTCCTATGAGGGCGAGACCTTTCTTACCAACGACAATCGCGGCCTCATCGTCGATTTCTACGTCAAATGGCGCGTTAATGACGCCTCGCGTTTCTTTCAGGCCACCGGCGGCGTGGAGGACATCGCCGCGGAGCGTCTGGCGGAGATTGTGAAGGATGGCATCAAGAGCGTCGTGGCGCAGCGCACCCTCGAGCAGATCGTCACGTCCGAGCGCGCGGCGGTCACGGGTGACATGTTTGGCAAGGCCAACAAGTCAGTCGAGGGGCTTGGGGTTGAGCTCGTGGATGTGCGCGTGCAGCGCATCGACCTGCCCGAGGACGTTGCGACGCGCGTCTACGACAGCATGAAGCAGAACTTTGCCAAGATCGCGAGCCGCCTGCGCGGCGAGGGCTCAAGTTCCGCGGTGCGCATCCGCGCGACCGCCGAGCGCGAGCGCACCGAGATTCTCGCCGATGCCGAGCGCGATGCGCTGCGCGTGCGTGGCCAGGCCGATGCCGAGTCCGCGCAGGTGTATGCGCACGCCTACGAGAGCAATCCCGAGTTCTATGCTTTTTACCGCAGCCTGCAGGCCTACGAGCGCTCGCTCGGCAAGGACGGAGATCTGCTGGTCATCTCGCCGGACGGCGAGTTCTTCAAATACTTTAAGGATCCAGGCACCTCGGGCAGCCCCGCCAAGCCGGGCAAGCGTTAGCGCGCGCACGCGCGCAGCCCCGCGTCCACCGCACGCTCATGCTCCCCCATCTGTCGGATCTCTTCGCCGCGCTTGCGCTCTTCCTGGTGCTCGAAGGCATGGCGCCGTTTTTGAACCCGCGCGGCATGAAGCGCGCGCTCGCTCATTTGCTCGAAGTGGGCGACCGCGAGCTGCGCATCGCCGGTTTGAGTAGCATGCTCGTCGGTCTTGGCATCCTCTACCTGGTGCGCTAGCACGTGGGCAAGTTCATTATTGTGATCGGCGCGCAGTGGGGCGACGAGGGCAAGGGGAAGATCGTCGATCTGCTGACCGAACGCGCGAGCGCGGTGGCGCGCTTTCAGGGCGGGCACAACGCCGGCCATACGCTGGTCATCGGCGGCAAGAAGACTGTGCTGTCGCTCATTCCTTCGGGGATCCTGCGCACCGACGTGCGCTGCTTCATCGGCAACGGTGTCGTGCTATCCCTCGAGGCGCTCGTGACCGAAGCCGAGAGCTTAAGCCGCCAGGGTGTGCCGGTGTTCGAGCGGCTGCGCATCTCGCCCGCCTGTCCGCTGATCCTGCCCTCGCATGTCGTTCTTGATCGGGCGCGCGAACAGGCCCGCGGCGCGAACGCCATCGGTACCACCGGGCGCGGCATCGGGCCGGCGTACGAGGACAAGGCCGCACGCCGCGCGCTGCGCGTCGCGGACCTTTTCAAGCGCGAGCAGTTCGCCACACGACTGCGCGAGGTGCTCGATTTTCATAATTTTCTGCTGCAGCGCTACTACCAGCAGCCGCCGGTGGATTTTCAGCAAACGCTCGACACGCAGCTCGCACTGGGCGCGCGCCTCGCGCCGCTCGTCACGGACGTCACCTTGGCTCTTGAGACGCTGCGTCTGGCGGGCGCCAACGTCATCTTTGAGGGCGCACAGGGCGCCATGCTGGATGTGGATCTCGGCACGTATCCATACGTCACCTCTTCAAACACCACGGCGGGCTTTGCCAGTTCCGGCACCGGGATCGGCCCGCGCGCCTTTAGCGCCGTCATCGGCATCGTCAAGGCATACGCCACGCGCGTCGGCGCAGGCCCATTCCCCACAGAACTCTTTGATGACAACGGTCAACACCTCTCAAAGGTCGGGCACGAATTCGGCTCGGTGACCGGGCGCGCGCGCCGCTGCGGTTGGTTTGACGCCGTGGCGCTGCGGCGCGCGGTTCTGCACTCCACCGTGTCGGGGCTGTGTGTGACGAAGCTCGACGTGCTCGACGGACTTACGACGCTGCGCATCTGCGTCGGTTATCGCATCGAGGGCCAGGTCATCACCGAGCCACCGCTCGCGGTCGAGTCGTACAGCGAGATTGAGCCCGTCTACGAGGAGATGGCGGGCTGGAAGCAATCCACCGCCGGAGTGCGCGACTACGCGGCGCTGCCCGCGGCTGCCCGCGCCTATCTTGAGCGCATCGAGGCGCTCGTGCGCGTGCCGATCGATCTCATCTCCACGAGCGCCGAGCGCGATGCAACCATCGTGCTGCGCCACCCATTCGACGGCTGAGGCGCGCGCCGTGCTGCGCAGCTTGATCACGGGGCCCGCGTGATGAGCGTATGTCTCTACGAGCTGCACGGCGACATCGCCGTCATCACGCTCGACAATCCACCGGTGAATGGCCTTTCGCACGCTCTGCGCGGCGGCATCTTGCAGGGTATTGAGCGCGCGCTGGCTCGGCCTGAAGTTGCCGCCGTGATCCTGATCGGCACGGCTCGCGGCTTCTCCGGCGGTGCCGACATTCGCGAATTCGGCACGCCGCTCGCAACGAAAACTCCCACGCTGCGCGAGCTCATCAGCGAAGTGGAGCAGGCTCAGAAACCCATCATTGCCGCAATCGGCGGGATCGCCATGGGCGGGGGGCTCGAACTTGCGCTCGGATGTCATTATCGCGTGGCCGCCGCCGATGCTCGCATCGCACTGCCGGAAGTGAAGCTGGGGCTGCTGCCCGGTGCCGGCGGTACGCAACGCCTGCCGCGCCTCGTGGGCCTCGAACGAGCGCTCGATATGATTGTCTCCGGCGCGAGCGTGCCGGTGGCGGATCTTGCGGGCACGCACCTCTTTGACCGCCTGATCGGGGGCGCACTGCTGCCGGAGGCGCTCGGCTTTGCGCGCGAAGTTGCCGTGCGGCGCCCTTTGCCGCGCGCCCGCGATCGCAACGTCAGCCAAGTCGATGCCGCAGGTCTTCTCGCGTCGGCGCGTGAGCGCATCGCGGCGCGCTACCCGAATCTGCCCGCGCCGCGCGCCTGCGTCGATGCGCTCGCTGCGGCCCTTGGGCCCTTTGATGAGGGACTGCTGAAGGAGCGCGCGCTCTTTACGCAGCTGCTGCAGGGCCCGGAGTCGGCGGCGCTGCGTCATGCATTCTTTGCCGAGCGCGCGGCCGCCAAGGTGGCCGATCTGCCCGCCGGCACTCCGGCGCGCGCGCTCCGCTCCGCCGCCATAGTAGGCGCCGGCACCATGGGCGCAGGAATCGCGATGTGCTTTGCGAGTGCGGGTATTCCCGTCATGGTGCTCGAACAGGATGCCGAGGCGCTTTCGCGCGGCCTTGAGCGCGTGCGGCGCGCTTACGAAGGCGCGGCGCGCAAGGGTGAGCTCGCTACCGCCGATATGCAGCGCACGCTCGAACTTATCCGCGGCACGCTGCAAATGAGCGATCTTGGCTCGGCCGACATAATCGTCGAAGCCGTGGTGGAAGATCTCGATGTCAAGCGCAGCGTATTTCGCAAGCTCGATGCGCACGCCAAGCCGGGCGCGATACTGGCCTCCAATACCTCGACGCTCAACCTCGATGAGCTCGCCGCCTGCACGCAGCGCAGCGCCGATGTGCTTGGCTTGCACTTCTTCAGCCCTGCAAACCGGATGCGGCTGCTCGAGATCGTGCGCGGCAGAGCGACTTCGCACGAAGTGCTCGCGAGCGGCCTTGCGCTGGCAAAGACACTTGGCAAAGTAGGGGTAGTCGCCGGAGTGTGTGACGGCTTCATCGGCAACCGCATGCTGCGACCCTACCTGTACCAGGCGCAACTGCTGCTGCTTGAAGGGTGTTTGCCGCAGGATGTGGACGGCGCGCTTGAGCGCTGGGGGTGGGCGATGGGCCCGTGCCGCATGCAGGATCTGGCAGGCAACGATGTGGGGGCCGCGATCCGCCGCCGTCACTACGCTGAAGAGCCGGGTGCGTCGCGCTCGTACATAGCCGATCGCCTCGTGGAGCTTAAGCGCTACGGACAAAAAACTGGACGCGGCTACTATCGCTATGAGGCGGGCAGTCGTGAAGCACTGCCGGATCGGGAGGTCGAGGAGATGATTCTCCGGGTCGCTCGCAAACTTGGCGTGGCGCGGCGGCACATCAACGACGAGGAGATCGTCATGCGCTGCGTGTACGCCCTCATCAACGAGGGTGCGCGCGCTCTGGAAGAGCGCATTGCCACGCGCGCCTCCGACATTGATGTGGTTTATCTCCTGGGGTATGGCTTTCCGGTTGTGCGCGGCGGGCCCATGTATTACGCCGACCGAGTGGGACTGCCGATCATCGTGCAGGGGATCGAGCGCCTTGCGGCGCACGCCGCGGGTGATCCGCACCTCTGGACCGTAGCGCCGCTGCTCGCGCGACTCGCCGCCGCCGGCACGTCCTTTAGCTCCTAATCGGCGCGCATCGCGATTGCACGGACCTTGCGTGCCATCCCACTGCATTGTATTGTAAACAGCATCGGTTTTGTCCCGCAAAACGTTGATTTTAAAACCAAAAAACATTTTGCTGTTGGGGAGTTTGTGGGCGGCAGCAGCGGCGGCGCAGGAGGCCTCGCCGGGTCGACCGGGCCCGAACGAGGCGGCGGACAGTGCCGCGGCGGCACCCCTCACGCAGGTCGTCGTCACCGCAACCCGCATCGCCCAATCGAGCTTTGATCTGCCGGTCGCCGTGGATCGCGTCAACGAGCGGCAGATTCGCGAGGGACAGCTGCAGGTCAACCTTTCTGAGTCGCTCGATGAGGTCCCCGGCATCGCAGTGCAAAGCCGGCAGAACTACGCGCAGGACTTGCAGATGTCGGTGCGCGGCTTTGGCGCCCGCTCCAGCTTTGGCGTGCGCGGCGTGCGGCTCTACTCCGACGGCATTCCCGGGACCATGCCCGACGGCCAGGGCCAGTTTTCGCAGTTTGATTTGAGCACAGCGGATCACATCGAGGTGCTGCGCGGACCCTTCTCGGCGCTCTACGGCAACTCCTCCGGTGGAGTTATTGCCATCTTTACCCAGGACGGCAAACCGGGTTTCGACGCCGAAGGTACCGCAGAGTACGGCACGTTCAATACCCAGCGCTACGCCGTGCAGACGAGCGGCGTCAGCGGCGCGGTCAACTATGTGGCCGACGTGTCGCACTTTCAGACCGACGGCTACCGCGATCACAGCGAGGCGGAGCGCAACATCTTCAACTCTAAGATCGGCGTCACGCTCGATGATGTCTCAAAGCTCACCATCGTGCTGAACGCGATCCAGACGCCCTTTGTGCAGGATCCGCTCGGACTGACCCGGGCGCAGCTTGCCATGGATCCCACTCAGACAGGGGTGAATGCCGATGCCTACAACACGCGCAAATCGTTGGACCAAGAGCAGGTCGGCGTAACCTATGAGCGGCGCCTCACGGACACGGATGAGCTCTCCGCGCAGGCCTACACCGGACATCGGCACACCGTGCAATTCCAGGCGATCCCGAAGAGCACTGAAGGTGCGGCCACCAATCCGGGGGGAGTCATTGATCTCGGGCGCGCGTACGGGGGGACGGATGCGCACGTCACTGATCATCGCGACATCGCCGGCACGCCGCTGCAGGTGACCGCCGGGGTAAGCTAC
>Ga0302324_100019750_pt1 | contig 13210 bp, 7 predicted proteins | sample Palsa_T0_1_FD_201949 | JGI IMG/M metagenome (GOLD analysis project Ga0302324, IMG submission 201949) | Peat permafrost microbial communities from Stordalen Mire near Abisko, Sweden - Palsa_T0_1 | ecosystem: Environmental > Terrestrial > Soil > Palsa > Peat permafrost | place: Sweden: Abisko...
GGCGAGTTGCACGACGCGGCTGATCTGTCGGTGCCGCGCATCGGTCTCTTCCAATCCCCACGCCTCGGCCAGCGCCAGCGTGGCAATTGCATGGCCGTACATCAGGCTGCCGTCCACCTTGCCGAAATAACCGTCCGCCGGCGCTTGTTGCACCAGAAAGTCGATCGCGGCCCGCACGTTCGCGCCATATCTTCCCACGTCCGGGCCATCGCCGGCGGCCAGGAACGCCAGCAAGCCCAATCCGGTGACCGCCACGCGCTGCCCTTTGTCCGTGAACGCGCCGTCTTTGCTTTGTTGCCCGGCCAGAAATTCCAATCCGCGGGCCGCTTCCCGATCGACATCCGGAACGCCCCCGGTGTCGCCCGCCGCCGAATACGGAGCAGCCGCGGCCAGAAGAATCAATCCGATCGTCGCCAACGTGGTGAAACGCCGCATGGTCATTTGATTTCAGTTGGCCGGATGCGCATCGGCCCGTGCCGCCTGCGCCTTGGCCAACGCCTGGAAATAGATGCGAAGCGAATCCTCATAACCGGCAGGGTCGGAGTCGCGGGCGGCGAAGTTCAGTGGCTCGGCGTCGCGCGTCTGCAAGCTCCCCCACCCGCCGGCGGACGTCGCGGCGTCCCCCGCCAGCGGTGAATCATTCGCACTAAACGTCGGAGCACACACCGGCTGCATCGCCGGCACGATCTCCAGCCGGCGGAGGGCCGCATCGTGAATCGACTGGTCCCACGCCCGCGCCAGCGCGCCGGTCGCCCGCACCTGCTGCTGCAACGCGCCGCTCACATCCGGCGGCGACTGGGCCAAGGACTCGGCCGCGGCCCCGGCGAACGATTTGGCGGCCACCAGCGGATCGCTCTCCGTCAGCGAATCCAGCGCCGCGGCCAGCTCGTTCTGCACCGCCGCGATCGCCCGCCGCGCATTCGCCGCCGCCCGGTCAACTTCCGCGGCATCTCCCGCCGAAATGACCCGCGCCAGCTCCGTCAGACTCGGGGCAAGCTGCGAACTCAGCAGTTGACACGCAGCGGTCGATTCCGGAGCAAAGCCCGAAAGCTCATCCGCCCACCCCGATGCTTTCTCCGCATCGATCGGCGTCAATGCCTGCTGGAGCCGATCCAACGCATCGTCGGCATCATTGTCGGCCTCTTCGGCGGCCCTCTGGGCCATGCCCTTGGCATCCTCCGGGGCCCCGGCACGGACGCGAGCGGCGACGGCCTCGGCATCGGCGGCGCGACGGGTCGCGGCATGCAGGGCCGCTCCGGCGGCCTGCGCGTCGGCCAGCCGTTGCGGCAGCGCCGCAAGCTCCATCTGAACCGCCACAAACGCCGCCGCCGCCCGGTCGCGCGAATTATCCTCGGTCGATCCCGATCGCTGGGTGACCATCGCCGCGATTGCCGCCGTCACGCTCCGCTCCTGGTCCGCCAAACGCGCGATCTGCCCGTCGTCGGCAGCGCGCGTCTGCTGCGCTACGGCGTCCTGCGTTTGCCCGAGCCCGTCCAGGGTGCGGGCATCACCCATCGACCGGGCCACCTGTTGGCGGCCATCCTCGAGTCCATCATCCGGCTTGCGTCGAGCCGCGCCAGGAACCGCCGGCGCATCCGCCAGCCGATGAGCCAGCGCCTGGTCGAGGTGCTGGGCCCGGTCATAATCCTTCGCCGCCGCCGCGGCGCTGGCCTGCAGCGCCAAGTCCCCCGCCGATGCCACTGGTTGTTCGCCGGCATCCGACGCCCAAGCTGTCATCTGCAACCGGGCGGCGTTCGCGGCGGCAGAGATGGCGTTCAGCTCATCTGCCGGAGGCGCGACCTGCGGGTGGGCACGCAGAGAAGACTCAGTCTGCAATGCGGCCAAAGCGCTGGCGAAGGAGTTGACGGTGATCGCAGCGGCGGCCGACTCCTCCGGCTGCTTTTCGGCCAGCGACGCTTCGATCGCCCCAGCGGCGCGGGAGGCAAGCTGCAAATCGCGGGCTCTGAGCAGGTCGGCGTCGGGACGGACTGCCTCGGCTTCTGCCGCGGCACCCAGTCGCTGCCGAAGCCCTGCCGGGTGATCGCCCCGCTGCAGCGCGTCGGCCCAATCGCTGGCGGCGGCGGCAAAGTCGACCGGCCGGGCAGCGCGGACCAGCGCCTCCCCGGCATCGATCTTCGCGCGGAGCTGCGCGTCGATATCGGCCGCGCCGGGTGAGATTCCGAGCTTTTGCAGCGCCGTCTCCTCGCGGCCCGGCGGAGCCGCGTCCTCGCGCTCGGCCGACAGAGCGGCCGCCTGCTGGAATGCGGCGGCCACGCGGACCTCATCGGCCAGGGCGCGGCCCTGCTCGATCGCTTGCTGCAGCTCTGACTCGATCGCACGCTCATCCGATGCGGGGTCGCCCCGCTCGCGGAACAACTCATCGGCGGTCTGCGACTGCATCTGGGCGGAGTCGATCCAGTCCGCCATCGCCACGCACAACGCTTGGTCACGTGTGTGCAGCAGCGCCCGGCAAAGGGACTGCCGCAGCAGCGTCGCCGATTCTGAGGCGTTGGCCAGGGCGAGATTCGCCTGGGCCGACGCGGCGGCGAACTCGCGTGACTGCTGATTCTGCATGCCATCGGCGCGGGCGACGGCGCCGCGGGCGGACTCGAAATCCCCAGTCATTTTCGCGGCGAACTCCGTGGCGGCGTCAAGGTCGGCGACCCGCTGCTGGATGTCCAAGTCGATCGACTGCGGCGAAATCGCGATGCGCAGCGGCTGGCTGACGCCGGTCTGTCCCGCGGAGTCGGAGGCCACGGCCCGGACGCTCACCACATCGCCGATCTTCAACGGCAGCGTGGCCAGATCCAGAGCCACGCTCCCCTGCTGCCCGCGGCGATTGGGCAGGAGGGGAATCGGGCGGTCGCTCGGGGCCGCGTCGTTGACCTGCACGCGCAGGCCCAGGGAACTCAGCGCATAGTCATCGGCGGCTTCGTAGTTGAGCGTGGCGATGTCCCGCGGCATGAGCCGCAAGTCTTCCCCGGCTTCGAGAAGTCGGGCGATTGGCGGTTGATTGAGCAGCGCATGAATCCGCGCCCCCGCCGGGCCGCCGCCGGCCACCTGCCGGGCACTGATCAAGTCGATGGAATAGGGGCTGTCGCTTCGGATTTTGAACGTCGCGCTGCGAGCGGCGTCGTTGTCGGTGCGCGACATGAGTGTCTTCGAGGAGCCGATGGTCAGCAGCGCCGATTGCAGCGGCTCGCTGCAGAAAATCGTGAGCGTCACGTCGGTATCGAACGGGGCTTCGATCCGGCCGTCGCTGTTGGTGACGGTCATGGGAGCTTGGCCGACGTATGCGGGGAACGCGTAGGAAATCTGAAACTTGCTGACGCTGGGGGGCCGGAGCACGCGGGCCAGATAGTGCGGGGTGACGGCATCACCGGCGCTGACGTAATACTGCACGTCGCGGTCGACCGCCCAGAGTGTGTAGCTGTAATGCCGACCGCCGGCGGGATCCATCGGAACGCGGGACCAATCGCCCTGGGTGTTCAGCGAGAGAAAGACCGAGTCGCCGCGAAGACGGTCCACCTCGGCGTCGATGCGCAGTGGCTGGGATTGCAGGATGTCGTGATCGCCGGGCGAAACCTGGATCTGCGTAGTGGTCACCGGCGGAATGTCGGCCAGCGGCAGGACGAATCGCATCGCAAGCTGCCGAAGGGGCATGGCCCGGTCATGGCCCAGCGCGATCACCGCGATGATCGCCGCGGCGCAGGCCAACCAGGGTAGCGCCTCGCGCCAGAGCCACTGGAGCGAGCGCTGTCCGCCGGCAGCGATCTGGGATTCGACCTCGAGAAGAACGTGGGAGATCATTTGGTCCGATCCGCGCAGGTCGCGCGGCCCGGCGAGTTGGGAAACGACCGTCACGAGGCGCTGGCCAAAGCGGGGATCGCGGCGCTCGATTTCGCTGGCGGCCGCGACCCAGTCGATCTCGCGCCGCAGCCGCCAAAGCGCCTGAAGCAGAATCAAGCCGCTGAGCGTGCAGCCGGCCAGCAGCAGGACCAGTCGAACATGTGAAGGGAGTTGCAACAGGCGATCGGCGGCGCAGGACGCCAGTGCCCAGAGGATGAACAGACAGAGTGCCGCGACGCCGGAGCGCGTGGAAGACCGGCGCACGGCGGCGCGGGCGAAGCCGCGCAGGTGCCCGGCGATGACCGGCGGCAGATCGGTTAAGCCACGCATGAGGTACATTTCAGCTACCTATGCCAATCCAACTTGTTTGCGCAGCGCCCACTCGGCCGCCAGGCATCCCAGCACGAAGAGGAACAAATAGGGGCTGTCCCAGAGATGCAGATCGACGGAAAGCGAGCGGCGGTCGCCAGCGGATGCGAGGCGGTCGGGAAGCCGGCCGATCTGATCGAGGGTGAAGAATTCTCCTCCCGATGATTCGGCCAGGCGGCGCAGAAACGCATTGTCGCCGGACAGATCGGCCATCTCCGCTTCCTCGCTGCGCTCCACGCGCAGCGGCACCGTGACGGTGGACGCTCCCTCGTCCAGGGTCAACTGGTAAATTCCCGCCGGCAGTGAAACCGTCCCTTCATAATGGCCCGCGCCCGCCGGCGCGACAGCCCCGAGCGATTGCGTGCCGTAGGGCTTGCCGTCTTTCATGATATGCAACGTGCACGGCGAGGTTGTGGACCCGCCAGGATCGGCCGTGCGGGCGCGGATGTGGACCGGGACATCCGGCAGCACGGCGATCTGATCGGCATCCAGCGCCAGCGTGCCGTTGCTGGCGAAATATGGGGGCTGAGCGGCGTATTGAATCAGTTGCCGCCAGAAACGATCCTGATCGCGGCCGCCGACTTTCAGACGCCAGCGCCAGGTTTCGTTGGTGCAGAGCAAAAACGATCTTCCCGCCCCGATTGGCCGCTCGAGCAGGACCGGAGCGCCCGAGTCGGCCTCGACGAGCAGCGCCCGGGTGAGCGGGCGCAGCTTTTGTTCCCGCATGTTGGGAAGCTCGAGGAACCGATAGACCGGCGGCAATTCCTGCCAGCGCTGCCAGGCAATCAGCGGGTCGTTGGACAACCGCAGCACGTCCAGCGCCCCGGCATCCGGATTGGGCACCAAGCGAAACGCCGGCTGCTCGCCGGGCCAGACCCGAAAACGCGGCGTCAATGGCGGGGCGAACGGCAGCAACGACGAGGTGGGAAGCGTCGAGGAGTATTCTGCGGGCAGATGCTCCCCCACCTCCATGATCACGCTCCCCCCGCGCTGAACGACGAGTCGCTCCACCGCGTCCCACTGCCGGGCGGAAAGGGCCGCCACCGGAACGTCGCACAGCACGATCACGTCCTGCCGAAGGATTTCCTCCGGCGACATCGGCAACGGCGAGCCAGCGCCGCCGACGAGTTGTCTGCTTAACGCAATTTCCCCGCGGCGGGCAAGCAACGCGCACAGTTCCTGATCGTCCCACGTCGGCGCGCCCGACCAGACCGCGACGCGGATGCGCTGCGGCATGACCTTCATCCAGCGCTCGACGGAATTGTTTTCGTCGGTCACTTCGCCGTTGACTTTGGCGATCGAGAGCGTCAGCTTCAACGCCCCGGCCTGCTCGGGTTTCAACTCGAGGGGAAACTCGGCGATCGCGGGGACGGCGGGTTTCAAATCGACGGAGCGGACTTGATCCGGCAGTCCGGCGACCGAGAGCCGTACGTCGGCCGGGATCCCGTCGATTCCCTCGTGGCGGATTTCGGCGCGAATGGTGACCGTGTCTCCGATGAATCCCCCGGCGGGAACGGAGACGCGGCCGAATGCCAGATCGCGCGGCGGCGTCGTGGCCGCCACGCCCACCGTGAAAATCGGCACGCCGCCGGGAGTCAGACCGGCGATGGCCCTGTCGTCGCCGCCCACTTGACGGCCATCGGAAAAGAGCACGATCGCCCGCGTTCGGCCCATCGATGCGGCCGCGGCAATTCCGCCGGTCAGATTGGTGCCCCAGCCGGTTGCCCGGGCCGACGTCGCGGTCAGCGAGATTGGATCGATGCTGTCGGCCAGCGCATACCCGGTCACTGGCACTTCGGGAGGCAGCCGCGCCAGCAGACCGGATTTGGGATCGAGGATGGCTTGCTGAGCCAGGGCGTACCGAGAAAGCCCGGCGACTTCTGCGGCGGCCTGATGCACCAGGGGATTGGAATCGAACAAATGTTGATCCAGTTCGGCCTGATAACGGGCCAAGGCGTCGAGGGCGTTGGAGAGTCGCTTGGGCACATCGTTTCGCCACGCCGACGCGGACCGGGGATCGGGCACGTTCGCCACCTCCACCAGTGCACGGCGAAGCTCGGGCGTGGCGTCTGCGCCTTGGGCGCCGGCGACCGCCGCTTTAGCGGCGGTGCTGTAAGCGGCCACCGCTTGCCGAAGTTGCTCGCGGTGCGGGCCGATCTCGCGGCCGGAAATCAGGGCGAAATCCAGATTGTCCTGGGCCGCGCGCACGTCGGCGACATCGGCGAGCAGCCGGTTCAGGTCCCCCTCAAGCCCGGCGATGCCTGGCGCCCGTGCGCCGGGTGGCAGGCGGCCCAGGGCATTAGCCAGGGCGACGCACTCGGCGTTGCTACGTGTGTTATCGACGATGCTCATGCTGCGCGAGCGATCCACGATCACGACCACCGCTCCGCGCTCGCGGGGAGTGGCCGGGCGCACGGCCATCGGCTGGAGCAACGAAATCAGCAGCGCCAGCAATGCCGACGTCCGCAGCAACGGCAACGCCCATCGCCACGGCCAACCCACCAGCCGCAATTGCGGCGGATAGAGCCACGCGATCCCCAGCATCAGGACCAACGCCCCCGCCGCCACCGCCGGCCACCGCTGCGGGGACTCCCAATAGACCTGGGCAACGATGAAGCAGGGGTGCGGGAAGATCATGATGCTCGATCTCCCGCGGGCCGGCGTGTCAGCGCCATCTCCAGCAGGGCCAGAAGCAACGCGGCGACCAGAAGCGGGGCCCACAGCTCGCGGCCGAGGCGGCCCGCGGAGACGGCTTCACGCAGGGGTTGCTGCGTCGGCTCGATGCGGTGCAGCGCGAGGTTCTGCTCCAGCCAGGACCACCGCGCAGGAGTGAGCGGGGTCAGGTCGCTCTCCTCGGAGCCGGGCGTCACGACGTAATAAATCGCGTAGGGGTTGCGGCCGGGCTCTTCGATGTCGAGTCGGTAATCGCCGGGCAACGTGGTGTCAGTGAAGCGGATCTCACCCTGTTGGGAGTAACGCACGACGTCCAGCACGCTGCGCTTGCCCTGCGGATCGGTCAGTGTCACGCGCCGCGGCACCCGGCCATCCGGAAATTCGAGCTGAATCGGCTCGCCGGGCGCGAGATTGCGCTGCGTGGGATGGGCGGCGAGATACCGGACGGCGTTTTGCAAAAACGGCAAATAAAAGTTTGAGAGCGGCAGCGTCGTCCAATCCGCGTCGAGCGACGTGGTCATCAGAATCACCCGCCCGCGCTCCGAGCTTCCCTCAATTAGAAACGGGTCGCCCGAGGCATACCACGCCAGGGGCCAGGCGTCGGTTTGCCGGGCCACCGCCGGGAAGTAGCGGCCGATGATGGCGGACGGAATCGGGTCAGGCTTGCCGCGGAGGAATTGGAAAATGGAATGAGTGGCGTCGTATCCGAGAACGGTGGTCGCGCTGGAGCCGTCGGCCGGCGTGGGCCGCTGAAGTTCGCCGGGCAGAATCCCGGCTCCGTCACGGTAGAGCTCCGCGTTGTAGTCCTCCACCCGTGAAAGGCTCCCCGGCGCGATCAGCACGCGCCCGCCGTCATAGACGTACCGCTCCAGCGCGCTGATCTGCCGCGGAGAAAAACTCTCGATATTGGCGGCGATCACCACCTGGTATCCGTCGATCTCGGGGCCGGTCCACTGGTCGGCGGCGAGAATGGCGACAGAGCAGGGATCGGGCTCCTGCTTGAGTCCGGCGGCCTGGTGCGGGGCCAGCGCCCAGCGGACGAAGTCGGCCTCGCTGCCGAACGGCCCGGCCCGGGAGTCGCCGCTGATCAGCAGCACCTTGATTGGGTCAATCACGTCGATCGAAGACTCGGCCCGATCGTCGGCGGTATAGCCGGTGGTCGTGATCTCGGCGCTGAGCAATTGCGACCCGGCCGAATTAAGCACGATCTTGCGATCGCTGGACGACTGATCGAAGCGAAATGACGTCGCCTCGTTCGGCGCGAGGTTCACGTGCGTTTGCAGCAGCAATCGGCTTCCCACGCGCAGGCTCAGCGGCAAATCGGACCGCGGCGTGGAGGCGTAATTATGCAGGCCCACCTCGATCTCCACGGGCTGACCGCGAACCGCCGGCGGATTGGCCAGGCGCACAAAATCGACCGCGACATTATCCGCATCGGTCGTTCCGACCGGCACCACAAACGCCCGGAGACCGGCGTTGCCCGGTTCACCGGGCACGGAACTGCGCATTCGCCCGAGCCAATCGCCGGCGAAGGCCTCATCGACGTTGCGCCAACTCAGGGCCTGGCGATCGCAGACGATGTAGATGTCGCGATTGGTTTTCTCGTTGGCCTCGAGAATGTCGGCCGCGGCGGAGAGGGATTCCTTCAGATCGGCCGAGCCGTAGCCGCAGCGAAGCTGATCGATCCGCCCGGCGATGGCGCGCAGATCGGTGGTTGGCTCGGCATCCGTTGGCTCGGATGGCGCGCCCATGGGAATGAGGGCCACGCGATCGCCGGGGCGCAATGCGGCGAGAATCTGCTCGGCGGCGCGTTGTGCCAGCTCGAAGCGCGTCCGGCCGTTCTCATCGAACGACATGCTGCCGGAACAATCCAGCAGAATCACCGCCGTCACCCGGACGGATGGCGAACCGATGAGGCTTCCCTGCAATACCGGCCGCGCCAATGCCAAAGCCAGCGCAACAATGATTGCCGTGCGCAGAATGAGAAGCAGCGCCTGCTGGAGCCGGGCGCTTTGCCGCTGGCGCAGCTCCGCGCCGGCGAGGAAGAGCATCGCCCCCCATTCCACGTCACGATATCGCGCCCGGCTGAGCAAATGCAGCAGCAACGGAACCGCCGCGGCGCCAAGACCCGCGAGCATGATGGGGTAAAGAAACATAGTACCGGCATCGCCGCCTCCGTTAGCCCCCCGCTTTGCGGTGGTCGCACCCCCGCAAAGCGGGGGGCTAACGGAGGCAGAGGCTACTTGAACGCCGCCGAGCGCCGCTGAAGAAACGCAGTCAATGAATCACTCACGGGAATTTTGGTCACGAACGGATAGAACTCGACGCTCAGCGCCGAGCAGGTTTCCTCCAACTCGCGGCGATGACGGGCGAAGGCGTCAAGATACGTCCTGCGCATGACCGCCGGCTCCAGCAGTTGCGGCCGCTCTCCCTCGAGGCCGCGAAATCGCGACCAGGTGCGGAACGGGAACTCGACTTCATCACCGTCCACCACTTGCAGCACAATGGTCTCATGCCGATCGTGATGGAGCCGGGCAAGCCCCTCGCGCAGAGAGGGAACCGGTGCGAACAGGTCGGAAACGACAATGACCAGCGAGCGTTTGCCCAGGCGATCGGCGGCTTCCTGGAGCACGGGGGTGAGCCGGGCTTCGCCGCGCGGGGCGGCCCGCTCGAGGGCGTCGATGACCCGCGAGAGCTGGCCGCTTCCCGCCCGCGGGGCCAGCCAGTGCAGCAGCTTGGTCCCGCAAAGCCCCAGGCCGACGCTCTCTGACTGGCCAAGCATCAAATAAGCCAGCGCCGCGATCAGCCGAGCGGCATAATCAAACTTGGTGCCGTTCTTGCGCCCGTAGGCCATCGAGCCCGAAGTGTCGAGCAGCAGGAGGCAGCGGAGATTGGTCTCCTCGTCGTATTCCTTGATATAGGGGCGATCCGTCCGGGCCAGCACGCGCCAATCGAGGCGGCGGGGCTCATCGCCGGGGGTGTAAAAGCGATGCTGGCGAAACTCGATGCTGGCCCCCTTGACGGGGCTGCGATGCAGGCCGGAGATGCTCCCCTCGACCACGTTGCGGGCCGAGAGCTGCAAGGCGTTGAGCCGTTCCACCAGCGTCGGGTCAAGATACCGGCTGACGAAGCTCATGGGGGAATGCTATGCTGGGTGTGGATTGTGCACCACAGCGATGGAAAAGACCTCGCGCGCGCCGTGTTCTTTTCCGAATAAAAATAATTAGCCCGGTCGCTTGCGACCGGTCCCGATTAACGGGGTGCCGAAAGATAACCGGTCGCAAGCGACCGGGCTAAATGGGATCTCTCCAAACGGGCCGCCTAAAACTGCGGGGCGCGGCCGTCGGTCAACACGTCCACGCCCTCGCGGGTGATGGCGATGGTGTGCTCGAAATGGGCGGCGGGACGGCCGTCTTCGGTGACAACGGTCCATTGATCGTCCAGGAGCCGCACGTCGCGGCGGCCGGCGACGACCATCGGCTCGACCGCCAGGGTCATGCCGGGGCGCAGCTCGAAATCGCCGCGAAGCTGCTCGGCGGTGACGAAGTTGGGGACCTTGGGATCCTCGTGCATCGAGCGGCCGATGCCGTGGCCGACGAACTCGCGGACGACGCTGAAGCCGTTGGACTCGACGTAGTGCTGCATGAGCCGGGCGATGTTGGACCATCGGCGTCCGGGCTTGATGTTCTGGATGGCGAGCATGAGCGTTTGGCGGGTGATGTCGAGAAGCTTCTGGGCCGTCGGATTGATCTTGCCGATGGGGACGGTGGTCGCGGTGTCGCAGCAGAATCCGTCGAGTGAAAGGGCCAGGTCGAGCGTGACGACATCGCCGGACTCGAGCTTGCGGCGGCCGGGGACGCCGTGCACGACTTGCTCATTGACGCTGATGCAGGTGTAGCCGGGAAACCCCTCGCCGGGCTTGTAGGTGGGATAATTTTTGGACAGGGCGATGCCGCCGACTTTGTCGAGCTCGATGCGGGCCAGTTCGTCGAGCTCGGCGGTGGTGATGCCGGCGACCGCGGCCTGGCGCATGGCGGCGAGGATATTGCACCCGACCTGCCCCGCCTGCCGCATCATTTCAATGTCGTGGCGAGATTTCAGGATGATGGGCATGGGGATGGGAAGAAATAAGGCACGCAGGCACGAAGGCACGAAGGGAAGAGGCGGCGGAATAACGCGAGGTGCCCTCTCTTCACTTCGTGCCTTCGTGCCTATGTGCCTTCGTGCCTTATTCTCCTAATACTGCCTCCCCTTGATCCTCTTACCCGAGCCTTCGCCGCCGAGGAAGCCGCCGTAGTTGCGCATCAGGAGGTTGGCTTCGATGCGCTGCACGAGATCGAGGGCGACGCTGACGACGATCAGCAGGCCGGTGCCGCCGAGGAATGCGGTGATCTGGAAGGGAATGCCCAGCCAGAGATTGACGGCGGTCGGAATGATGGCGATCGCGCAGAGAAACGCGGCCCCGACGTAGGTGATGCGCATCATCACCTTCTCGAGATAATCGCTGGTGCGCTTGCCAGGCCGCAGGCCGGGGATGAAGCTGCCGTAATCGCGGAGCTGGTTGGCCATTTCCTTGGGCTGGAACTGCACGGTGGTCCAGAAGTAGGCGAAGAAATAAATCATCGCCGCCTCGGTCACGATATAGAAGAACTGCCCGCGGGCGAACTGGCTGTTGAGAAATCCGACGAACGGGTTGTTGGTCCAATCGGCGAGCTTGCCGAGCAGAATGCCGGGGAAGAGCATCAGCGACTGGGCGAAGATGATCGGCATGACGCCGCCGTGATTGACGCGGAGGGGCAGAAACTGGCGCTGCCCGCCATAGACGCGGCGGCCGCGGGTGTGCTTGGCCTGCTGGATGGGGATGCGCCGCTGCGCCTGGGTGATCAGGATCGACCCGGCCACGATGAAGACGAAGGAGAAGATCAGGAAGATGATCTTGCCGATGTTGATCGGTTTGTTGGGATTGGGCACGGCGGTGAGGTTGGTCTGCTGCACCAGCAGTACGACCGCCTGCGGCATGCGTGCGACGATGCCGGCGAGAATCAGAAAGCTGACGCCGTTGCCCAGCCCATATTCGTCGATCTGCTCGCCGAGCCACATCAGGAAGATGCTACCGGCGGTGAGCGAACAGACCCCCAGCATCCAGAACTTGAACGTGCCGGCGAATTGCGCCTGTACCAGATGGCTGTTCTGCATGAAGACCAGCCAGAACGCCCCCTGCACCATGCACAGGGGAACGGTGACGTAGCGCGACCATTCCTGAATTTTCTTCTGGCCGCTTTGCCCTTCTTTTTGCAGCTTCTCCAGGCTCGGAATGACCGTGCCGAGCAACTGGAAGATGATCGACGACGAAATGTACGGCATCACGCCGAGGCCGAAGATCGTGCTCTGCGACAGGCTGCCGCCGGAGAAGAGCGAGACGTAATTGGCCAGCCGCTGCGAGGCGCTGGCGTCGGTGTTCTGTTTTTCTGCCAGCTTGGCAAAGGCGTCCTGATCGACCCCGGGAATCGGAATATGAAAACCGATGCGATAGATCAGCAGCATGAACAGGGTGAACAGCACCTTGTTCCGCAGCTCAGGGACCCGAAAGATGTTGATGAACGTCTTGAACATCTGCGGACCTTACTCCGCCGCGGGCGCGGGCGGCGGTGCGGGAGCCGCGGGCTTTTCGGCAGCAGCCGCCGGTGCCGGCGCGGCGGCCGTGGCGGGCTCTTCGACGGCCTTGATCTTTTTCGCCGGCTCGCGGGGGATGAATCGCTTCTTGGGCTTGGGGAACTCGAACGGCTCGCCCTTGGCGTTCTGGGCGGCGCCGCCGGCGTCCAGGATCTTCTGATGGGCCGACTTGCTGAACCAACCGGCGACCACCGTCAGCTTTTTGCCCAGCTCGCCGTTGCCAAGAATCTTGACCGGCTGGCGATCGTCGGGAACCAGCCCCACGCCGATCAGCGCCGCCTGGTCGACGGTCGTGCCGTCGTCGAAACGGGCCAGGTCGGGCAGATTGACGATGTGGAACCGGTGCTCGAAGTTCTGGTTGCTGAAACCGCGCTTGGGGAATCGGCGAAACAAAGGGGTCTGACCCCCTTCGTGGCCCGGCTTGATGTAGGTGCCGACGCGGGCCTTGGCGCCCTTGGTGCCTCGGCCGCAGGTTTTGCCGCGGCCGCTGGACTCGCCGCGGCCCTTGCGCTGTGAGCGCTTGTTTCGCGGCACGGTCGCGGTGATCTCGTGAATCATGCTCATGTTAGGTTCCTACATGCACGCACGGGCTGAAGCCGTGTGCCACGTTTAGGCGGTGACCAATTCTCCGGCTCCCTTGGGCAAG
>Ga0302324_100019753_pt1 | contig 13209 bp, 10 predicted proteins | sample Palsa_T0_1_FD_201949 | JGI IMG/M metagenome (GOLD analysis project Ga0302324, IMG submission 201949) | Peat permafrost microbial communities from Stordalen Mire near Abisko, Sweden - Palsa_T0_1 | ecosystem: Environmental > Terrestrial > Soil > Palsa > Peat permafrost | place: Sweden: Abisko...
GCTCCTCGACGAAGACCTGGCAGCGGGGGAAAAGATCGAAGATCGTCCCGCTGGCCCCGGCAACTGCGGAGAAAAACTCCCAGCCCGGAAAGACCGTGACCCCGCCGGCAGAGACCGCGCGCTCGACGCTTGAGTCGGCGCCATCCTCAAGCGAGCTTCCGCTCAACCGCGCATGTACTGCGGCCAGCAGCCGATCGGTGACCGGCGTTTCGGTCAATGGCAGCAGCGTCGCCTCGTCCAGCGGAGAAGATGAGCGTTGCGACTCCGGATCGAACTTGCGTATCAATTCGATCTCATCGCCAAATAGATCGATGCGCACCGGGCGGTCCATCTCCGGCGAATAAATGTCGAGAATGCCGCCGCGCCGGGTAAACTGTCCCGGCATCTCGACGATGTCCATTGCCTGGTAGCCGACGCTGGCAAGATGGCCGACCAATTCGTCGACATCGATCTCCTCGCCCCGGCGAAGCACGCGCGCGAGATCAAGATAGTAGTTGGGCGGAAACAACCTCATCGCCGCCGCCTCGACAGGCGCGATGACGATCGACGCCACGCCGGTGGCGATCTTCCACAGCGCTGTCGCTCGCTGCTCCTGCACATCGGGATGCGGGGACAAATTCTCAAACGGCAGAACATCGTGCGCAGGCAGTTTCACAACCCGGTCCGGAGCAATGGCGCCGGTAAGCTCAGAAGCGGCGCGGACGGCGAGTTCGAGCGCGTCGGCTGCCTTGTTGTCAGCCACGACGATCACCACCGCGACCTGCGTGGCCTTGGCAAAGAGCGGAATGTGGAGTGCCCGGGCGGTCGAAGTCAGTCCAGAGACACGTCTGCGCCCGGCGGCAAGGCTAAGATGCCTCCGTACCCGCTCAAAGGAGTCAGAGTGTTCCAGGTCCGCAAGCAGGTCGCGGACAAAGGGGAGAACCATACTCTATTCATGGTATCTGATCGCGGAGCTGGTCGAAAACGCGCCATGACTCGAGTGACTCGAGCGAGATGAGATCTGGCTAACGCCGCCCTCGCGCCCGCTGCAACTCGCGATAAGCCTCGCTCTTGGAGATTCCCCGCTCCCGCGCAACCCGCTTGAGCGCGTCCATCTCATCCAGCCCTTCAGCGCCTTGCAACTCGGCAACCCGATCTTTCAAGCTGGCACTCGCCCTGCTAAGCTCCGCCGCCAAAGCCTTCGCCTCAACCAATAGAGTGATTTCCCCTCGGATTCGGTCGCGGGCGGCCAGATTCGAGCGAAGCTCAGCCACCGTCCCGCGAAGAAATTCTTCATGCAGCTTAGAAATTTCCCGGGCGACGACCACCCGGCATTGGGCGCCCCACACCTTCTCGATATCCTCCAGGGTTTCCAGAATGCGATGTGGAGCTTCGTAGAAAACCAGAGTCAGCACCTCGCCCTCGGCAACCCGCGCGGCAAGGCCCTCCAACTCGCCCAATCGCGCTCCGCTCTTGGCGGCGAGGAAGCCTGCGTAGAGGAAACTGGAAGTTCCCAGCCCCGAGGCCACCAGCGCGCTCAGGGCGGCGTTCGCTCCGGGAATTGGATACACGGCGATGCCAGCGTCGATCGCTGCGCCCACCAGCATCATCCCGGGATCGGAGATGCCCGGCAGGCCCGCGTCTGAGACCACCGCAATCCGGGCACCCTGATTCAAGTGCTCCAGCAGCTCGGGAATTTTCTCGGCCTCATTGTGTTCATGGCAACTGGTGGTCGGCGTCTCGATTCCAAAATGGTGGAGCAGTTTCTGCGTCTGGCGGGTGTCTTCACAGGCGATGCGATCGGCGCTCTTCAGCACCCGCAAGGCGCGCAGGGTAATGTCTTCGAGATTGCCGATCGGCGTGCCGACCAGGTAAAGCCCGGGCGCAAGCGGCTGCTCATCAACCATTTCGATCTGGTACAACCATCTTCCTAATTTTTCTTTACCGCGGCCGCTGCAGCTTGCGATGTTCGGCCAGCAGTCCCATCGAATGCATCAAGTTTTGCAGCGTCACGATGCCGACGATGCGCTCGCCCTCGGTAACCGGCATCAGCGCAAGGCCGCGTCCGGCGGTCATCCGCCGAATCATTGCGCCCAGGGAGTCGTCCGGCTGCGCGACCTGAAAGGCCCGTGACATGACCCCCTGCACATAGCCGTTGCCGTCCACCCGCAAGGCGTCAAGAATGCTTTGACGAGAGACAATGCCAACCAGGTTTACGCCGCGTACCACCGGGAAATCATCCTGCAAGCTGTGAATGGACTTGAACAATGCGTCTTCCAGGGTGTCGGAGGGCGACATGGTCGAGAATTCAGTCAGCATCACGTCCTTCATGCGGACATTGTCGACCACCGACTGGAAGAGGGTGCCCTGATCTTCAAGCTGCGCCCCGATAAAGATGAAGAACCCGGCCATGACCAGCCACGGCTGGCGCAACGCGATGCCGGAGCCGAATACCAGCACCGCCAGCAGCTGGCTCACCCCTGCAGCGGCCCGGCTAGCAGACGGCGCTTCGCGGGAGCGCCTGAACTCGCTGAGCAGCAGGCGGCCGCCATCCATGGGATAAGCCGGCAGGACGTTGATCAATCCGAGAAAGACATTGAGCCACACGGTGGTGCGCATCAGGTGGCCGGTGGTGATCCAGGGCGTCTCGATCACGCTCACTTGCGACGATGCGCCTGCGATCAACCCGGCTACGATCAATGCGAACAAGAGATTGGACAGCGGCCCCAGCATCGCCATCGGCGTTTGCACCCCTGGGCTGACGGCACGTTCGGTGCTCTCCGGATTAGCGTAAGCGTACAGACCGCCGGTAGGCAGCAATAGGATATTTCGGATTTGCAGGCCGAAGTAGGCGGCGCCGATTATGCGGACGAATTCCCGGACGATGACGGCAAGCAGCAGCAAGAGCCACAGCATTGCGCCTCTCCAGAGGGTGCCGTTGGTCGAGGTCGACGCCAGCATGCAGGGACCGGTCAGGGCGAGAAAGAATGCGTGGATCCGGACATCGACTCCGAACCACCGCCCCATTGGGAATGACCAACTCCGCATTGCGCGCTCCGCCCCTTAGCCCATCTCGCCATTGCCCTGGTCGAACAAGCCACAGGAAAAGCGGCGCTTTCCCGGGGAAAAGGCGCCCAGTCCTCTGCTCTCCGATTCACAGCCACAGCAATCGCCGTCAACAACCAACCCGCTGTCTTCATTGTAGAGGGTCGTCGAGGTGTGCCGATACACCCGGCCCCTGAGCGAGCCCTCGAACCAGGAAATGCTCTAGGATGGAGCGGATGCGGGTGATCTCCGGAATCTATCGCTCGCGGCGTCTCGCCGCTCCAGTGGGACGGTCGACTCGCCCGACCAGCGACCGTCTGCGCGAGACTTTGTTCAACATCCTGGCGCTCAATATTCCCGGCTCTACTTTTGCCGATCTTTACGCCGGTTCCGGCGCGAATGGGATCGAAGCGATCAGCCGTGGAGCGACCATGGTCTTCTTGGTCGAGAACGCTCCTCCGGCTCTCGAAGCCATTCGACTGAATCTGAAGTCGCTGGGCATTGTCTCCGGTTTCGGACTGGAGCCGCGCAGTGTCTCGTCCTTCTTGCGCCGGCTGGCGCAGCGAGCACGGAAGCTGGATATTGTGTTTCTCGATCCTCCGTATGAGGCGGCCGATGAATATGCGGCGACGCTGGAACTGCTGGGCGGTGAGTGTTCTTCGCCACTGACTGCTCAGACAATCGTGGTCGCCGAACATGCCCGTCGCCAACCGCTGCTCGAAAGCTACGGTGAACTCGTTCGCTACCGAGTGCGAGAACAGGGCGACGCGGCACTGAGCTTCTATTCGCTTTCACCACCGAAGACTGACCATTAAATCACCCCAGCCGAACCTGTTCCCCGGTACGCAAATCCACCTCGAACCCAAACTCGCGATCGGTCATCAAGTCCCAGCCCAGGCCGGTCAGGCTGTGTTCGGCGATGGTGAGGATTTTGAAGCCTTCCCAGGAGAGCCTTCCCGTCTCCCACGTCTTGCCCACCACTCCGTAAGCAACCAGCGATTGGTGGCCTGCGAACAGGAGCAATTGCTGTGCCGGGAGCGCGGTCACCGTGAGCACGGGGCGGTATTCGACTTGCTGCCATTGGCCGGGCTGGCTGGTGTTCACCATGTATGCGTAGCCTCCGGCGACGGCGCACAGCCAATCCGGATTTGGGCAGGCCCAGACCCCGGTGGGCACCGCCGGATCGGCGAAACCGAGGGCGAAGGTGGCCAGAAACTCGCTGTTTTCGTGCGGGCGCACGATCAACTCCAGCGCGCCGCGCTCGACTTCCTCCACCTCCGCCGGATAAACAAAATGCCGCGCCGGTGCGATCAGCGGACGGTGGTCGAGCACCGTCGCCTGCCAATTGCGTGCGAAGCTGGAATCTATCCCGGAGACGAAATGTGTTGCCGGTCGCATCCAACTAGTATCTTCTGTTGATGCCACGTTCTCCAATCTCGAAAGGAAATCGATGAAATCCATTTATACCGCGACTGTGACCTCGGTCGGGGGGCGCAACGGCCATGTGGAAAGCTCCGATGGCGTGCTTAAGCTCGAACTCAGCTACCCTCCGACAGATGGGTCGACGCCCAAGAAGACCAACCCGGAACAGCTGTTTGCCGCCGGCTATGCCGCCTGCTTCACCGGGGCGATCGTGCATGTATCACAGCCCAGGCTTAACCCGGCGGAGATTCAGATTGTGAACAGTGTCACGCTTTTCACCGATGATGCAGACAAGTTTCAGCTCGCGGTGCATCTGGACGTGACGATTCCATCGCTCGACCAGGCGGCGGCCGAGAAGATCGTCGCCGAGGCGCATCAGGTCTGTCCTTATTCCAATGCGACGCGCGGCAATATCGAGGTGAAGCTTACTGCGCATGGAGGCAAGGGCTAGCTTTCGCCGCCTTTACGCATAGTAACCACGAGGGAAGAATGGCCGACGCCGCAGATTCCTCCGCTCAGTTCTTCGACTTCGCTCAGGGTTCGATCCGAATGACAAATTGAAGAATGCGTTCGCGCACGCTGGGAATATGCTCCGGCAAGGCGAGCGTACTTCCCTCTTCGATGATCGGAATGAGCTTGTCGAATTCGGGCCCAGAATGGGAGCCGGTTAAGGCGATGCGAACCGGGTGAAAGAGATCTTTGCCCTTCACTCCGGTTTCGGCCTTGATCTCGTTCATCCATGCTTTGAACCGATCGGGGGTCACCAGCCCGTCATGCGCCTGGACTCGTGCCGCGAGCGCGCTCAGCACCCTTTGCGAACTCCCGGTCTCGAGCAAGGCGACGTTTTCCGGATCGGCTTTGGCTGGAGCGGGGTCGAAGCGAAAGACGAAGCGGGCCTTTTCCGGGAGCTGATCGAGACGATCGACGGCGGGCAGGAAAAGGGCGAGCAACTTTACCAACCAGGCCTGGTCCAATTCGCCTGCCTCAGTGGGTAAAACTCCCCCGGTAGCGAAGTAGGGCCAGGCCAGCTCGGCGACGCGGGCCGAGGAAGCCAGCTTGAGGTAATGCCGATTCAGCCAGTTCAGTTTGTCGAAGTCGAAGACCGCTGGCGAAGCCGTGACCCGCTCCAGCTTGAATTCCTGGACCAACTCGTCGGGCGTAAAGGTTTCGCGCAGGCCGCCCTCTGCGCCCCAACCAAGCAGCGCGAGGTAGTTCACCAGTGCCTCGGGCAAAATCCCCATCGCGCGGAAGCTGGCGATCGAGGTCGCTCCATGGCGTTTGGAGAGGCGTTCGCGATCGGCGCCGAGGATGGTCGAGAGGTGCGCGAACTCAGGCACCTTCCATCCGAAGGCCTCATAGATCGCCACTTGTTTGGGGGTATTCGAGATATGGTCGTCGCCGCGGATCACGTGGGTGATCTCCATCAGCGCATCGTCGATGGTCACAACGTAGTTATAAACCGGAACGCCGGCCGAGAGCCCGCTGGCCGAGCGAACCAGCACCGGGTCGCTGAGCGAGTCGGCAGCAAACTCAACTTCGCCACGGACGATATCGTGGAAGCGCAGCGGCCGGTCGGGTATCTGCAGGCGCACAGCAAAGTGTTTACCAGACGCGGCTCGGGCTTCGCTCTCGGCGGCGGGGATGCCGAGGCATTTTCGCGAATAAATCTGTGGCCGATGCTCGGCGGCGGCTTGCTTGCGTTCGGCCTCTAGCTCATCCGGGGTGCAAAAGCAGCGATAAGCCTTGCCCTCGGAAAGCAGGCGATCGGTGTGTTCGCGATAGATGTCGAGCCGCTCGGACTGGCGATAGGGGCCGTGCGGGCCTCCACCCCACCCTTCAAATTGCGGGCCTTCGTCCCAATTGAGCCCCATCCAGCGGAGGTCTTCCATCAGCTGGGCTTCGTGGCGCTCCTCGCTGCGTTCCAGATCGGTGTCTTCAATCCGCAGGATGAAGTCGCCTCCAGTGTGGCGGGCGAAGAGCCAGTTATAGAGAGCAGTGCGGGCATTGCCGACGTGGAGCAATCCGGTGGGCGAGGGCGCGAAGCGGACGCGGGGTTTGGGCGAGGACATGACTGTCTTGATCGTACCAAGCCGCCGGGAAACAAAGCGTTGCCGTGCGGGTTAGCGGCGAAAGTGCTGCCAGCCTCCCGGTTTCAGCTCGCTGGTGGATCGATTGGCATCGACAAGCGCTAGATTGGCATCCCTCGCATATTTTGGCTTCATCTTTCCGATGGCGTGAATGGCAACGCCGGCAACCTGCTTGGGGATTTTGGTTTCGGGCGCGGCGGTGAATAGCAATTCATAATCTTCCCCCCCATGCAGGGCCAAGTCGAGCGCGGAGGGCACCCACCCTGCAGCCTGGGCGAGTTGAGCCATGGGATGAATCGGAATGACATCGGCGTCAATCTCTGCGGAGAGACTGGACTCTTCGCAAATATGGTGAAGATCGGTTGAAAGGCCATCGCTGAGGTCGATGGCGGCAGTGGCGAGCCGCCCGGCTTCCAGCTTTTCACCGGTGGCGACTCGCGGTTCGGGGTAAAGATGAGGATGGCCCGACCCGGCCGACTTGAGGTTGGCGAATCGACCCGGATCGCGTTCGAGAGCCAGCAGTTCGGCGGCCGCACCACCTAACCACCCGGTGACGTAAATGAGGTCGCCCGGTCGGGCGCCGGAGCGAAGCAACGCCCGTCCGCGCTTAATTCCGCCAATCAGGACTATGTCGGCGGCGGCCAGCCCCCCCCTTCCGTCGGCCAACGGCGACTCTGCGGTATCGCCGCCCGCCAGTGGGAGGTTCATTTGCCCCGCCAGGGCAAGCAGTCCGTCGAAAAAGCGCTCAATCCAGCTGCGTTGACCCCGGCGGACGATGGTGAGTTCCGCCGGGAGGGCGAGCGAGAGGAATGCCGCGATCGGGCGCGCGCCCATTGCCGCCAGGTCGCTGAGTCCCCGGGCCAGACAGCGGTGTCCTATTGACTCGGCGGGGTGCCAGTGGCGTCGAAAATGGACGTTTTCGAGGGAAAAATCGGTAGTTACGGCGATTTCCTCGCCTCTTGCGGGCCGAATCAGGGCACAATCATCACCAATTCCCAGCGTAAGGGACGAATTTCCCGTCTGACGCCGGGCGCGAAGGGCAGAGAGGATGGCAATTTCGCCCGCAGCCGGCTTTTTGTTGGCGCTTTTCACGTGACGTCCTTGCAAAATTGGTCGGATATTAATAGCCACCTGCATCGACTCCCCTGCGACTTTGATTGACCCGTCTGCGTCACTCTGTTAGGTTCGTGGAAGACTCGATATCAAGATTGAAACCCGCGTACTTGCCAAATTTGGCGGATGATTGAGGTTTCAGCATTTAGTAAACGAGCTGAAGTCGTTGGTTGAACTCCAAAGGTTGAGTAGCCGATTGCGCAGTCGCTATTACATCATTTTTGTCGCGCGCGAGCAGGATGGGCGGGTACGCAAGATCCCGATTCCGCTTCGCTATGCCTATATTTTCGTGGCTGCGGCGGTGGTTGGCGCGTTCACCATCACCGGAATGGCTGGCTCGTATTCGAGGATGCTGCTCAAGACCGCGCACTTCAACGAGGTGCGGTCGCAGCGCGAGGCAATTCGCAAGGATTACCTGCAAATGGAGCAAGTTGCCCACGAGAAAGATGTGCAGGCGGCCTCGCTTGGGTCGCTGGCCAGCGAAGTCAGCGCTCTTTATGGCCTTACCCAGACCAAGTTGAGCGGCAGAAAGGCAGCCGCGACCAGCGCTCCGGTTGGCGTGGCGACGGCCGATACCGATTCCATGAGCGACCAGGATTATCACCAGTCGCTGGACAAGTTTTATGCGCTCCGCGCGACTGCCCTTTCCGGGCAGCTCGCCAGCGGGTTCGGCACCCGCAGTTTCTCCTCCACCAACAACTGGTTTGGCATGATTGACGCTCCCTCGCTTTGGCCGGTAGAGGGTAAAGTCACCAGTTCATTTGGCGAGCGCGAAGATCCGTTCAACGGGGAAGGTGTGTTTCATTCCGGCATCGATATTTCTGCCGGCTTCGGCGAACCGATCCATGCGACCGGCGACGGCGTGGTTGAGTTTGCCGCGTTGAGCAGCGGGTATGGCCGCGAGGTGGTAATCGACCACGGTCACGGCATCAAGACGCTCTACGGCCACATGTCGGGCTTTGCCGTAACTGCCGGCGATGAAGTTCGCCGCGGCCAGGTGATTGGCTATATCGGCATGTCCGGGCGCAGCACCGGACCCCATGTTCACTACGAAGTCCGTATCCAAGACGTGCCCGTCAATCCGCACAAGTATTTGCGCATGACGATGGACGATGTGGCGGCTGCGAATGCTAAGACTCCGACTGTTTTAGGCGCTGGCGGCGGGTCTTAGTCTAGCTTTAGCCAAGCTAGTAACATCCGAGTTGCGCCATGATTGTTCCCCGAGCGGCTCCGGCATTCCCCACCTAAATCACATGCCATATGGATTGGGACCGGTGATCGGTTACTTCTCGGGGGCGGTCAGCTTTCGCAGCAAATCCACGGGGATGGTCGCCGTAAGCACGGCGCGTTCGTTGTGATGCTCAATCTGAACGCTGTTGAGCAGAGCCTTGGTATCGGAGCTGGTGACGGAGTTCGGCAGAACGTTCTCGGCCGTTTTGAAGATGCCCAGCAAAGCTTCGAGCGAGGTCGCGGAGAGGGTCGCGGCGGCGCCATTTGGGGCGATCTCTTCGACTTTGAGGTGCAGGGCGCCAGCCCACCGCAGAGATGCGATGAAGGTCGCATCGACGCTCAACGGGATGCGGAAGCCAAACACATTGAGGCCATCCCCTAGCCCGGCCGCGAGTTTGCCCAACCCCCAGGCCAGCGAGAAGACGGGAACGTCTCCGTAATGTTGCGCGAGAAGATTGTTGCCGTTGAAGGGCAAGAATGCAGTTTGATGGCGGTCAAGGATGGAGTGGATCTGCTCGGCGGTCGGGGCATTCGAGACCGCAACAATGTCCGAGCTCAGGATTGCGACGCGGTCGGTGCGCCCCTGGACGGCAATGTTGTAGATGTCGTGCCCGTCATAGCGTTCTTTTGACTGGGCGAGGCTATCCAGATAACTGGCCAACCGCTTTGGATCGAACTTCCCGACGAAGATGCTGGAGTAGGCCACCGGGCCGTTGGGGCCAAGCGGATTTGCCATCCGATGCAGGGCAAAGGCGGCCTGGCTCAGGTCGCGTTCGAACTCGATGCCGGTAGCGTCGACGAAATTCTGGTATTCAGGATCATGATTGACCGGGTGCGCGTCGAAATTGGTTGCCGCACGGAGCGGAGCCACATTGAAGTAGACAATAGCGTCGGACTCGGGCAACAGACGGGCGGCTTCGGGAGGCGCCTTCTTTTCCAGATAGAAAGCCCCGGCGATCAGCAGCGCCACCACTGCGATTGCGATGAGCAGGGTCGCAGCTTTGCGGTTCAGCCGGAAGGCGCCGCGCGTGGTCGGACTCGGGACCTCTACAGAAATGGGGCTAACCCCAACATCAGACATGCAACGAACCTAGCACACCAGGCGCGACTGGCGTGGACGTAATTCTAAGATGCAATTTTAATATGAGCGCGGCTCGTCGCGGCGATTGCGTATCTGACGAGTCGTCTTCACTGCGTGCCTCGAGAACCCAGTTCTCTTAGGAAGAGCATGGTTACAACCGATTCGATGCCCTCCCCCTGAGCTACCGGGATTTCCCATGCCGGCCGATACCGCCTGGATCCAGGGATATGGTGTGATTTGAAGTACTTCGGCGAGCCACACCAGCCGGACGCAAGTCTTTGGGAACGCGGAGGGCGATCGTGTCTGGTTGGATGAGCTCGTACAATCATGACGGAATCGAGAGCGAGCTGAGTCGAGGTCTATCCGATAGATGTGACGGGTGGCGAGGGGGTCCAGGGTGCTTGAAATGCTAAGCGGTGAGACCAGCTTGTATCCGATCATTGGCGATCCCATCAGCTTTGTGAAATCGCCACAACGGCTGACGGTCAGGTTCGAGGAACTGAGTCACAACGGTATTTGCATTCCAATGCAGATACCGGACGGAGCCCTTGAGAACGTCGTTCGAGGTCTCGGGGCCGTCCCCAATGTTCGCGGTCTGTTGATCACCATGCCGCACAAGAACTCCATGTTCTCCTATTGCGCCACGTCTTCGGAAACTTCGACCTTGTTGCGCGTGGTGAGCGTAGTGCGACGCAACCCGGACGGCTCCTGGCACGGTGACATGCTGGATGGCGTCGCTTTTGTCGCAGCCCTGAAAAAGGAGGGCGCGAGGCCGGAGCGAGCGCGGGTCCTTCAGGTCGGCGCGGGCGGAGCCGGAAGCGCCATCGCCATCGCGCTGCTCGACGCGGGGGTTGGGGAGCTGGTGTTGCACGATGCTAATCAGTCGCGGCGTGACGAACTGGTTGAGCTCTTGTCGAGCCTGGGTCGCGGCCGCGTGGTCGCAGGGCCACCGGACCCGACTGGCTGCGGGATCGTGGTGAACGCAACACCGATGGGCATGTCCCCCAACGACCCGCTGCCCGTCGCCGCGCATCTGTTAACCTCCTCGATGTTCGTGGGCGACGTCATCGCAGGGCATGGGGTCACACCCTTTCTCCAGGAAGCCCGCTCCGCAGGTTGTAAGACCGCAGATGGCTTTCAGATGGTCGAGGCTGGGATCGAAATTATGCCTCACTTCCTGCTCTGTAAATGATCGGGATTTGTTTGCCGATGCGTTTAGTTGAAATAGGCCGAAAAACTGCCGTTCGGAGATGACTTGTGCCGCGGTGCGGCGTACTTTCAACCTTCCGAGATGGCGACTGCAACAAGTGTATTGCGCTTATTTGTCGGTGAGCGCATGAAGTCAACTCCGTCCTGGTGCTGCTGGCTGCCTGCGCCAATCTTGCCAGCATCTTTGCGCGGGCGCCGCCGATCGCAGCCGCGAGCTGGCCATCCGACTCGCCATCGGCTCCCGCCGCTGGCCCATCCAGCGCCAATTGCTCACCGAGGCGGTGAGCCTACCCGGTCCTGAAAGCCCTGCAAACGATCCACCAGGTTTTGTTCCCCGTCCTGTTTACTGCCGGCAATACGGGGTTGCCGGTCTTTGTGAACCACGGGGCAGCGCAGAGGCGATTCGGGGAGGATCTGCACGGGTCTTCGACCGCTTGAGTAAAACGCCGGGGAAGCTGCGGGCCGATATCGGCATACCACCGGTTGTCAGTGAATGGCTTCCCCTATGGCCTAATAGTCGATTGCATTCGCATATCATCGCCGGAGAAATAGCCTTCGTGGAACTGGGCCGGACGATGATGATTCAGATCGAGCCCGGCCACATCGAAATCCAAGACCCCCTCGAAAGCTCTATAGGTACGAAGGCATTGATCAGTGTCTGTCCTGGCCAACACATCTGGAGCCTAGTCGCATCTGCCTAGAACAGACTACCTCTCTTGCTAGCCGAGTCAAGAGATTCGGGATGATTCTGTCGTCACGGCCACAGACAGTTTGCGCACTTACTTCATGATTCATGCTGACCTCGTGGAAACGGCCGCCGATTAGAGAATCCTATTCGTTGATCAATCTCGCAGCGGTGTCATGACCACGTATGACACCGACAAGACCGCACTGTTTTGGGTGTTTGTATTGAGGGGTTGGATGAGAGTTCATAGGGGATTTACTGGTTTCTCCAATAGAAGAGGATGGCTTACGAGCCTTCCGCCCAAGAGATGGCTTCTAGCGGTCACCGCATGGCCACTCCTATTGGTGTTGCTGGGCACCGTGGCGCAGGCACAAGTGAGTATGGTTACCGAGCACAACGACATCGCGCGAACCGGCCAAAATCTGAATGAGACGATTCTGACGCCAGCAAATGTGTCTGCCGTCAATGCATTTGGCAAACTGTTTTCGCAGACTGTACATGGCCACGCCATAGCCCAGCCACTTTATGTGTCCCAGGTCACTATTGCCGGCAACGGCGTTCATAACGTCGTCTACGTGGCGACAGATACCGACCACGTTTATGCCTTCGATGCTGACACCAACGGAGGAATTGACGCCAGCCCCCTCTGGCAGGTATCGCTGCCGACGAACACGACGCCCGCCGGAACTTACACCGCGCAATTCGGCATCAATGGAACCCCGGTGATTGATCTGACCTCCAACACGATGTATCTGGTTAGCTCCGAAAATGAGGGCTCGATCTCCCTGTTCCGGCTCCACGCACTCGACATCACTACCGGGGCGGAAAAGTTTGGCGGCCCGTTCCAGATTCAGGCCACCCTCCCCGGGACCGGTACTGGAAGCTCCGGCGGGGTTCTCACATTCAATCCCAGTGCTCAGCGTCAGCGTTCCAGCCTGCTCCTCTTGAATGGAGAGTTATACGTCTCGTTCGGATCGATCAACGACGTCGGACCATGGCATGGCTGGCTGTTCTCCTTCAACGCCAGCAACCTTAAGCAGATCGACGTCTGGTGTACGACCCCGAACGGAAGCGGAGGCGGCATCTGGATGGGTGCCTCCGGCCTGGCGGCGGAAGTGAACGATCCGGCGAAACCTTACGGACGAATGTTCTTTGCCATCGGCAACGGATCGTTTGCCGTGAGCCAGCCTTACACCAGATCCATGAGCTATGGAATGAGCGTAGTGGACCTCGACCTAACCGGCGGCACTTTCAGTATCGAGGATGATTTCACGCCGTACAACGAGGCGGCACTCGACGCCCAGGACGGCGATCTTGGTTCAGGAGGAGCCGTCCTGCTGCCCGCACAGACGACGGGC
>Ga0302324_100019754_pt1 | contig 13209 bp, 7 predicted proteins | sample Palsa_T0_1_FD_201949 | JGI IMG/M metagenome (GOLD analysis project Ga0302324, IMG submission 201949) | Peat permafrost microbial communities from Stordalen Mire near Abisko, Sweden - Palsa_T0_1 | ecosystem: Environmental > Terrestrial > Soil > Palsa > Peat permafrost | place: Sweden: Abisko...
CCGGGCTGGAGTTCAACAAGGACGGTTTCACCAAAAAGACCTCCGCCCATCTCCTCGGCATTGACCTCAAAGCGCCGATCAACCCGGCGCTGGACTTGCCGCCGACGATTGCGGAGATCCACGCGCAAGGGGCGCTGGCGGTTGCCTCGCATCCGCACATTATGAAAAGCGAATGGGGCAAGAACACGCTTTACCTTTGGAAGAACCAGGAGATTTTCGCGCCGTTGATTGACGCCTGGGAAATTGCCAACAGGAACAACATTTTCACGCCCGTCGGATTAAAGCGATTGGCCTTCCTGGCCAACAGTGATTTTCACAAACCCAAGCACATCTATTCGTGGAAGACGCTTCTGCACTGCGAGAAGGAACCGGAAGCGATCAAGGAGTGCATCCGCAAAAACGAGCATCTGGCCATCACGCTCTATCGCGACGGCCTCTCCGCCAAAACCGCCGCGCAGGAAGGGTTGGAAACCGGGACGCGGGTGGTCAAACTGGACATGGCCGTGCCGTTGCGCAGTTTGAGCGCGTAGCTGCGCGCGAACTGCAAACAGGGCACATCACATCCTCCCCGAAAGATTCGCGGACACTGTTGATGGATGCCTATTTAGCTGTTGATTGGGCCTTTGCAAGCTGACATCAAGTCGTGACGTTTGCGAGCGTGTCCTGTCCAACTTATTATGGTATTGGAGCCGATATTGAATAACAGGCCCCAAAACATAATTCCTGTTTTGGGAAGGAGACCGAAGGAGGGGGTGTCGCCCAATGCTTTTACCCTCACCGATCTCCTTGTCGTTATCGCTATTTTCGGGATTCTGGCCTCTCTGATGCTCCCGGCGCTCTCTACGGCCAAGAGTTATAGCCGCTCCGCCACCTGTAGAAATCACCTGTACCAGATGGGCATTGCTTTGAAAATGTACGTGGACGAACATCAATCTACCTTTCCATTTTATCTTGGTCCCGCCGGCCCGTCGTATGGCGACGAGAAAGGAGGCAGGGGCGGCGACTTGGTTTATTGGTCATCGAAATTGTTTCCCTATTATCCGCTGAACTGGACCAACCGCTTGTTTCATTGCCCTGGATACAAAGGTATAAACACAGGGCCGTTTTACAAGGGCGGCATTAATCGCCTTGGGAGTTATGGTTACAACATTTATGGTTCAGCAGGCGTCGTCAATGAATTTGCAAATCCGAACTTCGGCCTGGGGCCTGTCGTATTTTGGAACGTGCCACCAGTATCTGAGGGTCAGATAAAGGTGCCAAGTGATATGTTTTCCATTGGTGAATCCAGATTCTTGACTGCCAATGAGGTGAGGATCGGGCCCATTACGTTCGGAAAGGATCCAGGGGGTATGGACACGCTGAACTGCGGTAGTCGCGTGAATGATCCTCCATTTGACCCCCTACGGCATGGGAAAAATTACAACCAGCTATTTTGCGACGGACATGTAGCGTCGATGAGTCCGTTGTTTTTGTTCAATCCGACGAATACCGCCTCCATGTGGAACTATGACCATCAACCGCACCCTGAATTGTGGTGAGAATCACTGGAATACGACCTTCGAGTTCTATGAAGAGAATTCAGAAACGGCTGGCGGGCTTGACTCTGACAGAGCTAGTGTGCGTTATAGCAATTATCGCTATTCTCGCGTCGATGTATCTCGGCAACATCATCAGAACATTCGTAAGAGTGGTGAAATTTCTCAAAGGAATGTGAGGCGCCCACGGCGCAGGAGCAGACGCAAGGCCCGTCGGTGGCGCTCATTCCACTGGTAAAGTCCCCCTTCCCGTGGTAACTGGCAAGGATGGGTTCGAACATAATTTGGTCTGTGGGCCAGAATGCCGCGGGCTTCGGAAGCTAAAATGAAAGCCTTTCAACTCATCGCCCACGGTGCGGCAGGACAATTCAAATATTCTGACGTGCCCGACCCCGTTCCCGCCGCCAACGAGGTCGTCGTGCGCGTGCGCGCCTGCGGACTCAATCGCCTGGATTTGTGGCTGGAAGAAGGGAGCCTGCCCGTCCCGGTCCAACTGCCACGCATCCCCGGTTCGGAGATTGCAGGGGAAGTGCTGGCCGCGGGAAGCGACGTTTCCGATTGGTGTCCAGGAGACCGCGTGGCCGTGCAATCGAATCTCTTTTGCGGCCATTGCGAATTTTGCGAGCGTGGGGAGGAATCGGTCTGTCTTAACGGGAAGCTTTTGGGCGTGGACCGGGATGGCGGATTCGCTGAACGGGTGGCCGTGCCCGCCTCGGCCTTGGTCCGGCTGCCCGCGAAAGTTGATTTCGCCGCGTCCGCCGCGTTGACGCTGGCCGGGAGTACCGCCATGCACATGCTCACCCAGCGCGCGTCCGTGCGGCCCGGCGATTGGGTGCTGGTCATGGGCGGCGCCAGCGGCGTTGGATCGGCGGCCATACAAATTGCGCGGCAACTGGGCGGGCAGGTCATCAGCACCGGTTCGACCGAAGCCAAGCGCCAGTTTGCCTTGGGCCTGGGCGCCGGCCATGTTATTGACAGTTCCAAGCCCGGCTGGCCGTCCGATGTGCGCGAAATCACGCGCAAACGCGGAGTCGATTTGGTGGTCGAACACATTGGTGGAGACGTGCTGCTGCAATGTTTCACCTGCGTGGCCCGCGGCGGGACGATTGTGACTTGCGGCGCGACGGCGAGGCGCGAGGTGCGGCTCAAGCTGTGGCCGTTTTTTGTCAAGGAACAGAAGTTGGTGGGCAGCTATGGGCGCAGTCGCAAAGACATTGAGGCCGTCCTCGAATGGGCGGCGCAAGGCAGGATCAAGCCGGCGATCGCGCAAATTTTTCCTCTGGAGCAGACGGCGACCGCCTTTGCCGCGTTGCGCCAGCGGGAAGTGATGGGCAAGGTGCTGGTCGGGCCGGGTCTTGCCCGATCAGAATAAGTGATGCAATTCCTTGCCATCGCGTGCGCTGTCGCATCCAAAGCAAGTTTTGCAAAGTTCGAGTTGGACATCAACGGGAACGTGTGATATAAGGTGATCTTAGCCATGGAAAGTTTTCTCTGTTGTGTGTCTCGCCGCGTCATTGCTCGCACCGGCGCCATTCTGATTTTGCTCGCGGCTTTCTGTTGTCCTTCGCGGGCTGCCACGCCGCCGGGTCCCAATATGATGCCGATTGCTTTGACCGGATTTAATCGCGACGTCGTGGTTGAGAACACCGCCCTAGGCCCGCCTTTCACCAATTACGCTTCTGAAATGAACGCAGGGGAGAGGACGGCTTATTACCAAACCGGCCTGCCGCAATACGCCTGGGGCTTGCCGCCTTCCGGCGCTTTTGTCAGCCTGATAGGTGATCGCACCATCTTTCAATTCCAACCCTACACGACCAACAATGCGCTCGTCCTCAGCCCCGATACCGGATTGACGAACGGCAGGCTCGATTTAGTCACGCCGGCGATTTACGCCCGGATCGGCATTTTGGCCAATTCCGGCAATGGCACCAACGAGACAGGATCGCTGACACTCAATTTCAGCGACGGCACGTCAAACGTGACCACCTTCTACGCTCCTGACTGGATCAGCGGCGCGGGCAATGTAGCCTGGTTCGGTCCGGGAAAGATAAATTTGATCACCGGAGTGGACTCAACCGGGCCTGAGCTTCCCCTGTTTTTTCAAACGACCGTCAACGTCGCGGCATTGATGGGCGCGAGCAACAAACCACTGGCCAGTATTTCCTTCGGCAAGGCCGTGGCGCAATCGACCGCCATTTACGCCGTGTCCGGTTTGTTGGCAGGCAGCGCGCCTCCTCCATCAACGCCCGTTGCCGCCACCGGCTGGAATCGTGATCTGGTGATTGAGAACACGGCCAGCGGGCCGCCCTACACTGCGGCGGCCTCGGAGTTCAATCCGGGCGAAGGCACAGCCTACTATCAAGCGGGCCTGCCCGGCACCACTTACGGATTGCCGCGCAACGGCTCCATTTCGAGCACGCTCGACGGCACGTTGTTCCAGTTGCAGCCCTACACCGGCAAGAATGCGCTGGTGATGAGCAGTGAGACCGGCATTACCGATGGCACGTTAAGCCTGACTCAGCCGGAGGTCTTTGACAGCCTCTCCGTCATCGCCAATTCTGCCAACGGCGGCGGAACGCCAAACCTCACGGTCAATTTTCTAGATGGCACAACGTTTGCGACCAATTTCAATGCGCAAGATTGGTTCGTAAGCACGCTCAACGTGGCTTTGGCCGGCTTCGATCGAATCAACCTGACCAGCGGCGCAACCGATGGCGGGCCCACCAGTCCGCGATTTTACCAGACCACGTATGATTTGACGGCGTTGTTCGGCGTCACCAACAAGCCCATAACTAGCGTGACGTTTGATGAGGCTGCGGGAGTTGGCGCGACGGCGATTTACGCTCTGAGCGGCGTCGCTGGCGACCAAGGCGCCGGCACCTACTCACTGGCGGTCGTCACCAACATACCGGCTGCGAGCGTGCTGAACCGCAGCGCAATCCTGGGCGGCAATTTTGTTTCAACGGGAGGGGCCGCGCCCGAAGTGTTTATTTTTTACGGGAGTTCCGACGGCGGAACGAATGCGGCGAACTGGAATCAAAGCTTTTACTTGGGCTTCCAAACCGGATCGTTTGCGCAAAACGTGGCCGGGCTGTCAGCGAATACCACATATTACTACCGCGTTGCGGCCATCAATCCAGCGGGAGTCGCGTGGGCGCCAGCTTCGCAATCGTTCAACACGCTAAGCCCTTCTCCCGCCTCGCTGACAAATCTGCCCGCCGCCAATGCCGGTCCGTATTCGGCAATTCTTTCCGGCAATGTGCTTTCGACTGGCGGTGATGCGCCGGTCGTCACCATTTTTTACGGGCCGTTCAATGGCGGGAATGTTCCGGGCGCCTGGTCCAACAGCCTGGTGCTCGCGGGAACGCAACAGGCCTGGTTCGGGCAAGCCATTGCAAGCCTCACGCCCAACACTACTTACTATTTCACAGCGCAAGCTGTGAACGGGGGCGGCGCCTCATGGGGCGAGCCGGTGCAAAGTTTCACCACCTCGGCGGCCACTCAACCGTCCCAGGCTTTTGTCTCCATTCCGACCGGGCGCTTCGACAACAGCCGCGACGGGCAGAACACCAACGAAACTGTTCTCACGCCCGCCAATGTCAATACTAATAGTTTCGGCGTTGCTTTTTCCCTTCCTCTGGACGGTTACATGCTGGCCCAGCCTTTGGTGCTGGCCAATGTGGCCCTGCCCGGTGCGGGTCTTCACAACCTCGTCTTCGCCGCGACCGAGCACGACAGCGTTTATGCTTTCGATGCCGATGTCAACGGGCCGCCGCTTTGGCAGGTCAGTTTCATTGACCCTGCGGCGGGCGTCACCACTATTCAGTGCGCGACCGATCTCCAGGCCTCTTCCTCGCCCGGATTCTACGGGCCTGAACTGGGTATCAGCGGCACACCGGTGATCGATCCCGCGACGGGCACAATATACGTTGAGGCCAACACGAAGGAAGTCGTTGGCACCGTGACCAACTTCGTGCATCGCCTGCACGCGCTGGACGTTGTCACGGGCGCGGAAAAATTCGGCGGCCCTGTGGTCATCCAAGGCGCCGTGCCGGGAGTGGGGGACGGCTTTGATCCGGTGAACGGAGTGGAATTCGACGCGGCCAAACACATGAATCGTCCCGCCTTGCTGCTGGCCGGCGGGGTGGTTTGCGTCATGTTCACCTCTCACCAGGATTTTCCGCCGTATCACGGCTGGGTGTTTGCCTTCAATGCGTACACACTGGAGCAGGAAGGGGTTTTCAACACCACGCCAAACGGTTCGGCGGGCGGAATCTGGCAGGCCGGCAGCGGCCCGGCGGCGGATGCGGCCGGCAACATCTACGTCGAAACCGGCAACGGCACCTTCGACTCTGTCAATCAAAACTATGGCGACAGCGTAGTGAAGCTCTCGCCCGTGGGCGGGCTGTCGTTGCTGGACTATTTTGCGCCCGCCAATCAGCTTTACCTGAATTTGCAGGACCTGGACATCGGCTCCGCCGGCTTGATGCTTCTGCCCGATGCCGTGGGCAGCGCCGCCCATCCGCATCTGCTGGTGGCCGGCAGCAAGGCAGGTGTTTTTTGGCTTTTGGATCGCGATAATCTCGGGCAGTTCAACGCCGCGGGCGACACGCAAATCGTCCAGGAAATATCCGGCGCCGCCGGATACATGTGGGTCACGCCCGCGTATTTCAACGGCATGATTTATTATTGCGCCGCCGGGGACTACGCCAAGGCGTTTGCCATCTCCAATGGCGTTCTCAACACCAGCCCGATCAGCCAATCCGCCGCGACGGTCGGTTACCCTGGCTCTTCGCTGGTTGTCTCTGCCAATGGCGTCAGCAACGCCATCGTCTGGGGCATTGATTCCTCGGCCAATCAGGGCGGCCCGGCCGTTTTGAATGCCTACAACGCGACCAATCTTTCCCTGGAGCTTTACACTAGCAGCCAATACGCGGCCCGGGACAATCCCGGCCTGGCAGTCAAATACACGATACCGGCCGTGGCCAATGGCAAGGTCTATGTCGGCGCGGTCAACACTCTCTCAGTCTTTGGCAACGTCAATTATCTCGCCGAGCCGGTCATTTCGCCCGATGGCGGCCTTTTTACGACTTCCGTGACGGTCACGCTCTCCTCTCTTTCCAACGGCGTCGGCATCTACTATACGCTTGACGGCAGCGCGCCGACGACCAATTCAATTTTTTACACCGAGCCTTTCATATTGACGAGCAACACAGCGGTGAGGGCGGTCACCGTCGCGCCCGGCCAGCCGGAAAGTCCGGTCGCCTCCGCCAACTTCACCAGCAGCGCCTCGCTGGAGCCTTATGCTGCCGCCGTCGTGGCCGACGGACCGCTGGCCTATTGGCCGTTGAATGAAATGAATGGCTCGCTCGCTTATGATCTGGTTGGCGGATACAACGGAAACTACGTTGGCGGCGTCACGATCGCCCAGGCTGGCGTACCGTTGCTGGGTTTCGGCTCGCCCAGCTATTCCGTGCTTTTTGACGGATCGTCGAGTTACGTGGACATTCCCGAAGGCCCGTTCAACATCACTGGCGCCATTACCGCGATGGCTTGGGTGAATGTTCCCGGCGCTCTCTCCCATTTTTCGGGGTTAATGGGCCACGGCGACAGTTCCTGGCGCACCAGCGTCAACAATTACGGCGATCCAGGCGCCGCCGACGGCGGCAATGCCGATGCGACCTGCACCAATTCCATTGTCGGCTCGGGTTGGCACATGGTGGCTTACACGTATACGGGATTTCCCAACGTGAACGACAATGGCGCACTCTATGTGGATGGCGTCCAACAGGCCACCAACACCGTCGGTGTGCCCGCCGGGGACGGCCTTGATGTCTGGATTGGCGGCTCGCCCGATTACGGGACGCAACGCTTGTTGTCCGCCAACATGGCTCATGCGGCCATCTTCGCCAAAGCTCTCTCCGCCTCGCAAATCCTTGCGCTTTATAATGCGGCCTCGATCGCCCCAGCCGTCACGCTCAACCTCGCCCCGGCGCGCGCGGGCAGCCTGACCCTCACATGGTCGCAAGGCACGCTCCTCCAATCCGCCAGCCTGGCCGGCCCGTGGACCACGAACACGGCGGCTTCGCCTTACACAGTCGTGCCGACTAATTCCCAGATGTACTTTAAGGTGCTGGTGAATTAATGAAAGATCGAATGGTAGCGCAATTCAACACATGAGAGAATTCAGTTTTCGAAAATCGGGTAATTCGGGATTGATTTGCGAACGGAGCATGGATTAAGCTCGGATAGTCAACAAATTACATGTTAGGCACCTTAAATCCTGGGGAAGAGGCCCAGTTGCGGCAGACGATTGAGATGTTCGAGGTCATCACTCAATCGCAGCCGCAGGATTATCAGTCCCTGGAAATTCTCAAAGAGGCCTATCTGAAGTTGAGCATGGAAAAGGAGGTCATCCAAACTTCCAAACGCATCGCCGAGGCCTACGTGCAGTTGGGCCAGCTTTCCTCGGCCATTCTCGAATTTGAAACCATCCTCCAACGCCACCCCGAGGACCAGGACGCCATGGCCGCCATGGCGCAAATTGAGAGCAAGGCCAACAACCTCACCAAATCGGCGCCAGAAATGGAAGTGGCGCCTAAAACCTCCGCCACCGAGTTCGCCAAGCAACCTGGCGCCAAAACCGCCGCCCAACCTGAGGTCGATGACGGCCGCCAGTCAATGTTCAAGTATTTTGTCGAGGCCAAGCTGATCACGGCGGGTGATTTTGATGCATGCTGGCCGGCGCCCAGCCTGACCAAGGCGCCTATCAAAACGGTCGAACCGTTTATCCATAACCTGTCGGAGCGGCAGCTCATGCCAGTGGATAAATCACTCAAAGTCCTGGCAGACCGTTCGCGCATGGCCTACATGCCGCTGGACCGCTACGAGCTGGACATTGAACTGGTGCGGTCGTCGTCGCGGGAAATTTGCCAGCGCTGGTGCGTGGCGCCTTTTGACAAAATGAGCAAATCGGTCTTGGTCGCCACCGCCAATCCGTTCAACAAACAAGCGGCGGCCGATTTGGAAGCGTTTTTAAAACACCGGCTGCTCTGGTATCTGGCCACGCCGGCCGATTTGATCCGCGTTTTGGGCAAAGCCTATCGTTGATTTTTATGCCGCCCGTCAAATCACTGGGAGAACGAATCGCCGACGCCTTGATCGAGGACGGACTGTTGAGCGGCGCGCAGGTTGAGGAATTGCTGGAAAAGCAAAAGAAGGAAGGCACGCGCTTCATCAAACTGGTGGTGGAAAAGGCCTACGTGACGGAGACCGACCTCGTGGTTTCGATGGGCCGGGTGCTCAACACGCCGCCGGTCAATGTGTTGCGCCTGACCATTCCGACGGACGTGGCCGAATTGGTGCCCAAGGACATGGCCAGCAATTACAAAGTGCTGCCCGTCTCGCGGCTGGGCAACCGGCTTTACCTGGCCATGGCCGATCCGCTGAACGTCCTGGCGGTGGACGACGTCAAACGCACCACCAAGCTGGAAGTCTTTACCCTCATCGCGTCCGAAAAAGCAATTGTTGACAAGCTGGCCAACCTCGACTCTTCGCGCTCCGCCACCATGGAAGACATCATCCAGGACGCGGCCAAGCAGGCGGAGGCGGACGCGGACGCGGAAAACCTGGAAGTGGCCCAGGAGACAACCGAAACGACCGACCTGGCGCAATTGGCCGCTTCCAGCGAGGAAGGGCCTGTCATCAAACTGGCCAATCTCATCCTCGTTCAAGCCATCAAGGACAGGGCAAGCGACATTCACATCGAGCCTTTCGAGAACATGGTGCGGCTGCGCTACCGCGTTGACGGCGGGCTGATGGACATGCCGCCGCCGCCCAAAAATTTGCAAGTCGCCCTGACCTCGCGCATCAAAGTGATGAGCAGCCTGGACATCGCCGAACGGCGCTTGCCGCAAGACGGTCGCATGCGCGTGCGCGTGGGAGGACGGGACGTGGATTTGCGCGTCTCTTTCCTGCCCACCGTGCATGGGGAGAAATGCGTCCTGCGCGTGCTGGACAAGTCCAACCTCTCCGCCAGCATGGACAAGCTGGGCATTGATGCGGAGACCTACGTGCGGTTCAAGCAGGCGGTGGACGCGCCGCACGGTTTGATCCTGGTCACCGGCCCCACCGGCTCGGGCAAGACCACCACCCTCTATTCCGCGTTGAACGAGCTGAACAGCCCGCAATTCAACATCGTGACAGTGGAAGACCCGGTCGAATTCCAGCTTCCCGGCGTCAACCAGGTTCCTGTCAAGAAAGAAATCGGCCTGACTTTCGCCAGCGCCCTGCGTTCCATCCTGCGCCAGGACCCCGACATCATCATGATCGGGGAAATCCGCGACACGGAGACGGCGGAAATCGCGGTGGAGTCCGCGCTGACCGGCCACCAAGTGTTGAGCACGATGCACTGCAACGATGCTCCCGGGGCGATCGCGCGGTTGGACGACATGGAGATCGCGCCTTTTTTGATTTCCTCCGCCGTGATTCTGGCGTGCGCGCAGCGGTTGATGCGCCGGATTTGCCCCAGTTGCAAGGAGCCGGTGATTTATCCTGACAAAATGTTCGCCGACCTGGGCATTGATCCGAACTATTTCGGCGGAGCGCCCCTGCATCGCGGGCGCGGCTGCGAACGCTGCAAGAATACCGGTTACTCCGGCCGTCTGGCCATCATCGAGGCGATGACCATGACCGATGATATCCGCCGACTGGTCATTAAGCGCGTCGGCGCGCAGGAAATCGGCAAATTGGCCATCGAACAAGGCATGAAGACGCTGCGATTAGTGGGGTTGGAAAAAGTGCGCGACGGCCACTCCACCCTGGAACAAACGCTCCTGACCACGGCGGCGGAATAACCGGAAACCCCAATCATTAGCGACTTCTTCGGGAGATACAAGCGCGGTCGTCTCGACCGCATCCGTCGGCGTCCCGCCGACGGAAACTGGCCCACCTCTTGGGTGAGTCAGCTAGCGCATCGCTAATGATTCGGGCCGGAAACGAGCGAAGACCAGGAAGCTCGACTCTGCTTTCCAGTCCGGCTAGAGTTTTCAACTGGAATGAGTTCTGCCAGCCCAACGCCCCCGCCGGCCTCGAATGCCTGGTTTGTGACTACGCATTGGTCGGTGGTGCTTTCCGCGCAGGATCCCCATGACCCGCACTCGCGCAAAGCCCTCGAATCCCTCTGCCGCTCCTACTGGTATCCGCTCTATTCCTACGCCCGCCGCGCCGGCCACTCCCCGCCCGATGCCGAGGACCTCACGCAGGGCTTCTTCGCCCGCCTTCTGGAAAAGGATTATCTCAAAACCGCCGCGCGGGACAAAGGCCGCTTCCGCACCTTCCTGCTCGTGGCGCTCAAGCGCTACCTGGCCAATGAATGGGACAGCCAACATGCCCAAAAACGCGGCGGCTTCGCCCCCATTGTCCCGATTGACCAGGAGGTGGCCGAGTCTCGTTTTGCCTCCGAGCCGGTCCACAACCTCTCGCCCGACCTGCTCTTCGACCGTCAATGGGCCATGACCTTGCTCGAGCGAACCATGACCCAACTCCAGCAGGAGTATGCCGTCTCGGGCCGCGCCGAGTTGTTCGAGTACCTGCGCAACTGCGTGGCCAAGGACGAATCGGCGTTGCCCTACATCGAGATTAGCCCGACTTTCTCTACTGGAGTGGGGATGACTGCGTAAGTGGTTCAAAACGAGCGGTCGAGCCAAAAAGGTCTGCACCAAAGCTATTCGATCATCAGTTGTCCTTTCTGTGTGATGCGCGGCGGCGATTGGGGCGGTAGTTCCCAGCCCAATTGGGCCAGCAGCATTTTGTGATCCTTCTCCGGCTGCGTGTAGCGGCAAAAGACCAGTTCCCGGCCATCGGTTGTCGGGAAATGCACATTGAGCATTTGGATGGACGCAAACTTGTCCAGCAGCGAGCGCGGCGTCAGGCCCGGAGCCAGCGGCCTCAAGCAGGCCCGCAAATTGAGGTGCAGGCAGTAGGCCAGAAAGGAGACAAAGATGTGCGCCTCGATCCGCCGCTCCAATTGATGGAAAATGGGGCGCAGGCTCAGGTCGTCCTTGAGGTCTTTGAAGGCCGCTTCCACCTGCGTGAGTTGAATGTAAAACCGCCACAGCTTTTCCGGTTCTTGCGCGCTCAGGTTGCTGCGCAACAGATACCGCCCCTCCCGCTTCCGCACTTGGCGCAGCTTGTCCTTGCACAATTGGAACCTGATATTGGGCGGGCCAATTTCCTGTCCCTCCTCCGGGGTCTGGATGGCGACCAGACGCCAGGCGGCCGGGAACTGGCTTTTGGCCGCGCCCAACTTGAGCAGCAGTTGATCGCGGGTCAGTTCCATTTTCGCCAGATCCTTCAGCCGTTTGACCAGTCCTTTTAATTGACGCCGCCTCATGGACCGTTCCTTGTTCACCCGGTCCCGGCTTTCCGCCAGCACATACAACTCCCCCTCCTGGGTCAGCAGCTTGACTTGCACCCCGTCCCGCACCGCCTGCCACGGCTGCTCCAACAGTGCTTTCTCGTAGCGACTCAAACGTCCCTTGGGCGTGCCCACCAAGTAATGGACGGGCGGATCGCTGGCCCGCATCTGCGCCAGCACTTCCTCTGTCGGAATGCCCCGGTCCATCACCCAGACCCGCTCGGCTTTGCCGTACAGGTCTTCGATCTTTTTCAAGAAACCGCGCAACGTGGTTTTGTCCGCCGTGTTCCCTGGCATCACTTCGTAGGCCAAGGGAAAGCCTTCCGGCGTCACCACCAGCGCGATGACCACTTGCACGCAGTCGGGCCGCTTGTCCCGGCTGTAGCCATAACGGCGCTTGTCCCCTTCGGGAAACGACGGATCACTTTCAAAATAGGTGCTGGTCAAATCATAGAGCAGCACCTCGAACTTCACTCCGAATAAATCCTCCCAACGCCGCCGCAAATGACCGAAGAGCGCCGGCCGATGTTCCAACACCTTGTCCAGGCACCGATACAACGCATTCTTTTCCGCCAAGCTGAAATCCTCCTCCAACAAATCGGCCATCGCGCTATTCTGAAACCACTGCCGATGCAGCCGCCATTCGCTCCCCGGATCAATCAGCCGATAGACCGTCAAGGTCTCCAGCACATGACGCCAGCAAGTTCCCTCCCGCGAATCCGGCAACCGGTCGCGCCAAAACTCATCCATCTTCAACTGATCCCACAGATGGCAACCCACCCAGCACGCGCCCCATTGACGCGGACGCCGCAACTCAAACTGATCCAACCGCACCTGCACGCCGTAATCGGCCGCATGAACCGGCACCTCCCGATCCGCCGGGTATAACGCCAGCTCGTGCGTTTGTTGGCGCACCGGATCAAACACCTCGGTCACCTTGGTCCAAGCCGCCTTCTGGCTGTCGTTGATCTCCCCCAAATAAAGCAGATGCCGTTGCACCCAACCCTGGCGCGTGCGCACCTTCTCCCCAATGCTCCAATAGCAATGATCCTTGCCGTTCTTGAATCGGTGATGACAGTGCAGATAAGGCTTGGCCATAACAATAGCCCCCATCCTACCCCAAGCGGCGAGGGTTGTGGAAGAGGGTAGGTCTGCACCAAACGCAATTTTGAAGAAAAATCCGCCTCCTTCCCTCGTATGCCTGTGGCCGACAGGGTCAAAAAAACTTAAAACCGCCCTCCAGTAGAGAAAGTCGGG
>Ga0302324_100019755_pt1 | contig 13208 bp, 8 predicted proteins | sample Palsa_T0_1_FD_201949 | JGI IMG/M metagenome (GOLD analysis project Ga0302324, IMG submission 201949) | Peat permafrost microbial communities from Stordalen Mire near Abisko, Sweden - Palsa_T0_1 | ecosystem: Environmental > Terrestrial > Soil > Palsa > Peat permafrost | place: Sweden: Abisko...
CTTCGGGAAGCATTACCGATCGTGGATGAGTTGGTATTGCTCCAGATCGCGCCGGGCGATTTCCAACGGAGACCAGGCAGCGGCGGTGTGCGTCACGAGATAGAATCGCACACCTCCGGCGCTTTCGGCCGCTTCGAAGATTTCCTTCCACGGAGTATCGCCCTTGCCGAAGAGAGGCGCATGACGGTCGGCGCCGGCCGGCCCGTCGGTGAGGAGCAGGGAATCGGTTCTGCCGGGATATCTGCGCATGAAGGCGATGGGTTCCGACCCAGCCCTGCGGCAGACGTTCACGTCGATGTTCACGTCGATGTGAAAGGTCAGATCGCGCGCTTCAGCCAGCCAATCGACGGGCCGATCGCAGAAGCGAGGCGAGTTCCCGCCAGCCATCCGCTCCTGCGTGCTTCGCATGATAACCGACGCCGTCCGGCGTCTCTGCCACGCCGTGCACACGGCAGACCGTTTGCGTGCCGAAGATCTGGTTCAGCTCGGGGCAATAATCGATCCTGCCGGCGGCTCAATGACTGAGTTTCAAAAGATGCAAGTACAAGATTGAGCTCGATGACCTCACAGCTATCGGCGGTGGGCCGTGGGACCGGGGGACATCCAGCATTGGCAGCCCCAACACCGAATGAGATGAAACCTTTTTCCCAAGATCTTTTTCTAGGGCTTCTTACCTGCTGATAATAAGCAACTTATTACCTTCATCGCATAGCCCCGCAGCTGCATTATGGGACTAGTCAGCTAGTTCAGTAGCTAAAGAAACCAGAAAAGAGGACGATACCATGACGGCTCAAAGTGTCAATGTGCAACCGCAGACCAACTGCTCGCTCGAAGCTCGCGATCGAATCGTGATCCGGCACCTTTCGCTGGTGAGGGTGATCGCTATACGGGTACATCAGAATCTACCCGCGTATATCGAACTCGACGACCTTATTCATGCCGGCGTGATAGGACTCTTGGACGCTGTTGAAAAGTACGACAGCTCGAAGAACGTCGAGTTCCCCGCCTATGCCAAGCACCGCATTAAAGGCGCTATTTTCGACAGCCTGCGCGAGTCCGACTGGGCATCGCGCGACATGCGCCGCCGCCAGAAACAGGTGGAAACTATCTCCCGCAACCTTTCGACGGAACTGGGTCGCGCACCTAGCGAAACTGAGGTTGCCGAAGAAATGGGCGTGACGACCGAACGTTGGCGCCGGATCGCGATGGAACTACGCACTTGCGGTCCAGTCTCCAACTCGCCGCGCGAAGATCAGGACCCCGTTCGGGAAATGGATTGCGCCGCGGCATCCGAAGGGCGTCCCGACCGCATCTGCGAACAGCGCCTATTACGCAGTACGTTGGCGCGCATCGCCCGCGGGTTGCCGCAGCGCTATCAGAAAATGGTGTCCCTGTACTACAACGGTCAGATGACCATGAAGCACATCGCAGCTTTACTCGGGGTGAATGAAAGCCGTATTTCGCAGATTCATCGAGCCGCGCTAAAAGAAATGCTGGCGATGTTGCAATCGGAAGGGATTTCCTCCGCGAATGCCCTATAGCAAAGACCTCCTGGGCTTGTCGCCGCCCCCGTTTAGCGGCCTGAGCACGGCACGCTCCCAAGACAGCATTTAAGGAAACCCGAACCTCTGTTTCCTTCAGCCGGACTTAACCGGCAATATGACGGATTCGAGATAGTTTTGGAGCCGATCCGCCATGGGAGTACTTCTAACGGCGTATCAAACAGGTCGACGCCTTCAAGATCTCGGCTTTGTCTCGGGGAGGGCACTCCGGCAAATAACTTCACCTCCCCGACAGTGGTCAGGCTGACATGCAGGAGGCACGGACCGTAGAATTTCATCCGGCTCGTTCATAGTACAAGAGTGATTTGTACCGCGCCAACCGTGACCTCGAACGACCTTTCGGCAACGTTCGCTCTAAAGGCACTCCCAGCGATCTCGCCCTCGAGTCCATAGGTGACGGGATCCGACCAGTCCCTGACGGTCGAGCCAATTACTCCTCCGCCCTTTGTGAACTCGTCACCGGCTATCTGGCTGAACGGGCACGGACCTGCGATCCAGGCAGCTCTTCCGCGGATGAAGATGGCCTTGGCCGTGTGCCCGATCACGATATCCGTGGCGCGAAGCCGGGTGGATGCTGGCGCGCTGGTATCCAGCAATATTTTCAACAATTCACCGTCTTCCGAGTGTTCCTTGATTATTGATATCCAGGAAGAACCAGCCGTCTGGCGCGAGGATCGCCGCAATGTTTTCCCCGACGATTCGGAACCCGTTCCGAGTACTTCTCCGGCGGGGATGGGCGTGAAGCCACTCGATGCATCGTATTCGCTTTGGGCGCCGGATATCGTTCCGCTCCGTTGACAGATAAACGCTCAAGGCGTTTAATCGCGGGCAATCGTTAGGCGCCCTCGATATTGCCATTGCTATTACAACGTGCTGCAATCGAACCATGGATGTGCGAGGGGTGGACAGCGGTCCAACGGGCACAGAGTTATCTAGCGCGCTGCCGGGACTGCCAGGGCTGAAAGATAACGGGCTCGCAGCTCTTCCGAGCCTTGCGCAATCGGGCGATACGATTACCGCGATCCTGCGTGAATTATCCGATCCGGAGGTGGTGAGATTCCTCGCACTTCTGGAACAACCGCCGCCTCCGGAGATGGCGGCACGGCTCGAGGATCTCATTCGTGCGTCTGTCTCAGCGGTGGCCGAAGGAAATGTGCAACAGGCTCTGGCCAAGTTAGCTGAGCTCGCCGCACTGAACCCGCGGCGGGCGGAGACTCTCGATGCGGTACCGGGCCTCGCTTCCATCCGCGAGGAAGTGGGGCGGCTTCTGTTTCGGCTGACGTCCGCCGCCCAACTCGACGCGGAATTGCGGTTCGGGCACGCAACGCACCTTTTCCAGGCGGCGGACTCCGGGAAACATTTGGCACAAGAGATCAAGCCCGAGATCGCCATCCTGATTGCTGGCCGCCTTCTGGAAGCCGGCGGTTATGCCAACAGCATGCGTTCGACAGAGTTATCTCAGATGCTGATCAATCAGTATGGCTTTGCGCCCACTGTGGCTCCACTACCCATCGCAGGATGGAGGAGCATTCCTATCCGTGCCGCGCACGCCAGCCTCGGCCAGCGGAATCAATGGATACCGCGGATCAGACGGTTGTGGCAGCGCGCTCCGCTCCTGGTCTTGCTCCTGGTCTGGTTCGCCGTGGGGTTTTCTGGCGGCTGCGTCTTTGCGTTGCTGCGGAATTACTGGCCAGAGATGTGGCCTGAATCCGTGGTGGCAGACGGCTTTGAGGTTTGGGGGTTGGGCTTCCTCGCACTGATCGGATTCGGATTTTATGCGAGAGTACGGAATATACGCTGGTGAGTAAGTAGGCGTTTTCGCCGCGGGACGGCGTCGCTTTGCAGGTTACGATTCAAGCAGTGTGCCATGCCAAGCAAACCCGAGCATCCCGCCTCTTGAGACACTCGCCGGGCGTTGCCATAGATCAGTCGCGAGTGCGCCCAAGGTGTATCACACGCCACCTCGTACAAAGGACGGGAGCAAGCATGGCTGGATACAAGCCCGGGACCTTCGGCCTAATGGTTACTATAGCCAAAATTAAGGGCCAGTCATTTTGGACTGGCCCTTAATAACCACTTTAGAATCTTTGGTGCGGATGAGAGGACTTGAACCTCCACTCCCTTGCGAGAACTAGAACCTGAAGCTGATTTGCGGCGGTCTGGAGCGGTCCTGAGCGGCTAACTTCATGATCCTCCGTCAAGGAACGGTCCCACGAGGCCCCAAGCGGTACGGGCATAAGGTCCAAATAAGGTCCAAACTGCATCGGCGTCGCTGGACGAACGCGGAGCCGGTTTGGTGAGCGCGATCAGGCATCTGGGAATGTTGCGGTGGGTTCACGAGACCGTTCTGGTTGGTAGTTGTTCAGAACTCTTGAAAACTTAGCAGCCCGTGAGCCAAGATGAAGCACTACCGCGTCGGAGCGATCAGGAGTGTTTCTCCAGGTTCTCCCATGAACAGGTCCGCTTTGTATAGGCGCTCGATCAGACCTTGCAGCTTTTCGTTCGTCTCTGTCAGCGGACCGTGCAGCGTGTTTACCGGCGAGGAACGAAACAGGCAGATCACCTGAACTCGGTCGTCGTATCGGCGGGGCTCTGCGCAAGGATCCGGATCGGAATTGGCGGCGCCGGGGATGTCGATGCCGGCGGGCTGGGCGTAGCGCCGCAGGCAACATCATAAGCGCTTTCAGCAACACCGAGATCAGAATCGGTTTCAGCTTCAAATCAGGCCTCCGATCCGGTCGCGTGGAGCGCGAGCGCAATCGATTTCGCGTCCAGCTTCTTCTCGGCTGCCGTCACTTCATTTTCACCGCCTCCAATACCGACATCAATGACGACGGTGGTCATACGTTAGCCGCGTAGTTCTGCTCTCTGTATCTCCGTAGATCAAGAGCCGAATCGGAACGTTGAGGCCGGCCGCAACGCTGTGCATGAGAATTGTCCGCGCAATCAGCGGATTGCCAAAGGTATACATACGCGAGCGCACGGGCGATCCCTAGCCCTAGCCCTAGCGGGACATCCGCCGTCATCGACCGACCCCAGTAGCTTCGAATGTGCGGACTACCTCATCAAACCCTCGCCTGGCGCTGTGCTCGTTGTGCCGAACCGCGTAGGTCTGTTGCATCCTCTTCCTCCCGTGGACACGAAGGCGCCACCCCGTAATCCAAGCACGTTTTGTTTCCGCTGTCGAGTTGCGCCCGGCCGTCCAGACTGAAGCCCGTACCCGCCTGGCACGCGCCCGGCGAACGGCGCGGGCAGTGTTGTGGTTTGCGAACGCGTCACGCTGGTTCCCGGACTGTCAGTACCTGGTCGGTTACGACGTTCTCCAGGCGCTGAATGGTCCCGCTCGGCCAGGCGATCTCAAGCAGTCGGACTCCCGAAGCCTGCCCGAGACCGAAGTGAACACGTTTATCGCTGGCCGAGGCATAGCTCCCCGCAGTGCTTACAAAGCCTCTCTGCTCTTCCCCCGAGGACGATACGACGCGGATACCGGCGCCGATTCCATCGCGGTTACTCCGCGTTCCTATGGCGTTCACCAAAAGCCAATGGTTCCCGTTGCCGCCTCGATTCATTAGGATTACCGCCGGGCCGTCGTTACAGTTAATGGCCACATCCACAAAACCGTCGTTGTTGAGGTCCCCGAACGCAGCGCCGCGTGCGGCAAGCCCAACGTGAAAGATATCCCCACTCAGGGGCGATACATCCTCAAATTTCCCCTTCCGGTTGCGCATCAGCAAGAGCGGTTCGCGGTAATAAGTGGCAGGTTGGGTTAATTCGATATTGTCCATAACGTGGCCCTGCGCCACGAACAGGTCCTTCCAACCGTCGTTATCGTAATCGACGAACTTCGCTCCCCAGCCGGAGTGGCTTACGGTAATACGCGAGATGCCGGCCGGTCCGGAAACGTAATCAAACGAGCGGCCCTGCCGATTCTGAAACAGCGCGTAACGCTGGGAGGCGAGAGCGTCGACGAATACGCCGGGCCAGCCGTCGTTATTATAATCGGCGAAATCGATGCCCATTCCGGCGAAAGTCTTTCCGTCTTCATCGAAGGCCATCCCGAACTCGGCGGCGACCTCTGTGAACGTACCGTCGCGATTATTTCTGAAGAGTTGTTCGGGAAAGGAATCGTTCGCCACCACGATGTCCGGCCAGCCGTCCCGATCAAAATCGTCGATAGCGATTCCCAGACCTTTCGCCGGAACGGCGCCGAGGCCGCATTTTTTAGAAACATCGGTAAATGTTCCGTCTCCGTTGTTGTGAAAGACGAGGTGCGTAACGGGTTGATACTCGTTCGGATGGCAGTAGGCGCGGTATCCCGGCCGTTTCTCGCCGCAATAGACGTTGCGGCTGAAGTCCCAGTCGAGATACCGGGTCACGATCAGGTCAAGCCGTCCATCGCGATCGTAATCCACAAAGCACGCGCTCACCGACCATCCCGATCCGCCCACGCCCGCATGCGCAGTCACATCGGTGAAAGTGCCGTCTCCGTTGTTATGGTAGAGAGTATTCCGGTCGAGATTTGTCACGTAGATATCCGGCCGGCCGTCGTTGTCGAAGTCCCCGACCGCTACGCCCATCCCATAGCCTTCGCCGCGCAGCCCCGCCTGGACAGTTACGTCGGTAAAGGTCCCGTCTCTATTGTTCTTGTACAGCCTGTTCCAGTAACGCGGATCGGACTTATCCGGCTTCGACCCCGGCGGCATGGGATCCCGCAGCGCGGCGCCGTTTACGAAGAACAGATCGAGCGACCCGTCGTTGTCGTAATCCAGCATGGCGGCGCCGGCGCCCATCGATTCGGGTAGATACTTCTGCGACGTCTTGCAGGCGTCATGCCGGAAGCGGATGCCCGCTTTGGCCGCTACGTCTTCAAACCCGCGGTGTGCGGCGGCGGAAAGCGGCCGCGCGATACCTTGTGCCAATATCGCGCTCAGGAAGGATCTGCGATGCAATCTGTCACGTCCGAATCACTCGATTGTATCTCTCCGAAGAGCGTGACCAGTCGTGCGCGGCGGCGTGATAACAGCGTGCGGTCCGCGTCTCACACAGCAGCCATGGGGAATGTGGTCCGCTTGACGATTCCCGAGGCTTCTCGTACAACGACAAGCTGGCCCGCCGTCACCTTGCGCAGGATTTCCCGCGCGCCGTTGGGCCAGCGGATTTCCAGATCGGCGCTTTCAGCCGTGCCAAGGCCGAAATGCAGCCGCGAATCGCTGGCGGAATAAAAGCTCGATTGGCTGACTACCTCCTGCGCCTGTACCCTTCCGTTGTAACGTGCCGTAACCCGCGCGCCGATGGCTCCACGGTTCGACTTTACCCCGATCAGCTTGACCTTCAGCCAGTGGTTGTTCCCGCTCACGTCGTTGCGAAGCAGCGACGGAGGTTCGTTCAGATTGACAATCAGCACGTCGATGTCGCCGTCATTATCGAAATCGCCGAAGGCGCATCCGCGGCTGCAGTGCGAGGCCGCGACACCGGGACCGGCGGCTTCGATCAGCTCCTCAAATTTGCCATTGCGGAGATTGCGAAAGACGACGCGCGGCGTCTTCATCGGATAAGCGGCCAGTTGCTTCTCAACCTCGGGATAAACCCCGCCGGTGACCATAAAAAGATCCGGAAATCCATCATTATCCAGATCGACGATGCCGGCTCCCCATCCGACGAAGCGAGTTTCTACGCCGAGCCCGCTGGCGATAGTGACATCGTCGAAGATGCCCTTCTCGGAGTTGCGGTAGAGTACGCTGGTGTCGTCCGAGAAATGTGTTTTCAGAATGTCGAGATTGCCGTCAAGGTTGAAGTCGCCGAGGCCAACTCCCATTCCGGCCTGCTGCTGACCATCCTCGTTGAGGGCTACGCCCCACTCAAGGCCGACGTCCGTGAAGGTGCCATCGCGGTTATTCCGTAATAGAAAGCTGGGGGAAGAATCGCAGGCCACATAGATATCCGGCCAGCCATCGTTGTTAAAATCGGCTGCGACCGCGGTCATCATATAACTGCCAGTAGCCTTTATGACATGGGACTCGACACTGACATCCGTAAACGTGCCATCGGCGTTGTTTCGGAAGAGAGCCGCGGCGCCTGGCGGCAGTCCCAGCGGGCCGCAGAGGACCGGAATGCTTTTCCAATTGCAGTGCGAGTTCGCGCCCGGTTTGGGGATGGACTCGAAGTCGAACTCGAGGTAGTTGGCGACGAAGAGATCCAGGTGGCCGTTACGGTCATAGTCGATAAAAGTGCATCCGGAACCCCAGCGCTTTCCAGGTTGCAGCAGGCCAGCCGCTTTTGTTACATCGGTGAAGGTGCCATCACCGTTGTTGCGATAGAGAACGTTCTGTCCCCAGTACGTGACGAAGAGGTCGTCGAATCCATCGTTGTTGTAATCGCCCACCGCGACGGAACAAGCCCATCCTGTCCGCCGCAGGCCGGCCTTTTCGGTAACGTCGGTAAACGTTCCGTCGCGATTGTTCCGGTACAGGCGATTGGTAGCGTCGGCCGAGCCCTCTACTTTTGTGCCACTGAGAATGAAGATGTCAAGCCAGCCATCGTTGTCGTAGTCGATGAAAGCGGCGCCGCACCCGGCCGTTTCGAGAATCCAGGACTTATGGTCCGAATCCCCCAGTATGACCGGCGCGCGAAGTCCCGCTTGCTCGGCGATATCGGTAAAACGAGCGTGGAACGGGAGCCCGGAAGGCTTACCTCGCGGCACGGGAGTGACATTTCGGGTGGCAACGCCTTGCCCGTGAAGACCGAGGACAGGTAGCGCCAACAACTTGGAGAACTCTCGCCGCGTCCGCATTTGCAACGTTCAGCGTAACACTGACATAGCGGATGCGCCGAGCGCCAGTCTTGTCTCATGCGAGAGACGTTCAGATCCGCGATTTTACGCGGAATCGCAAGGCTCCCGTTTACGCCAGAATCGCTTTAATGGGGCCGTTACCCTCTTCGAGCAGGTGGAACGGGCGGCCAAATACGCTGATCTCCATATTCTCGTAGTTGAGGCCCAATTGATGAACGATGGTGGCGTGCAGATCGCTACAGTAATGCCGGTCCACGACGGCATTGTAGCCGACTTCGTCCGTCTCGCCGTGCGTCATCCCGCCCTTTATGCCGCCGCCGGCCAACCAGACGGAGTAGCCCTTCGGGTTGTGGTCGCGGCCAGTGGTATTTTGCGACCATGGCGTGCGGCCGAAATCGCTCGAGAACACCACCAGCGTGGAATCGAGCATGCCACGCTGCTTCAGGTCGCGGATGAGCCCGGAAATCGGCTTGTCCACGGCGCGGCAACTCTTTTCATGCTCCTTCATGTCGACATGCGCGTCCCAGCTTCCGTTGCCGCCGCCTCCGTTGCAGATCTGGATATACCGGACTCCCTTTTCCGCGAGGCGCCGCGCCATCAGAAGCTGCCGTCCAAAGTCGTCCGTTTCTTTTTCCCCGATGCCGTAAATATCCAGGACGCTCTTTGGTTCATTCGAGAAATTGACGACCTCAGGCGCTGAAAGCTGCATTCTTGCGGCTAATTCGTAAGACTGGATTCGCGCCGCGATATCCGTATTGACGTTATACACATCCCGGAACTCTTTGTTCATCCCGAGCAGCGTCTGCATTTGAAGATCGCGCTCCGCGGCGGTCGAACCCTTCGGCGGATAGAGATTCGGGATGGGCGTGTCGCCGGGTTGGAACGGCGTAGCGGCAACGCTGGCGCCGAGATATCCACCCGTCAACTGGACAGGCGAGGACGGGCGGCCAATGTTGACAAACGTCGGAAGGTTTTTGTTAGCGGTTCCAAGGCCATAGGAAATCCAGCCCCCCAGCGACGGATGGTCGAACGCCCGTCCACGTTTCCCTGTAACGGTTTCGATTACGGCGGGAAAGTGATTGCCTTCGTGGTTCCACATCGAACGCACTACCGCGATCTCGTCGATTACCTCGCCAACGTTCGGTAATATATCCGACACCGGAATTCCGGATTTACCGCACGGCTTAAAAGTACGTATACAGGGAATCACGGGACGCTTGATCTCGGCGACATTGTCTCCGAAAGCGGTCCCGTCCATCAATTTACCCGCGTACTTGTTGCCTTTAGGATCGAACGTGTCAAGCTGGCTCACTCCGCCGCACATAAAAAGATAGATGACGGATTTGGCCTTCGCTTCTAACTCGATAGGGAAGTGGCCACCCTTAAGCTTATTGTCATCCGCCAGAAGACCGCCCACCGCCACGCCGAAGAAACCGCCGGCGGCTTTAGTGAGGAAACCGCGCCGCGAAACTCTGCCACAGGGATATATGCTATTGCTGTTCATTTTTGGTTCACCGGACGTAAATAAACTCATCCAGATTGAAGAGCAGCCACGCCAGGCCCTTCAATCTTTCCGGATCGTTCCGGACGTAAGTAAGCGCCTGGTCCTTCTCCCCAGGGCTCGGAGGGCGTCCGATAACGATCTCATATCCGAGGTCGACGGCCGCTCCGACGTCCCCGCCGGATTCCTTGCGAAGCCGGTCGGCCAGTTGCACAGATGCCTTGTCAATCTGCGCACTATTCATCAGGAACAGATCCTGAGGGGCGGTTACGGTGCGGGTCCGAAGCGGACAGGGAAGACGGCCGTCATCCACATCGAACGATTGCAGGAAGTTGGCCATGACGTCACGGCTGGTGGAAAAGCCGCGCAGCATATAGGCGGCGCGCCGGTTCGCCTGGGCCGGAAAAGCCACGTCGGCGGCGTTCGCGTCGGCGTTCGCGTCGGCCGCGGCCGCGGCGCGGCGCGGCGCGGCGGGAACGATATCGAACGATGGCCCACCGAGGGCCAGGTCCAGAGATCCGGCAGATGACAGGATCGAGTCCCAGATCGGCTCAGCCTCAAGCCTCTCTAACCGGAACTTCCAAAGATAGTCGTCTGCCGGATCGATTTTGGTGTTCGACGTCATGAGCGCGGGTTCCAGCGACGACGCGCGCTTGTAAGTGTCGGACATGACCATCAGCTTGTGCATCGCCTTCATGTCGAACTTTTTGGCGACAAACTCCGACGCCAGCCAATCGAGCAACGGCCGATCGGATGGCACTCCACCAAAGTTGCCAAAATCGCTGGTAGCCTTCTGAAGACCTTCGCCGAAGTGCCATTGCCATAGCCGGTTGATCGCCACACGGGCAAAAAACGGATTCTCGGGCGCCGTAAGCCAATCGGAAAACGCCTCGATCCTGCCATCGCGGAAGTCGATCTTCGACGGAGCAAACGGCCAACCGGGCTCCACCGGCTTATCTTTCTCGGGTTGCTCGGGCTCTCCACTGGAGAGGATATAGCTCGGTTCCTTTAAGCGTCCGTTGTCGACGGCAACTGTCCAGAATGCCTGCATGCCCCCGCCGCGCCTTCCGCCACCACCGCCGCCACCTCCTCCTCTACCGCCAAGCGCCGTCAGCTTCTTCTGGATCTCGTCATACTGTTTGCGCGCGTCTTCAGGGAGCGCTTCCTTAACCTTAATCGGGTCGACGCGCAATGGGACGAAGTAATCGTCCACCGATTTCTGTTCTGCCAGCGTGCGCTGTTTTTCCGGTTTACGGTAGGCCGCCCGCACATCGGGGGGGAGCATCTGCACACGCTCTTCCTGCAATCTCGCCAGGGTCGGGCCGGCGACCGCATCCAACTGGGCCTGTAGAGGCGCTTCGGCGGCAGCCCGTTTCTGTTGGGCGGCATCGGCTGACATGGCGCTCTTGACGATCTCGTCCGGTGTTGCCAGAAGCACCTTCTGAACCACCAGCGGATCGAACAACGCCTTCATGGCATAGAAATCCCGATTAGAAATGGGATCGTACTTGTGGTCGTGGCACTTGGCGCAACCGACCGTCAGCCCCATAAAGGCTGTGGAAACCGTCTCTACCGCAACGATAGGAAGCTCCTGGGTATCTTTATTGTCCCGAATGACACCGCCTCGCGCGAGAAACCCCAAAGCGAACATATCGTCGGGCCGCGCTTCCATCCGTGAGCGGACACCGATGCCCGACATCTGGGTCCGTTCATTCCGATAGCCGGTCAATTGCGTGCGCACGAACTGGTCGAACGGCATGTTGCTGTTCAGGGCTCGAATCACCCAGTCGCGCCACAGATGGATTCCCGGCTGCGCGTACATCCGCTCATCGATGTCGGCGTATCTCTCGACGTCCAGCCAGTGCCTTCCATAGCGAACGCCATGCTGCTCGCTCGCCAGCAGGCGGTCGACCACTTTCTCGTACGCGTCGGGAGAATCGTCCTTAAGAAACGCTTCCTGTTCGGCGGGCGTGGGCGGCAGTCCGATCAAGTCGAAATAAACCCGGCGCAACAGCGTCCGCTTGTCGGCCTGACCGGCTGCTTTAAGGCCCTTCTGCTTAAGCTGCGCCGCTATGAACGCGTCTATCGGGTTGGAGGATGTGGAAACTCCCGAGGGAACCGCGGGACGAACGACGGGTTGCTGCGACCACGGCGCCGGCTTCTGGGTGTCGGCGGCGGCCAGAGCAATCCCGGAAAAAAGACCCAAGGCCAATGAAGTTCTATATAAGCGGTTCAGCATTTTCTACGCCCTCTACTCCTTAGTGTTAAACCATCGATGACACGGCGCGCCGCTCTAAACAGGAGTCCAGAACGATTCGCCGGCCGGCATGAAGTCGATGGGAACCTCGGTGATGAAAGTCTTCAGCCACTTCGCGCACTCCTGCATACCCCACTCCTCGGACATGTCGTGACCGAGGACGATAAGTCCCTTTTTCTTGCCATTGGCGATCGAATCCCGAGCGTATTCGACCGCGTCCCACTCTCTCGGCTCGCCGCAGACCAAAACATCGACATCCGGACCGGAGAAATATCGCTCCACCAGCCCCAGGCCGGTCGATCCGGGGTTAAAGGCGGCCTTGCTCACCAGCGTCTGCGGATCGCCGACAACGCGGATACCGCGAATCTTCAAGCGGTCGCGGATCTCTTTGGCAAGGGCTCCCAGGGAAGTTTGCGGAAGCGTGTAAAGCCTCGGGTTATCCGGAACCTGATACTTATCCCATCCCAATGCAATGGCCATGCCGGTGATAATCCCATCCGGCTTTCGGCCGTGCCAGTGATCGTGGAATCGCCAGACCACGAGATCGTTTTTCTCGATAAAGCTCTTCTTGAGCTGGAATAAAGGATCTTCGGCGTTGCCCGGAGCGTGCGCCTCATCCTCGAGGGAGCTATAGAAAGTGGGTTCGTGGACAACGATCAGATTTCTTTTGGCAGCCACCGCACGCTTCAGAAGATCGAGGGTCGCGACCATGGTCGTTGCAATGCCAATAACCAGCGTATCGGGATTTCCGGCCTTCACTGTATCCACAGTCGTCGCACGCCATGGAATACCCACGTGCTGCTGAATTCGTTCGATCACCCGCCGTGCTGTGAGGCGCCCGCTCTGAGCTTCAGACTGGGCAAGAACCGCGTGGGCCGTAACCAGCCCGGTTCCCATGTATAGAAAGGATCGTCTTGTGGGCAGATCCCGCGTAAATTCTATTAACTGAGCCGGAGTATACACGTGTATATAGTATATCCGTCCCGGCGTCGCGCCGAATCTGTATTCCGGCATATGCCTTTCGGCTGAACCAAACGCGGGCCAGCCTGCCTGGAGAAGGCTCGAAAAGGGGCCGCGCCCATTCCATTTCGCTCCGAG
>Ga0302324_100019758_pt1 | contig 13207 bp, 10 predicted proteins | sample Palsa_T0_1_FD_201949 | JGI IMG/M metagenome (GOLD analysis project Ga0302324, IMG submission 201949) | Peat permafrost microbial communities from Stordalen Mire near Abisko, Sweden - Palsa_T0_1 | ecosystem: Environmental > Terrestrial > Soil > Palsa > Peat permafrost | place: Sweden: Abisko...
ACCTGTCTGCTTATATCCTGGACAACGAGAACATCGCCCATGACATCGCTTTCTGGTTGTACCGATGGCACGCGGATCTTTGATAGAGAAAGCCGCTTATCTAAAGGCGCCGCTTTCTTTCTGCTCGCTTCGATCACCATATCGTTTCTCGCCAGCTCCAGCGCCCCGACGCCGCTTTATGCGCTCTATCAGGCGCAATGGGGCTTTCCGCCCATCACGGTGACGGTCATTTTCGGCATCTATGCCGTGTCCGTATTGGCAGCCTTGCTCTCGGCCGGAAGGTTGTCCGACCACCTCGGCCGCCGCCCCGTGCTCATTGCCGCGACCGCCGTGCAGGCGGCGACCATGGTGATATTTGCAACGGCGAGCGGGGTCGGAGATCTGGTGCTAGCGCGGATCATCCAGGGGCTGGCCACGGGCGCGGCCCTGGGCGCTGTCGGTGCTGGAATGATCGATTTGAACAAGGAGCGGGGTGCCACCGCCAATGCCGTGGCGCCGGCATTCGGCACGGCGACGGGCGCCGCGCTCTCCGGCTTCCTGGTGCAATACCTGCCGGCGCCGACGCACCTGGTCTACGCCGTGCTCTGCGCAATTCTCCTGTTGCAGGGCGTCGGCGTCGCATTGATGGCGGATACCATCGCGCATGCACCCGGGGCGCTTGCCTCACTCAAGCCACAATTCAATCTCCCCGCGACGGCACGCGGACCGTTGCTGCTGGCGCTGCCAGTACTGGTGGCGTCGTGGGCGCTGGCCGGCCTTTATGGGTCTCTGGGACCAATGCTGGTGCGCGGCATGCTCGGCGTCGATTCGGCGCTTCTTGGCGGCTTGGCCTTATTCGTCCTGGCGGCGAGCGGCGGCCTGGCGGTGCTGGCGCTGCAACACCGCGAGCCGCGCGCCATGATGACATTCGGCGCATCCATGCTGGCCGCGGGCGTCGGCGTTGCCGTCTGGTCGCTACCGCATCACGCAATCGCGGTGTTTTTCGCCGGTACTTCCATCGCGGGCATAGGATTCGGCACCGGCTTCCAAGGCGCCGTGCGCAGCATCGTGCCCTTCGCCGCGCCTCACGAGCGCGGCGGCGTCCTCTCCATAGTGTTCGTCGTTTCCTATCTATCCATGGGCGTGCCGGCGATCGTCGCCGGAGCGCTGGTTGCTCGACACGGAAGCATCCTCGGCACCGCCCAGGAATTCGGCGTCGTGGTCGTGACGCTCGCGCTTGCCGCAGTTCTGGCCGCTGGCCTGCGTTTGGCGACGGGCCGCTCTCATTGAACAGGATTCATGGGAAATCCACATCCGCGCAGACACCGATGAGTAAGTTGCAGGGAAAAACCGCGGTTATTACCGGAGGCAGCACGGGAATTGGTTTGGCAACGCCATGACGATCAACAACTCATCAGGCATCGACACCTCTCACCACATCAGATCCTCTGGCACGTCATCAGTGGTAGCTGCGTCGTGGGCGACGCCGCACCCGATAACCGCGCGCTCATCGCGCTCGCGAATGCGAGCTGCAGTTTCCGCTGGCACGAGCTCATAGCCTCCGTTGCGGCGAACGATCGCAATCTCGCCACGACTGAGCCGTTCGCGCACCGAGTGATCGGCGGGGATGCGATGTATCTTATTGCCATCGACAAAATTGTATCGTTCATCAGTCTGAGCTCGCGGCAAGCGGTTCTGTTCGATTAGTTGCTCGATCTGCGCATTGCGCGCCTTTTTGTCCGCCTGTTCCTTTTGTCGGCGGCTCAGCTCCTGATCGCGAGCGGCTTTGGCTAGCTGCGCCTGCTGCGCAGCGAGTTCCGCGCGGGACGCCATCGCACGCTTGTCCTTCGGTAGTTGCTGCCGCTCCCGCTGCTGTTGCCGCAGTTGCCGTTCGGCTTCCTTGGACTGGCTTTCATTGACCAAGCCCGCCTGCAGCAACTGATCGCGCAATGACGTGCTCATGACAACCCCCTAGGCGTTACGAGAGCCGCCCTCTCACCTATGAAGTGTTTGCCGGGATATAGCTCAGAGTTCATCCACCCCTCCTCGCAATGACCGGGACGGGTTCGTGCTTCGGATACCGCCTCTCCAGTCGCGTGCAGGCTCGTTCAGAGATTTCCGCGTGGAATTATGCCGTACTCCTTGGGTCTTCCAGCACGCTCAGAATCTGAGGCGAGCGCATACGTCCCTTCTCGAGCACCAAGGCCGAAGGTGCGGTTGAAGGTCATTTATCTACGAACCTGATCGCCATTTGCACACAGCCTGGCAGGAGCTTTCCGTCCGCCGTAGTTGCCGCTCGGTAGCTGCCAGACCCCGACCCGGCAATTTTCAGCGCTGCGGCATCGAACTGCGCATCTCCCGAGGAACGCACGAGCTTCGGCTCCTGCGCCAACTTGCCGGTCGCATCCACGCAAACACGCACTTCCGCCGCCGCCGCCGGGGCTAGGATGCCGGCGCGCTCGTACGGATGTGCCCACTTCCACGCCATCTCCTGCCAGGACGCTACCGCCGCTCCGTCCCCAATCTGCGTCGCCGGGAGAAAGTGCAGCTTTAGGACGCAGCTAACCGCCGAGCTGTCAAGTTCCCCAGACTGGGAGGAGGTTGTCACGGACGCCTGTGAGGGAGTTCCGGTGGGACCAACAAGAAAGCGGACCACGGCAAACGTCGTATCCTCGGCAGTTGCCGGTTGCAAATCAGGGCAGCGCTTGCCGGGATCGGATACCGGTGCGATGTGTGCGTGCTGAACATTGTTGGTGCCCGGGTTCTGCGCTGCACCGACATACGCTCCCGCCGCGAGCATCACGCAGGTCGCGGTTGCGTGCCACAAGTCGTGCATCGGACGCCTCCAGGCCAACTGAGGGCTCATAATGCCGGTCTCGAGGGTTCGAGTCCCTACTCCTTCCACCGACACTGCGCAAAAGCCAGCTTATTCAAGCCCTTGTATCCGTCCGGTCCTGAGCGGTGGCACACACCTGTTCCACCAAAAAGAACGAATACCCATGGCCCGCGTACGACGTGTGATGCCGTTCCTTCATTGCCACGTTGCGCCTGAGCGGCGGGCGATACGGCGCGGTGGGCGATCACGAACCCCGCCATGATCGGGCATCAGCAATTGGATGGTGGACTGCAGGCGTTGCCAAATCCGGTTTCACGGCTCTCCAAAGCCCTTACGTCCCACGAACACTCGGAACATCGTGGAAATAGAACGTTCTGCCCCGGCACGCGTGCTGTTCCTCCCCTCAACAGCCCGCTTCATCTCAAATCGATTGCGGCGCACTCATGCGCTGTTAGTTTCGTGTTCATGAAGCTGCTCGACCGCATCGCACAGTATCGAACGCCTTTCATTGTTCATGACCCCAAAACCGGGCTGCCGACGCGTCTCAGCGGCGCCGATGAATTTGCCGGTGAAATTGCGGCGTGCCCGACCCGCTACGTGCTCGGCGATGATGTGGTACGCCTGTGCACCGCGCTGGCCTATTCGAAGGGGGCTCGAACCATTGCGTGCGCAGACCTTCTGCATGTCCCCGCAGAACGGGTCTGGGTCGAGTGGTGCGAAGGCGCCTGGCTTGATGAGCTTCGGCGCTACGGGATGCGCGCGCCGGACGACTGCACTGCAGCGCGCGGCCGCCGCGGAGCGCTGCTCAGATCATCCCCGGATGGGCGACGGGGCTTAATCAGAACATTTTGGTCGGCGCCCGACTCCGATACCGGAGTGCTGGCGAGCAGCATGGAGGCCGTCTTTGACCTGGACGCTTCGGAGGAGTGGGCTATCGCACCATCAGGCGAAAGCGATTGCCGGGCAATCGCAGTGTCGGATGCCGCCGGGGCTGATGCGGACATCTTGCGCAAGTGCTTCCGCTTCAGATATGAGCGTTCCTGGGCGGATTACTACCAGCGCGCCGCACTCTCCCCAGCAGAAAGAGAAGCCATAGCGCGGCACGTTCTAGGTACCATCGCTATCGACGTTCCGATGCTGCTGGCATTTTTCCTACTGCTGGCCACCCGCGCAGGCTTACCGCAGCGGGCGATGCATATGGAACGCCTCAATCACTCGCGTGCGCGGGCCGGCAAGTTTCCATTGTGTGACCATACCGAGGTTTTCGCTCCGCTTTCGGCCTATGAGCCGTCGTCCGCAGAGTCTCATGGGCAGGGCCGCCGCGGACCGCGTTTGCACCACGTCCGAGGACACCTGGTCCGGCGTGGCAATCAGCTCCTGTGGCGCGTTCCCCATCTGCGGGGATCGGCTCGGTGGGGCACGGTGCGCACCCGTACGGTAACCTGGACGTTTGATTCGCCCGTATCAGCCCAGAGCGTTTTGCGAGCCTCGGCAGGGGCGCCTACGGCGCGACTTGGCGCTGCGTCGGCAATGGCCAGCGTGATCGCAGCGAGTTCCCTCCCGGTTTGCGACGACTAGGCGGGGGGGGTAACCCATTGGTGAGACTAAGGAATTGTCCACCCTGAGAACAAGCGCAAAATGCTCTGCGCGAGATCATATCCACTTTCCCGCGCCCAGCGCTCTTAGGGTCTAAAGTGGGACTCGCCCGGAAGATTCGTACCTTGCCCAAAGACTTGAAACACAGCTTCGTCTCATCGCTCGCCACGCGCTACGGCGAGCGCTTGAGGAGCTTTCTGTCCAAACGCCTGCGCAATGACGCGGACGCGCCAGATCTCGCCCAAGAGGTCTTCCTGCGCCTGATGCGTGTGCAGCATCACGAGACAATCCGAAGCCCCGAGGCCTATCTTTTCACTGTCGCAAGCCACGTGCTGCATCAACACACGCTGAAGCAGTCGGCAACGCCTCCATTTCTCGATATCTCGGAGCTCTTCTCGGAGCTAGATCTCACCTCGGGCGATGATCCGGCGTCGAAAGCCGACCTCGCCCAACGCATCGAGCGGCTCGAGCGCTCCCTGAAGGAGTTGCCGCCGAAGGTTTCCACGACGCTAATGCTCCACCGATTCGCGGGTTTCTCGATCGAGGAGATCGGTCAACACTTAGGGGTCGCCCGGCCCACCGCAAAGAAGTACCTGGCGCGCGCGCTCACTCATGTTCGTGATGCACGGGACGGCGCATCGGACAGAGAGTGTTCATGAAAAAGCCCGCAAGTTCCAAGCTCAACCGGCAGATCCTGGATGAGGCCTCGGAGTGGTTCGTTGACTTCCGCGTGGGCGATGTCGATGCGGAAGCGCGGGCGCGGTTTGATGAGTGGTTGCGCCGCTCGCCGGAGCACATCCGTGCGTACTGGGAGATAGCGAAGACCTACGTCGAGCTGCCGCCCCAAAATTCCGTGGGTAAACTCAAGGCTGAAGAACTCATCGCGTACGCGTACTCGGATGCGAACGTCATCCCCTTCGATCCCCGTGCGAGTGAGCCCCAGACGCTGCGTTCTGAAAGTGCCGATGAAGGATCGAAGGAGGGCGGAACACGCCAATCGCGGCCGCGCTTGCGTCGGCCGTTTTTCGCCGCCGCTTCCGTGGCGTTTGCGCTCGTCATCGCCGGCGCGGTGTGGTGGCAGGTGCAACGCTACCCGCTCTACGCCACCGATATTGGCGAGCGCCGCTCGATCACACTTGCCGACGGCTCGACCGTCGATCTCAACGCCTGCTCGCAACTGCGCGTGGAATTTACCAACTCCGAGCGGCGCGTCGAGCTCCTGGACGGCCAGGCGCTCTTCCAAGTCGCCAAGGACAAGGCGCGGCCCTTCATCGTGCACTCCGGCGCGGCCACGGTGCGCGCTGTCGGCACGCAGTTTGATGTCTACCGCAGAGACTCCGGCACTACAATCACCGTGCTCGAAGGTCGTGTCGCGGTGTATTCAGGCGCACGCACAGCTCAGGCTGACAGCGCATCGAAATCCATCGCCCCAGAGTCGAATGTTCCGCCCCAGCCCACCCTCGCGAGGGCTTCGAGGAGGAACTCCCAGTCTGGCTCTCCCGCTCCAGGGGCTTCCGTCGCTTTTCCTTCCGTCTCCGACCCCGGTCTCCCGGATTCTCCCGGCTCCGCTGCGATCTATCTCGATGCCGGCGAGCAAGTGACGGTGTCACCGGACGCGGCCGGCACGTTGCTGCCTCAGCACGCGGATATCACCGCCGCGACGGCGTGGATGCAGAGGAAGCTGATCTTTGAAGGCTCGAAACTTTCGGACGTTGTGAGTGAGTTCAACCGCTACGATCGCCGGCAGATCGTCATCGAGGATCCCAAGCTCGCCGACTTTCAGATCTCTGGCGTTTACTCCTCGACGGATCCCGCTTCGCTGGTACTTTTCATGAGGGATCAGGGTTTGAAAGTGACGGAGGGTAACAACCAAATCCGGATCGGCACCTCGGAACCGCCGCACGAACACTAGAAAGCCGGCGAGGCCCACCGCCAAAGCCGCACCGACGAGGCGGAGGCGGTGGTGGATGCAGAAATCGTGAGGCGAGACGTCTCACGGTGTTTTGGGTCCGAGGCCTTCTTCTCAGGCAGTCGTTGCTATCTGAAGCGTACAAGCGGCCTGTGTCGGAGGTCGAGCTTTGCCGACAGGGGAACCGCGATGCACAGCACCCCGAGCCATCCCCCGGTGAGCTCTAACTGAGCTTGGTGGGTACTCGGCATGCTTCTCCCGCACATTCATTCCGCGCGCAAGAACCGCCGCTCAGCGGGGCATGTCCACTTTGCACACGGGACCGCTCTTAGGCTTTTGAAACCACCGCGTAACGCGGCGGTTGCGAAAAGCCTCTTGGAGGGCGGGAGCGCTTTTATGCGTTTAGGGGTCTTGGCGACTGCGGTCTCATTGTGTCTCGTGGGCCTCTGTACCGCGCAGACATCTGACGCTTCCATCCGAAAGGATCTGAACGTTCCGGCGGAAGAACTCTCGGCCGCGCTCCAGGCTGTGGGAACCACGTACGACTTGCAGGTGCTTTACCCCACCGCGATCGTCAAGGATCTCAAGACTCAGGGCGCTTCCGGGTCACTCACGCCTGAAGAAGCTTTGACCAAAGTCCTCTCCGGAACCGGCCTTTCCTACAAATACCTGGATGCGAACACGGTGACCCTGTTTGCCACAGCCTCGCCAGCAGCAGCCATCGCCGCTGGCCAGAACCAGACCAGCAACACGCAGGAGAACTCCAAGGAGGCTGGGAATAAATCTTCCCAGGAGTTTCGGGTGGCTCAGGTGGATCAGGGACCAGATTCGAGCCCTTCTACGGTAGAAAGAGACGAGCGGGCTTCGAACAAGAACCCCCAGACCCAAGAGGTCATCGTCACCGGCTCGCGCATCAAGCGCGCCGCCGAGGCCGAGACAGTCGAAAACGTCCAGGTGGTCACGGCCCGGGAAATGCAGAAAAGCGGGCAGGAGACGGTGGCCGATTACCTGCGCACGATCTCCTCGAACTTCGGCAACAGCTTCAACGAGTCGTTTTCCAACAGCTTCGCCCCCGGCGCGGCCATGGCCGGACTGCGCGGCTTAAGCGGCAAGGACACGCTCATCCTGATCAACGGTCGGCGGATTACCAACTACGGTCTGTTCCAGAACCTCTCGGACTCGTTCGTTGACCTGAACGTGATCCCGCTGGCCGCCATCGAGCGGATTGAAATTCTCAAGAGCGGCGGTTCGGCCATTTACGGCTCCGACGCGGTCGCCGGGGTGATCAATATCATCCTCAAGGAGAACACCACTGAGCGGGCGGTGGAAGTCGGGGGCCGCCTCACCACCGAAGGCGGCGCGGCCGAACGTGACGCGAACGTGCAAGCGGGCTTTGGCGAGCTCGCCTCGCAGGGCTACAACGTCTTTGCCACTGCCAGCGTATATAAGCGCGACCAGCTGCTGTTCTCGCAGCGTGATAATACTGCATCCCAGGACTACACCGGCCTGCCGGACGGCTCCAACCAATGGCACCTGGCAAACCAGTACCCGAGCATCCCTGGTCCCTTTCCGACCTGCGGCACCAATGGCCTGCCGGGTAGGGTTCAACCGAATGGCTACTTGGGGTACGGGCCTGGGTGCTATTACAACGATGCCAGTCAGCTGCCCCTGCTGCCGGGTGCCCAACGCGCCAATCTGACGGCCACCGCTAACCTGCGTCTCGCTGACAGTTGGACGGGCTACAGCGACCTGTTCTATTCCAACGAAGAAACGAGGAACAACTATACGCCGGCCACGCTCGATCAGTATTCCTTCGTCGTGAACCCGGCTACCGGCGGCGCGAGCTCCATCTCCAACATCCTGCCGGCCAATAGCCCGTATAGCCTGAATGGCCAGCCGACGCCGATCAACTATGCCTTTCAGAGCGTCGGGGGTCGCGCTGAGGAGATCGTTTCCGATACGTACCGGATCACCGTCGGTGTAAAGGGGACTTGGGCTGGATGGGATATTGACAGCGGCTACGGGCATTCGGAGAACCACGTTTCAGTTGAGCAGTACAACGCCATCAACGCCGCGAACCTGGTCGCGGAGATCGCCAATGGATCATTCGACTTCCTGGATCCGGCGCTGACACCGGCCGCCAATGATGCCCTGAGGATCACCGATACCTACGCTTCCGTCGCCAAGCTCGATACCTTGGATCTAAAGGGGAGCGCGCCACTGTTCAACCTGCCGGGCGGCCCGGCGAAAGTGGCCTTAGGCGCGGAAGCGCGCCACGAATCGGTTGACGATCAGCCCGGTCCCGCGGCGGCCGCCGGGCTGGTGTTTAACACCGGAAGTACCAGGGTTGTCGGCAGTCGAGACATCTACTCGGCGTTCGGCGAGTTCGATTTTCCGGTGCTGCCCTCGCTCGACGCGGACTTCGCGGCGCGCGAGGAGCACTACAGCGATGTGGGCAACAATCTGCGGCCGCAGGTCACGCTGCGATGGCAACCGCTGCGCGAAATCACGATCCGGGGGGTCTACGCGGACGGCTTCCGTGCGCCGAGCCTCGCCGAGGCCAGCAACAGCTTTTCAGTGGCGCACCAGACCGTGCCCAACCCTCTGAATCCCGCGCAACAAATAAGCCTTGGGTACGTCACCGGCGGCAACCCGCTGGTAAAGCCCGAGACCTCGAAGAATGTGGATCTGGGCATCGTGTTCTCGCCGACGAGCAATTTTGACATCTCAGCGGACTACTACGATATTTTCCTGTACAGGGTGATCTCGCCGAACGCGTCGGCGCAACAGATCGTTGACGACCCGGCGGCTTATCCGGGGCAGCTGATAACTGCCCCCGATGGCGCGATCCTCTATGCCGAGGCGCTGTACACGAATCAATTCGAGATCCACACCGCCGGCGTTGATTTCAATGCCGCCCTCTCAGTTCCGCTGGCGGAAGGCAAGCTCAAATTTGCCCTCAACGGCACCTCCGTCAGCAGCTTCATGGTGAAGGATGCAGGCATCTGGTCAAATTACGTGGGCAGCAGCGGCTGGGATTGGGAGTCGCCGATCAGCGGCGGCGGACCGGTGCCGCGCTGGAAGGGTTCGCTCTTCGGCGGTTGGGAAAATCACGACTGGGCGGGCGGAGCCACTGTCCGCTATACCGCCGGCTACCAGAATGGGGCGACCCTGGGCGGATTTGGGACCACGCAGTTGAATGTGGCCTCGTACAACGCGGTCGACCTAAATGCCGAATATCGTGGCCTGCAGAACTGGAGATTCTCGCTGTCGGTCGTCAACCTGTTTAATCGGCAGCCCCCGTACGACAGCGCTCCACTGCTCTTTGGCTTCAGCACACCGTATGACCCCGCGACCTATGACGATTTGGGGCGCATGGTCGATCTGCACGTCACCTATAAGTTTTGAGGCGCAGGCCGAGCGATTCCTCGGGATGCGATCGCTCGGCGGCTCTGTCGAAGCGAGGTGAGACGGAGGCCAGCGAAGCACCGCAGGGGCCTTCCAACGCTTCCGCGGCTTTTTTACGCACGCCCGGCTGATGGGAACGTGCGTGAGAGTCCCGCTGAAGGGAGAGCTGCGTCACTTGCGGGAAAGACGGTTGGGTTGACCCAGTACTCTGCCCCGCAAGGCTCAGATCGCGCGCGCAATTGGCACGACGATGACGACCGGCCCCGTCGGCAGCCCGGTCGGTGACCCACGCGCTGGTTCGATGCTCACTGCGACCTGCCGGGCCGCGAGCAGCAGCGTGCGCTGTGTCTCCGAGAGCCGGCGTTCGAGCTTACCGTGCCGGGGCAGCAGACCGAGTGAGACAGGATTACCGGGACCCGAGGGCAGTATCCACAGCTCATAACTCTGTGCTGCGCTTAGCGTTACGGCGCCGAGCGTGCGGATATTAATTTCAGACCCATCCGCGCTGCGCTCCAGACGCCAAAGCGGTGCGCCATGCGCAGGCGCGAGAATGGCGACAGGCTGCCACGCAGGTTCGCTCCAGATGGTCAGCTTGCCAACGAGTAGTGCAATGGCGACGAGGCTAGCGGCTGCCGCGGCCAGCCACCATCGCCTGAGTGCGGGACGGGAGGTGATTTGCGGTACCGCGCTCGTAGAGGCGATGGCACGCTCAATCTGCGGCCAGACATTCGCGCCAGGCGCGAGCGGCGCTAGCGCAAGACTCAACGGCAGCAGGCGATCCTCCCAACGCTCACGCGCAGTGAGCGCGTAGCTCAACTCATCGCATAGTCGTTCGAAGCGCGCACGCGCGCGATAGCGCAGCAGGCCTACCACGTATTCCGCAGCCAGGCGATCGAGCAGTTCAGGACGGTTGTAGTTCATGGCTCCAAGCAGGCCCTGAGGCTTTGCAGACCCCGTCGTATCCAACTTTTGATCGTTCCGAGTGGTTGGCCGATCAAAGGCGCGATGCGCTCATGCGTGAGGCCGCGCTGGTAGGCGAGCAGCAAACACTGACGCTGCCCGCTGCTCAGGAGCTCGAGACAACGGCGCAGTGCATCGTGCGAGGCGGTGAATTCGAGATTGTCGGCAGGTCCCTCGACCCGGAATTGTTCGGCCTGTGCGAGTTCCGCGGCGCCAAGCAATACCATTGGGCGGCCGGCGCGCTGCAGGTCGATGGCGCGATTGCGCGCAATGGCGACCATCCAGGCCATCGCCCGACCCTTGATGCGATCGTACTGGCCGGCCTGCTGCCAGATGCGAATGAACGCATCCTGCAGGGCATCTTCGGCCGCGGTGCGGGTACCGAGTATGCGCATCAGAATGGCCAGAAGTCTTGGTGCGGTGCGCCTATAGAGCGACTGCAAGGCCTCCGCGTCCTGGCGAGCGCAGCGCAACAACAGATCGTCAAGCTCATCGCCGTCCGGCTCCCTCGCCACGATTGCTCCATTCCTTCTCTGCGTTTCCTTCTCTACGTTGCTCCGGGCCACCCGGATGAAGTCATAGCTGAATACGGGCGGAGGATACAGCGACGTGCCCGCCGGTGTCAGTCATTCCTGACGGTGCGCACTTTTTTTGCTAACCATGCATCCGTCGGCGGACCGCGCTCGTAGTCCTCCCCGGACGAGTCCTTTTTATCCGATGGAGGGTTTATGAGAGACACGATGCGGGCGCCTCGGTTCGCGCTCCTGAATCGGTTTTCGCTGATCGGTGTAGCCGCCTTGGCGTTGGCCGCGGCCACGCCGGCGCCGGCCTCGAGCCACCGGGAAGCGCCTTTCATTACGACGCATCCGAAGGTCGATGGCACGGACTTCTATATGTTCAACAGCTACGAGCCCGGGCGAGCCGGCTACGTCACGCTGATCGCGAACTACCAGCCATTCGAAGACCCGCAGGGAGGGCCGAACTATTACACGATGGACCCCGACGGGTTGTACGAAATACATATCGACAACAACGGCGACGGGGTCGAGGACCTGACGTTTCAGTTTCGCTTCAAGGTCGCGGACCGTGGTCTGGCGGTGAAAGCCGGTGGCAAGTCGATTCCGGTTCCGCTGAGCAACATCGGACCCTTTGACGCCAGCAACATGACTGCGCAGAACGTCGTCGAGACCTATAGGGTGGCGCTGGTGCGCGGAGACCGCCGCACGGGGCAGAGAGTCGCGGTCACCAATGCCCTGACCGGCAGTTCAACGTTCAGCAAACCCTTCGACAACATCGGCATGAAGTCGATCGCGGACTACGCTGCCTACGCCAACAGCTTCATCTACACCATCAATATTCCCGGATGCGACAAGCCGGGGCGGCTGTTCGTCGGGCAGCGCAAGGATCCATTTGTCGTCAATCTCGGCGAGACCTTTGACCTGGTCAACATCAAGTATCCGGTACAGGAGCTGGCGCCCCCGGGAACGAACGCCCGGCAGCTCGCACCGAATTCGCTGGCTCCTTACAACGTGACGTCGCTGGCGCTCGAAGTGGCCGCTTCCTGCCTCACCAAGGGAAATGATCCAGTGATTGGCGGTTGGACGACGGCGAGCATCCGCCAGACCCATGTCGTGAACCCCGACCCCCAGAGCAACGTCAGTGTCGCGAGTGTCGGAGCAGTCAGCGAACCGACCGGCGCGTCGGTCGAAGGCGGGGCCTGGGCACAGGTCTCACGGCTGGGGATGCCGCTGGTGAACGAGGTCATCATTGGTCTGCCGGACAAAGATCGCTTTAACGCGTCCGAACCGAAAAACGATGCGCAGTTCGCCGACTACGTGACCAACCCCTCGCTGCCGGTGCTGCTGCAGGTGCTCTTTGGGCCAGAGGGCGTCAAGGCACCGAATGTCTATCCGCGCACCGATCTCGTGGCCGCGTTTCTGACCGGCATCAAGGGTCTGAACCAGCCCGAACACGTCAACCCTGCCGAGGAGCTGCGCCTCAACACCAGCACGGCACCGACCGCGGTCGGCGCGCAGAATGATCTGGGTGTGATCGGGGGCGACTTGGGCGGCTTCCCCAACGGCCGCCGCCCGGTCGATGACGTAGTGACCATCGAGCTGCGCGTGGCGATGGGGATCCTGCTGTCGCCCTTCAGCGGCAGCGCCTCCGATCCGGACCCCTCATCCGATGCCTCCCGTCAGCTGCACTACACGGACGGTGTCGAGCCCAACCCAGCCGACTATCTGACGGTGTTTCCATACGTCAACACCCCGCTCGCCGGCTCTCCCACAAGCGCCAAAGACTAGGGGGAACGCAACATGAAGCTCAGATTCACGCGCTTTGCGATTGCAGCCGCTGCGGTCGGCTCCATAAGCGCCTGCGGGGACGGGGGCGGTTCTCCTGGCTCCTCGGCGGCGGCCACACCCACACCGTCGCCGCCGAGCGCTTCGACGACAATGGAATTGGACACCGCGCAGGTGCTGGCTCAGGCCCGGCAAACGTCCGAAACCAGTGATCCA
>Ga0302324_100019759_pt1 | contig 13207 bp, 11 predicted proteins | sample Palsa_T0_1_FD_201949 | JGI IMG/M metagenome (GOLD analysis project Ga0302324, IMG submission 201949) | Peat permafrost microbial communities from Stordalen Mire near Abisko, Sweden - Palsa_T0_1 | ecosystem: Environmental > Terrestrial > Soil > Palsa > Peat permafrost | place: Sweden: Abisko...
CGAAAGGAGTTAATGGCGTAGCTTTTTAACCACTGTTGCGTAATCCAGAGGCAATGCCATTGATAGTAAGCTTGATCCCATTTTTCAACTTCTCATTGCGATCACCTCCACGGAAACGCTTGAGCAACGTAACCTGTTGGTGATTGAGGGGGTCGATGTAGGGTTGCCGATTACGGAAGCTGCGGGCGAGGGCGGGGTTGCTTTGCAAAAATTCATGTTGCCCAGTAATCGCAAACAGGTTTTTCACAGTCAGATGCCATTCGGACTGAATGCGCTTAAATACGGTTTCACGAAGCTTGATATCGGTTACCAGTTCGGCATAGCGTGACCCGATCCCCATATCGGATTTGGCGAGTACCATGTCCAGATTACTCAACAAGGCCTGAAGAAAAGGCCACGTGCGGTACATCTCGCGCAACTGCGTCAGTTCCGCATTTCCGCCCTGCTTTAGATAGTTATCAATCGCGCTGCCAAAGCCGTACCAACCTGGCAGCATGATGCGTGCGAGTGACCAGCTGAATACCCACGGAATTGCGCGCAGGTCTTCGATTTTTCCACTTTTTTTGCGTGCCGCCGGGCGACTGCCGATCTGTAAATCGGCGATTTCGGCGATTGGCGTGGCTTCGTGGAAAAAGCGCGCAAAACCAGGCGTTTCATAGACTAGCGCTCGATAGGCATGAAAAGCATCCGCACTTAATCGATCCATGACTTCGTGATAGTTGGCAGTGCCGGCAAGCGTGCCGTGTAATAACGTCGCTTCGAGCGTTGCAGCAACCATTGTTTCAAGATTATCGCGGCCGATTTCCGGGTCTGAATATTTGCTGCCGATGACTTCGCCTTGCTCAGTAATGCGGATTTGCGCATTTACGCTGCCCGGTGGCTGTGCGATGATCGCTTGATAACTCGGACCACCACCACGACCTACGGTGCCACCACGACCATGAAACAGGCGCAGCCGCACACCATGGTGTTCGAATACTTTTACCAGCTCAACCTCAGCTTTGTAAAGTTCCCAACTTGCTGTAAGAAAGCCGCCATCCTTATTGCTGTCGGAATAACCAAGCATAATTTCCTGCTCGTCGCCACGGCTGGCAAGCAGCTTCCGGTAAACCGGTATTATCAACAGCCGGTCCATGATTTCCGCACAGCTACGCAGATCAGAAATCGTCTCGAACAGCGGGATAATGTTGACGTCGAGATAGGGTGTTTTCCCGCCATGCAATAACCCCGCTTCCTTGAGCAATACCGCAACTTCCAATACATCGCTCACCCCGTCGGTCTTGGAAATGATGTAATTGGGTAATGCGGCTTTACCATATTGGCGGTGGATTTTTGTCGCCACGTCGAATACCTTCAGTTCATTTTTTACCGCTTCACTGTAATCTTCATCATGAGCGCGCAGGTTCTGCGGTGACGCGATTTCTTCGGCCAAGAATTGACAGCGTTGCGCTTCAGATAGCTCCATGTAGTTTGGGCGAGCTTTCGTATGCGCGAAAAATTCGGTAAGTAACATTTCATGTACTGAACTATGTTGCCGCATGTCGAGCGGCGCGAGATGAAAACCGAACACCTGCACTGCGTGGCGCAGGTGGCTCAGACGTCCTTTGGCAATGCGGCCGCCACCGTTTTTTTCGAGAGAGTCTGCGATTACATCCAATTCCTTGATGAATTCTGCTGCCGTACGGTACGGCGGCGCGGTAACGATAGCACGGTAACCAGCTTCATGATCATCAAACTGGTGGGTGGTAGCGGAAAGGCGGCTGTGGATGCCGTTTAATGCGAGCCGGTATGGTTCATCGCTGCGATGCTCGGAGTGATCTGGGGTTAGTTCAGTCAACTGCGAAAGTGCTGGAGTAACATTGACGATGCGCGTTGATAAACTCAGTTCCCGACTTAGTAAGTAAGTTTCTTCAAGGTAAAAATTAAGCGCGGTGATTGATTGGCGACGCATTGCATGGAGCATTATCTCGTCTGTAACGTACGGGTTGCCATCACGGTCGCCACCGATCCAATTACCAATGCGTATCGCCGGCCGCAGGGTAATATGCTCTATGCCGGAATAAGCGGCGACTTGCTCTTCAAGCTCGGTATGCAGTCGCGGCACTTGCCGCAGAAAGGTATAGTGATAGTAGGCAAGCCCGTTTTCGATTTCATCTTTCACTGCGAGCCGCACTGGCCGCAGGATACGTGTTTGCCAAAGTGTCAACACCAGCCGCCGCAGTGCTTCTTCATTTACTTGCAGTTCCTGTGGCGTTAACGCAATTAGATCGCGTTCAGCCATCAACCGGGCTATTTGACTGTGGCATTCAAGGATGCTGGTTCGCTGCACTTCGGTTGGGTGCGCAGTCAGCACCGGCATGATCAATGCATGGTCAAAAAATATGAGCAAATCGTCTTTGCTGATATTTGTCTCACGGCAACGTGCAAGCGCTCGTTTGAAACTGCCCTCGCGCGGGGGCAGATCGGCGAACTGATTGGCGCGTCGGCGACGATTGTAATGCAGATCCTCAGCGATATTGGAAAGTTGCGAGAAAAAGCTGAATGCACGCACTACTGAGATATTAGAGGTGTGGTTGAGCCCGTCGAGAAGAGTTTCGAGTTCTTCTTTGGCAACGGTATCTTGATCACGCCTGAAACGAATTGCGATTTGTCGGACTTTTTCAACCAGTTCGAATATTTCTTTGCCTTCTTGCTCGCGTAGCGTGTCACCAAGCAGGCGGCCAAGTAACCGGATGTCCTCACGCAAACGTAAGTCGGAATCGGCGACGATTTTCTCAGTCGCAACAGTTGATAACCGTGGTTTTCTCCTTGGCATCCTACGCGTTTCCCTATAAGTTCAATGTTACCGACCGGTATGGGAAATTGCTACACACTTATTGCAAGGACAGCAGATACTGGCGCCTACACGCTGACCTTTACGCAATTTATTTTTTTATGCCAGGATCTTTAAGGCATACGAAATAACGTAACGGATCAGAAGCACATTTTGTATAAACCAGGTTTCGATGCTGGCATTGTGGGCGCATCTCTGGGCTGATTCGCGTGCAGTTGGCTGAGGAAAGTTTTGGAACGTTTGCCGCATACTTGGAAAAACATTTGTCAAAATCCGGGTATTTGGTTTTATTGCGACACTCTAGGATGATTTCATTGCGGCTTACACAATATGCCTGATCGGCGCGAGACACCTGCAAACAATTGATTGGTTGCGCCGGATCGGCTGCTAACTTGACGGGTGTCATATGTTCGATTTTCTCTACTGGTGTGATATCGCGTACGCATGCACGGAGTGCTTCACCCGCCTTGTTTGCGCAGGTTGGCGGAACCATGCTGCTTTGGGCCAAGGCGATACCGCTGGACGCGAAAGCGGCCGCAGCAAACCAGAAGGTCGGTGTGAGTCTCATATAGGCCGAGCTAGAACATTGGCTTGGTCGACGCCTGTTGATACCGCTTCACGCCATCTAGTATTTCTAGTTTTGAATGTTCCGGTAATCCCCAACCTTCAATTTTGACCCATTTTCCGGGTTCCAGGTCTTTGTAATGCTCAAAAAAGTGCATGATTTGTTTGATTGTTGATGGAGGCAGATCATGTGGCGCTCGGACAGTCTGGTAAAGCGCACATGACTTGTCGATTGGGACGGCGATTACCTTAGCATCATCACCGCTTTCGTCTTTCATTTTCAGCACACCTATCGGACGGCAACGCACCACTACGCCTGATATTAGAGGGTAGGGGCTGACCACCAGTACGTCAACCGGATCGCCATCGCCACACAATGTGTGCGGGATATAACCGTAGTTGCAGGGGTAGCGCATCGCGGTCGTCATAAAACGGTCGACAAATAAAGCGCCAGTTTCTTTGTCAATCTCATACTTGATGGGGTCGGAATTCATGGGGATTTCGATAATGACGTTTATCTCATCAGGGAGGTCACGGCCAGGGCCGACACGGTCGAGATTCATGGGCAGAAAATTGTGAAGTAAAAACAGATATAAAACGGAAATTAATCGCCGCCGACCGAGATGCGATTGCGGCCATCCTTCTTGCTCCCGTAAAGTGCACGGTCGGCGTGATCCATGACGCTGGAAAGTTCTTCACCGTGTTCAGGGAAAATGGCAATACCGATGCTTACCGTTACTGTCACTTGTTTCCCACGTGTCTCAAGCGGTGTCGCTTCGACCGCTTTGCGGATCCGCTCGGCGACCTCAAGCGCACCATCTGCTTTCGTCTGTGGTAATAGCGCAATGAATTCGTCTCCGCCATAGCGTGCAAATATGTCGGTCTCGCGTAACGATTGCTGGATGCAAGTGACGGTCATTTTGAGTAAACGATTGCCAGACTCATGCCCGTAAGCATCATTAATTTTTTTCAAGTCATCAGAGTCAACCATCAACACTGCGTAAGTTTGGCCATAACGGACCGATTGCCTATGCGCGCGGTCGGCAATTACCATAAAAGCGCGCATGTTATATATGTTGGTCAAATCGTCGGTCTCGGAAATCAATTTGATGCGCGAGAGCGCACTGCGAATGTCAGCGGATAACATTGTTGTGATGTAGGCAACCAACAGCATTGGCGCAATTTGTGTCATAAAATCGCCGAAGCTTGCCATTGAGAAGAATTCTTCCAGCGAATTGGTGTACCCGAGGAACATATAACATGCAGCGATAAGGCCAACCTCGAGTAGCGTGACCAATTTGTCCAGCGCGAGCGCGCTGGTAATAATGGTTAACATGTAAAGATTGACTAGCGGACTGTCGAGGCGCCCGGTATGGTAGATCGTCCAGGTTATGAAGATAATCATCGCCCAGGTTTCAGTCGCGAGCTTCCAGCGTGACTCGGTACGATAGATATTGAAATACCGAAATCCGATTACGAACGCTGAGAAAACCAACAAGCCCCAATAGACTGCTCCAGAACTTTGGTTTCCAGGTTCTTGAACAACTTGGTAAAGCAAAACGAGGATAACGAGCAACCATTCGATTTCTGCGATGGTGCGCGAAAATCCCTTAAGTTCGTCAGCTTCCAGCACTGGCGTTAAGGTTGGCCTAGTAATCATGCAGGGTCGCAACGGACAATTCTTTTTAGAGGCGTAGCTCCAGTTAGGTGCTGATTCTAGCCGATTTAAAGCGCTCTGCGCACCAACTCTGTATGCTGTGCGAAAGCTTGTTGTTATTGACTCAGCATCAGTAGCGGATCTTTGATGCTGCCACCGACACCGAGCACTCCGTGCGCAATCGGGGCTGTTTGCGAGCCGACTTGGATATTGAGACGGCCTGAAATCTCGGACGATGGCGTGACTTCGACCGTGCCAGTACCGTTCATCGGTCCGGAGTTGAGCTTCAGGTTGCGGTAAGAGATACGGTTACCTGCGACCTGAACTTCCCCATTCAATTCGGTGAACTGCGTTCTGCCGCCGCGGATCCCACCGCGGGGTGAACTCTGAATCGCGCGTACGATATCGAGGTTATTGAGAGCGCCATTCTGTAGCTTAAAAGTGGCACTGATGCGCGGAGCTGCGAATAAGTCGGCAAGAAGATTTCCCTGAGTTGCGAATTGCGCATTGGCATCGAGCATGCCGCTGGCGATGAAATCTTGCGTAAAAACCGGCAATAGCTGCTCGAGGTCGACATCTTTAAGGTTGAATCCTCCTTTAGCATTCAAGCTACCTTCCCAATTAATGGCCATATTTCCATTTAGGGAGCCGCCATAGAATTTGCCATCAAGGTTGCTGATGACAACATGCTGCCAGTCGGCCTGCACATTCCCATCGAGATGGGAGAATTGGAGTGATGGGCCGATCGGTGGTGTCCAGTTATTTGCGCTGAAGTTCCCATGCAACCCGTCATCTTTGGGCGATTGCAATTCGACGTTGAGCATCGCATCATGAAGGGTTGCGCTCTGTAGGCTATTGTCTTGCGCTAAGATGAGACTTGCATCGAACGCAGGCAAATCCACCTGGGACAGCGCAAGTTTGACGGTCGTAAGCTCAATATGGCCGATATGCAGCCGGGACTTACCTTGCGGATTGGCCCAGCCGGTAAGCCACTTGATGGCATTCTGATCAATCTTGACATCGGACAGCCGGACTTCGGAAAAGTCCTTTTGCGCATTGAATATTGTCAGCGGATTTATTGGAACAACGGCGGCATCAATTTTTATTTCCTGCGCTGTACCAATGCTGATTTGCTCAAGTTGAAGTTGCGGTGATGGCAGCAACGAGAATCGCAAGTTACCAATTAGCACTGGTTGCTGCAGTCGCTCCGACAATAATTGCTGTGTGTCGGGGATGTAGTTAGAAAGTGGTGCAATTTGCAGTACGCCAAGCGCTATGATGATCAGTATTACCAACATGATGCCGATTGCGCGCCCCCATTTGACCGATTTATGTGGCAGGTCGATAGTGTCATCATTGACAGGGGTTTCCCGTTGTTCGCGCGTACGTTGTGCCGCCATTTCCTCGGCGCGTTTTTGCGCATCAATTCGCGCTTGCATATCGGCTTCGATTTCCGCAAGTTGACGTACTTTGATTTCGGCTTCGACCTTGGCACGGACTTCTTGGTCGGAGCGCTGCCGCGATTGGTGCTCTTGCATTACGCGGGCAACCGTTTCTTGTTTCGCGCGGTCTTCGGCAGCCGCGCGCGCGCGTTTTTCAGTGAGCGCTTTTTTTTCAGCATGAATGCGAGCCGCGGTTTCGGCCTGGGCCTTGGCAACTGCCTGCTCGTGCGCAACACGTGTGACGGAGAGAACCTTCTCGGCCTCTTCACGAGCTTTCTGTGCCTCAGCGGTCTGTTTTTCCGTCGTTTCCCGTATCAGGCGTTCGGCGCTTGCGCTTGCTTTGAGCGCCGCCTCGAACCTGGCTTCGGCTTCTTCGCGTGCCTTGTGTTCGATTTCTGCTCTGGCTTCGGCTTCTTTACGCGCCTTGCGTTCACTTTCCGCCTTGGCAGTCGCTTCCTCGCGCGTGCTGCGGATATTTTCTTCGAGCGCCTTGAACTTGGCGCGCGTGCGTGCTTCGGCTTCTTCACGCGCGATTTGCAGTTCGGCTTCACGCTGCAGTTTTTCCGCATCCTCTTGCGCACGCTGCTCGGCTTGTTCCTGAGCACGTGCTTCAGCAACAGCGCGGGCTGCCGCCTCAGTTTTAGCTTTTGTCTGGGCTTCGACTAGTGCGCGTTCAGCCTGTTCGGCTTTGGCGAGCGCCTCCAGTTTGGCAATTTCGGCAGCGCGTGCTATTGCTTTGATGTCTGTCTTGGTTTGTTCCGCAACCTGGTCGCTGCTGCGTGCTTCATCAGCACGCGCCTCGATTGCTGCCTTGGCTTTGGTTTCGGCTTCGACTTTTGCCGCGGCAGCAGCTTCCGCAAATGCCCGTGCCTGTGCGGCGGCTTCTTCTGCGGCGCGCACGCGTGCTTCGGCTTCATTGCGCGCCTTGATTTCCATTTCTGCGCGGACTTTAGCTTCGGCCTCGGCAACGCTTCGAGCTGCGGCTTCAGCTTGGGCGCGTGCTTCCGCCTGTCGCAGCGCTTCTTCCATTGCACGCATCTTAGCTTCGACGGCAGCGCGCGCTTTGGCTTCGGCCCCGGCGCGTGCTTTGGCTTCGATTTCCGCGCGAATGCCCGCTTCGGCTTCGGCGCGAGCGCGAGCTTCGGCGCGCGCTTTGGTTTCGGCCTCGATCTTGGCGCGGTTCTCAGCCTCGGCGCGTACCCGTGCTTCGGCTTCCGCTCGCACTTTAGCTTCAATGGCGGCGCGTGCGCGAGCTTCGGCCTCGACCTTGGCCTTCGTTCCAGTTGCGGCGTCGGCTTCAGCTTCGGCTTTTGCGCGCGCTTGCACCGCAGCCTGCGCTGCTTGCTCGGCCTTGAGGCGCGCCTGCGCTTCCGTTTGTACTTTTTGTTCAGCCAAGCCGCGCGCGCGCGCTTCGACTTCCTGGCGTGTGCGCGCTTCAGCAGCTTCCCGTGCTGCCACTGAGGCGCGTGCTGTGGCGGCGGCTTCCGCTTGTGCTCGCGTGGTTGCTTCTACGTTTAGTTTGGCGATTGCGACAGGAGAGGTGAAGTCAAGGTCTAAAGCATCACCATCTGTTGCCGTCTTGTCCGCGGATTGTTCTTGAAATATCTTGATGTAACCATCGGCGGCGAGTTTTTCAATCGTTCGCAGAACGGTTGCCTCATCGAAACTGGTTTTTTTCGGCAGGTCGGCGACTGTAGTTTTGCCGTCGACAGCGAGAAATACCAGTGCGAGGTCGCGCGACAGGCGGATGGTCCGGTTCTTGACCTCCTGCACACCTTTAGCGGTCTTGGTAAAAATGCTTTGCGGGGTCATTGAGCTGGCCACGATTGAGTGTGCGCCATATTACTAGTTCTAATACTTTCCGTTGCCACGGCGAAACGACGCAATCTGCTGACCGCATGTCGATGTGGCAGGCGTTGCTGTTATTTGAAGAAGATGACGACCGGAAATACCGCGACAGCAAGTACCAGTATCAACCACTCGAGATTGTGACGTTTGAGCCAACCGGTGAAATGCAGAGTTAAAATGATAATGGCGATTGCGTAAAATCCATAAAACGCCATGATTACCCCCTTCTTATTTCTATTGTTTAGATGATATCCCAATTGTAGCTTGAAATATAGACAAGATACCCGTTTCTCCCATGGTTACCCGCGCATCGCCAGACATGTTGTTGCTTGCCCATCGTGGCTGCCATGTTAACGTTCCGGAAAACACTTTGGCGGCATTTGAAGCGGCGGCAAAGTTGAAGGTTGATGGTATTGAAACCGATGTGCGCTGGTCCGCGGACGGCGCATTAGTGCTACTTCACGAGCGCGTGACACCGCAAGGACACCCGATTGCAGTGATGACGCGAGCCGAGCTTGAAAAAGCTTTCGGCCATGACGTGCCAGTATTGACAGACGCACTCGATGCTTTTCCTGCTCTATTGTGGAATATCGAAATCAAGGACCCCGCTGCCACGGAGACAATGCTGGCAGTGTTGATACGTTACCAGGGCTCGCGCCGTTTATTGGTGACATCTTTTCGGCACGAAGTCGTTATCCAATGTGCGAGCCGGCTCGTGGTTGACTGCGGGCTACTGTTTGCACACCGGCCGCTGGATATCGCGACAATCATCGCAAATTGCGCGCGATATCCACGTATCGCGTGCTTGGTCTGGGACTACAACGCGGTAGACGATAAAATATTGGCGGCCGTAAATGCGGCCAGATGGAAGAATTATGTTTATGGCGTAGCGACGACGAGCGAGCACGAACGCTGTCGTGCTCTCGGTTGCGCCGGCGTGATTACCGATTTTCCGTGGCTCATGTCCGGTGATCTGGCGCCGCCTCGCAACGGCATATCAACCGTGTCATGATGCTAGCGTAATGGAGACATCTTTTATATCGGCATCTTAGTATTGCTGCTGGTGATGGATCCAGTCGGCAACACCCCTTTGTTCTTGACACTGCTGCATCGCGTCGAGCCGCGGCGCCGCACGCGGGCAATCATACGCGAATGCGCGATCGCTTTTGCCGTGCTGGTCGTGTTTATTTTCGTCGGCAACCGTTTCCTCGCACTAATCGGGTTTTAGGATATTGCGCTCGAAATCACTGGTGGCTTGATACTGGTTTTATCGCGCTGCGCATGATATTCCACCATCCAGAATACGTCTTTGCCGAACTCAAAGAGGAGCCGCTCATCGTACCACTCGCGATCCCTTCCACGCGGTGCCGGCCGCAATTGCTACCATGCTGCTGGCGTCGCGCGAGCCGGAGGATGTGGTTGAGTGGGTAGTTGCGTTGAGGATTGCAATGGCGATGACCCTTGCGTTACTAGTTTATGCGGAGCGCATCGCTAAGTTATTTAGTTAGCATGTCCTGATAGCATTTCAAAGATTGATGGGGTTGGTGCTTAACGCAATCGCAGTGGAGATGTTTCTGAGTGGGATATATTACTTTGACAGAAACTTTAGCGAATTCTTTGCGTTTCGTGAAATGGTCAGTGGTTCGGCGGTTCAATAGTCGCGATGTGGAATGGGTAGCTGCCGCTGCGGCGATCTTCATAATAACGCGTTAGCGCGTGGCGTACTGTGCGGAATGCGATTTGCTCCCACGGGATTTGGGCTTCGCTGAACAGCCTCACTTCGAGCGTTTCGGCCCCCGCGCTGAAATCGAGATCGAGTAGGCGTGCGCGAAAAATCAAATAGACCTGATTGATGTACGGTAGATTGTGGAGCGCATAGAGCGCACCGATCTCGACATGCGCATTCGCTTCCTCGAAGGTTTCGCGCTGTGCGCCTTCGAGCGTGGTTTCGCTGTTCTCCATGAAGCCGGCCGGCACCGTCCACAACCCGTATTTGGGCTCGATGCTGCGCCGGCATAGTAATATTCGGTCATCCCATTCTGCGATGCATCCGACCACGATCTTCGGGTTGTGATAATGAATTGTGCCACAGGCCGGGCAGACATGGCGCGGCAGGCGGTCGCCGTCCGGCACCCGCCGCTCGACCGGCGCGCCACATTCGCTGCAGAATTTCATAGGAATATTGTTTGGGTAGCCATTTCTAATAACATGGGAAGTCATCGGCTGTCAGAATATTCCAGACGCCAATGTGATATCTTATTACAGCATTGATTCAATCCAGTAAGGGGGGAATAATGGATAGCATGAAATCAATTCTGTTTGTAGTGGTGGGCCTGCTGGTGGGTGCCGCTGGAGGCTATTGGTATGGAATGTTGAAGGTAGATGAGGTCAACCAGCAGTTGACCGCGATGACCCAGCAAAAAACCCTAGCGCAGCAAAACGCTGACCGCTTAACGATGGCGAATCAGGTTGCGATCAAGAAGTGGAGCACCGAACTCGGCAAGCTGGTGATGGTTTCTGTGCCGGCCGATGTGCAGGCAACTTCCCCCGCAGTTCCCGATCCAGCGAAGATGGTGGATAGTGCGCGCGCGCTGCTTGCCGCGCGCGATGGCATCCGCGTATCACTTGATAGTGCGCGCGCAGCAATGGATTCCGATTTCGATGCGCTTGCGACCGAGCTCGGCAATCCCAAAATGGCACCTGCGAAAGTGGAGCAGATATTGCAGGTCTTGCAGCAGACCTGGCCGGACAAGCAAAAGAATCTGGACGCCGCGACGCGCGCATTGCTGGTTGAACTCGGAATCCTGCCACCGGAAAAACCGGTCGCGACGATGGCGCCAACTGCCGCACCCGCCGCCGCACCGGCAGCATCCGCAGCACCAGATGCGAAAGAGTAAAATCAATTCGACGAGTCAGTAATGAGGTCAGGCACTTCGTAAGCTCGTGGTAGTTCGTTTCGGCAAATGCGCGAAGCAGGCTAACTATGAATAGTTGGCAAAATCGCCATCCATCATGAATGGCTTCCAAAGGTTTCATCGTCAACTGTCCTGGATGAGCTTGAATGGGCTGTGTTCATTCAATTCATTAACATACTCTTCAATTCCCCTGGCTTCCCGCTCCAGAAACTGTTCGATGGCCGCCGAAAATTGTGGATGATCAAGCCAGTGTGCCGACCAGGTTTGCACCGGCAGCAGGCCGCGCGCAATCTTGTGTTCGCCCTGTGCGCCCCCTTCAAAGGTTGCGATGCCGTGCGCAATGCAGAATTCAATGGCTTGGTAATAGCAAGCCTCGAAATGCAGCACCGGATGATATTCGAGCGTTCCCCAATAGCGACCGTATAGACGTTTGCCTTTGTGAATGTTGAGCGATGCCGCGATCGGCTGGCCATGACGTGTGGCGACCACCAGCAGAATATTTCTGGACATGCTGCGACCGATGGTTTTGAAAAAGTCGAGATTCAGGTACGGCGTTGAGCCGTGACGGCGATAAGTTTCGCAGTAGCAGCGGTGAAAGAATTGCCATTGTTGGTCGCTGATTGAATCGCCTTCGATCCACTCGAAAGTGATGCCGGCCTCGCGTACACGCCGGCGCTCCTGCTTGATTTTTTTGCGCTTGTCGTGATTCATCGTCGCCAGGAATGCATCAAAGTCCGCGTATTCCTGGTTATGCCAATGAAACTGCACACCATGGCGCAATAGCATGTCTTCCGCACGCATTTCCTCCGCCTCAGCGCGCGGCGGGAATAGGCAGTGAAGTGACGAGGCTCGTGTATCTCGCGCGAGTTTGAACGCGGCATCGAGCAGCAGCCGGCGCTGTTCGTGCGTTACGGCGAGGAGGCGGCGGCCGGTGACCGGCGTGAACGGCACCGCATTCAAAAGTTTCGGGTAATAGTCGAGACCGTTGCGCTGATAGGCGTTCGCCCATGCCCAGTCAAACACATATTCACCATAGGAATGCGATTTCAGGTAGAGCGGCATCGCTGCCGTGAGTTTTTTACCCTCGTATAGCAACACGTAGCACGGCTGCCAGCCGGTTGTCGCACTAGCGCAGCCAGTTTCATGCAGTGCATTCAAAAATGCGTGCGATAAAAACGGATTGTCGCCGGCCAACCGGTCCCATTCGGCGGTCGGGATGGCGGCGATGGAGTCGGCGACGGTGACGGTGTTTCGTGGCGATTTCACGGCAATGACGGGTGCTATATCAGTTATATTAACGAAATGAAAATCGCTTTAGCACAAATTAATGCCGTGGTTGGAGATTTGGCCGGGAATGTCGCGCGCATTCTCGATTTTGCCAGACGCGCTAGCGCGCAGGGCGCCGCATTGGTGGTAACGCCGGAACTGGCACTTTGCGGTTATCCGCCGGAGGATTTGTTGTTGCGCGAGGATTTTTATGCAGACTGCAAAGCGGCACTGCAGCAACTCGCGGCGCAGGCGCACGAAATTGCGGTTCTGGTCGGCCATCCGCATCAGGTTGCCGGTCGCCATTACAACGCAGCATCGCTGCTTCAGGATGGACGCATCACTGCGACATATCACAAGCATGCGCTGCCGAATCATACGGTGTTCGACGAGCAACGTTATTTTGACACCGGCAATGAACCATGCGTGTTCGCTCTCGATGGGATTAAGTTCGGCATTAATATCTGTGAAGACGTGTGGGGCAAGAGCGGGGCACGGGCCAATCCGGCCGTTGCCAGCGACGAGGGCATAGATCTGCGTGTCGGTTTGGAAGAAGCCGCAGCACCACACGCCGCGCGCGCCGCTGGTGCGCAGGTGCTGCTCGTCATCAACGCTTCACCCTATCATTTGCGCAAACAGAGCTTGCGCCACGAGGTGATGCGCAGGCGCGCGATAGAATGTG
>Ga0302324_100019764_pt1 | contig 13205 bp, 15 predicted proteins | sample Palsa_T0_1_FD_201949 | JGI IMG/M metagenome (GOLD analysis project Ga0302324, IMG submission 201949) | Peat permafrost microbial communities from Stordalen Mire near Abisko, Sweden - Palsa_T0_1 | ecosystem: Environmental > Terrestrial > Soil > Palsa > Peat permafrost | place: Sweden: Abisko...
GCCACAGATACCGCAACCCGAAGAGCCGTCCCGCGGAGAGGGCGATGGCCAGGAAGCACGCGCAGAAGGCGACCAGGATGGCGTAGCCGGCCACGGCGGCCGCCCCGCTCGAGTACTGCGCCACCCCGGCCGCCGCGGCGCCCACGTAGCCGAGGAGCCCGGCGAGCAGGAGCCGGGGCGGGCGCCTCTCCGCCCAGCCCCGCGGGTCGCCGGCCGCCCCTGCGCCCACCGCCTCCTCTACGGGTCGGTGCACCGTGCTCACGCTACTGTCCACGCCCTGACCAGGGCGGCGCTCAGACCCGGCCCGTGTCGCGTCGGTAGGCCACGGAGGCGAGGCCGACCGTCGCCGCCGTCCACACCGCGATCACCACCCAGGCTTCGGCGGGCCATCCCCCGCCCCCGTCGGCCACTCTGCTCGCCTGGACCAGCCAGTAGGAGGGCAGCAGTTTCACGACGCTGAGCATCGCCCCGGTTTTGAACAGCGGGCCGAAGGCGCCTCCGAAGAGGGCGAAGAGGACCACGACCCCGGCGACGGCCGGTGTCAGGGAGTCGGGGGCGAGCAGGTGGCCCAGCGCCACGCCGATCACCACCAGAGGGGCGAGGCCGATCAGCAGCAGGCCCCCGATCTCCAACCACCGGGCCGCCGCCATGTGGACCCCGAAGGTGGTGCCGGCGAGGAACAGCGCCACCAGGCTGGTCAGGGCGACAAGGTAGGCGGTGAGCACCTTGGAGGCGAAGTAGGTGCGGGCCCGCAGCGGGGTGATGCGCAGCTGGCGGGTCCAACCGGTGGAGCGGTCCAGGGCGATGCGCGCCCCGGGCTGGACGGCGGCGAACATGGCGCCGTACGCGGCCATGGCACCCATGAAGTACAGCGGGAAGGAGATCCCGTCCACGTGCGCGTGGCGGTTGGCACCGGCCACGGCGAAGAACAGCACGAGGGGGAGCCCCAGCGTGATCCCCAGGGTGCGCGGGTTGCGGACGGTCCGCAGGATCTCGCAGCGCACGTGCGTGGCGGCGCTCATCTCGCGGCCTCCAGCGTGCTGGTCGCCCGGGGGGCGGTGTCGTCGGCGGTCAACCCGTCGGCGGTCAACCCGTCGGCGGTCAACTCGTCGGCGGTCAGCTCCATGAACACCTCTTCGAGACTGCCCCCGCGTACCTCGACGTCGCGCAGGCCCCCGACGTCGCGGTAGAGGGACTCGAGCGCGGCGTCGGCATCAGAGCACGAGAGGATCACCGTGTCCCCGTGGCGGTCGACGCTGGCCACGCCGGGCAGCCTCCCCAGCCGGGACAGGTCGGCGTCGGGCAGCGTCGCCCGGATGGTGCGCAGGCCGGCCAGCGCCTTGATCTCGGTGGCCGGCCCGTCGGCGACGATCCTCCCCCGGGCCATGATCACGATCCGATCGGCGAAGGCGTCGGCCTCTTCGAGGTAGTGGGTGGCGAACAAGATGGTCGTGCCCCGCTCGGCGATGGCCCGCATGGCCTGCCAGAACTCGCGGCGGCCCTCGACGTCGATCGCCGCGGTGGGCTCGTCGAGCACGAGCAGGTCCGGGTCGCCCACGATGCCCGCGGCGAAGCGCACCCGCTGGGCCTCCCCGCCGGAGAGCTTGGTGGTCCAGCGGGGCGCCAGGCCCTCGGTCCCGGTCCGGCGCAGGACCTCGTCGACATCGAGCGGGTGCGGGTAGTACGACGACATCAGCGCCACCAGCTCGCGCACCCGCAGGTGATCGAGCGGTGCGCCGCTCTGGAGCATGCCCCCGACCCGTCCGGCCCGCACGGCCGCCGCCGGCGGCAGGCCGAACACCAACACACTCCCGTGGTCCGGTGGGGTGAGCCCGAGGATCATGTCGATCGTCGTCGTCTTGCCGGCCCCGTTCGGGCCGACGAGCGCCACCGTCTCCCCGGGCGCGATCACCAGGTCGATGCCGCGCACCGCCCGGACCGAGCCGAACGTCTTGGTGAGGTCGGCCACGGCAACTCCGGCTGGGTGAATCTCGGAAACTGTCATGCGACCATGCTGAGCCTGCAGCGTGCCGGCCGGTAGTGAGAGTCATCACGACTCTCCCATGACATTTGTCACGAATCCCCTCGAACGGGAGCGCGCACGATGGTCTCGCAGCTTCCCGGGCCGATTCGCCGGAACGTAGGCTGGCCGTCTGACGGGGGCCGTACGCCGACGGTGCGGACACCTGACCGGGAAGGAACGAGGTTGGCTGCAGCGGACGGACCCCAAGAGCTCCACGGCCGCAAGCTCGCCCTGGTCTTCGCCGGGCTCATGCTGGTCATGCTCATGGCGGCGCTGGACGCCACCATTGTGGCCACGGCGCTGCCCACCATCGCCGGCGATCTGGGTGGGCTGAACCACATCTCGTGGGTGACCACCGCCTACCTGCTGGCCCAGACGGTGGTCACCCCGCTCTACGGCAAGCTGGGCGACCAGTACGGACGCCGCATCGTCCTTCAGGTCGGCCTGGTGATCTTCCTCATCGGCTCGGCGCTGTGCGGGCTGAGCCACACCTTCGTCGAGTTGATCGCCTTCCGGGCCTTCCAGGGGCTGGGCGGGGGCGGCCTGACCGTCAGTGCCCAGGCCGCCATCGGCGATGTGGTCCCGCCCCGACAGCGCGGCAGGTACCAGGGGCTGTTCGGCGCGGTGTTCGGGCTGGCCACCGTGATCGGGCCTCTCCTCGGGGGCACCTTGACCACCAACCTGTCGTGGCGCTGGATCTTCTATATCAACCTGCCCATCGGGGTGCTGGCACTGGTGGTGCTGGCCGTCACCTTCCCCGCCGCGGCCGCCCGCGTCCACCACCAGATCGACTTCCTCGGCGCCGCCCTCCTGGCCCTGGCCCTGTCCGCCCTGGTGCTCATGGTGAGCCTGGGCGGCACCACCTATCCGTGGGCCTCGACCCAGGTGATCGGCCTGGGGGCCCTGACCGTGGTGGCCCTGGGCGTGTTCGTCCTGGCCGAGCGCCGGGCCGCCGAGCCCGTCCTGCCCCTCAAGCTGCTCAAGAACCAGGTCTTCGTCACCGCCGGCATCGTCGCCCTGCTCATCGGGTTCGCCATGTTCGGGGCCATCACCTTCCTCCCCCTCTACTTCCAGGTGGTCAAGGGGGCCTCGCCCACCGGTTCGGGACTGGACCTGCTCCCCCTCATGGCCGGGCTCCTGATCACCTCCATCGTCGGTGGTCAGATCGTGTCGCACACCGGTCGGTACCGGGTCTTCCCCATCGCCGGAACCGCCATCATGACCGTGGGCCTCTTCCTCTTGTCGCACTTGTCGCCGTCGACGTCGACGTTGCAGGCCGCCCTCTTCATGTTCGTGACCGGCTTCGGGATCGGCCTGGTCATGCAGGTCCTGGTGGTGGCGGTGCAGAACGCGGTGGGCTACGAGGATCTCGGGGTGGCCACCTCGGGCAACACCCTCTTCCGCAACATCGGCAGCTCGGTGGGGACGGCGATCATCGGCACCATCTTCGCCACCGGGCTGGCCAGCCAGCTACGCGCCGACTTCCCCCACGCCTCGGCGGCCCAGCTCAATACCTCGCACTTCAGCTCGGCCAGCCTGGCCAAGCTCCCGCCCGCCGTCCACGACACCTTTCTGGCCGCCTACGCCGGCGCCCTGAACACCGCCTTCGAGGTGGCCGCGTTCGTCTCCATCGTCGCCTTCATCTCCTCGTGGTTCATCAAGGAGCTGCCGATGCGCACGACGATGACCACCGAAGACCTGTCGGGCGCGTTCGGCGCCCCGCGTGCCGCCGACTCGTTGTCGGAGATCATCCGGGCACTGAGCGTCCTCGTCGGCCGTCAGCAGATGCGTGAGTGGCTCCAACGGATTGCCGTCGAGGTCGGAACGGACCTGCCCCTGTCGGCCGGCTGGGTGCTCATCCAGCTGCGCCGGGACCCCGCGGTGGACCTGCCGGCCCTGGCCCAGGTGCAGAACGTCCCCGCGTCCGGGCTCGACACCGCCATCGCCGAGCTCCTCGAGCGCGGCCTGATCATTGAGGCGCTGCCCGCTGGTGACAGCGCCGGCGCGGACGGGGCCGGCGCGGACGGGGCCGACCGTGTCTCCGCTCCCCTCGCCCTCACCCCGAGCGGTGCGGCCGTGGCCGATCAGCTGATCGACGCCGTGCGCCACAGGCTCGAGGGGCTCTTGGCGGGGTGGTCGCCCGAACAGGTTCCCGAACTGGTCAAGCTCCTGCAGTCGTTCGCCACCGAGATCGTGCCCGGCACCGCGTCGGTGACGGCCGGAGCCGGGTCAGCGGCGCTCGGCCCCTAACCGAGCTGGTCGACGGCGGGCCATTCGGATGCCGCCCGTCCGGTGAGGGTGCGTGGGCGATCGGCTCTTTTGGCCGTTTTAAGTGCAATTAGGGCTTTCGCCTCTATCGGGCACCCACCGTTGGGGTGAGAAGATGAACCACGGCCACGCACAGGCCGTAGCCGCGACGTTCAGGTCGCCGCGGCGACCTCTGCCACAGGTGCGTCTATGAGGGAGGTAAGGGTGTTCGTCTTCAGACAGCCGGATAAGCAGCTCGAACGACTGAGTGCCCAGATAGACGCGGTGCGCGTGCTCTGGGAGAAACTGCCCTTCATCGTCGAGCCGTACAGGAGCCGCGCGCTGCATCGCACGCCCGACGGTCTGCGCGATCGCGTCCAGGCGGCCCACCGAGCCGGGCGGGGACACTGGGCGGACGCGCTATTGGAGGCGGCCCGCGCCCGTCCTCCGCGGAGAGAGCCCCCGGAGATGTCGTGGAACGATCTCCTCGACTACGCCAGTCGGGTGGAGCAGCTGGCCTAGCGCTGCGCACATCGCGCATCGCGCATCGCGCATCGGGAAGCGTTCGTCCTCTCGGTCGAGCCGACCCGTGACAGCATGTGGCATGGACGTACGACGCCACGCCGACACCTGGGTCACCGCCTGGAACGCGCACGATCTCGATGCGATCATGGCCTGCTACGCCGAGGATGTCGACTTCGTCGCCTCCACTGTCGTTCAGAGGTGGGGCCGCGACGACGGGCGCCTTCACGGCAAGAGCGAACTACGCCGCCATTTTGAACGTGGACTTGCACTCGCCCCTCAGCTGACCTTCACCGAGGAGGCGTTCCTCAGTGGCCCGGTGGGGTACGCGTTGTGGTACCGCCGGGAAAACGACAACCGTGTGCTCGACGTGGTCGAGCTGAACTCGAAGGGCCACGCTGCGAGGGTCCGAGTCTTCTACGAGAACCCGCAGAGGTGAGGTCGGGTCAACGCTCGGTCGCCACCCGTTCGAGGTTTTCGACGGACTTTTCCAGCATGGCCACCGGTACGACCGGCCAGGTCAGTCTGGAGCGGAATTCCTCGGTGGCGTTTGACCAGTCGCAGTAGTTCGTGACATCGGTCTCGGTTTGACTCACGGAGTCGAGGACCCAGCCATAGGTATGTCCGAACGGCGGGTTGTCTCCACTCCCCACGGTCCACTCAATGAGGTGGTCAGGAACGATCTGGGTTACGGTATTGCGAACCTGGTACTTCGTCAGGTTCGGAATATCACCGAGCGGTGTTCGGTCCATATCCATGTCGAAGGTCTCACCGACCTTGGTCAACGGTCGGTCGTCGGGAGCTCCCTCGAGCATCCCGGACCCGTCGATCGCAACCTGGCCCGAGGGACTGGACACGATCTGGAAGAGCGTGCTCGCCGGAGCGGCGATACGACGGCTGGCAGACACTCGTTCGGGGGACACGGGACCTCCTGGCGGTCATGGGTGTGGGCGTGGGTGTGGTCGCTACGAGACTAGTGACCTCCGCCCGTGAGGCGCAGGGAGATGCCGATGGATCAGTCGGAGACGGTTCTGCGCCTCCGCGCCGCGTCGGTCAGCGAGGGTGGCTCATAGCCGGCGTCGGTAGGGGTGAAGTTGGTGCCCGGCCTGACGATCTCGTCGATCCGATCCAACACCGCGTCGTCGAGGGTCACGTCGATGGCTCCGATCTGGCTGTCCAAGTGCTCCTGGGTGCGGGGACCGATGATGGCTGAGGTGACGGCCGGATGCCGGAGCACGAAGGCCAGCGCCATGTGAATGAGCGTGATCCCCGCTTTCTCGGCCAGGTCGCCGAGATCGGTGGCCGCCTCCAGCTTGGCCTGGTTGCCCGGAAGCGACAGGTCGTAGCGCTGGGGAAGTCGCTCGGCCCGGCGGCTGGTGAGGTTCTCCACACCCTTGCGCCACTTGCCGGACAGCCAGCCTCCGGCCAGCGGGCTCCATGGGATGACCCCCATCTCGTATTTCTGGCACGTGGGGAGGACCTCGGTTTCGATGCCGCGCACCAGCATGGAGTAGGGCGGCTGCTCGCAGACGAACCGCTCGCGCTGGCGCCGTTCGGCCGTCCATTGGGCCTCGACGATGGACGACGGCGGGAAGGTCGAAGAGCCCAGGTACCGGACCTTGCCCTGGCGGACCAGGTCGGTCAGGGCGCCGAGCGTCTCGTCGATGGCAACGTCGGGATCGGGACGGTGGATCTGATAGAGGTCGATATAGTCGGTGCCCAGCCGCCGAAGGCTGTTCTCGCACTCCTGAATGATCCACCGCCGCGAGTTGCCCTGCTGATTGGGGTCGGTGCTGACCGGAAAGTGCACCTTGGTGGCTATCACCAGACTGTCCCGCCGGCCGCTCACCGCCTTGCCCACGATCTCCTCCGACTCCCCGGCCGAGTAGGCGTCAGCGGTATCGATGAAGTTGATCCCGGCGTCGATCGCCGAGTGGATGATCCTCACCGAGTCGTCATGATCGGGATTACCCCAACCCCCGAACATCATTGCCCCGAGACACAGCGGGCTGACCTTGACCCCGGTCGAACCCAAGTTGCGGTAGTTCATCGTCCCTCCTCGCCTCGCGCCACAGAACAGGGACAGCCTAGGGGCCAGAAACGAGGGTGCTACATGCTCAGCGCGCGTCGTCCTCGGTGTGTGGAGTCCTCGCCTCGACGAGAACCAGATGGTGACCCGGCATGCCGCACCACGTCCGCCAATCGAGCCGGCGAACCTCGATGTCGACGCATCCCGCATCCTGCAGCGGTCCCACATACCCCTCGGCATGGAGGTCGACGATGCGAAGCCGTCCCCCCGGACGCAGAACGCGCACCACCTCGTCGAGCGCCTCCTTGCGCTCGTCGGCGTCCCGAATGTTGTGAAGGGTGAGATTGCTCATCACCAGATCGAACGACCCGCCCCGAAACGGCAGCTCGCGCGCGTCACCGTCGTAGACGTCGACCCGGTCGTCCACACCCTCGAGCACCGCGTTGCGCTCGGTGGCGGCCAGGCTGTTGCCGCTCTGATCGATACGTCGCCAGACATCCACGCCCACCGCTCTCCCCCGCGGGATCCTCTGCGCCGCGAGCATGAGGACCGCACCTCGTCCACAGCCGACGTCGAGCACGTCCTCGTCGCCGCCAAGGCTCAGCTCGTCGAGAACCTCCGTCCAGATCGATCTCTTCCCCGGCCCCGTCGAGTAGAAGTAGCTCACCGCAGACCCCACAACGGCCAGAGCAGCTGACCCGGCAAGAAGCGCCCGGACACCGTGTCCGCGTCGAGACTGGCGGAACAAGGTGACGGCGAGCGCGCTCAGCGCACCTCCGTAGACGAAGAGGGTGATAGATCCGCCGTCGACCCCGTACTTCCCACGCCGGCCGGAGGCCCGCTGACGATGCCGGTCTCGCCACGACGTCGGACGCTGCGCAGACATCTCGTTCGTGTCTTCGGTCACCGTCATAGCACCCGCCTCCTCGAGGTGATCTGCTCAGTTTATGAGAGTCGGCTGGGCGATCCGGGGGATGGAGTTGATGGCACGTGTATCTCGCGCTCGAGGAACTGCAACGTGTCATCCCATGGAAGGGAGGGCATTGTGGGCCATTCCCGAGGCGCGTGCTCGAACAATTTCGTCAATTGCCCAGGTTGATGAGCAAACTTGGGCATTTCGACCCTGGTATCCCAGAGCGAATTCATCCATGATCGTGGGACGAGGCCATGGCGGAGTTCGCGCCATTGAACGGATCGGAAGTGATACCCGGCGATGGGACACGTTGCCCTGGCGAATGTCAAAGCAACGAAGAGGGCCGCTGGCTTCGTCGTGGTGATTGCACTGTCGGCTTCCCTGGTCGTGCTCGGCCTGGGGGCGATGACCGGAAAGGGTCTACAGGTCGCGTGCACCTCTGACGTCACGGCGATTGAGACTGCGGTCGCGGCGTTCCATGTCGAAAATCCTGATGTGGCACCGACACCGAAACTGCTGACCGCTCACACGGATGGAGGACCATTTCTCACGTCCTGGCCGGAGAGTGGTGGCACCCGCTACGCCATATCCGTGACCCCAGCCGGGACAGTGATGGTTTCGGTTCCGTCGACGGCAAAAGCCCTCTCGCATGAGTCCGCGACTGACTGTCGCGCCGTTTCCTAGGCCTTCAGTCCCTAGCTGTCCAGGACGCGAACGATGCCGACCAGGTTGCCTTCCGGGTCCTTGAACCACGCGCCCTCGCGCCCATCCGGCGTCCGAGCAATACCGTTCTCTGTCCGCGTCTCGGCGTTGTCGTACTCCTCGAACTTCACGCCGCGACCCCTCATCTCCTCGACGGCGGCGCGCACGTCGGCGACCTGAAGAACGGCCTGTGTGAACTCCCCTGACGACCTCGCAGAGGCTGGATAGAGGGCGAGCTGGTTGACGCCATCTCCAACCGTGAGGCCCAACTGCCCATCGCTGGCCACGAGAAAGTGGGTCCCGACCGCCTGGAGCCCCACTTTGTCGAGGTAGAACGCTTTTGCTCGGCTCAGGTCCTGTGCCGGCAGCGCCGCCGTAATCCCAGACGTCTTCATGAACAAGCTCCTCTCACCGGTAGAGAACCGCCTGCATAGTGCCATGAGGCCGCCGCCGGGACCAACTGGCGTCGCAGCTCTAGTACCGACTCGAGTACTCCCCGGCCTTCAATCGTTTCCGCGGGCCGACCAGGTAGACGACCGACACGATTGCTCCGATGATTCCGAAGAGGAACCACCCGCCCACCATACCGGCGATCCAAAGCGCCTTCCATCTCGGCGCGAGAGCAGCAGCGGGACGTCGTACCACGTCAATGACCGCCCAGATGACGACCGCGAGGGACACAACATTAATAAAGACCAACAGTCCGTGGCCCATTTCTCCTCTTTCCTGCGAAATGCGGCCCGTCCATACGTCCGAAAATTCACTTCGCTCAAGAGGCAGTCTACCGCCGAACCTCTGAGCCCCATCAGAAGTCCATAAATTTCTCCGCAGAAAGCGGCGGCCGAGCGTACCGGAGCGTCGGTCGCTGCCCGGTCGTCGCGGGAGCCCCCCTGGGTCGCGGTCTGCATCATCCCCGCTCATTGGAGCACCCAACGATCCGCCGCGAAGACGTACCCCGGTCACAGGCCGCCCACCGGGATCCCACATGAACGGCTGGCACTCTGGACTCACGACATGAAAACGAGGACCATCATCATGAACGATCACGACGCAACAGACCCCGACGACGAGCCTGCTCCCACTCACTCCGTAGCGAGCACAACTTCCGGGCCGTCAGCGACCACAACCCACCGGTACGCCAGCCTAAGGCTCGGCGATTGCTGACAAAGAAGAAGTGTCGAAGCATTCTGGCCGCTGCGCTGTTCGTTCCCATGATCGGACTTTCGGTCGGACTCCTTGAGTCCCCCTCGGCGTCAGCAGCGCCAACGTCCAGCAGCCAGCCCGTCGGCGGCCCCGGGTCCGCCGGCGGGGGATCCAACGCTCGGTCCGGACCGGCCGCCGGGGGATCATCCCGCACGGTCGGCACCGTGTCCAGGTCGGGCTTCACCCTCACGACATCAGCGGGTCAGAAGGTGACCATCGACGAAACGTCCTCCACCAAGTACAAGAAGGGGACGACCTCGGCCTCGAAGAGCGCCGTGACGAAGGGCGAATCCGTGCTCGTACTCGGGACGGTCAGTTCAACGGTCATCAAGGCCACGCAGGTCATCGTGCAGCCGACTTCCAGCGGATCGGCAGCCTCCACGGCGGCAGCGGTGATCCCCTTCCAGAAGGGTGCACCGACCACCGCAAAGCAGGTCGGTCAGATTCCGGCGAGCTACAGCGAGGGGTCGGGGACGATCGTCAGCGGAACGACAGCGAACAAGGCCACGGAAGCTGCGCTGGCCGCCTATCCGGGGGGAGTCGTCGACCGTGTGGTGAAGCTGAGCAACGGCGAGTACGAAGTCCACCAGATCGGCGTCAACTGGCCCCATCACATCTTTGTCAACCAGGACTTCAAGGTCGTCGGCGCTGAGTAGGTCGGTAGACCCTGCACTTCACGACGGAGGATTCACGACCTACGACGGAGGATTCACGGGATGAAGCGCTGAGATGGAAGCGAAGCCTTCCACGAACGCCTGCACATCGGTGGACGGTTTGGTGGCGGTGCTCGAGCAGTTCACGGTGGAGATGGAGTAGCCGGAAAGCGACGTGGCGAGAGCCACCTTCACCGGCCCGCGAACGTGCCCGGTGGCGCATGTCGGGACGTTGAGATTGCCATTCGTGCTTCTGGCCGTTTCCTTCGTGGCGCTGAGGAGGGCCTTGCGGTGCGACTGCACCCAGTCCACCAGATACTTCGCACCTTGAGAGAAGTTGGGCGACTGGCCGTTGTCGACCCCTTGACTGACGGCAAGTGCCGGGATCCCACGGGCCAGCGCAGTCTCGGCCGCTCCCACTGTCCCGGAGAGAGCCGCCAAGGGACCAATGTTCTCGCCAAAGTTGATACCGGACACGACCAGTTCGGGGCGCTGCGAGATGCCATGGTCGTCAATGGCCCAGATGATGGTGTCTGCGGGATAGCCGGCGACCGCCTTGGCCGGATACCCGCTCGCCGTCGTCGCATTGGTCACCGTCACTGCCCCCGGTGTCACCTTGGCACCGGTCCCACTCTGATTGACGAGGGGTGCCACCACGGTGACCTTGGTGTCGGGGAGGGCGGCGAGTGCCTTCACCGTGGCATTGATCCCCGGCGCACCCACACCGTCGTCGTTGGTGACCAAAATCCGCAGCGTTTCGGGCTGCTTGGACGAAGCTCCAGCGGTAACTGGGACAACGCTGCACAAGGCCAGTCCCGCGGCCGCCCCGAGAAGGCCAGCTGCGAAGGCGCGGCGGTGGATTCCAGGTTGCAATGTTCGTCCCCTTGCTACGTACGTCATGGCTCTCGAATGGAGGGTCGGAACGTAGCATGGAGATCCGCGCGACTGGTGGCGCCCTGCACGTCGGAGTGATCCGGTCCGGTTCGGAAAGCGGCTAGCGGATCGCCAGGTAGGCCGAGTACGCCGCCAGTACGAGGAGCACGCCGGCCGTGATCTTGCGGAGCGTCGAGATGTTCAGGTATCGCAGAAGTGTCTGACCGCTCGCAACCGCGATCGCCGCCACCGCCCACAGTGCCAAGACTGCGCCAACAGCGACCGAAAACGGTGAGTGGTACTTGGCAGCCAGATTCACCGTGAGTATCTGGGTGAGGTCACCCCATTCGGCGATGAAGATCACCAGGAAGGCGGTGGCGACCGCTCCGTGGCGGGACGCTTCCTCTTCGGTGACTTCCTCGACGTCCTTGGTCCCCTCGTGCCAGGCGTACGCCGCGCCGAAGAGGAACATGGCGGTCACGACGCCTTCGACCGCTCGGTGCGGGAGGATGGCAAAAATGGCCAACCCGAGGGTGACCGCGATGATCACATGGACGACGAAGGCTCCCGCGGCTCCCAGCCAGACTTGGCGGGGTCGGCCCCGAGTCGCCATGACGAGGCTGGCGAACATGGTCTTGTCCGGCAGCTCTCCCAGGAAGATGACCGGGAACACAGCGAGCACGATGAGCGGGTCCACAGCAGCCCTTCCTGCTGGGACCGAAGGTGACTGCCTCCCGTCTCAGCCTAGATACAGCACGGCTAAGTCGGAAGGTCTCGCCCATCTGAGCCAGGGCTCAGACCTGGGGACCGGGCGTGCACTGCACACCAGCATGTCGATCGACCAGCGGAGGACTACTCCCCTTCTTGGGTACGAGTATAGCCGCTGCTCAATGTCGGGATCAGGTCGCCGAAAGAAGGTGGGCAGCACGCACAAGTACCGGATGTCGGTGTCGCACCACCACGCTCGGCCACGGTCGATTCCCCGCAGTGTGTCCGCCTTGGTCATCTGGCGCTATCCCCACTATAGTTTGCCATATGGCAAACTATAGTGGGGAACTGGACCGGACGTTCCATGCGCTTTCCGATCCGACACGGCGCGCCGTGGTCGAGCTGCTGGCCGAACGCGGCACGGCCTCGGTGAAGGAACTGTCGGCGCCATTCCCCATCGGACTGCCCACGTTCCTGAAACATCTGCGAGTGCTCGAGGAGAGCGGACTCGTCTCGTCCAAAAAGATGGGCAGGACTCGTACCTGTCGCATGCACACGGAGCACCTCGGCAAGGCGGAGCGCTGGCTTTCCACGCGACGCCGGGCCGTCGACCATCAGCTCGACACCTTCTCGACCTACGTCGAGGCCATCCAACGAACCAAGGGAGCGCAGGAGTGAGTGCACACCAACCCCTGAAGCACAGCACGATCGCGGCCAGCCGCCGGATCGATGCGCCACGCGAATTGGTGTACGAGGCGTGGACGGGACTCGAACACCGGCGGCAGTGGTTCGCCGGTCCGGCGTGGACGGAGATCGAACGAAGCCTCGACCTGAAGGTGGGAGGGCATGAGATCGCTCACGGTCGCTTCGAGAGCGGCATCGAAACCATCTACACGGCACACTTCCACCTGATCGAACCCAACGTGCGCCTGCTGTACGCCTTCGACATGCACGTCGCCGGGGACCACTTCTCCGTGTCCCTCGCAGGCGTCGAGTTCGACGACACCCCGGGCGGAACCGAACTGACCTACACCGAACAGGCCTTCTTCCTCGTCGGCGAGTACGACGCCGAGGAACGGTCGCAAGGTTCGGCCGGGTTGCTCGACCAGTTCACCGCCCACGTGGCGACGCTGACCTCCACGTAGGACAGGAGCACGCGCGAACGGTTCGCCGGCATCAGGGATTCGGCTTCTTGTTCACGCGGCGACGCAACTGCCAGATTCGCAGCGCAGCGGCCACGCCGGCGATCAACACACCACCCGCGGCGGCGAGTAGCAGAGCCACGCCCAGCGGCATACTTCCATTGAACGTGAAGAACGATATCTTCACGTC
>Ga0302324_100019769_pt1 | contig 13204 bp, 17 predicted proteins | sample Palsa_T0_1_FD_201949 | JGI IMG/M metagenome (GOLD analysis project Ga0302324, IMG submission 201949) | Peat permafrost microbial communities from Stordalen Mire near Abisko, Sweden - Palsa_T0_1 | ecosystem: Environmental > Terrestrial > Soil > Palsa > Peat permafrost | place: Sweden: Abisko...
GGTGCGCGATAATCCGAATTTCCAGCGACTCGTGGCGGACCTCAAGGTTCCGTCGGCAAGCGTCGTCCATCCCTAGGAGAAAAATCGGACCGGCGGTCTCGACCTTCTTGGAGTCTTGCTGGTTTCCGGCGTGTGCTACAATTGTGCCAATGGCAGCAACAACAACCATTCGCCTACCGCCGAAATTGCGCGCGCGCCTCGGTGCGCTCGCCAAACAAACCGGGCGATCTGCCCATAGTTTGATTGTTGAGGCGGTCGAACGGCACGCCGCTTATGAGGAACAGGTTCGCAGCCTTGTCAAGGAGGCGCTCGCCGCGGACGCACAAATTGACAAGACTGGCGAGGTCTATCGCGCCGAGGACGTACACGCTTGGATGCGCCGGCTGGCGCTCGACGAGACAGCGGCGCGGCCCAAGCCGTGGCAAAAGTAGTTTACTCGGCGCGCGCGCTGGATCACATCGAACGTGCTTTTCAAGTCTTGCGAGACAAGAATCCCGGCGCAGCGCTGAGTGCGGTCGAGGCAATCCAATCTGCGGTTAACAACCTCGCCGCGCACCCATTGGTTGGGCGGCGGCTTGAGGGCGAACTGCGCGAGCTGATTATTTCCTATGGGCACTCAGGATATGTCGCTCTGTATCGGTTTGTAATCTCCCGCGACGAAGTGCGCCTTCTCGCCATTCGGCATCAACGCGAACTCGGATTTCAGCCCTAGTTTCATTCCCCCAGCGTCGGCTGCCGTCCTTCGCTCGGATAAATCTGTGTCTGGTACAGTTGACGCAGTGTATTCTATAGATTACTTTATGTCCTCATAACAGTACCTCTATGACTCAGCCACGCATCAAATCCAGCAACCGCATACTCCTCCTGACCCTTTGTCTGGCAAGCCTCATTGATATCGGCGCGGGATGGTGGTTGGGCATGCGCGGCCTTGGACAAGGCGCACGTACCGCAATAGCGCTGCTGCCGGTTCCGGCGAACCTGATGTTGATCGTTCTCATCGTGCAAAGGATTCGCAAACTCGACGAATTTTTTCGGCGCGTTCATCTGGAGGCGGTTGCGATCGCGTTCCTGCTAACGGGGTTGGCAGTCTTTGTTTATGGGTATCTCGAAATGGCGCGTGCAGTGCGGCCGCTGAATGTGGCTATTGTTTGGGTTTTCATGGCGATCTCTTACGGAGTTGGATACGTGGTCGCTCTAAAGCACTACCGATGAAGAATCGGCTGCGGGTGCTGCGCGCTGAAACCGAGTGGACACAAGCGCAGCTTGCCGAACTAGTCGGCGTCTCGCGGCAGGCGATCGTTGCCATCGAGAATGGAAAATATGACCCGGCGCTTCCGCTGGCTTTCAAGCTGGCACGTGCATTCGGTAAGACCGTTGAAGAAGTATTTGTCTGGGAAGACGAGATTGACAGCAGGTAGTGCGACATCCAGTACATCACAACAGGAGCGACTCTCAAATGAACCGGATCCTTGTCATTGCAGCGATCGCAATAATTGCGATTAGCCCAAGCGTAGCAAAGGACCAAAAGGCGGAGAACAACAAAGCCATTGTCCGCAAAGTTTTCCTCGATATTCTTTCGCAAGGAAAGTATGAGGTGACGGAAGAGATCTACGCCCAAGACTTCGTGAACCATGGGACGACCAAAGACCTCGGACGTGATGCGGACGAGGCGAAAAATCGTGGCTGGCGGGCGGCATTTCCAGATCTGGATCTAAACGTCAAAAGAGAAATTGCAGAAGGCGATTTCGTAACCGTTTTGTGGGAGGCGCAGGGAACCAACACCGGCAACGGCAATGGCCTCAGCGCCACCGGAAAGAAAACCCAAGGCCGTGGCATTAGCGTTTTCCGGGTCGTTAACGGCAAAATAAAGGAGGAGTGGACCGAGTTCAGCCAGCTGCTGGTCCTTCAACAGCTGGGGTTGGTGCCCAAGCAACCGTAAGGGGTCGGACGGGGGATCCAAATCGTGAAGCGAACATTTCTAAAACATTGCGGCGTTATCTCGCTGTTTGTAGTTCAAGCGCTCGTTCTGGGTCTGCCTACGCTTGTTAGCGCCCAGCCCCCGTCCCTCATCGCGACAGAGACGCAGAAGCGCATACTCATTGAACCCGGCGTGCCCATCCTCGGGTCAGCGACCGCCGATGTAACTGTGGTTGAGTACTTCGACTATAACTGTCCGTTTTGCAAAGCCTTGGCGCCGGTTTTTCGCCCGTTCATCGATCAGGATCACGCCGCGGCAGTTCTCTATAAGGAATGGCCGATTTTCGGAGGAGTGTCTATCTATGCGGCGCAGGCGGCTTTGGCTGCCAACTATCAGGGCAAATACTTGCAGGCGCACGAGGCGTTAGTGAGCGCCCCGCGCCTCGGAGAGAATGGCCAGGTAGATGCGGCCTTACGGGGTGCTGGCATCGACTTGGCTCAACTGAAAAAAGACCTTGCTGTGCATCGCGCGTCAATTGACAGCCTGTTGAGACGCAACGACGCCGAGGCCCATTCCTTGGGTCTTCGCGGAACGCCCGGTATTTTGGTGGGGCGGCGCGTGGTCTCGAGCATTTCAGACTTACACGCTCTGCAGGCCGCCGTTGCGCTTTCGCGCCAACCGCCAGCCAAACACTAACCCCCCAGTGCCAGTTCGGGTTTAGGACAAATTCATTTTCAGTGCCGCAGCCGCCGTTGCAAGCTTGCTTTGAGCATCTTTAGCAGCGGCCACTGCATCCTCGGGATTGCCCGACTTGAACGCATCTTGGGCCTTGCCCCACGCCGTGTTGGCATCCGCCAGTCCGGATTTTGCGGCGTTGAGATCGACGTCTTTCGGAACACGCTTGGTTTTTGACAGGTCATCGACGCGTGACTGCACCGCGGTAAGCGATTGGGGAATGGAAGCTGCCAAGCTTCGCCATTCGTTGCCCAAAGCTTTCACCATCTCATCCTTTTTATCGGATACGGCGCCAGACAAGCCATTCACCTCCGTCAACACCGCGGGCGCGCCGGCTATGACCGCCGCGTAGTCCTTCTTCTCGTAGGAGGCAGTCAAGGCGGCCACTTTGGCCTGCGCTTGGGCGTATTGCTCAGGAATGTACTTTTGAGCATCCGCCGATACGGCGCTCAGCGTGCTATTGATGTTATCCAGAGCATTCTTGGCGGGCTCCATCTGGTTTACGCACGCCACAAAGAGGATCGCGATAGAGCACAAGGCCAGAAATCCTGTAATTCTTTGATTTGACTTCATGGTACGGGTCTCCTTACGTTTGAGCGGCCACGGTACGCCATGTGTCGAAATGATTGCAAGTTGCGGCATCCTTGGACGGCATCGCCTTGTGACAAATCGCTGTCGAGGGCGTAAAAGACGCGGGGAAACCAGAAAACTTTCTTGGAACCCGCCGCTCCGGGTTGGAGTCGGACAAACCATTGGCCTTAAGCTCGGCCGCATTCCTCCGGTCGTATCAAGATAGGAGATCTCTAATGAACACTGCAGTCGATATGGTGTCGCTGACCGCACCGGTCAAACGCTTCGTGAGTCAGGCTCGTCAAGCCTTGATCGACGGTCGCTGGCAGGATGCCCAGTCGGGTGAGACCTTCGAGGTCTTCAATCCTTCCAATGAATCCGTGATAGCGCGAGTCGCCGACTGCAAGCGTGCCGATGTCGACCTGGCGGTGGCCGCGGCGCGCAAGGCATTTGATAAGGGGCCCTGGCCACGCATGTCGCCCTCCGCTCGCGGCAGGATCCTATGGAAAATCGGCGATCTAATCCTCGAGAATCTCGAGGAGTTGGCTCAGTTGGAATCGCTCAATAACGGTAAGCCCATCGCAGTGGCGCGCGCCGCCGATGTGCCCCTGGCCGCGGATCTATTCCACTACATGGCAGGTTGGGCGACCAAGATCGAGGGCAGCACGCTGTCCCTTTCGGTGCCCTACACACCCGACGCGCAATACCACGCCTACACGCGCAAGGAGCCCATCGGCGTGGTAGCGCAGATCATTCCGTGGAATTTTCCGTTGCTGATGGCGGCTTGGAAGTTAGGTCCGGTGCTGACGGCCGGTTGTACGGTCGTGTTGAAGCCCGCCGAGGAAACGCCCCTCTCAGCCCTGCGGCTCGCGCAATTGTGTCTGGATGCCGGCTTGCCGCCCGGCGTGCTGAACGTGCTCACTGGATTTGGTGAAACGTGCGGCGCGCCGCTGGCAGCGCACAGCCAAGTAGACAAAGTGGCCTTCACCGGTTCGACTGAAGTGGGCAAGCTGATCGTCAAAGCAGCGGCAAACGATTTGAAAAAGGTCACGCTCGAACTGGGCGGCAAATCTCCCAATATCGTGCTCGACGATGCGGATCTCGACGTGGCAATTCCAGGCGCGGCGAACGCGATTTTCTTCAACCATGGCCAGTGCTGCTGCGCGGGCTCGCGCCTGTTTGTGCAAGAGAAGAGCTACGACCGCGTATTGGAAGGGGTCAGCAAAGCCGCGCGCTCCATCCGCTTGGGTCCCGGGCTAAATCCGCAGAGCGAAATGGGTCCACTGGTGTCAAAAACCCAGTTCGATCGCGTCACAGGTTTCCTGAAGTCCGGCAAAGAGGAAGGAGCCCGCACCGTATGCGGCGGCGAGCGCCACGGTGAGACCGGCTTTTTCGTCAAGCCGACGGTGCTCGACGGCACGAGCGACAAGATGCGCGTGTATCAGGAGGAAATCTTCGGCCCCGTGGTGACCGTGATGCCCTTCAAAGAAGTCGATGATGAGCTGATTCGGCGCGCAAACGACACGGTCTACGGATTGGCCGCCGGCCTATGGACCAGCAACATGAAGCGTGCGCATCGCATCGCTGATCTGTTGCGAGCCGGTACGGTCTGGGTCAATTGCTACAATATCTTCGACGCGTCGATGCCCTTTGGGGGCTACAAACAATCGGGCTGGGGCCGCGAGATGGGCAGCGAAGTTCTTAAGAACTATCTCGAGACCAAGTCGGTGTGTATGAGCGTGTAACTCTAACTGCAAGGCGCGCCCCGGACGGGCGCGCCCTCTCCGCGGCGGGATTCTAGCAGCGGCTTTTCGGACGATATTTATCAATACAATCAATTAATTACAGTTGATATCTATTATTCACATCGCATACCGCTGGCGCATAGTAAGCGCGGGTATTAACGTTTCTAATCAGGTATCATGATCGCTCAATGCGCGCTCTTTACGGCGCGCCGGTGCCGCAAGGGGCGCTGCGACTGGGTATAAGACCAGCCAGGCTTGCGGGTACCTAAGGCTTACGGGCCAACGGCGCTCACAACTTAAACCAGGAGTTGGAGCTTGCCATGAACACCTTACTCAGTACTGCCGCTGTTGCCAGCGATTTCTACATCGCCGATCTGTCGCTAGCCGACTGGGGTCGAAAAGAAATACTCATTGCGGAAACGGACATGCCAGGACTCATGGCAATCCGCGCGGAATATGCGCCGCTCCAGCCGTTGCGCGGTGCGCGCGTGGCCGGCTCGCTGCACATGACCATCCAGACCGCGGTGCTGATCGAAACGCTGCAGGCGTTGGGCGCCGAGGTGCGGTGGGCCTCGTGCAACGTATTCTCGACCCAGGACCACGCGGCTGCCGCGATCGCCGCGCGCGGAACCGCGGTGTTTGCCTTCAAGGGCGAAACGCTCGAGGAATATTGGGACTACGCCCATCGCATATTCGAATGGCCCTTGAATAAACGCGCCAACATGATTGTCGATGATGGCGGCGATGCCACATTCCTGCTGCACTTGGGCGCGCGCGCAGAGCGCGACGCGTCCGTGATTGCGCGACCGAACAACGACGAGGAAATCGCCCTGTTCAAGGCCATCGAGGCCACACTCAAACGGGACGCACATTGGTATTCGGTGCACCTCAAGGCCATTCGAGGCGTGTCCGAGGAAACCACCATTGGCGTCAAACGCCTCTACCAGATGCTTAAGGAAGGGTCATTGGCAATTCCCGCCATCAACGTTAACGACTCGGTGACCAAGAGCAAGTTCGACAACCTCTATGGCTGTCGCGAATCGCTGGTCGATGCCATAAAGCGCGCCACCGATGTCATGGTGGCGGGGAAGATAGCCGTTGTTGCCGGCTACGGGGATGTCGGTAAGGGGTCAGCACAGGCACTGCGCGCGCTCTCGGCGCAGGTGTGGGTAACCGAGATCGATCCGATCTGCGCGCTGCAGGCGGCGATGGAGGGGTACCGCATCGTGACCATGGACTACGCAGCCGCGCATGCTGATATTTTTGTCACCGCGACCGGCAACTTTTATGTAATCACGCACGAGCACATGAAGCGCATGAAGAACAATGCCATCGTTTGCAACATCGGGCATTTCGACAACGAAATCGACTGCGCCTCGCTCAAGCAGTACACGTGGGAAAACATCAAACCGCGGGTCGATCACGTTATATTCCCGGACGGCAAACGCATCATTCTCTTGGCGGAAGGTCGATTGGTGAATTTGGCGTGCGGCACCGGTCACCCCAGCTTTGTCATGAGTTCCTCGTTTGCCAATCAAACTTTGGCGCAGATCGAGCTCTATACCAAACCCGCGAAATATCCGATCGGCGTCCATGTGCTGCCCAAACACCTCGACGAAAAAGTGGCGCGCTTGCAGCTGCAGAAACTCAGCGCCGAACTAACGCTGCTCACCCAAGAGCAGGCGCGTTATATCGGTGTCCAGCAGGGCGGGCCGTATAAGAACAATCAGTACCGCTACTGATTCCGGAGATCAGTGTTTAGCGTTAGGCGCGGCTTTTCCAGCGGAGATTGGTTGCGCGATTCGATTTTCAACCCGAAGAGAAATCGCATGAAACGGAACGGCCGGATCATCACCTCATAAACGGCGAGCGCGCCGAGGCCGGTCATGCTGACCAACAAGGCGCCTTCCACGGGCAGCGGCAGTTCTAGTGGGAAAATATAGTAAGCGCTGATGAGAAGGATCGGCTGATGCAGCACGTAGATCGGCAGGATCGCCTCATTGAGATGCGATAGGGAGTCCGAGCGATTGTTGAGGTGCTCTTTCGCGTAACCACACAAGGCGCCGATCATGGTCCATGCGTAAACGCTGCTGGTGGCACTCCACGCAATGGCGCTGCTCACGGGTTCCATCTGCCCCGTGAGCCAAATGGCCCGGCACAGCGATTGCAGCGCAAGAAAGAGCGCGGCCATAGCCAAAAGCGTGCCACGACGCCGGCCCAGCCACTCCCAAAAATCATCGCGTGTCGCGCAGCTAAGGCCCGTGACAAACATGCCGGCCCATTTGAGATGCGACCCCCAGTCGTTCACGAGGTTAAAGGTGACAGGCAACCGACGCTCGATCAAAAAATTCACGGCGAACAGCCATAGGGCGGGTAACGCCAACAGTAACCAAAGGGGGAGGCGCGGTGCGCTGAGCGCCCAGTCAGGCGTCATTTTCCTGAGTGCGTTCCACAGCCGGGCGACAGCGGCGAAGATGAGCGCGTAGAACAGCAAATAGACTATGAACCATAGGTGATCATAGGTCGGCATCGTCCGGTGTAGCGGTGCGACCAAGGTCTGGTCGGCTGCCAGATAGGTGTAAAACCAAAAGTGCAGATAACCGGCATGCAGAAGGCCCTTATCGACCAACATGATGTAGGTCTGCGGCGGAATCACCACGAACGTGCCGAAGATGATGACGGGGACCAGCCGCCGCACTCGATCGAGCGCAAAGCGCCCGGCGCCCAGTTTGGCGATCAGATGGCGGCTCGCGACTCCAGAAATAGTGAACAAAAGCGCCATGCGCCAAGGCGTTAGCGCTAACAGCGCCCAATCGATTCCTGGTGCAAGCCGGGGGCTCTTGATGTTGTAGTCCCACGATGCATAAAAGCATCCAACGTGAAAGACGATCAGGCACAGGAATGCGAACACGCGCAGCCAGTCCAGGAAATACTTTCGGGTGTCCACGTTTTAATCCGCCATGACGGCCTGCCGGCCACGCGCACGGACAGTGCTTTATCGAGCGGGGTAAAGTCGCGCCGATTTCTTGAAGCGGCGCCCCGATTCATAAAAATGGTGCTGTTATTTAGTTTCCGGTGAGACTTTTTCGGAGTCGTGCCCCGATACCACGATATCCTGTGAGCGATAAACGGACGGCGTCACGCCGAGAAGCTCGCGAAATCCACGGTTGAAGGTGTTAACCGACTGATAGCCGACCGAGAGCGCTATGGTTAGGATCGGGATACGGCGCATGGCGGGATCTCGGAGCTGTTGGCAAGCTTCGCGTAAGCGGTAGCCGTTGAGAAATGCATTGTAATTGTTGTAGCCAAGCTGCTCGTGGATGATCTTGCGTAGACGATATTCCGGGAGGCGCAACCGGTCGGCGAGGTCTTTGAGCGAAAGGCCTGGTTCTCGGTAGATACGCTCGACGTCCAACAGTGACTTAAGATTGGCGAGCGTTTCGGTCAGCTGTGGATCAATTGGGGACACCTGAGCGCGTCGCTGCGGTGGTTCCACGTCCCCCTTGCGCTCCAAATATTGCCCGACATCGCCCTGTGTCACCAGAAATAGCACGAACAACAGGATTGCCAGATTGATGCAAATCAATGCCACGTGCGCGTAATAGTTGGCGATTGTGTTCGGATCGATCAGAACGCGCGTTACGAGGCTGGAGGCGATCACGGTGAGCCCAACAATTAGAACCGTCAGGGCGCGCGTTCGGCGCCGCGTCTGGACTAAGTCGGTGCGCCAACTAGCGACGGCCCAATAGATCGTGAACCCGGCAAACATTATCTGCAAGAGCGTCGGAGCTACCTGGGTGAGAAGACGCGCGAAGCGCCACTCTGGCGAAACGAGAAGCCGCGCCGGTTCTTCGAGCAACACCTGAACAACAAACAAAGCCATCAGCCAGGGAGGAAAGCGGCGCCGCGTGGCAAAAAGCGTGAAGCAAAGCAGCATGAACAGGCCCGGCGTCAAATTACGGGCGAAGTTCAGAACACCGTACCAGTCACCGACTTCGAAATGAAATGGCGCCGGGATCCAATACCGATAGTCAAATCGTCCGAGAGCGACGTAGCAGATGTTGCATGCCGCGATCAGCGCGATGAGTTGTGCGCTTCGATGCCGCGGGTGACTCGCAAGCAGCCGCGCGCCCAGGAGCGCCGCGCACGTCATGGTCGCGACATCTATCGCCAATTCGAGCAGGGCAGCACTCAAGCATTACCTCGGGCCGGCACGGCGGGCGTCGTCGCGGGATTTTGCCAGATCCAGATCTGCCCGTTGCGGCCAAGGCACAATTCAAGCCGGTTTGTCATAGTGCGGAGTCGGGTGCCGTAATGAGCGGCCCGTCACGGGCGGCAGCTCTCCAGGCTTTTAGACTGACGGCTCAAACTGCAAATACCGGCTGGATTCCACCATGCGTAGTCTGTTCATCGGCTTTGGCCTGCTCAGCGTCGGGGGCATCACTCTTCCCGCCGCGGCGGACAATGGTCCCCTCTATGTGGCTCCAGGACCCACCAATCTGGTAGCACCTGATGTAGTGAGGCGCAGTCAGGAGCAGCTCGCCGGGTCGGCGAGAAAATTGGGCGATCTCATTGGTGATTCGCTTAAATCACGGACCAGCCACGCCACAGAACTGGTGGTCACAACCAAGTGCGGACACTACCTCTTCGCGAGCATTGCCTTTGCGGACGGGTCGGCCAAAACACTCAACCTGGGCAACGCCCCGGCAAGTCAAAGCGATATGGACAAGGCGAAGGCAGCCATTCCAATATTGCGCATCGTCGATCAACCCGGCTGCGACCCCTGACGCGAGTCTTCTTTGCTACCATCAGGCGATGCAGTCAGACCCAATCAAAACCTGGCACCGCATCGTCGAGAAACGCGATGTTCAGGGACTCGACGCGCTTCTTGCCGATGAAGCAATATTCTATTCACCCGTGGTGCATACGCCGCAAGTCGGCAAGCCCATCACAAAGAAGTATCTAGCTGCGGCCTTTCACGTCTTCTTCAACGAGTCATTTCGCTACGTGCGTGAATTGCGGGGCGATCGAGATGCCGTGCTCGAGTTCGAAGTTAAGCTGGATGGAATCACGGTCAACGGTGTCGACATGATCAAATGGAACGACGCCGGAAAGATCACCGAATTCAAGGTGATGCTTCGCCCACTAAAAGCAGTGAACCTGATTCACCAGAAGATGGCGGAAATGCTTCAAGCCTAGGCGGGCAGGCTACCGCGCGCCGCCATTGCCCGGTGAAATCACCCTGCCCAAGTCGGAGGCACGACTCAGGCGGTCGAAGACACCGTACGCCAATTGCGAGATCTGAGTGATGGCCTCCTCGCCGGCACGTTCGTTTGCAAGATACGTGGTCATGACACAAATCACGTACGGGCGGTTCGTAAGGAACACGATGCCGGAGTCGTTGCGTACCCCCTCGAGTTCGCCCGGCTTGTTCGCGATTTTGAGATCCGGCGGCAGCGCACGCGGTATCCAGCTGTCTTTGCTGGTCGCCAACACCGTAAAGAAATCATCCAGCAGCGGCTGAGCAATCACCTTGCCCCGATAGAGTTGCTCCAGCAGCTCCATCATTTCGCGCGGCGTGGAAATATTTTCCCTGCCCTGAGCCGCCGCCTGAAGATCCATCATCTTGCGCCGCAACTGCGTGTGCGCAAGACCCAGCGATTCGGTTAAGTGCAGCACATTGTCCATGCCGACGCGATCGATGAGAACGTTGGTAGCTGAGTTATCGCTGACGGCCACCATGATGGTCGCGAGATCACGGTTCGTGAGAGATGAAACTCCGGGCGTCAGGCCGCCTAGGATGGCGCTATCGGGAACGATATCCGCGGCGCGTACCACATAGCGATCCTTCAATGTCGCTTTGCCGCTTACGCCGTGCTCAGATTGCTGCGCCTGATGATAGAGTTCCGCGAGCACGGCGATCTTGATGGAACTCGCCTGCGGAAATACCTCATCCGGACGGACGAGCAGCTGTTGTCCGGAGTTCAAGTCCAAGATGGCAATCCCTAGAACGCCGTCGAGTTGCTGCTCCACCTGGGCAATCGACAGCCGCAAACGGTCCCACAGTACTTGCTGCTTGATATTGAGCGGCATATCCGCGGCATGTGCGGTCGCGGACAAAAGCAGGAAAGCCAAGAAAGCTGGCCGCATGAGCATTCGCGAAGCCCCCTACCATTGCGCCGTCGCGGCGATAGGCTGCAGTCTCGCCTACGGTGAGGCCCAAGTCGAGTCAATAAGATGTTCATCCATGGCCTTGCCTGGCGCGCATTGATCCGAGTAATAGGCGGCTTGTATGCCGCCAATTTGGCCGCGCTGCTGATAATTGATGTTGTAAATATCGAGCGCGTTTTGCTTCGCAATCGCGTCGGAGACACCGAGTAACTTGGCGGCCCGATAATTTCGCTGCACCGCCTGACATTCGGTGCGCGCTTCGTTGAGTTCGCCGCGTACGTGCATGCTCTCGTGAGTGAATAGATCCAAGCTATCGAGCTCTTGGTGGGATGCGCGGCCAGGATGGCGCAAGTAAGCCATCAACGTACCGCACCAGGGCTTTTGAATCACGATTCTGCCGGTTTCCGGATTGGCGTGACCGGAAGCGAGCATCTCCGGGTCGAGCATCGTGTCGAACAGAGTATTGCAATGAACTCTGGCCCGGTGCTCGTCAGCCAGTTGGGTCGCTTTCACGGACAAAAGCCACTGAAAGTACCAGGTGTGAACCGGCGGCCAAGCAAATACGACGGCTAGCCCTAAAACCAACCCGAGGTAGGGTTTCTCGATAGGTTTCGGGAAATCAAACCCCGCTGGCGCGACGATGCTGGCGCGAATCTCTCGAAACGCGCACCACGCGAAAAACAAGGAAGCCAGAATCCAAAGCAAGGCTTTCTATCCATGTCACTACCAGCGCATGACTATAGGCGTGCGCCGGATGGTGAACTGTGAAGCCGCTCAGATTGCAGGCTTATTCGGCCGCTGGCTATCGAATCAAAGACACCACCATCGCGATCGTCAGCAAACCCATGGTCGTCAGCAAAACGTTGTGGCCCCAGCGGGCAATCAGTCCAAGCATGTTCAATCTCCCGGTAACAAATCACAAAACACCGCAACCTGGGAGCGGTTGCAATTTCGCCGCATTAATATGGACGCAATTCGTTACAGTTCAACCTCTGTTGCCGTGACCGAATGTGACCAAATCGCGATATTCGCGAGGAACATGCCGCCTTTCTGCCTCAGGTGAGCAAATGTCAGCAGGCAGTTAAAATATCTCTTCTGAGATCGCTCTAAGGGCCGCTGGAGGAGGGCGTCTCCAGCGCGAATAAGTGCGCTTCAATGTTCTGAAACGCCTTGAACTCGAGGGCATTGCCTGTCGGGTCGAGGAAGAACATCGTCGACTGCTCGCCGGTTTGGCCTTTGAAGCGCGTGTATGGCTCGATGACGAATTCGACGTGGTGACGCCGCATACGTGCGGCCAACTCGGCCCACTGCGCCGGCCTTAGCACGACGCCGCAGTGGGGCACCGGAACACCCTGTCCGTCGACCGGATTGAAATGGCTTTCCAGCTTGCCGCTGGAGCCCAGATTGGGATTCAGATGGCAGACGAATTGATGGCCGTAGAGATTGAAGTCAACCCACTGCGCGCTGCTGCGGCCCTCGCTGCAACCGAGAACTTCTCCGTAGAAACGGCGCGCTTCGGCAATGTCGCGCACTTGAACGGCAATGTGGAATGGTGTTAATGCCTCATTCACCACGATCGTATCCTTCCGGCGGAATGCGGTTAGTCGATAGCCAGGCGGCGAAAAGCATACCATTAACAATTCGACCAAAGATCTTGGGGCTGAAATGACTGAATTGCCGCGATGCCGCTGACGCTGTTTTCGGGTCTGCGGCCATTCGATCGCCGCCAGGCGCTGCGCGACTGCCTGGCGGGCGTGAATCTTGCGTCGATCAATCTGCCGCAGGTTCTCGGCTATGCCCGCATTGCCGGCATGCCCGTCGTCACGGGATTTTATACGCTGCTGCTGCCGCTCGTTGGATTCGCGGTGTTCGGCTCGTCGCGGCATTTGGTGGTGGCCGCGGATTCGGCCACGGCCGCGATCATCGCCGGCTCGCTGTCGCACAGCGCCGTGCCAGGCAGCGAGCTCTATGTCGCACTCGCCAGCTTGGTGGCGCTGCTGACCGGCGGGTATCTGTTGCTGGCACGGATTTTCAAGCTGGGGTTCCTGGCCGATTTTTTGTCGCG
>Ga0302324_100019770_pt1 | contig 13204 bp, 13 predicted proteins | sample Palsa_T0_1_FD_201949 | JGI IMG/M metagenome (GOLD analysis project Ga0302324, IMG submission 201949) | Peat permafrost microbial communities from Stordalen Mire near Abisko, Sweden - Palsa_T0_1 | ecosystem: Environmental > Terrestrial > Soil > Palsa > Peat permafrost | place: Sweden: Abisko...
CTGGCGAAGACAGCCCCCGGCCGGGCGGGGAGGCGAATGGGGTTGGGAACCGGCGCCCGGACACGCCGTCGATGAAGTGCGGAATAGCGTTCACGAAAAAAGCGCCGCCGAAAAAATAGGCAACCAGGTGCAACCATTGCATGGCTTCCTCCTTCGCTGGACAGAGTCTCGGAACCCATGACACCAATTGAGGGAGATCAAGTCAACATCGCCAAATCAAGACGACATCGCTAAAGCAAGACAACATTCCAAAACAAGGCAACATTCCAAAACAAGACGACATCGCGTTCTTAGCGGGATTGGCAAGCCGCAACTCCCTCTGCTACGATCAGCATATTCCCGGTGGGAGGCTAGCTCAGTTGGAAGAGCGCCTCGTTCGCAACGAGGAGGCCGTGGGTTCGAGTCCCATGCCTTCCACCAAATTCCACTAACAATTTAGCAACCCCCAAGGCCGTGGCTGCCAGCGGTTTGAAGAGATTGGAAGGAATTCCTGATATCTTCGGGGCGAGAGAACGATGGCGAGGAGATCTTTTAGTGCGTCGCCCGGAGAGATGAAACTTAGTGCAGGCTGAAGTTTACGCTTACTTGCGTGTGCGTGGCGATGGCTTCGCCATTGAGGCGCGCGGGTTCGTATTTCCACCTTCGCACGGCTTCGATGGCCGCGTCGGTTAGCAGCGCGGACCCCGATAGCACCCTCATACTGGAGACTTTTCCGGTTTCGTCCACGAAGACGTCGATTACCACGACGCCTTGCACTTTTGCCGTTCGCGCGGTCAGCGGGTAGGTGGGCGGGGGGGAAGACAGCAGTTTGGGCCGCTGCAGATGGCCACCACCTATGCGGGGAAGCTCAGACGCCAGCGCTGGAATGTCGGCCATGCCTTTTCCAAGGAGCTGACCGTTGGGTTGCATCCCCAGGATAGAAAGCGCGTCGTTAGGCGCGGGCGGGCGCCACGGCTTGAGGACGGGCCGCGAGAGCTTGCTCATGGCCAGCTTGCCGGGAGGCACGACGCGGGCCGCCACGCCCGGAGGTTTGCCTGAAGATTCCGCGCTGCCGCCTGTGGGAACTATGGGGTCCGCCAAATCAGCGACGAGCTCGTCGGGACCCGCGTTCACAGGCAGCGCGGATGCCACTGCTGCACTTTCACCAGCATTCTGGCTGCCGCTCACAACCGGTTTTGGCGCGGCTACAGCCGCCTTGGGCCGCCGCCCCATCGAAACGCGGGCCATCAGTCCCGCGGCCACCACCGCGGCCAGGCCCATGACGATGAAAAAGCGCAGGCCCGGTCTTAGCGAGCTGCGGATCAACTGCGGCAATTTGAAGGCGTCGCGCTCCGGCCGCTCGAAATGGTATGCCGCCCGATGACTGGCAATCGGAGCAGCGGTTTGATTCGCCGTGAGTTTCGCGGGCGCGGGTTGCTCGACGGCAACCGTAGACGGTGCGGCGCCCGCTGGTGCGGTGGGGTCATGGATTAGCGGCTTGACGAAATCCAACAAGATGGCCGGCTCGAGTGGCAAGGAAGGCATCGCAGTTTCCTGCAGCTGCACCGCTTCGGCGGGTTCCTGCTCCGGGATGGGGCCAAGGGAGACGGCGTCATCCTCCGCGGCATCCGCGGCTTGCATGACGGCGGTAATATCCGCTTCGCTCAGGATCGCGCCTGGCGCGGGCGCTGCGTCGGTCATTACGAGATCGGGAAAGCTCTCGACCGGGTCAGGAGGCTTTACGGCCTGCAAGTGAAATCCAGGGGCCGCGGCTCGCGACCAGGGACTGGGCGATGCGCTCTCCAGCCCCCGCGCACTGGGGAGAGGCTTCTCCGGCCGCTTCACATGCGCCGGCGGGTTCAGGCGGAAACGAGACGCTATCTTGTCGATGATTTCGACGGGAACGGCGTGAAGCTGCCGCGCGCATGCGGCGCTCAATGCCTGGTCGCAAATGTTGTTGACCAGCCTGGGAATCCCGAGCGAATAGCGGAAAACCGCGTCGATGGTTTCGGAGGGAAATATCGCGCAGGCCTGGGAGGGGGATGCACCGGCGATTTCCAGGCGGCGGCGAATGTAGTCGCGAACCTCCTCTTCGCGGAGCGGTTCCAACCGGCAGCGCACGGCGATGCGCTGCTTCAGGGAACGCAGCTCGGCGGAATCTAGTTTGGCGTCCAGCTCGGGCTGGCCCACCAGAAGAATCTGCACCAGCTTTTGTTGCGCGGTTTCGAAGTTGGTCAGCAGCCTGATCTCCTCGAGAACACGCCGCGGAATCTGATGCGCCTCGTCGATCACCAGGACGGTGGTGAGGCCCTTCTCGAATTGGGCCAGGAGAAACCCATAGAGGGCGCGCAGCAGGGTTCCCTTGCTGGGCTCCGCGACGGTAATTCCCAATTCGAGGGTGATATAGCTTAAGAAATCGACGGTGGATAAGCGGGGACCGATGAAGTAGGCGAAGGGAATCTGCTCGCTCTCCCACAATTCAAACAGGCAGCGCAGCATCATGGTCTTGCCGGTTCCCACTTCGCCGGTCATGACGACAAAGCCCTTGCGCCGGTTTATGGCCAGGGCGATGGCAGCCAGAGCCTCCTTGCTTTGCTCCGACGGAAACATAAAGAATGGATCCGGGGAGAGTTCAAACGGGCTTGCATTCAGGCCGAAAAATTCTTCGTACATAATCTCTATCGTCCGATCTGGCACCTGGGGCCGTTGGCCTGGCGCGGTTATGCGCAGGCTTCTTCGCTCTGGCTGAGTGGATGCGCTTCGGGTTCGCGCGCGCGCCAGAAGTGCGGCACCGGCGCGGAAAATTCAAATGCCACGTCCACACCGCGGGCGAGGCGTTCTCCGAGGCATTCCACAACGCACTCTTGCGAGCACTCGTTTTGCTTGTTGGTGATGATAAGGCGCTGCCCGGGCTGTACCGGAGTGTTCATGGAAAGCAGGCCACCTCGCTCGTTGGTGGCGATGGTGAGAGCTTGCTCGTAGAAGGGCGAGCCATCGGACCCGTAGCCATACACGAACAGCGGAAGCTCGACCTGGTTGACGGCAAACGGCGGCGGCTGGACCGGCCGATCGAGGCGGACTTTCGACGCGCCGCGCACGCGAGACAGCCTGCGCCTGCGGCGGCGTCCCCTGTCAGGACTCTGCGGCGGCAAGGGCTCTGTGGACAGGTCCACCTCGTCAAGACTGGAGTCGCGGGCCACGCCTTCGACGATTTCCGCCGTAACCGGTTTGCGCTGCTCGACAAAAGCCCTCATGAGCGACTGGTCGCACAGCAGGTTGGTTACGCGCGGGATGCCGCGCGCGTGGCGGTGGACCGCCTCGATCGCCGTGGGATCGAAAATGGCTTCGCCGTTGCAACCGGCGATATGCAGACGCTCGGCAATGTACCCGGCCGTCTCTTCCTGCGTGAGCGGCAACGTCTTGGCGCGAAGGACGATGCGTTGCCGGAGCTGGCGAAGTTCCCGGTGGTTCAACTTCTCCTCGATTTCCGGCTGGCCGGCCAGCACGATCTGCAGGAGTTTCTCGGTGGAAGTCTCCAGATTCGTCAGCAGGCGGATCTCTTCCAGCGCCTGTCGCGAGAGCAACTGCGCTTCGTCCACAACCAGGACGGTGTGTTCGCCGGCCTGGTAGCGGTCGAGCAGCCATTGGTTCAGACGGAACAGCACGTGGCTTCTGCTGTGCGACTTACAGGTGATGCCAAAATCCGCGATCATGTAGTCGAAAAGCTGCGATGCGGACAGCCGCGGATTAAAGACAAAGGCAGTGGCGACATTCTGGGAGTGCAGCGACTCGAGCAGGCTGTTGAGCAGCGTGGTCTTGCCGGTGCCCACCTCGCCGGTCAACAGTATGAAACCCTTGCGGGCCTCGATCCCGTAGGTCAACTGGTCGAGCGCCTCGCGTGTGGCCCTGGTGGGATACAGGTAACGCGGGTCGGTGTTGATGTTGAACGGATTTTCCTGCAGCCCGAAATAGGTCTTGTACATGTCGGTATCCTCGCTTCTCAGTGCTTCTCAGTTCAGCTCGAAATTAAAATCGGTGCTCGCCTGTGAGTCGATGGGGATGCCATTCAGGCTTGCCGGCTCATAGCGCCACTCCGCCAATGCTTCGATGGCGGCCTGCGCCAGGATTTGCGAGCCTTTCACGGATTTCGCGCCATAGACTTGGCCCTGGGGACTGATACGGAATTGCACTTCGACATTTCCGGAAACAAGACTTTGCCTCGCGCCTAGCGGATACACCGGCTCCTTGCGGAACGTAAGCCTGGCCGGCTCAATCCTGGTGCGTTGACGCAGGCCGTGCGGCGCATCCGGTTCGGCAACGATCCGCCCCGATGAGGGATTCCGCAGCAGGGACCGGACGATGCCCATGCCGGGCGTCCACGAAGCATCCACGGGGGCGGGCGGCGCCGCGTCGTTGCGATCCTCCACCCGGGTTGGGCGCGAGGGCTGCATGCCTTGCGTGTGCAGCGGGACCAGAGGCATGGCCTCCGCTATCAGGCGCACCGAGTCCGTGACCGGCGCCAATGATTGCGGGTTCACGATTTCGAGCCGCAAGAGAACGTCGTTGGTTACCGGGGTATAGACGAAGCTTCCGCCGCGCAGCTCGTCCATGTGCAAATCCATGTTTTTATGAATTGTGCCGTCGACGATCGACAGCCGCCCGCGCGTGGCTTCCATGGCGGCGTCACGGTTCCATCGCAGGCGCCAATCCGCTTCGCGCCGCTCTATTCTTAATCCCAGAGTGTTGGCGGATTCCCCGGAACCGGTGAACACCACGCGCCACACGGCGGGACCGCGCGACGGCCGCTCCAATTTCGATTCATTCGGAGATTCCCGGCGGGACGAGGGAACCTGCGAATCCAGTGAGGCTTGTGCGGGTTCAGGGGAGCGCGGCATGGCTGCGCCTGTTCCTGGTCCTCGCTTGGACTGCTGGGCGTTTTTACGCGCGTCAAAAACAAGGCTCAATGTCGCCAACTCCCGTGACGCTTCGTTGCCAAAAACTATTGCGTCACGTACAACAGATTCCTGAGTTCAAAAACCGGGGCCCTGTGGTGAGTGCGCGTTGAATATGAAGTGAGGCGGAGTTCGCGTCAATCCGATAGGGAAAGTTCCCGATGTGGAAATTGTAAGAACTGTGGAAAACTTCGATGATTTGGGGCTGTGGATCCGATATCGGCGAACAAGAAAGCGGCCTCAAGCGACTAAATCTCATCACATACAGTAACCGGCGTATGGAAGTGTGTAGCCCTTCACGAGCATACTGACGAAAGTGAGGGACTCATGGCCGTATCGAGCTGGAAAGGTTACATGACCTTTGGTCTGGTGACGGTACCGATCCGTCTGTTTCCGGCGGCGCGTTATTCGCACATCCGCTTCCACGAAGTCCACAGGAAGTGCGGCCACCGCGTGCAACAACAACTGTATTGCCCGTACGACAAAGAGGTTGTTGCCCGCGATGAGATCGTAATGGGATATGAAGACGACCAAGGGAAAATGATCCTCGTGGATCCGAAGGAGCTCAAGGCCATCGAGCCGGACTCATCCACGGCCATGGAGATCCTCCAGTTTGTAAAAATCACGGAAGTGGACCCCATCTGTTTCGAGACCTCCTATTTTGCGGTTCCCGAACGGGCCGGTGAAAACGCATACGCCTTGCTCCTGGCCGCCATGGAGGAGTTGAAGATCGCAGCCCTGACCCAAGTGACCATGCACCAGCGGGAACGTACCGTCCTCATCCGGCCCTTTCGAAATGGATTGACGGCACATACTCTTTTCCATCCAAATGAGATTCACGACGTAGCGGGCTATGGCAAAAAGGACTCCAATGCACTGAGGTCCAAGGAGTTGGCGCTCGCCGAACAGTTTGCCAAGACCCTCGTCGAACCCTTTCGCCCCGAACGCTTCCACGACGAATACCAGGATCGTGTCCGCCAACTGATCGAGAGCAAGAGCAAGGGCCGCGCAGCGCCCAAGCTCGAACAGGGCAAGAAGCTTGCCCCGGTGATTGACCTGATGGACGCTCTCAAGAAAAGCCTTGCCCGCAAAGGAAAACTCTCCGGCGATAAACCCGCGGAACAAATTGCACCGAAAGGTGCGAAACGCACAAAGACCGCCTAGCGGCCCTTCGACGGCCGCCAATCGGGAGATGGGCGCTCCCCGGATTGGCTATAGCACATGGTCGCCTGTCCGTTGTGGCCGCCATGGCCGATCGCTGGTAAAATCACATTGTTTGTTGGATGGTCGGCCAATGACAGTTTCACGGGCAATTCTTTGGGTTGCGCTTTTTACGCTCACTGCGGCTGCGGGAAAAGCTCAGGAAGCCACACCGCCAGCCTCCTCTGACGCAGATAGCCCGGCGAGTTGCTCGAAATCCTTGCTTTTCAATTTCCAACGGATCCACGACGACGGCGAGGCCGGGCCGGAGATTCCCATCTGGCAAGTCTCGGGAGGCTCGGCCTTTTTCTATGAGGCCGGAATGAGCATTGACGCCGATGGCGCTCCCAACGCCTACAACCCCGACGATACGGGAATCGACGATCTGGATAATGCCGGCGAGCCGGGGCATTGGTGGGCCCTGGCTCTGGATGAGAACGGGGAGCCCTACATCCAGGGAGACGATGACCCGTTCCCCGGATACTACGTATCGACTACCGCACTGGCGGACCGCGAAAAAGACGGCAACGACCCCGGGAGATTCGTGGACGCATCGATGATTCCCTATATCGTGCTGCCCGGCTCGGTGGCCAGGGAGACCGGGGCGCGCCTGGGAGATTTCGCGATGGTATTGAACCGTGCAAACGGCAAGGTTTCCTACGCCATCTACGCGGACGAGGGGCCTTCGGTGGGCGAGGGTTCCGTGGCCCTGGCGGAGAATCTGGGCGTGCGTTCGGATGCACGCCGCGGGGGCGCCCTAGACAACATCCGCTATTTCGTGTTTCCAGGGTCCGGGAATGGCAAGCCGCGGTCCGTCGATGAGATCAACGAGGAGACCGAAAAGCTTCTGGGAGATTCGGACGCCGATGCCGTCAAAGGCTGCACGGAGGCCTATTAGCCGCTGCGAATCGCGGTAGAACAGCGGCAGTCCAGGAAACTTTCGGCGTTGTCATTCCTGCAAGGCTCCTTCCATCACTGTACAATCTTCATATGCCGCCTCAGGCGATGACCAAAACTACGGTACGGCTGATCGCGTTGGACATTGACGGCACGCTGCTGGACAGCTTTTCCAAGCTGCCCGAAGCCAACCTGCGCGCCTTGGCCGCGGCCACCGCGCGCGGCATCGAAGTGGTGCTGGTCACCGGCCGGCGCTATGACTTCGCGCTGCCGATTGCGCGGCAAATTCCCTGCCCTCTTACGATGATCGTGAACAACGGCGCACTGGTGAAATCGGTGGAGGGCGCGACGTATTTGCGGCATCTTCTGCCCAGCCCAACTGCCCGAGAGGTGCTGCGGGTGACGCCGGAGTTCCGGCGCGGCACGGCGGTGGTGTTCGACAGGCCGCGGGCCAACCAAGTGGTGTTCGAGGAGATTGACTGGGAAGATCCCCAGCGCAAGGATTACTACCTGCGGAATCGCGACTTTATCTCGCGTGTCGCGCCCCTGGAGGATTGCCTGACGGAAGATCCCATCCAGGTGATGTGCAGCGGTTCGGTGGGGGAAATGCGCCGCGCCGCGGAGGCTCTGCGCCAGATACAGGCGAAAATTCCATTTTCGCTGGCGGTCACCTATTATGAGCATCGCGACTTCGGGATGGTGGACGTGATTTGCCCGAACTGCTCCAAGGGAAGCACACTGGCGGAATGGACGGCGCAGCGGGGCTATACCCGCGGCGAAGTGATGGCCATCGGCGATAACCACAACGATCTGGAGATGCTGGAGTTCGCGGGCCTGCCCGTGGTGATGGGCAATGGCGTGGCGGAACTCAAGACGCAGGGCTGGCGGCAAACACTGTCGAATGACGACGGTGGAGTGGCCGCAGCCATAGAGACCTATGCCTTGGGGGGCGTGTGATGGCGCGCGGCGCTTCTTTGCGGCCTCACGGCGTTTCTTACCGGCCCCGCAGCGTTCCGTACGGGAATGGGTGGGCGCCGTTGCTGGTATTTGTTGCGGCAACGATTTGGATGCCGGCGGCTCGCGCGGACTATGCCGTCCTGCGCAGCGGCCAGCGCCTGCACGTCACGAGCTACGAGAAGACGGGAGACGCCGTGCGCCTACAGATCGCCGGCGGAAGCATTGTCCTTTCGGCCCAGGAGATCGTGTCCATGGAGCCCGAGGATACCTTTCCGGCCTCGGAGCAGCCCCAGCCCAAGCTCGCGGTTCCTTACGCGGCGCAAATTGAAACCGCGGCGCTCACCTATGGCCTGGATCCGGAATTGATCGCCTGCGTGATCGCGGTGGAATCCAATTTCGACCCGCGGGCGGTTTCCCGCAAGGCCGCCTACGGGCTGATGCAACTTTTGCCGCAGACGGCGTCGCGGCTCGCGGTGCGCGACGTGTTCGACCCGGAGCAAAACATCGATGGCGGGACGCGCTACCTCAAGGAGTTGCTGGGACGTTACCGGCAGAATCTTGCTCTGGCGCTGGCGGCCTATAATGCGGGTCCCGAAGTGGTCGATCAATACCGCGGGATTCCACCGTTTGCGGAGACACGAAACTACGTTCGCCTCGTGACGGAAAAACTGCGAAGTTACAAGAATGCCAGGCAGGACGCGGGTTCCCCCTAAGTATCCGCTAGAGCTTCGCCGAAGCCGTTCAGCCGTGACGGGGACTTCGCCTTGCTTGCCCGTGGTATAATGTTGCAGGTGGTAGTGCGCTTCCTTTTCAGTTTTCCCTGTTTCTCTCTTTTGCATCCTCTTCCAAATAGCGGCACCCAATAGAATCAATAGTTTGTGCCCTCTTTGGCGAAGAGGATTAACGCAAAGCTCGTATATTCAATTCATTACGCTCTCTTGCGCAAAAATACCGGGGGTGGGGGGCTACCCGGACTTACCCAAAAAAAGCGCCCTCCGTGGCAGGAACGCGACTCGGCTCCCATGCGGAGGATGATAGACTTCGCGCGGCATGCACGGCGACTCCTCTCGCTCCCGACTGGTTTACAGCACCGACCCCAAGAAGATAGTCAGCTTGATGCGTGAAAACGGACATTCTACCTGCGAGATTTTGAGGCTTCTGATCACTGGTGAAGGCGGGGTGAAGCAACAGAAGAAGCTGCTGCTTGAATGGGCGGATGCTCTGGGGATGGAACCTACCGAGATTTTACGCGAAGCCGTCCGCTGCGGGCTACTGCGCAACGCGCGGATGCCGTAGCTCCATACACGTCTTCATAAAACTCAGGCATCAGCCGTCGTACAAATGATCGAGCTTCTGACGAATCGCCCAACGTCTTCCGTATCTTTCGACGGCGCTCCGCAGGAGTGAGTTTTTTGTATTCTTTCACGGTAATCTTTGCCATTTTCAACAGGGCCGCTTCGTTCATAGGCACCTCTTCAAATCCTGCGGCAACAACTGCCAACTTGCGAAAACCCTGACTGACTACGAGTATAACAAGTGCGTATAGTTTGCGCCTATACTCTAATACTCGATTTTCCGCAGAGTGCAGACAGCCAAGTTTACCCCACGAGGCAAAGCTTATGGCCGGGCCGCCGATTGAAGTCTATTTGCAAATCCATTCCACGCTAAAAATCCCGCACGCCGGCTGAAAATTACTGACCAGGATTGGGCTGGGGAGCGGGATTGTCGGTTGAATTGCCCGGCGCATCGGTGCTGGGCGGCGGAGCGGGGGCCGGCGTGGGAGTGGGGGCAGTGGCGCCAGGCTGCGCTCCGGCCGCGCCGGGAGCCGCAGCGGGATTTGCCGCCGGCGCGGCACCGGCAGCACCGGGAAGTTGCCCGGCCCCATTGGCCAGCGGATTATAGATGAATTCCCACTGCAAGTAGGTCTTCCCTCCCTCGTATACAAGCAAAGAGGGCACCTTGGTCTTACCGGCAACGCCAATCAGGTTTGCCCCAAGCACAGGACCATCCACGGGCTCCAAGGGGACGGAGGAAGGCTGTGCCGAACTTGCGGACAGGCCGGAACCCGTCTGCGACAAGCCGGATGGCGCGCCGAATCCGGACTGCGTGCCAGACTGAGGGCCGAAGGCGGACTGCGCGCCAGACGACGGTCCAAAGCCGGACTGCTGGCCATTTTGTTGACTGGGCTGCTGGCCGGACTGCTGCTGGGTAGAGGCGCCTGCCCCGTCGGGTGTTCCGCTGAAGGTCGACACCCCCAAGCCCTGCTGCGCCAGGGTCAGTTCCTGAAGATTGTGATAGCGCACGCTGCCGATCAACTGCCCGGAAGGTGAGACGTATATGCTTCGCCAAGTTCCGTCGACGCGATTGGTGGGATCGGTGTAGGCTTTGCGCAAGAAATGAACGTTGGCGGCGTTGGGCTTGGTTAAATCCTCGAGCGTCTGCGGGAGCATTCCATTCTTCGCGTAGTAGAGGCGGATGGCGCGCACGTACTGCTTTCCGCGCCATACGGCGTCTTCCTCGCGCTCGCGACGGCCTTCGTTCAGCACGCTGGGAACGGCCGCGGCGGCGAACAGAAGAATCGAGGCCACCAGGAACACGGCCAGCAAGAAGGCGTAGCCGGACTGGCCACGGCTTTTCGATCCCCGGCCTTTCGATACCCATACGCCCACAGGCTTCATGAGGGACCCGGCTCTTCCAGAGTCATGGTGGCGCGTCGGCCCGAGGCCGTCTCTTCCAACTCCGCGTTATTGTTGCCGATCTGCAGCAGGCGGAAGCGGCCCAGGAGAATATCGCCTATGCCAAGGACAAAAACGTCGTCCCCGCTGTTGAAGAAGGCGCGCTTGGTTCCCGTCTGGGCGTCGGCCACGTAGCCGAAAAAAGTCGCCGGGATTACCAGCGGCGGAGGCGGGGGCGCGATCACGGGACCCGCGGGAACGACCGCGGCAGCAGCCGGTTTGGGAGGTGGAGGCGGAGGCGTGGCGCTGAAAATATTTCGCTGCGAACCGGTGTAGGTAAGCTTTTTCAGATTGGCGAGGAGATCGAGACGCAAGGCGGGGTTTTCCACGGCGAGAGGCACAAAGGCGTTATTGGCGTTGGCCACCGTCGACCCCACCCCGGCGGGGCGCAGCGAAACGTAGGCCACATAGGCAAGCACCAGAAGCAGCGCGACCAGCAGCACGAGTCTGTATTGGCGCGCCACGATCAGGTCCGGAAATACGTCCGCAGACGAAGATTCAGTTTCACGTTACCCACCGAACTTTCCGCTAACTGGAGCCCATCCAGCACATAGAAATTGTTGGAGCGCTCCAGCCCGTTGATAAAACGAACTACGCTGGGATAATCGCCGTTCACCGTGGCGCCAATCTCCACGACGATAATGCCGTGACTGTCGGGATCATGCTGCCGATAGGCGACATTTTCGGTGCGCAAGCCGGCGGTGCGGGCAACCTCGCCGAGGTTATCCACCACCGAGGAGTATCCCGAAGCGACCGGGGGCAATTGATCGTGCAGGAAGGTATCGCACTGTTGTTCCACGGCAGGAAGCGTCTCGCGAATGCGCACTCCCCGGGCCACATCGGCGGCCAGCAAATCGTGCTGCCGCTTCAGCAGCGCGACGTCGGCCTGACCCGCCCGCGGAGTGGTGGACGCTCGCCAAATCGCGCCGATCAAAAGTAGGTCGACCAGCAGCACGGCGCCCAACATCCAGCGGATCAGCGTTCGTTTGCGCTTGGTCATCCCGTTTCCTCAAGTCACCGAATAGCGAGCGATCAGGGACAGCACGATGGGAGTCTCTCCCGGCTGATCCGAGCGTCTCTCGCTCAACAACTGTATCTGGGAAAATTCCGGAGCCTTCTCCAAATCGCGCAAAAACTCCAATTTGGCAGCGTCGTTCAGTGCCTCCACGGTGAGACGCAACTCCACATGGTCTTGTTCCATGGTGGGCTCCACGCTAACGACGCGAGCGCCGGTGGGCAGATTGCGCTCCAGATCCATGAAGATTTTGGTCCAGGGAAACGCCCGCTGGGCGATCAAACCGTTGAAGAAGCTGGCCAGGCCGCGGCGCTGCACGGTGTCTGGCCTGTTGAAATAGATTTCCAGGGCGTCGTGCTCCTGCCGGAGGCGGCCCATGTCCGCGTTGATTCGCACTTCCTGCCGGCGGTAGGAAGTGTCCGACTGCCACATGCTGTAAGCGTGCCAAGCGAGGAGCGCCATGGCCACCACGCCAACAATTCCCACGGCAGAGGAAGCGACCAGGAAGCGGCGGTCGCTGGCCAGCGGAGAAGTTGCCAAGTTTAGGCGTATTTTCATGAGTTCCGCTTACTCCACACAACCGTCCAGGGTCAAGCGCCGCGATTCAAACTCCATCCTACCAGCGCGTCCAAATCGTGCTCCACGAGAGGCTGTAATCCAGCGGCAATGCGCCCTTCGATTTCGGCGGCCGGCAACAACGCGCTGACCGGACAATGCAATTCGCGCTCGAGCAGCGGACTTACTTCCCGGGTGCGCTCGCCAAGACCGGCGAGACGAACGGCGGCGATTCCCTCGCTCCAGGAATCCTGATAGTAAGCCGTCAAGGGATAGATCTCGTCCAGGAGCACCTGCGCAGGGATCTCCGATTCGGCAACGGAAAGCTCCATGCAGCGAAAACCACAAAGAACACCTTCGCGGGCGATCGCGGTCGTCAAGGTCTTTCCGGCCACGCGGGCCAGCAAGGCTGGCTGATGGTCATTCAGCAGCGGCAGAGCGGCAAGAGTAGAACTCATCACCACGCCCGCGGCCATTCCCACGGATTCAACGAGTTGCTCGTACTCCCGGATGATGCGCAATCTGGCCAGACCGGTCACGACATCGACACCCTCCTCACGGGGGGATTGCCGCATGTAGGAAATGAGCGTCTCTTCGGCCTCAAACGGTACGCTTTTTTTAAGGCGCCAGCGCAGCAGGGGTATGGCCTCATCGGTGGAACGGGGGAACACGTCGAAATGCAAAACGAACACACGGATGACGGGATCGGGAACCAACAACGCGATATCCTGCGCCTTCAGGTGCAATCTTGAAAACACCCTCCCGATGGCGGAACGAACTTCGTTGGCGTCCAGGACGTTGGTTTCCACAGCGGTCGGCCGCAAGGCCCCCGGCGGCAGGGCCTCGACGGCGAAAGAGTCCAGGTCCGTGCCGTTGTGGGTCCAGCGCGCGGCGGCCACGTATCCGGGGGCAAT
>Ga0302324_100019771_pt1 | contig 13203 bp, 10 predicted proteins | sample Palsa_T0_1_FD_201949 | JGI IMG/M metagenome (GOLD analysis project Ga0302324, IMG submission 201949) | Peat permafrost microbial communities from Stordalen Mire near Abisko, Sweden - Palsa_T0_1 | ecosystem: Environmental > Terrestrial > Soil > Palsa > Peat permafrost | place: Sweden: Abisko...
ATCCGGTGCGAACAACGCTTGGAACTTATGGAAGGAGAAAATACGTGAAAAAGATCGCGAGGATCAGCCCTGCCCCGGTTGACAAGGTTGGGCCATATCAGTACCGCGGCACGGTGATGTAGAACGGTGAGAGTCAACCGGTCAACATCATGGCGCCGAGATACTAGCACCCGGGTTGTCAGTGCAGCGACAGCGTGTCGCGCCGCCACGCCACGTCTTGCCACCGGCCGAAATCGCGCAGCATATCCGGACTGTTGGCCTGTTGCGCGAGGGCTAGATCATCGAGCCGCAGTTCCTCGAAACGGTGCTGGAAACGCCCGCGGTCCTTTACCTCGCGCGCTATCAAAAGGCGCCTCGTGCCCGGCGCGAAGCCGGCAAACTCCACATAGCCTTCTTCGGGATCGTCCGCCCCGGGTGACACTACGTCGACCGTCCAGGTTCCCGACCTTTGATGAAACACCCAGAGTTCACGCCAGCTCTCCAGGGGCTGCACCGCGAGTACCAGCGCCGGACCCTGAGGAATCGCCTGCGCGGAGGCCATCCACACGATCCCATAAGTGCAATGTCGCACGAGAGGCGCCGAGCCATGCAGGCGCATGTCCTCCAGAGTAACGCACGTTTGCCCTGGAGCACCCGGAGCGGCGCTGAGGATTAGCGGGCCCGCCTGGGGCGCCGGCATCATCGGGGCCCAGCGGATCGCGCCGACCCGAAGCACCGCATCGGTATACTCGGCTCGCCGGTCCTCACCGAGATCGTTCGTATGAACGGCGATGAGCTCGGTAAGCGCGCGCTCGGCTGCCGCCTTGGGCGGCTCGCGGCGCCGAGCCTGCTCGAAGGCAATCGATGCCCATACTTCGGCGCGCCGGGCGTGGACGCGGCTCTTCATCATCGCGCTCAAGTCCTCGTCGTCGATCTGGTCGAGCAGCTCGCGGCGCTCGTTGTCGAGGGATGCGCGCGGGACGGGGCCAAGATCCGGATCGATGCAGTCCGGCCGTGTGAGACCGAGCGCGGCGCGCGCACGCTCCTCGGAACCCGCACCGGCCGATGCCAGCACGCGGTGGAACAATTCACCGTCGTAACACACCTGCATCCGGCCATCGCGTTCGAAAGTGCGCATGTGAATGCCGAACTGCTGTACCACCTCGAGGTGTGCGGCGACATCGGCGACGCGATTGGTGCCGCCTGATGCCTGTTCCGCAAGCCGTTCGGCCATGCGGGCGATGGCATCGAAGGGCTCCGCGGTGAGTGCTCGAGCCGGCACGGCTTTGAGATATGCCGCGCCGTAACTGATCCCAAGCGCTTCGGATCCGGGGCTGTCTCGCAGGAAGCGCAGCACGGAGAGCAGCTCGGGTGCACCTGTCTCGGTGAGTTCCACCTGACGGACTGCTTCGCTCCTCAAATATCCGCCGCGTTCGCGGCGATAGTCGTAAATCTTCAGGTAGCCGGCGCGCTCGCCGCGGACCTCGAGCACATCTCCTTGCCAGAGCGCTGTCAGCTCGGCGGCGCTCGAGCGAGGAGCAGCGCGCAGCGAAGCATGATCCAGGACGACGATCGCGATGGAAGCGGTGAGCGCCAGGATCATTGTGAGTTCCCCGACCGCGACTTCTCGCCGGTAGTACCATCGGCGGAACTCGCCGAGCCGGCGCCGATGAGGTTGGAACCTATGAACCGTCCCGCCTCGGGCGCCGGCGCGATGATGACCTGCACCTTATCGGAGAGCTTGTCAGCCAGTGTCTTCTGGATCAGCAGCGGGTAGTGCGCGATCAGCGCGCCCTCGCGCTCCATCTGTCCGGCGTTCGCCTTGCCCACCAGATCGAGCCGGTAGGCTTCTGCGTCCGCGAGTTTCTGCCGCGAATCGGCCTCGCCTTTGGCTTCGATGCGGCGGGCCTCGGCGGCGCCCTCGGCGGTGCGGATGCGCGCTACCTTCTCGGCTTCGGCCTCGAGCTGGCGCTGCTCGATCTGCTTCTGCTTGAAGGGTAGGATGTGTTTCATGGTCTCCTCCTGCGCGCGAGCGGCAATCACTTGCTCCTGGCCGGCGGCCTCCGCCGCCGTTTGCCGCCGCACCTTGTCGGCCTCAGCCTCCAATTGCTGCTGTTTTACCTGGGCCTCCTTGAGCTCCAGCACATAGCGAATCTTCTCTGTCTCGAGTTCCTCGGCGAGAAGCTTTTCCATTCCCGCCCGATAGTCCTCGGGCAAATCCACCTTCCCCATATCCACGCCCCGCAGCACCAGCCCCATCGCCACGAACCTTGGCTTGAGCTCCGTCATCAATTGCTGTTGGATCTCGGCCCGCCTGCGCGAGAAGATCTCGCGCACCGAATATCGGGCGAACAAGGGAAATATGACCCCCTGTACGGCAGGGCGCACGAGGTCGGCACTCAGGTCGTCGGGAAATTCTTTCGACATCTGCGCGATGCGAGCTGGATCGACGCTCCAGCGTACGGCTACATCGATGCCGATCGAGAGTCCCTCGATCGACTGAAACGGGGCGGAACCGGTAGCGCTTGCGCTTTCAGTCGGCCGATACACCTGGTCCCGTGTCGAGTACCGACGCACCTGATGGATACCGGGTAGCGCGAGCACGGTGCCTGCGGTGTACACCTGCACCGAGCCGTCGAGCGCGTCCGTGCGCACGAGCATCTCGCCTCGGCGTACGGTGGCAAAGGGTGGATGGACGTAGAGGCCGTAGGCCAATGCGGCCAGGAGCACGGCCATCACCAGCCCCTTGCGGAGACGGCAGACGGCCGCGAAGCAGGCACGGACGGACCCGGCCAAACTGGCGGTCAGCCGGCCGAGACGCTCGAGGATTTCCCGTGCGATGTCATTCATTTGCAAATACTCCCGTTGACTTGTTCTACCGTATCGACGGGAAGAGTCTCGCAGCCGCTTATGGCAAGGTGGTGCGGCAATTGTGGCGCAATGTGATGCCGCTTCTGCGCGCCGGGGCTCAGCATGCTTGGCCATCCGTGCGGTCGAACCGGTAGAATGGCTTTTTGGGCCTGAGAACCGGAGACTCCATTGGGCGCGCGCCGCTACGATATAGATTTACGCAGTGATACCGTTACCCGGCCTTCGCCGGAAATGCGTGCCGCCATGGCCGCAGCGGAAGTGGGTGACGATGTCTTCGGCGACGACCCCACCGTCAATCACCTGCAGGCGCTGATGGCCGAACGTTTCGGCTTCGAGAGTGCGCTGTTCTTCGCCACCGGTACGCAAAGCAATCTGGCGGGCTTGATGGCTCATTGCGGCCGCGGCGATGAGTACTTGGTCGGCCAGGAGGCCCACACGTATAGCTACGAGCAGGGCGGCGCTGCGGTTCTCGGCAGCATTCATCCGCAACCGCTGGAAAACGAGCCGGACGGCGGCATTTCGATCGAACGCATCGCCAAGGCTATCAAGCCCTGGGACGTCCATTTTGCTCCCAGCCGATTGCTGGCGCTCGAAAATACCATCGGTGGCCGGGTACTGCCGCCGGCCTACCAGCGGCAGGTCACGCAGTTCGCGCACGAGAAAGGCCTGATCACTCACCTCGATGGAGCACGAATCTATAATGCCATCGTGAAACTCGGTATCGACGAACGCACGGCCGTCGCGGGCTTCGACTCGGTGTCGGTGTGCTTATCGAAGGGCCTGGGAGCGCCCGCGGGCTCGGTGTTGCTGGGTGCCCGGGATTGTGTCGAGCGCGCGCGCCGCTGGCGTAAGGCACTGGGCGGCGGTATGCGGCAGGCCGGCGTGCTGGCGGCGGCCGGGCTCTACGCCATCGAACATCATGTGCGAGGGCTGGCGCAGGATCACGCGAACGCCGAGCATCTCGCGGATGGATTGCGCACCATGGGGTTGCAGGTCGAGCCGCCGCAAACCAATATCTTCTATGTTGGCATTCCCGCTGAGAAAGTGCAGGGCCTGAAGAGCCATCTCGAGGGTCGCGGGATCCTCGCGAGCGTCACAGAGCGCACGCGCCTGGTGACCCATCGGGATGTGCCGCACGCCAAGATCGAGACTGTGCTGCAAGCCTTCCGCGACTATCCGCACTGGGACTCCTAGCGGCGCGCGATTGCGCCGCTGACCGCTCCTTTACACCGCCTTTACATCGACGGCCGCAAATACTGCCGCGTTTTTCCACTTGGCCGCCTACAGTGCCCGGTGTCGCGTAAGTTGCACTGCGGCATTGTGCTGGAAGGAGATGCGGTGGATATCCTGTTCTTGACTGTCTTCGCGGTGTTCCTGCTGCTCGCCCTGGCGCTGGTCGCCGGTTGTGCGGCGCTGGAGCGAAAGAAATGACCTGGGCCTATGTGTTGAGCGGCGCAATCGCCTTGGCGTTGCTCGTCTATTTGGTAGTCGCGTTGATTCGCGCTGAGGATCTGTAATGTCCGGCCAAGCCTGGTTCACGCTGCTGATGTTTCTGGCAGTTCTCGCGGCGCTCGCGTATCCGGTGGGGATTTATATGGCGCGCATCGCCGATGAGGCGCCGATCGGCGGCGTCATCGGCAAATTGGAGCGCGGCATCTACCGCGCAGCCGGCGTCGATCCGGCTCAGGATATGCCTTGGACCCGCTACGCCGTCGCGGTCTTGCTGTTCAGCGCCTTAGGGGTGGTGGTCGTATACCTGATACAGCGATTGCAGATCTGGCTGCCGTTGAATCCGCAGGCCATGGCGAATGTCTCGGCAGACTCCGCGTTCGACACGGCCGTGAGCTTCGTGACCAATACCAATTGGCAGGGCTATGGCGGCGAATCCACGATGAGCTATCTGACGCAGATGGTTGCGCTGGCCGTGCAGAATTTCGTCTCGGCGGCCACGGGCATCGCGGTCGCCTTCGCATTGATCCGCGGTTTCGCGCGCCGTTCGGCGCAGGGCATCGGTAATTTTTGGGTCGATCTGACGCGCAGTACCCTGTACATCTTGCTGCCTTTGTCCGTTCTCTTCGCCGTCATATTCATGGGGCAGGGCGTAATCCAAAATTTCGAGACGTACAAGGACGTCAACACTCTGGAGAGCCTGACGTACACCCAACCCAAGCTCGATGCGGCCGGCCAGCCGCTGAAGGATGAGAAGGGCACTGCGCTGACGGAAACCTTGACGACGCATACTCAAACTCTGGCCATGGGCCCGGTGGCCTCGCAGGAGGCGATCAAGTTCCTGGGCACCAACGGTGGCGGCTTTTTCAATGCCAACTCCGCGCATCCCTACGAAAATCCGACTCCCCTCAGCAATTTTTTGCAGATGATCGCGATGTTTCTGATTCCTGCCGGCCTGTGTTTTACCTTCGGCCGCACGGTGGGCGATTCGCGTCAGGGCTGGGCGGTGATCAGCGCCATGACCGCCATCTTCGTCGTGATGGCGGTGGTTGCCATCTGGGCCGAGAGCCAGGGGAACCCGTTGTTTACGCCTCTGGGCGTGGATCAGACGAGCAGCGTGCTGCAGGCCGGTGGAAATATGGAAGGCAAGGAAACCCGATTCGGGATCGTCGCCTCGGCATTGTTCGCCACCATTACCACGGCAGCATCCTGCGGCGCGGTGAATGCCGTGCATGATTCGTTGACGCCGCTCGGCGGCCTGGTGCCCATGTGGCTGATGCAGTTGGGAGAGGTCGTGTTCGGCGGCGTCGGAGCGGGTCTCTACGGCATGCTGATCTTTGCCATCATGGCGGTGTTCGTCGCCGGACTGATGATCGGCCGCACGCCGGAATACATCGGCAAGAAAATCGAGTCGTTCGAAATGAAAATGACTTCGATCGTCATTCTGGTGACGCCGTTCCTGGTGCTGGTCGGCACCGCGATTGCGGTCATGACGGACGCGGGCAGGCTCGGAATATTCAACCCCGGAGCGCATGGCTTCTCTGAAATTCTGTACGCATTGGCATCCGCGTCGAACAACAACGGCAGCGCCTTCGCCGGGCTTTCGGCCAATACGACTTTCTACAATACCTTGCTGGCCGTGGCGATGTGGTTCGGGCGATTCGCCTTCATCATTCCGGTCCTGGCGATCGCCGGGTCTCTTGCTAAGAAGAAACGCATCGAAGCGACCGCGGGCACGCTGCCGACTCACGGGGCGTTGTTCGTGGCGTTGCTCGTGGGCACGGTGGTGCTGGTGGGCGCGCTGACCTATGTGCCGGCGCTCGCGCTCGGTCCCGTGGTCGAGCATCTGCAGCTTCATGCGATTCATTAAAGGGTCCCACCATGGTTCGTAAGTCATTGACGTTATTCGATTCCGCACTGCTCGGCCCGGCGGTTGCCGACTCCTTCCGCAAGCTCTCGCCGGCGGTGCAGGTGCGCAACCCCGTCATGTTCGTCGTGTATATCGGCAGCATCCTGACCACGGTCTTGTTCGTGCAAGCATTGCGCGGTCAAGGCGAGGCGTCGCCTTGGTTCATTCTGGGCATCTCTGCATGGCTGTGGTTCACCGTGTTGTTCGCGAATTTTGCCGAGGCCCTGGCTGAGGGGCGCAGCAAGGCGCAGGCCGCCTCGCTGCGCGGCCTGAAGCAATCCGTCAGTGCCAAGAAGTTACGCTCGGCGAAGCTCGCCAAGGATTGGGTTGCGACTCCCGCGCCGCAGCTGCGCAAGGGCGATTTCTTTCTCGTCGAGACCGGCGACATGATTCCCGCCGATGGCGAGGTGGTGGACGGCGTCGCGTCGGTGGACGAGAGCGCGATCACCGGCGAATCTGCACCGGTGGTGCGCGAGTCCGGCGGCGATTTTTCAGCCGTCACCGGCGGCACGCGCGTGCTGTCGGACTGGCTGGTGGTCCGCGTTGCCGTGAATCCCGGCGAAGCCTTCATCGACCGCATGATCGCCATGGTCGAAGGGGCCAAGCGGCAGAAGACCCCGAATGAAATCGCGCTGACGATTCTGCTGATCGCCTTGACCCTGGTGTTTTTGCTGGCCACCGCCACCTTGTTGCCGTTTTCGCTGTTCAGCGTGGCGGTCGCCAAGCTCGGTGCTCCGGTCACGATCACCGTGCTGGTCGCGCTGCTGGTCTGTCTCATTCCGACCACCATCGGCGGCTTGTTGTCAGCCATCGGCGTCGCCGGCATGAGCCGCATGATGGCATCCAATGTCATCGCCACCTCGGGCCGCGCGGTGGAGGCCGCGGGGGACGTCGATGTGCTGCTGCTCGACAAGACCGGCACCATCACCTTGGGCAACCGTCAAGCCGCGACATTCATCCCGGCGGAGGGCTTTACCGAGCAGCAGCTCGCCGACACGGCGCAGCTGAGTTCGCTCGCGGACGAAACTCCCGAAGGGCGCAGCATCGTCGTGCTGGCGAAGCAACGCTTCAATTTGCGCGAGCGCAACCTGGGCCAGCTCGAGGCCACTTTCGTGCCTTTTTCCGCGCAGACGCGCATGAGCGGCGTCAACATCGGATCCCGCGAAGTGCGCAAGGGCGCAGCGGACGCGGTGCGCCAGTACATCGAGGCGCAGGGATTCACGTTCCCGGCGCGGGTCTCTCAGGTGGTGGATGAGGTGGCGCGCAAGGGCAGCACGCCCTTGGTGGTCTGCGACGGCGGCCGTGTGATGGGTGTGGTCGAACTCAAGGACATCGTCAAAGGCGGCATCAAGGAGAGATTCGGGGAGCTGCGCCGCATGGGTATCCGGACAGTCATGATCACCGGCGACAATCGCCTGACGGCGGCGGCGATCGCGGCTGAGGCGGGGGTGGATGATTTTCTCGCCGAAGCCACTCCCGAAGCGAAGCTCAAACTGATCCGCCAATATCAGAGCGAGGGCCGGCTGGTCGCCATGACCGGCGACGGCACGAATGACGCCCCCGCATTGGCTCAGGCCGATGTCGCGGTCGCGATGAACTCCGGCACCCAGGCGGCCAAAGAGGCCGGCAACATGGTGGATCTGGATTCGAATCCCACCAAGCTCATCGAGATCGTGGAGGTGGGCAAGCAGTTGCTGATCACTCGTGGATCCCTCACGACGTTTTCGATCGCCAACGATGTCGCCAAGTATTTTGCGATCATACCGGCCGCTTTCGCCACCACTTATCCCCAGCTGGCGGCTCTGGATGTGATGCACTTGACGAGTCCGAACTCCGCGATCCTATCGGCGGTGATTTTCAACGCGCTGATCATCGTCTTGCTGATCCCGCTGGCTCTGAAAGGCGTGAAGTATCGGGCGCTCGGCGCCGCGACGCTGCTGCGCCGAAATCTACTGGTCTACGGCGTGGGCGGCATCCTCGTGCCCTTCGCCGGGATCAAGCTGATCGATATGACGCTCACAGCGCTACGGCTGGTTTAGAGGTAAGTGATATGAATGCAATGCTGCGTCCCGTACTGGTGCTGTTCGTCCTTCTGACCGTGCTGACCGGAGTCGTGTATCCCTTGCTCGTTACCGGGATCGGCAAGGCGGTCTTCCCCGATCAGGTGTCCGGCAGCCTGATCATGCGCGACGGCAAGGCCGTGGGTTCGTCGCTGATCGGCCAGTCCTTCCAGGAACCGAAGTATTTCTGGGGCCGCATCTCGGCGACTTCGCCGATGCCGAACAACGGAACCTCTTCCGGCGGTTCCAATCTGGGGCCGACCAACCCGGCGCTGATTGACGCGGTGCGCGGCCGCATCGCGGCCTTGAAGGCTGCCGACCCGGAGAATTCCGCAGCGGTTCCGGTGGATCTGGTGACCGCGTCGGGCAGCGGGCTCGATCCGCATATCAGCCCGGCCGCGGCTCTGTACCAGGTGGCGCGCGTGGCCCGAACCCGGCATATGGATCCCGCCAAAGTGCGCCAGATCGTCCTCGCTCACGTGGAGGCGGCGCAATGGGGGGTGTTCGGCGAGCCGCGGGTCAATGTTTTGTTGCTCAACCTGGACCTGGATCGCGCACAATAGCGGCAGATGCCGACCCAGAGCGAACAACGCCCCGATCCCGATCTACTGCTGGCCAAGGTCAAGCGCCAGGAAGCCGATGCCCAGCGCGGTAAGCTGCGCATCTACTTCGGCTCTTCGGCCGGCGTGGGCAAGACCTACGCCATGCTGGTGGCGGGTCGCAAGCTCAAGGCCGAGGGGCGCGATGTCGTCATCGGCATCGTCGAGACTCACGGCCGCTCCGAAACTGCGGCGCTTCTCGGCGATTTGCAGATCCTGCCGCCGAAGCCCATGCCCTATCGGGGCAAGGACCTCAGCGAATTCGACCTAGACGCAGCCTTGTTGCGGCGCCCCTCCCTGATCCTGGTCGATGAACTCGCGCACTCGAATGTCCAAGGGGCGCGCCATCCCAAGCGCTGGCAGGACGTCGAGGAATTGCTGGCGGCGGGCATCGATGTATTGACGACCCTGAATGTGCAGCATCTGGAGAGCCTCAACGATGTGGTCGGCGGCATCACCAACGTGCGCGTCTGGGAAACTGTGCCCGACACGGTATTCGACGATGCCGACGAGGTGGTGTTGGTCGACATCCCGGCCGAGGAATTGCTCGAGCGATTGAAGGCCGGCAAGGTGTACTTGCCGCAGCAGGCGGAGCGGGCGGCGAACAACTTCTTCCGCAAGGGCAATTTAATGGCTCTGCGGGAGCTGGCCCTGCGGCGCACCGCCGACCGCATCGAGGGCGATGTTCAAGCCTATCGGGTCGACAAATCGATCGGCTCCGTTTGGAAGACCGCCAATGCCTTGCTGACCTGCGTGGGTCCCGGCGCCGGCGCGGAACGGGTGGTGAGGGCGGCGGCACGGCTTGCGGGGCAGTTGAGCGCCGAGTGGCATGCCATTTATGTGGAAACGCCCGGATTGCAACGCCTGCCCGCGGCGCGGCGCGAGCAGATTCTGGGCACGCTGACCCTGGCCAAGGAATTGGGGGCGACGACCGCGGTGATCGCCGACGCCGATGTCGCGAACAGTGTGATCGCGTATGCGCGCAGCCACAATCTCTCGAAATTAGTCATCGGCCGCGACCCGGCGCGGCGCCTGTGGCCCTGGCAACGATCGAGCGGCCAGAAGCTGGCGATGCTGGCGCCGGATATCGATCTCATCGAAGTCGGCCGCACCGATGGAGCCATGCAGAATGGGGATGCGAGGAATTCCGCATCGTCGTGGCCTGCCTCGTCCGGCCCGGAGTCCGGCGACCGCCGCAAGTTCAAGCGTCTTCGCTATATATGGGCGGCGCTCGCCTGCGTGGCCGTGACGCTGCTGTCGATTCCGCTCGCCGAGCATTTCGACCGGTCGAATATCGTGGCGATTTTCATTCTGACCGTGGTTCTGGTCGCCGTTCGCTTCGGCCGCGGCGCCGCCGCCCTTGCGGCGGTGCTGAGCGTTTGTTCCTTCGATTTCTTTTTCGTTCCGCCGCGATTTTCTTTTGCGGTAAGCGATGTGCAATACATTCTGACGTTCATCATCATGCTGGCGGTCGGCCTGATCACCGGGCAATTGACCGCCGGCCTGCGTTTCCAGGCGCGCGTGGCCGGGCACCGCGAGGAGCGCGCTGGTTCCCTGTACGAAATCGCGCGCGACTTATCCGGCGCGGTGCAGATCGATCAAGTGGTGAGAATCAGCGACGAATCCATCGAGCGTACTTTTCGCGCAAGCGCGGCATTGCTGCTGCCGAACGCCGCAGGCCAGTTGGCCGCGACTTCGGCGCGCACCGGTACGACGCTCGCAGTGGACATCGGCATCGCGCAATGGGCGTTCGACAAAGGCAGGCCGGCGGGTTTCGGCACCGACACCCTGCCGGGCACCGAAGTGCTCTATATTCCACTGCGGGCTCCCTCGCATGCGCGCGGCGTATTGGCGGTCAAGGCGCACAACCGCCGCCTGTTGCGCATACCAGAACAGCGGCAGCTGCTCGACACGTTTGCCGCGCTGATTGCCATTGCGCTCGAGCGCGTGCACTACGTGGAAGTCGCGCAGAATGCCGTGGTGCGGATGGAGTCGGAGCGCCTGCGAAATTCTTTGCTGGCTGCGCTGTCGCATGATTTGCGCACGCCGCTCACGGTGCTGGTGGGCCTGGCGGAATCGCTGACGCTTACCAAGCCGCCTCTTTCGGAGGAGCAGCTCGAGAGCGCTGAGGCCATACAGGATGAGGCCCGGCGCATGAGCACGCTGGTCAGCAATCTGCTCGACATGGCGCGGATCGAGAGCGGTGAGGTCAGGCTCAATCTGCAGTGGCAGCCCTTGGAGGAGGTGGTGGGCTCGGCATTGAACGCGACGCGCGGTATGTTGCAACACCATCTCGTCGAGGTACATCTGCCGCGGGATCTGCCGCTGGTGCGCATCGATGCGCTGTTGATCGAACGGGTCTTGGTCAATTTGCTGGAAAACGCGTCGAAGTACACTCCGCCGGGAAGCACCATCAGGCTGGCCGCAGAGGTCGTCGCGGATCAGCTCAGTGTGTCGGTGTCGGATAACGGACCCGGCCTCCCCATCGGAAGGGAGGAGGCAGTGTTTCAGAAATTTACCCGGGGCGAGCGCGAATCGGCGACACCGGGAGTGGGGCTGGGCTTGTCGATCTGCCGCGCAATCGTCGAATCGCATCAGGGCAAAATCATCGCCAGCCACCGCCCTGGCGGCGGCGCCCGATTCACGTTCACTTTGCCGCTCGGGCACCCGCCCGCGGCTGCCGAGGAGGCGGAGGTTGTCAATGGCTGAGCCCTTGCCCGTGGCCATTCTCGTGGAGGATGAGCGTCAAATCCGCCGTTTCGTACGCACCGCTCTGGAGGCGGAGGGCTGGAGCGTGCACGAGACCGAGACCCTGCGGCAGGGTTTGATCGACGCGGGCACCCGCAAGCCCGATCTGCTGATTCTGGACCTTGGCATGCCCGACGGCGATGGCATGGAACTGCTGCGCGATCTGCGCGGATGGTCGAATGTTCCCGTGATCGTATTGTCGGCACGGGTCGGGGAGCAGGATAAGATCGAGGCTTTGGATGCCGGCGCCGATGACTATCTGACCAAACCTTTCGGGGTTGGAGAATTGTTGGCGAGGGTGCGTGCCGCTTCGCGCCGGCGCCGGGATGCCGGCGCAACTCTCGGCTCCGTTTTCGAGTTCGGCGACGTCAAAGTCGATTTGAGCTTGCGCGCCGTTCACAAGGGCGGGGAACCGATACACCTGACCCCGATTGAATACCGCCTGCTGACCCTGCTGATCGCTAATTCCGGCAAGGTGCTCACGCATCGTCAGATTTTGCGCGAGGTCTGGGGCCCATCGCACACCGAGGACGGCCACTACGTGCGGGTGTACATGGGCCACCTGCGGCAGAAGCTCGAAGACGATCCCGCGCAGCCCAAGCATATCCTGACCGAGACGGCGGTCGGGTACCGGCTGGTGCAGAGCGCTAGAGACTGATCCCGCAACGGCGCCGGCGTGCGGCGCTCAGATCCTGTGGGGTATCGACATCGAGCGCGGCGGACGGAAGATCGACGAGCAGGCGCTCCTTTGCGGGTAGTCCGTTGATCAGTTCACGGAGGCCGATGTCGCCTGTCACCGCCAGCGCGCGCGAGTAGAGGCGACGCGGCAGAATCAGCGGCACGCCGCCGTGCGCTGCTCCTTCATCCGACATTCCCTCGCGCGGCGTCCGTTGCCGCGACACCTCGTCAAGCGATATCCCGTCGCGCCGCGCGATGCGTCTTGCGACCACGCAGCGCCGTGCCGCGAGCCAATGCGATATCAACCGCGATAGGTCAGCCTGCCGCACAACGGCCAAATCGACCGGCAGCAGCAGCACAGCAGGGGCATAGCGAGCCTGCGCGATGCCTCGGCGCACGGAACTCGACAGGCCTTCGGCGCGCCGCGAATTGGCGGCAAACACCACCTGCAACCCTCGCGCTTCGATCCGGTAGCGCGCGGCGCGGCGCGGAAGCACGACGATGATCTTGGCGGGTGCAAGGCGCGCCGCCAGGATCAGGGTTCTGCGCAATAAGCTGACCGACCGAACCCGGGCCAGTGCCTTTGGGCGCCCCAGCCGGGAGGAAAATCCAGCCGCAAGGATCAGGATTTGCAGTCTGGGCAGGCTGACGGCATTCATTGCTATTATGGTGCCATGAAAAAGGACCATGTGAGCTTCCAGCGCCGGCCCTTCTTGACTCCGATTTGGTTGACGGCAACCGCGGCTGCCGTCGTGCTGGGCTTGGCCATTGTCGCCGTGTGGATGTGGATGTGGGCGACGGCCGGTTCGACCACCTTGATCGTCATTCGCCACGCTGAAAAGGATTTGAGCGTCAGCGCCACGGATCCACCGCTCAGTCAGGCAGGACAGGCGCGGGCAGCGCTGCTCTC
>Ga0302324_100019772_pt1 | contig 13203 bp, 12 predicted proteins | sample Palsa_T0_1_FD_201949 | JGI IMG/M metagenome (GOLD analysis project Ga0302324, IMG submission 201949) | Peat permafrost microbial communities from Stordalen Mire near Abisko, Sweden - Palsa_T0_1 | ecosystem: Environmental > Terrestrial > Soil > Palsa > Peat permafrost | place: Sweden: Abisko...
CGCCATTAGCGTAGCAGCCCGCAGTTCATCGCACCCCGGTACGCGCTTCAGGGGTCCTGCGCGAAAGAGCGCCGACCCAGACGCCTAACCTCATCATCAATTAAAACAATCACTTGCGCTTTTTTTGTAAAATGATACTGCAGATGCCGGCGGTGGCTGCGCCGCGGCGGGGAAAGCCGGAGATGCTTGCAAGTGCGTCGCGAAGGACCCATAAATAACACTCTGGAGCAGCATGCGGCGGCTCGATTGTTTGAGGTTGAACCATGGCTACAGGTTGGGCCGGAGACGGCGCAGTACAAGATCAGATCGACGCGACCGTGCTCGATGGTGTGAAGCGGGCGCAGAGTCGCTTGCCGCAAGGGCCGTCCGCCACGCATTGCGCAGAGTGCGGCACCGAGATTCCGGAGGCGCGTCGCCAGGCCCTGCCCGGCACGCGGCTGTGCGTCTCCTGCCAGGACCAGCAGGATCGCGATCTGGCCGCATTCGCGGGCTACAACCGGCGCGGCAGCAAGGACAGTCAGCTGCGTTGAGTCTCCGTGGGCCTACACTGAAGCGGCCCGTTTTCCGATTGTCCCCGCCGGTCGCGTGTGGTTAAAGTCGAGTCGAGCTCGGCCGATACCATGGACTTGAACCGCCGTATCCTAAACTCCTCGATGCATGTGGCCCGCGTGCTGCTCGTTGGCGCGGCGAGCTGCGTTGTCGTGCAGGCGCGCGATGCGCGCACGAACTTCAATGTAAGTGCAACCGTCAACGCCGTCGCGAAGCTCCAGGTGCAATCGGAGCCCGCCGAGATTCTCGTGTCGGATGAGGATTTGCGGCGTGGCTTCATCGATGTCGTGCAGCCGACCGACCTCCTCATCCGCAGCAACAGCGCGACCGGCTATGTGCTCGATCTCACGACGCTGACACCCATGCTCTCCTCGCTGGTCGTCCGAGGTCTGCAGAGCGAGCAATCCTTGAGCGGAGAAGGCGGCGCCATCGTGCAGCGCTGGCATGCGCCCCAGACCGTCGCTCTGTCGCTGCAATTCAGATTGATGCTGGCTCCGGGTCTCGTGGCAGGCCGCTACCCGTGGCCCATGCGTTTCGACGTGCGACCGCTCGAATCGCTCTAACGGCTCAATAGACCACCGTCAAGACGATGGTGTCCACGTAGCTTCCAGGCGCCACGTCTTGACGTGCTGGGATGAGCCCGTAAAGCGGGCCCGCCACCTGATAGACCTGTCCGGCGGTGACCGTACCCGACTCGGACAGCTGATAGGTCCCAGAGGTGCCATCGCCGAAGATCTGACTATAGCTGGGCGAGGTGTAGACGTTGTAGTCGAGCACGCTGGCCCCCGCCAGCATCGTGCGTGTCGCGAACTTACCGCTCGATCCAGCGCTCAAGCTGAGCGTCCCGGACACGGTGGCGGACCCCGAGCCGGTCGCCGTGCAGGTCACGGTGAACGTGCCCGTGGCCGTGACCGCCGCCGCGCTATACGCCGGATAAACACCGAAGGTGAGCGCGCCGGCGGCTACGGTGCAACTGAAGGTCACGGCTGCCGATGCGGGCTGCAAAACGACGAGGGGGAGCCCCAGGCACAGCGCGATCGTAACAAGCGGGTTCCTCAGAATGCCGGCACGGTTTTTCATGATGCGCTCTCCTCCTTCGCTACCGGCTTGCGGCAACGGATGGTGCCGAGGTCGGGCAGCGGATCATCGCTCGGCGGGGGTTCGAGCCGAAACACACAACGGCCCGTGGCCCAGCTCGCCTCGCCGGCGGATCCGTGATCGTAGCCCGTAACGTAAACCGTGCCGTCGAGCACCACAGGAAATTCGTTGCCGTTGAATTTGACCACAGCTCCCGCCGGAACCGGTTTGCCGTCCTCGGTCGCGAGCTTGAAGGTCCCTCCGCGGACGCGCTCGACTGGAAAGCGCGCGATGACTCCGCTGTGGGAAGGCGGTGCCAGGACGGTGCTGGTCGATGCGATCGTGGTATCGAGAGGCAAATCTTCGGGCTGGATGCTGATGTGATTCGCTTCGTAGGGCCGCAGGTTGTACAGCAACGCCTTGCCGGAGGAGTCGGTCTGCGTCGTCAGCTGATTCTCGACGTACACCGGCACGTTGGGAAGCCCCGCCACGTCCACCACCGCGAAGCTATTGTTCAACGTGCGCGTGGCGGCGAGCTCGCCGTCGAGCAGCACGAGCGCCCCGCTCGCATAGACATTGCGGCCGTCTACGCCGTCGTTGCGGGCGGCCTCCACGTCCACATCGACCGCGTGAAATTGCTGCTGCCATAGGGCATCGTAGTTGCCGGCCGTGGAGGCGCTCAGCCGATAACCGCTGCCGGGCCCGATCGGCGGACTCTGCGTGACGCTCCCGATCACCTCGTTTTGCGGTGCGCCGCTTCCGCGTCCGCCGACCGCCTGCACGGAGGCCGATCGCCGGCCGGAGAGCGGCAGGACGTACATGAGGAAGGCGCTGGTCGAGTTCTGCGCAGCGCTGCTCACCGTCAGGCCGCCCGCGGCCGGGAGCCCGGTGGTGGCGCTCTCGAGCTGCAAGCTGCTCGCTTCCTCCGGGCTATGCGTGCGCGAGACGGTGAAGTTCAAATACCCAAACCGCCCCAGGCTCAAGGTGTGCGTGAGGCTCAGGGTTTCTTGCTCCGGTGAGTCTCGATAAGTTTGGCGCACGAACGCGAGCGACAACGCTCCGGCGCGGCCCATATCGAGGCCCGCCTGCAACAGATTTCGTTGCCGCAGGCGCATATCGGGCTCCAACGCCTGACCGACTTGCGCGAAGTTGCTGGTCGCCCACAACGAGCTTGCAACGAAGCTCACGCGCGTGCCGCGATGCTCGACACCCACGCCGCTCAACCAACCCGATCCGCCCGAGTCGCCGCCGTTCGCCGCGGTCAGGTTCAGAACTCCGACCTTGCCTATGCCTACGGCCGCGCTCAAGCCCGCAGCGTGGGCATAATCCGCCTGGTATTCGGCATGCGTCTCGAGGGTGAAATAGTCGGTGATCCCGTGCCGATAGGTGCCCTCCGCGAGCGTGGTGCCGTAGTCATCGCTCGCCAGAGCATAGTTGTTGCGCACGCTGCCCAAGTCGACGGAATACTGGCTCAGGCCTTGCGCCAAAAGGCTCGTGCTCGTGTAGAAGGACTGCGTGATCACTTGCTCGCGGCCGAGGGCGTCGCGCACGACCACGTTGACGTCGCCGGTTCCCGTGACGGTCGGCAGTCGATCGATCACGAAGGGACCCGCCGGGACTTGGCTGCTCGTGGCCAGCTGGTTGTTCACGAAGACATCCACCGACGAGGGCACCGTCGCCGTGCCACCGGCCGTCAACAAGGGCGTGGTCACCAAATCCGGCCGCAATGTGAAATCGTGGCTCCAGCGGACGCCGGCGAAACGGACCGAGTTGCCCCACGCGCCCGGATCGCTGATCGCATCTCCGACGCTCAGCGTTTCCAACCGGTCCGGGAATTCGCGCGTGTAGGTGGTATCTAAGCGGATGAGTTGCTGCTGCGTGTCGTCGTAGCGTCCCACCATGGAGTTGGTGAAGACGCCGGCGCCCGCGAAAGCTCCCACCTCGCCGAGCACGCCTCCGGTCGTCTGGCCCTGGATCTGCTGTGCCGACAGCTGATAGTTGAGGAATCCACCGAGCGCTGCCGGCGTCACGCTCGGATGCTGCCGCGCGGCCGCGTTCAAGTGTGTGGTCTCGAAGGCCGACGCCGGCGCCTTGATGACTGCGCGCTGATGGGCCTCATCGATATCGACGGTGCATCCCTTGATCGCGGAGGGCGCGTAATACCGATGACCCTCGCGGGTTTCGGGTGCAGTCTGCGGGAGGTGTAGGCGCAAGCGGGCGAACTGCTCCTCGTCGAGGAAAATGACGCCGTCCGCGCCCCGCAAGACGACCATCGTTTCTCCGGGCTCGGCGCCGTCGGCGCTCAACGCCACTTCCATCACCGCCTCGACCAAATCGTGGTTCGCGGCAGCGAGGCTCACGGCCCCGACCAAGTACAGAAGCCAGCCCAAAAGAACGTGCAGGACGCCAGAATATGTCGCCCGCGAGCACGTCGGTTGGTCGATGGTCCGCACCCCTCAACCCGCGGACTCTATGAACCGCTGGCGACAACCTCGGCGGAGAACTCGCCTTGGTCGCTATGGCCATGGATGGTGTAGGTACCCGCACCCTCCCTGCGCTCTGCCTTCAACACCCAGCTCACTCGGCTGCCGGGCAGCACGTATTTACCCGCCATGCCGCGCAACGAATCGGCAGTCCCGGAAGGTGTCACCTCGAAATCTGTCACCTGTGAATGTGCGCTGCCATGGTTCGTGGCGGCGACTTCCAGCTGGCCGTCGGGCAATGCATGCAGCTCCCATGACAGATCGGCGTGCGCTTTAGCTACGGTGGGCGCGATGAATATCGGGACGCTGAGGCGCAATGCCACGCGCAGCCCTGTGAACCCGGCAGGTGCCGCCTGCGGCACCTCCTCGAACACCACCCGATACGCGAGCTCCTGCGACCGGTTGGGCTGACCTCGCAACGCGACGCGTACGATCTGCTCGCCGTTGCCCGGGATCTGCAATACCGGCGGGGTCACCAGCATCTCGTGCGTCGCGTCGAACTGATCGACTCCGTCCTTTTGCGACCATGCGACCACGCTTACCTGCACGACCACGGGCGCTTCTTCCACATTCCTGAGCGTGAGCGCCTCGGTGCGACGGCCGCCCGCCAGCTCCACCCGGATGGGCGAGATATTGAAGCTGCTGGCGAGGGCCGGCGCGGCTCCCGCGACGCACGTCGCTAGGCAGAGGAGCCGAAGCAAAGTCTTGGACCGCCTAAGCATCGATCAATAGGTGACCGTGACCGTGACCGTGTCGGTATAGGTTCCAGGGGTGCTCGCCTGGTTGGTCGCGTTGTCGGGCAACTGGCCATATACCGTGTACTGGAGCGCATTGGCCATGCCCGTGCCTGTACCCGCATCCGTTGCCGTCGCGGTGGTGGCTCCGTCACCGAAAACCGTGGTGAGCGCGGCCGTCGTGTACAGGTTGTACTGCAGCGTCGCCGCTCCGCCCGACGTCATCAAGCGCTGGGTGTACGCATCGCCCGTCGTGCTGCCCGGGTTGAGCGCAATCGTGTAGCCCGTGGACTTGGTGCAATTGACGGTGATCGTACTGTTGGCGGTGACCGCGCCGTTGCCCGGCGTGTAGTTGCCGAACCCTAAAGCCGTCGCCGAAGTGGTGCAGTTGGGTTGCACCGTGGCGGACACCTGAAAGGTCGTCGTCACGGTGGGATTGGCGGCCTGGGCGGCGCCGGCTGCAAGTACGCTCGCGGCCAGGGTCGCGGACAAAATCTTACGCATCGTAGCTCCTCGATAAAGAATGTTCGGAAAAAAGCTGCAGGGAAAGCCTGAAACCGGGCGCCATTGTTGCAACATATGCTCTATCGGACGTGACCCCCTTCGCAGTTCGCGCGCAGGCGGCTCAAGTTTCACGGCGATCTGCCGGGGCAATCTCATTTCTCGCTTTCCGCAGACGGCCGCGCGCGCATGCGCACGTGAAGCGCATCGCATCGGGAGGGGAGATTTGGGGTGTTGCCGTCGCCCGCTCAGCGCGGCCGCGGTGTGATGCCGCTCACGTTCGGAGGCGGCTCGCGGGTCGCCCTAGTGGGCATCCGCGGCTGCGAGCAAGTACGGTGGCGGGGGGATGGACTGGCCGAAATCGCTCGCAAGCCGCGGTGCCACGGAAGCCAAGGTAGCGCGCAGCATCCGGCGCATCCAACAACGATTGGTTCTATCGCTAGAGCGATTCGGCCTGAAGCGGGTCGGTCGCGTCGACCTCGACCGGCGCCGCCCTCCGGTAGAGCGTCGTGCGCTGCATCAGCGAACGGCCGAGCGAGGCCGCCAGCGAGCGCATCTCGGAGGAGTTCATCTCCTGGCCGTGCGTGGCGCCCGCGGCGCGCGTGATGCTCTCGTTCATCAACGTGCCGCCGAGATCGTTGGCCCCCGAGCCGAGAGCCTCGCGCATGCCCGCGCTGCCCATCTTCACCCACGAGGCCTGAATATTTTCGAAGTGCGGGTGCAACGCGAGACGGGCGACGGCATGCATGAGAATCGACTCGCGCAATGTCGGTCCGGGTCTCGCCTGGCCGCGCTTGTACAAAGGCGCCTCGTGCGCCACGAAAGGCAGCGGCACGAACTCGGTGAAGCCATGGGTGCGCTTCTGCAAATCACGGAGCTTGCCGAGATGGGCCGCCCAGTCCGCGTACGTATCGACGTGACCGAACATCATGGTCGAGGTCGTCGGCAACCCGATCTCGTGGGCCGTCTCGATCACTTCGAGCCATTGATCGGTGCTCAGCTTGTCGGGACACAGCACGGCACGCACGCGGTCGACCAGAATCTCCGCGGCTGTACCGGGGAGACTGCCGAGTCCCTCGGAACGCAACAGCGTCAAGTAATCGCGCAGAGTCATGCCGAGCGTGGTCGCTCCGTGCCACACTTCGAGCGGGGAGAAGGCGTGCACGTGCATTCCAGGATCGGCCGACTTTACTCCGCGCAGGATGTCGAGGTAAGTCTCGCCCGTAAAGCTTGGATGGATGCCGCCCTGCAGACACACTTCGGTCGCACCGCGCTCGCGCGCCTCGAGCGAGCGGCGCACGATCTCGGCGACATCGAGCAAGTAAGCCCGCTCCGCACCCTCATGCTTGCGCGTGCCCTTCGAGAACGCGCAGAAGGTGCAACGATAGCCGCAGATGTTGGTGTAATTGATGTTGCGGTTGACGACGTAAGTGGCTACGGCGCCGTTGGTCTCCGCGCGCAGCGCGTCGGCCGCGTCGCAGACTCGCCGGAAATCGGGGCCGCGCGCATTGAAAAGTGTCGCGAGCGACTCGCGGTCCACGTGCTCCGCTCCGTTCTGCATGAGCTCATCGAGCAACTCCGCCGTCCGCGTCGGACCCGCGCGCCCATGGGACGCCGCGAAATCCGCGGGCAAATCGATGCTGCGGCCGGTCCGCCAGCGATCCTCACGCGCAAGCGCCGCGCCGTCGCTTTGCTCCAGCACGGCGCGGCGCATGGCCGCGTCAAGCCACTCGGTGGCCGACTTGGCGTAGGCCGGATAGATGGTCAATCGCTCCACGAGAGTCTTGCCCGCGCGCTCGGATTCGCTGCGCAGCCGCTCGATCTCGGGCCACGGCATTTCCGGGTTGACATAATCCGGGGTCAGCGGCGAGACCCCTCCCCAATCGTTGATGCCCGCCCCGATCAGTTCGGGGAGCGGTGCGGGACTCAAGTTCGGGGGCGCCTGAATGCTCATGTGCGGTCCGAGCACGAGCCGTGCGGCGGCGATTGACCACAGGAGCTCCTCGGCATCGGCAGCGGGAGCGTGGGCCATGATCGTGCCGGCCTTGGGCACGAAATTCTGAATGATGACTTCCTGGATATGACCGTAACGCGCGTGCAGGTTCTCGATCGCACGCAGCGCCTCGATGCGCTCTTTCCGGGTCTCGCCGATGCCGACGAGCAATCCCGTCGTGAAAGGCACCTTCTGCCGTCCGGCTTCGGCGAGTGTCTCGAGGCGCACCGCGGGGAGCTTGTCCGGCGATCCGTAATGCGGACCGCCTTTCTCGGCGAGACGTTCCGCCGTGCTCTCGAGCATCAGCCCCATCGAAGCCGACAAAGGCCTGAGCAGCGCCATCTCCTCGGCACTCATGCAGCCCGCGTTGATGTGCGGCAGCAAGCCTGTCCGATCGCGCACGGCGGCGGCCACGTGGGCGAGGTAGTGCAGCGTGCTCGCGAAGCCGTTCTCGTCGAGCCATGCCCGCGCCGCGCGATAACGCAGCTCCGGACGCTCGCCCAACGTGAACAAAGCCTCCTTGCAACCGAGTTGCGCGCCTTGCGATGCGACCGCGACCGCCTCCTCGACGGACATGTAGGGACTCGGCAAGTGCCGCGGCGCCTTGGCGAACGTGCAGTAATGACACGAGTCGCGGCAGAGCTGTGTCAAGGGCAAAAAGACTTTTCTCGAGTACGTGATGAGCGTGCCGAAACCTTCATCGCGCAGCCGCGACGCCTCGGCCGCCAGCTCGCGCGCAGCCGCACGCGCAAGGCTCGCTGGGTCGAACGCGCGCGCATGGGCGCTTGCGACGGCAGGAACACCACCCCGGTCGCTCTCGGGCCGCCGCAGGCCTAATCCGAGCACGAGCTTCTCGAAGGGATCCACCGCTGCCGCGGCGTCGAGCATGCCCGCAAACCGGTGCAAATCCTCCGCGGTATCGATGTCGAAGGCCAGTTCCGGCGCCTCGAGCTCATGCGCGGCGTCCCCCGCAGCTCCCGCGTGACGCGCGAAGCTATCGGCACCGAAGCGCGGCCCGAAGGCTAGCGCGGGGTCGAGCAGCACCATGTTCGTGCCGGTCCCGTCCTTACAGCGCACGAGCCCGATCGCGGCGCCGGTTGCGCGCAGCGCGGAATAGCGCTGCACCACTTCGGCGAGCGCCGCTGCGGAAAGCAGGCCGAGATCCGCGGGCATGAGCACGGCGGTGCGCGCCGAGCGCTCGGCGGCAGCTGCGAGCCCGAGGGAACAGGCCTCGTTCAACGATGCGTCACGATCGTCGAGCGCCGAGGCGCCGCGCGCCAGCGCCGCGGCGGCTATGCGGGGATCCGGGCTGACGACGATGATGCCGTCGAAGAGAGCGCTGTCGCGTACGACATCGAGCGTGCGGCAAGCGAGCAGATACGCGAACTCCTCGCGCGTCTCCCGCAATAGCGCCGTCAGCCGCTGCTTGGCCGCGCTCAGCCGCTTGATGGGCACGACCGCCCAAACTCCGGTGGCGGCACGGCGCGCGTCAGATGCTGCGATCGTCGGGGTCATGGCTATGAGTTAACCGCGCTTCGTGCCCGGTCGGCAAGCTCAACCGAACGCGCGCCGCAGACGCGGCGTCACTTGGTCGGTGAACAGCCTGAGGAAGCGCGCCTGATCGGGCCCCGGGGCATGGAAAACCAGATGATTGAAGCCGAGTCGCACGTACGCTCCGATTTTCTCCACGATTTCGTCCGGGTCGCTCGAGACGATCCAGCGCGAGGCGGTTCGCTCGATGGGCAGCGCGTCCGCGAGGCGCTCCATTTCTAGCGGGTCCTCGACGTTCACTTTCTCTTCCGGCGAAAGCGCGAGTGCACCCCAATAGTGCGTGTCGCGCAGCGCCCGCTCGCGGTCGGTGTCGAACGATAATTTCATCTCGATCATCCGGTCGAACCCGGGCTGCGGCCCGCGGTCCGACGCGTCGAGACCCGCCTGCACGTTCGGCAGCAGCGTCTCACTGTACAGCGTCCATTTCTTGCCGCTGGTGCAAATGAAGCCGTCGCCCTCCAAACCCGCCAGCTTCGCGATGAACGGACCCGCACCGGCAACGTAGATCGGCACCGGCTCGCGCGGCCGATCGTAAATCGTCGCCAATTTCGTGCGGTAATACTCGCCCTCGAAGCTCACCCGATCGTAGGACCACAAGGTACGGATGAGACGCAGCGCCTCGCGAAAACGCGCGGTGCGCTCCTTTTGCTCGGGCCACTCCAGACCCGACGCGGGCACCTCGTTCAAGGACTCGCCGGTGCCCATGCCGAGCGCCACCCGGCCCGGAAACAAGGTTCCGAGCGTAGCGAACGCCTGCGCGACGACTGCAGGGTGATAGCGATACGTGGGAGTAAGCACGCTCGTGCCGATGACGATCTTGCCGGTGCGCGCGCCGAGCGCGCCGAGCCATGCGAGCGAGAAGGGTGCGTGTCCTCCCGTGTGACGCCACGGCTGAAAGTGGTCGCTGATCCAGACCGAGTCCAGGCCGAGCTCTTCGGCGAGCACCCCGTACTCCAAGAGCTCGCTCGGTCCGAACTGTTCGGCCGACGCCTTGTAACCCAGCTTGATCATTTCTATCTCCTCGCCGGCGGGACGGCTACCCCGCGCACCGGCTCCTGCCGTATCTTATCGTAGTGGGCGAGAGAGGGTTCGCCACCCCGGCCTTCTCGTCTCCCCTCCCGGCCCGGGGCTCGGCGCGCGGCGCAGGAGGCGCAGGCAAAGTGCCGCGAGCCGGCGCCGGTCCTCCGGCGTGCGCATCAAAATCGGCGCCGTCTCGAGCTCGGGGTCATCCGCCTCGCGCAACGCAATAAGCCCCGCGTCCTGATCGTCGATCAGCATGACGTCGACAAAGTCCCGGTAAGCTCTCGCGATCGCGAGCGGCGAGACGTCGAGCTCGAGCTCATGCATGATTTTCGCCGCGGGTCCTTTGACCGCGGCGCCGCCGATGATGGGCGACACGGCAAGGATGGGCGCCTGCGCGCGCACGAGCAGCTCGCGCATTTCGGGCACGCGCAGAATGGGCTCGACGCTTAGATAGGGATTCGACGGGCAGACGATGATGCCTTCGAGATGCTCGTCTTGGAGTGCGCGGCGGATCTCGGGCGAGAGCGTACCGCACTCCTCGGCGCCGTAGCGAAAGCCGCGAGCCACCGGCCGGCAACGATGTTTCACGAAATATTCCTGGAAGGACATTTCGCCCTGCTCGGAGAGTACGATGGTTGGAGCCGGGGCGTCGCACATGGGCAATAGATCGCTCGGCACGTGCATCTCGAGCGCGAGAACACGTGCGATCTGCGTCAACGTCATGCCTTGCGATTGCAGCTCGCGGCGATGCAAGTGCAAGGCGATGTCGCGATCGCCGAGCTGAAACCAACTGTCGAGCCCGAGCGCCTGCCACTCGGCCTGAACCCGCCACGACTCGTCGGCGCGGCCCCACCCCTGCTCCGCGTTCGCAACGCCCGCGAGCGTGTACAGCACCGTATCGAGATCCGGACAGATCGGCAGGCCGCGATGCTCGAAGTCATCGCCGGTATTGACGATGATCGCGAGCGTGCCCGGCGCGAGACATTGCTGCAGTCCGTCGGCGAGCTTCGCTCCGCCGACTCCTCCGCAAAGCGCGACGATGTGTCCCACAGGAATTACCGGAACAGATCTTCGGCGATCGGCCTGAGCAGGTCCGCCGCCCGGGCCGACTCATGCCGCCAGGCGGCCGGCACGCCGCGCGCGAGCACCGCGGGGCGACCCTCGGCGCCCTCGCCCATCAGGAGCGTTGCGGCACAGGCCAGTTGATCCGCCACGGGCGTCTGTGTGACCTTGAGCTGGCGGCCGAAACGATCATACTCGCCGCGCCGGTCGAGCAAGGTCACGATGCCCGCTGCCCCGATCGCAGTCCCGCAAACGCCTTGCCGCCAGGGACGTCCGAAGGTATCGGTGATCACCACCGCGGGTGCGGCCCCGAGCAGACCGGCGAGCGAGGCGCGCAACCTCCGCGCCGAGCCGTCCGGGTCTTCGGGCAGGAGCAGCACTCTCGATTCGGAATCGGGAACGTTCGACTGATCTACGCCGGCGTTGGCCATCACCAACCCTAAGCGATGTCGGACGATAAGCACCTGCGGCGCACAGCGCACCACTTCGGTCGACTCCTGCAAGATGATCTCGACCAGGCGGGGGTCCTTGCCACAGCGGGACGCAAGCTCCCGCGCGCGCGAAGACACCTCGATCGCGTCGAGATCGACGAAGCGCCCTTCGGATTTCGAGACGATTTTCTGGCAGACGAGCAGCACATCTTCGTCGCGCACCGCGAGCGCCTGGCGCTCGAGTGCCGCCGCGATCAACGGTGCGAGCGCCATGCCGTGGGTGACCTCGGGGAGCCCATCGAGGGCGTTCAGGGACAGAGCGTGCGGACTCAAGGCGCCGTCAATATGCGCTCGAACATACTTCCTCCGGTCATGCAAAAATCCGAGCGTCGGGCTCCGTCGGCAATGGCGTTTATTCTACTATAGCGATGGGCGGATCAATGACCGCTCCAGCCATCGAGGTGCACTGTGGGAGTCCGGGAATTGTTCGAGCTTGATGGTCGAGTGGCTCTGGTGACCGGAGCATCGCGCGGGCTCGGCCTGCAGATCGCTACGGCGCTCGGGGAAATGGGCGCGAAAATCGCGCTCTGCGCGCGCTCGCAGGAGGAGCTCGAACGTGCGTCGGCAACGCTCGGCGGTACGGGCATCGAGGCGTTCGCGGTTCCCTGCGATCTTTCCAAAGTCGATGAGATCCCGATTTTGGTCGATCGGGTACTCGAGCGTTTCGGGAAGATCGACATTCTGGTGAACAACGCAGGCGCAAGCTGGGGCGGTCCCGCCGAGGAACTCGCGCTCGCCGCCTGGGAAAAAGTGATGCGGCTGAATGTCGGCAGTGTCTTCCAGCTGAGCCAGCTGGTGGCGAACCGCTGCTTCATTCCACAGCGATCGGGCAACATCATCGTCGTTGCATCCATTGCCGCCCTGCGCACCGATGTGCGCATGAAGGCGGTGAGCTATTACGCTTCCAAGGGGGCCGCCCTACAGCTCACGCGCGCCCTGGCGACCGAGTGGGGGCCGCTAGGCATCCGCGTGAATGCGATCTGCCCTGGCTTCTTCCCTTCGAAAATGTCGAGAGGCTTGCTGCAGAACATCGGCGATTCGGTGCTCGCGCAGACCCCTCTCGGACGGCTCGGTGACGATACCGATCTCATGGGTGCCGCCGTCTATCTGGCCTCGGCCGCCTCGCGTCATGTCACCGGTCAGTACATCGCCGTCGACGGCGGAGCCTCGATCGCCTGATTCAGCTGCGCGACCGCCCGCGCGGCTCAAAAAATCCCCATCGCGATCCCCGCGGCCAGGGTTGCGCCGACTTCCTCGCAGCGCTCGAGATCCTCGCGGGCGATCTGTTTCGGCCGAAGAATCGCCTCGGGCGCTTGGGCGTGCGTGCAAATGATCAGCGGCTCCGCGACCGCCCGCAGGCGCCAGCCCAGGGCAATACGCTCGATCTGGCCGGCCGCTTGCCGGCCGTCGCTCCCCGCGCACACGAGCGTCGCGTACGGCCGGCCGTTCAACCGATCGAGCGCCGCGTAGTATGTCCTGTCGAAAAAATCCTTCATAAGCCCGGACATGGCCGCCAGATTCTCGGGCGTCGCGAAGAGATAGCCGTCGGCCGCCAACACGTCCGCCGGGCCGGCGTCGGCGGCCCGCAGGCAAGCGACCGCAAGTTCGCGCTCGGTGCGCGCACCGGCGGCGGCAGCTTCGGCCATCTGCTTCGTACCCCCCGTCATCGAGTGATACACAATGAGCATCGTCTTCATCGAGCAACCCCGCCGCCTTAGGACTATCCTACGGTAATCTGC
>Ga0302324_100019774_pt1 | contig 13202 bp, 13 predicted proteins | sample Palsa_T0_1_FD_201949 | JGI IMG/M metagenome (GOLD analysis project Ga0302324, IMG submission 201949) | Peat permafrost microbial communities from Stordalen Mire near Abisko, Sweden - Palsa_T0_1 | ecosystem: Environmental > Terrestrial > Soil > Palsa > Peat permafrost | place: Sweden: Abisko...
CCACACCGACAAGACCCTGGCGGCCCAGAACCCCGACGCCCGCATGGAACCGGCGAGCCTCACCAAGCTGATGACGGCGTACATCGTCTTTCAGAAGCTCGCGGCGGGCGCGCTCAAGCTCGATGAGCCCGTGGTGGTGAGCGAGCACGCCTGGCGCTCCGAGGGCTCGCGCACGTTCATCGAGCTCGGCAAGCCGGTGACGGTCGAGTTCCTGGTCCTGGGTATGGTCGTGCAGTCCGGGAACGACGCGACCATCGCGCTCGCCGAACGCATTGCCGGCACCGAGGAAACGTTCGCACAGCTCATGAATTCGAACGCCCAGCGGCTCGGAATGACCGGTACGCATTTCGAGAACAGCTCGGGTCTGCCTTCCCCCAACCACTACACCACCGCGCACGACATGTCGCTCCTCGCGATCGCGTTGATTCGTGACTTTCCGCAGTTCTACAAATACTTCTCGGTGCGCGAATTCGAGTACAACGGCATCAAGCAGCAGAATCGCAACGGCCTGCTCGAGAAGGATTCGACCGTCGACGGCTTGAAGACGGGTCACACCGATTCCGCCGGCTTCTGCCTCGTGACCTCCTCGCTCCGCGACGGCATGCGCGTCGTCTCCGTGGTGCTCGGCTCGACGAGCATGAAGGCGCGCGAGAACGCGAGCGCCGCGCTGTTGAACTATGCCTTCACCTTTTACGACACCAAGCTCGTCGTGCGCGGCGGCACCAAGCTCGCCCAGGCTCCGGTATGGAAAGCGGCGAGCACGCCGTTCGATGTGGGGATCGACAAGGACCTCTATATCACCGTGCCGCGCAGCCAGTCTGCCGACATCAAGACGAGCGTCGATTTGCAGCCGCGGCTCATCGCACCGCTCGCGCGCAGCGCCGACGTCGGCCAACTGCACGTGACCGTGCAAGGACAGTCGCTCGCGACGCTCCCCGTGCATCCGTTGGCGGCGGTGGATCAGGGCGGCTGGTGGCGGCGCCTCATCGACACCATCAGGCTCTGGTTCACCTAGCGCAGGCTTGGTAACTTTCGCCAGTGCCCCTGCCGGTCTGTTATCTGAATGGCGCGTACCTGCCGCTGGGCGAGGCGCGCGTCTCGCCGCTCGACCGGGCATTCTTGTTCGGGGATGCGGTCTATGAGGTCGTGCCGGTGTATGCCGGGCGCCCCTTCCGGCTGCGCGAGCATCTAGACCGGCTGGTGCGGAGCCTCGCGGGCATCCGCATGGATCCGCCGCTCACGCATGCCGAATGGAATGCGCTCTTGAAGACCCTCATCGAGCGCAACGGCGGCGGCGACCAATACCTCTACTTCCAGGTGACGCGCGGCGCGGAGCTTGCGAGGAATCACGCCTGGCCTGCCGGGCTCGCGCCGACGGTGTTCGCCTTTGCCAATACGCTCGAGGCGCCGTCGGCGGCACTGCTCGAGCAAGGCGTCGCCGCCATCACGGCTGAGGATACCCGCTGGGCCCGGCGCGACATCAAGTCGACCGCGCTCCTCGCGAATACGCTTTTGAAGAAGCTCGCGGCCGACGCCGGCGCGTTCGAGACCATTCTGCTCGAGGACGGCGGGCTCACCGAGGGATCCTCCACCACGGTGCATGTCGTCCAAGGGGGAGAGATCCATACACCGCCCAACGGCCATCACATCCTGCCGGGCACGACGCGCGATGTGGTCGCCGAGCTCGCGGCGCGCTGCGGCATCCCGAGCGCGAGCCGCCGCGTCACCGAGGATGAGCTCCGCGCGGCCGACGAGATCTGGCTCGCCTTCTCCACCCGCGGAGTTTTGCCGGTGACCCGGCTCGACGGCAAGCCGGTGGGAGCGGGCAAGCCTGGACCCTTGTTCGGGCGCATATACACAGCTTTCGAGAGTTACGTGCGCGAGCTCGCAGGAACACCCGCGCTGTGACCGAGCCCCTGAAGTTTCCCACCGAATTCCCCATCAAGGTCATGGGCCGGCGTGACAGCGATTTACAGGCGCTCACGCGCGCGATCATCGAGCGGCACGCAGGGCCCCTTGGCGATGAGCGCTTGAAGGTGCGCACGAGCGGCGACGGCAATTTCCTCGCCCTCACCTACACGATCACCGCGCAGAGCCGCGACCAGCTCGATGCGATCTATCGCGAGCTGACCGCCTGCAAGACGGTGCTGATGGCGCTATGAGCGTCGGCCGCGAAGCCGAGTTGCCGGAGCAGATGGGGCACGAGTCCGCGGGCGGCTGAATCCATGGCCGCTCCCGGAACGAGATCCGCAAGCCGCGTGACCTCAAGTCCCGGGTAGCCGCAAACATTGATGCGCCGGAACGGCTCGAGATCGACGGTGACGTTGAGCGCGAGCCCGTGATAGCTCGACCCGCGGCGCACCCGTAAGCCGACGCTCGCGAGCTTCGCGCCATCCACATACACGCCGGGCGCCTCGCGCGATGGGCGGGCCGACACGCCGACTTCGGCCGCGTAGCCGACGACTGCGTTCTCGAGCGCGCTTACCAGCTGGCGCACGCCGAGGCCCAGACGCTTCAAATCGATGAGCGGATAGACGACGAGCTGACCCGGGCCGTGATAGGTCACCTGCCCGCCGCGATCGATCTGGATCACCGCAATGTCGCCCGGCGCGAGGAGGTGCTCGCGTTTCGCGTTGAGCCCCAAGGTAAAGACCGGCGGATGCTCGAGCAGCCAGATCTCGTCGGGAGTGGCGGCGTCGCGCTCGTCCGTGAAGCGCTGCATTGCGCGCCAGGTGGGCTCGTACGGCACGAGCCCGAGGTGGCGAATGAGCGGCGCAACGCTCAAGCGGAGTCCGCGGCCGGCAGGGGACGGCGGGCGAGCCCCTGATCGAGGCCCGCGTTGTTGCGTGCAAGCGCCTGCTCCGCGCGATAGCTCGAGCGCACCAGCGGCCCGGAGACGCATTCCAAGAAGCCGAGCTCGAGCGCCCAGCCACGGTACGCGGCGAACTCCTCGGGGCTGACGAAGCGCTCGACGTCCAAGTGATTGGACGTCGGCCGCAGATACTGCCCCAGGGTGAGTAGGTCGACTGCGGCCGCGCGCAAATCCTGCATCGTGGCGCGAATCTCGGCATCCGTCTCGCCGAGACCGAGCATGAGACTGGTCTTCGTGAGCACGGCGGGCCGGTAGGCCTTCGCGGCGGCGAGCACTTCGAGAGTGCGGCGGTAGCCCGCGCGTGGATCGCGCACCGGATGCGTCAGGCGCAGGACGGTCTCGACGTTCTGCGCAAATACATCGAGCCCCGAATCCATGACGGTGCGCACATCCGCAAGGACTCCGGCAAAGTCCGGCGTGAGCGCCTCGACCGCCGTGTGCGGCGTGCGCGCCTTGATGGCGCGGATGGCCGCCGCATAGTGCGCGGCGCCGCCGTCCGGCAAGTCGTCGCGGTCGACCGAAGTGAGCACGACATACTGAAGGCCCATCAATTCGACCGACCGGGCGACGTTCTCCGGCTCCTCGGCATCGAGCCAGCCCTGCGGGTTGCCCGTGTCCACCGCGCAGAAGCGGCAGGCGCGCGTGCACACCGCGCCCATCAACATGATGGTCGCCGTGCCGGCATTCCAGCACTCACCGATGTTGGGACACTTGGCCTCCTCGCATACCGTGCTCAAACGATGCTCGCGCACGATCTGCCTGACGGCCTGGAAGCCCACGCCGCTCGCGAGCGGCGCCCGGAGCCAGGTGGGCTTGCGCGCGGCCGGAGCCGGTCTCGCGGTCGCCTTGATGCCGTCCTTGATGGCGGTGAACCCTTGCGGGGTGCGGTACTTCTCGCCGCTCCGCGCAGGCTCGCCGACGGGCGATGGCTCGCCCGCGCTCAGAATAGGGATGCCTTTGAATTCCGACATTGGGTCATTTTACCCCACCCGGCGCATTGAGCGCCGCGAGCCGCTGCGGCGTTCCCACATCCTCCCATAGGCCCCCGTAAAGCTCGGCCGAGCAGCGGCCCGCGGCCATCGAGCGCAGCAGCAGCGGCTTGAGCGGAAAGGCCCCGTCCACGCACCCCGCGAAGAATTCCGGCCGGTATGAGGCAATGCCCGAGAAGGTGTACTGAACGGCGGCGCTCGGCACAGCCCGCCCGTGCTCCAGGCCGAAATCGCCTTGCCGGTGCTGCGGCGGGTTCGGCACGAGCACGAGGTGCGCGTCACTGTCCCTCCCAAGCGTGGCCCCGGCCACGGGGTAGTCGGTAAAAACGTCGCCGTTGACGACCAGAAAAGGCTGATCACCCAGCAGCGGCAGCGCGCGAAAGATGCCGCCCCCCGTCTCGAGCGCGTCGGGCAACTCCTCGCTGTAGGCAATGCGCACGCCGTACCGGGCGCCGTCGCCGAGCCGCTCGCGGATCATCGCGCCGAGCCAGCACAGATTCACGACGACTTGCGAGATACCGGCGCGCGCCAGACGCTCGAGGTGATATTCGATGAGCGCTTTGCCGCGCACCTCGAGCAGCGGCTTCGGTGCCCGGTCGGTGAGCGGGCGCATGCGCTCGCCGCGGCCCGCCGCCAGGATCATGGCGCTGCGCGGGTGCCCGGGCTCGACCATCAGGGGCGCAGCGCCGCGCCGGCGGCCTGCGCGCGCGCCCGCGTCTGCGCTGCCTCGAAATGCGGATGGATACGCTGGTCGATATAACGTGCGAACTCGGCGGTCTCGGGATAGAGCGCGGCGGCCTCGTGCGTGTACGCGAGCACGCGCGGCAAATCCTCGAGGTATCCGGCCTTGCCGTCGCGATAGAAAAGTCGCGCGAAGATGCCGAGCACCTTGATGTGACGCTGCAGCCCCATGAGATCGAACCGGCGGATGAGCTCCTGATCATCCGCGCCCGGATCGAGCATCCCGGCGCGCGCGAGCCGCTCGCGATAGTCGAAGAGCCAGCCGATGACGCGCTCGCGGGGCCAGGCGAGGTAACAATCCTTCAGCAAGGAGACCACGTCATAGGTCGCCGCGCCGCGTACGGCGTCCTGAAAGTCCAGAATTCCCGGATTGGCCTCGTCGGTGATCAGCAAGTTGCGGGAGTGATAGTCGCGATGCACGAACACCGCCGGCTGCGCAAGCGCGCTTTGTGCGAGCGTCTCGAACAGGCGGTCGAGCATGCCGCGCTCCGCGGCATCAGGCGCAAGGCCCAGATGGCGGCCCAAGAACCACTCGGGCAAGAGCTCCATCTCGCGGCTGAGCGCGGCGCGATCGTAGGGCGGAAGGCCGCGCGCGGCCTCCGCGCCGCGTGTTTGCAAGCGCACGAGCGCATCGAGCGCATCGCCGTAAAGACGTTCGACGTCCCGCCCGGCGAGGAGTTCGGGCAAGTACAGGCGCTTCCCCAAGTCCGACAGCAGTAACAGCCCGCGCTGCGGATCGCGTGCCAGGATCACCGGAACGTTCAAGCCGATGCCGAGGAGCGACTGCGCGACGCCGATGAACGGCGCGAGCGCTTCCTTCTCGGGCGGCGCGTCCATCACGATGTACGAATCCGCACCGCGGATCAGACGAAAATAGCGCCGAAAGCTCGCATCCGCCGAGGCGGGCTCGATGTGCGCCCCTGCGAATCCCAGATCCTCTGTGACCCATTGGCGCAACAACGCCAGGCGGGAATCGCTTGCATCCATCACATGCATGCTTGACCATTCCACCACCGCAAATGCGGCGGTACCAAGTATACCGATAAGGCGATCGACACTTTGCCCCAGGGATATCAACGAGCCGCAGCGGCCGCCGTCTTCTGCCTGCTGGCGGCCATCGAGGTTCGCGCCGCCGACGTCTGTCCCGCGCCCTTCAAGCACAAGCGCTCGACCACGGCCGTGATCATCCCGAGCGACGATCATCGCATCCGGATCGATGCCGACGGCGCATCGCTCGATGTCGAGACGGGACTCTCGATACTGACCGGGCACGTACAGCTGCATCAAGACCAACGCACCATCTCGGCCGACCGCATCACTTACGACGACAAGACCGGCAAGGTCACCGTCGCAGGCTCGGTGGATTTCGAGGATCCGCGCCTCGGCGTGAAGAGCCAGGACGGCGCCTACGATGCCCTCGGCGGCGGATTTTTCGATCAGGCCAATTTCCGCATCTTCGATCGCAGCGGCCGCGGCTTCGCCAAGAAAATGTCCGTCACCCCCGAGGGCATCGTGCACATGGACACGGTGCGCTACACGAGCTGCCCGGTCGGGAACGAGGACTGGAGCATCCAGGCGAAAAACCTCAAGCTCGATACCGACGAGCAACAAGGCATCGCGCACGGCGTGGTCATGCGCTTCAAGGACGTGCCGATCTTTTATACGCCGTATCTCGCCTTCCCCTTGGGGGACGACCGGCAGAGCGGGCTGCTGTTCCCGAGCTTCGGGCATTCGGGGAACAACGGCTATGAGCTCGACGTGCCGTACTACTTCAACCTTGCGCCGAATTACGACGCGACGGTGACCCCCGGATACCTGTCCAAGCGCGGCGTGCAGCTCGGCGGCGAATTCCGCTTCCTGACCGAGGGATCGAAAGGACAGCTCGAGGAGAATTTCCTGCCGAACGATGCGATCGCGAACAGCGACCGTTATTTCGTGCACTTCACCGACATCACCAATATCGCTCCCGGTCTGCGCTTCGACACCGATATTTCCGGCGTGAGCGACAGCAACTACTTCTCCGACTTCGCGGTCGGCGCGGACCAGACGAGCGTCACTTTTCTCGAACGCCGCGCCGAATTCCTCTACTACGACGATTACTGGCGCGTCCGCGCCCAGGGACAGAATTTCCAGACCATCGACACCTCGATCGATGCCGGCGATCGGCCGTACTCGCGCGTGCCGCGGCTCGAGGCCTACGGGCTTTTCCCGTTGCTCGGCGGCCTCGAGTTCGCCGTCTCGAGCGAGGCAACGAACTTCATCCGCGAGGTGGGGCCGACCGGGATCCGCGCGGACCTCTCGCCCGAGCTGCGCTGGGATTTGCGCACGGCGGGGTATTTTTTCGAGCCGACCGTGGGCTATCACTTCACTCAGTATGATTTGCAGAACGCCGAGTCCGGCGATCCGAGCACCCCGACCCGGACGCTCCCCTACGCGAGCCTCGACACCGGTCTCATTTTCGACCGCGCCGCGGGCTCGAACGGTCAGCGCGTCCTGACCCTCGAGCCGCGCCTCATGTACACCTACATCCCGTACCGCAACCAGGACGAGCTGCCGCTGTTCGACACGGGCCTCCCGGACTTCAACATGGTCGAGCTGTTCCGCTCGAACCGCTATGTCGGCGACGACCGCATCGGTGATGCCAATCAGATGGCCTTCGGTCTCACCTCGCGCTTGTTCAACGAGTCGACCGGGGTGCAGTACCTGTCAGCCACCTTGGGTGAGATCCGCTATTTCACCCTGCCGCGGGTGCTCCTGCCCAATGAGATCACCCAGACGCTGCCCGGCCAGACGCTGCCGACACTACCCGGCCAGACCCCCCAGCAGCAGCTGATCCTGCCGGGATATAATCTGCCGACGCTGCCGGGCCAGACCCTCTCCACCGCCCCGCAGGAGGTCGCCCAGGCCTATCACGGCTCGGACATCGTGACCGAAATCTCGGTCGCGGCTTACAAGAACTGGAGCGTCAACCTCAATTACCAGTGGAACCCCTATACCTCGCAAACGGATAAAAACGAAATTCTGGTCCAATACCACCCCGATCAGAACAAGGTGATCAATGTCGGCTACCGGTTCCAGGAGGACATTCTGAAGCAATACGACGTCTCCTTCGCCTGGCCGATCGCCAGCCGCTGGAACACCGTCGGACGCTATGTTTACTCCATCCAGGACCACGAGGTCATCGAGCAACTGGCCGGATTCGAGTATAAAAGCTGCTGCTGGCGCATCCAGGTGTTGCAGCGGCGCTACTTGACCAACCGAACCGGAGGACTGGATACCTCGGTTGCTTTACAATTGGAACTGACGGGCCTCTCCTCTGTCGGAAAGCGGTCGGACACGTTCCTGTCCAAAGAGATCAGCGGATACTCGACGCGCGAGCCCGACGAGCAGTAACCGGCCCCCCAACAGGAAGATTTATGCGAAACCCAGTAGTCCTTTGTGGACTCCTCATGGCGGCTCTCTTGTTCGGCGCCCGTGCGCCGGCGCAAACCCGGGACATCGGCGCTCACGGCGAGCTGCTCGACCGCATCGCGGCCATCGTGAACGACGGTCTGGTGCTGAAGAGCGAGCTCGACGAGCAGATGGAGGCGGTGACCAAGCGGCTGCAGGAGCAGAAAGTCGAGCTCCCCCCGGAGAGCGTGCTGCGCCAACAGGTGCTCGAGCGGCTGATCCTGCAGGAGATCCAGACGCAGCGCGCCAAACACGTCGGCTTGACCATCTCGGATGAGCAGCTGAACGGCGCCCTGCAGGAGATCGCCCAGCGCAACAAGATCCCGTTCGACCAGCTGCCGACCGCGCTTGCCGCCCAGGGCGTCGATTACAAGCAGTATCGCGAGAGCATGCGCAAGGAGCTCACCTTGAGCACTTTGCGACAGCGCGACGTGATCGCCCACATCAATGTCTCCCCGCACGAGCTCGAGCAGTACATCGCCCGGCAGCAATCGGCCGCGGCGAACGATGAGTTCAACGTCTCGCACATTCTGCTCTCGCTCCCGCAAGCCGCGACCCCGCAGCAGCTCGAGGACATCACCAAGAAGGCGGACGACATCGCCGCACGCGCCGCGAAGGGCGAGGACTTCGGGCAGCTCGCGATCGCCAATTCGAACAGCCAGACGGCACTCGACGGCGGCCAGCTCGGCTGGCGCAAGGGCTCGCAACTGCCGCAATTCATTTTGGATCTGGTCACGAAGATGAAGCCCGGCGAGGTGAGCAGGCCGGTGCGCACGCCGAGCGGCTTTCACATCGTGAAGCTCAACGAGCGGCGCGGCGGCGAGGCCGCGGTGATCGTCAACCAGATTCACGTCCGCCACATTCTTCTGAAGACCAACGAGCTCGACGATGACGCGACCGTGCGCGAGAAGCTGGCAAAGCTCCGTCAGCGCGTCATGAACGGCGAGGATTTCGCGGGCATCGCCTCGGCGATGTCCCAGGATCCCGGCTCCGCGCCGGACGGCGGCGATCTCGGCTGGTCGGGTCCGGGAACGTTCGTTCCGGAATTCGACAAGGCAATCGCGGACTTGAAACCCAACGAAGTGAGCGAGCCGTTCAAGACCCGCTACGGCTGGCACATCGTGCAGATGCTCGGCACACGCACCTACGACAGCACGGACGATGTGCGCCGTCAGAAAGCCTTTGCCGCAATCCGCGAGAGCAAGACCGACGAAGAGACCGAGCTTTGGCTGCGGCGGCTGCGCGACGAGGCGTTCGTCGAGATCAAGATGTAGTGCGCGTTCCGCGCATCGTCGTCACCTCGGGCGAGCCGGCAGGCATCGGACCCGATGCCTGCGTTGCGCTTGGCCTCAAAGATTGGCCGGCGGATCTTGTCATCGCCGGCGACGCGGAGCTCCTCGAGGAGACTGCCGCCGCGCTCGGCGCAGCCAGCCGCACCTCCATCTACGACCCCGCGGCCCCGCCCGCGAAGTCGCGCGCCGGGGTGCTGAAGCTTTTGGATGTACCCGCGCCGCACGCGGTGACGGCGGGGCGGCTCGACACGCGTAACGCCGCATCGGTCATCGCCATGCTCGATCGGGCCTGCGACGGAGTCTTGAGCGGCGAATTCGCCGCCATGGTCACGGCGCCCGTGCAAAAGAGCACGATCATGGAGGCGGGCTTCGATTTTCTGGGACACACCGAATATCTCGCGGCGCGAACCGGTGCCGCCCTGCCGGTCATGATGCTGCAGAATGCGACGCTCCGGGTCGCGCTCGTCACGACGCACTTGCCGTTGGCACAGGTCCCACAGGCGATCACCGCCGAGCGTCTACGCGCGACCCTCGAGATCGTGCACGAGGATCTCGAGCGCCGCTTCAAGGTCGCTGCGCCGCGCATCGCGGTGCTCGGTTTGAATCCGCATGCGGGCGAGTCCGGACACCTGGGCCGCGAGGAGATCGACGTGATCGAGCCGGTGATCCGGCAGTTGCGTGCGCGGGGACTCAACGTACGCGGACCCGTGCCCGCCGATACGGCATTCACGCCGCAGTTTCTCGAAAGCGGCGTGGACGTCGTCGTCGCCATGTACCACGATCAAGGCCTCCCGGTCATCAAACGCGACGGCTTCGGTCACACCGTGAACGTGACCTTGGGGCTGCCGATCATTCGCACCAGCGTCGACCACGGCACCGCGCTCTCGCTGGCGCGCACCGGCCGCGCCGATACCGGGAGCCTCGAGGCTGCGGTGGGGCTCGCTATCGAGCTTGCGAGCCATGGTGATACGTAAGCGTTTCGGACAGCACTTCCTGCACGATCCCGCGGTCATCCGCCGCATCATCGACGCCGTGGCACCCATGAAGAGCGAACGGGTGGTGGAGCTCGGTCCCGGCCGCGGGGCGCTCACCTTCGGCCTGCTCGAGCGCGCCGAGCGGCTGGACGCGATCGAAATCGACCGCGATCTCGCACGGCTCCTCGAGGCCGATCCGCGCGCGCAAGGGCGCTTGCACGTCCATGTGGAGAACATGCTCGAGACCGATTTCAACCAGCTCCGCGGGCTGGGTCCGAAGCTGCGCATCGTCGGCAATCTTCCCTACAATGTCTCGACCCCCGTGCTGTTTCATCTGCTCAGCCAGCGCGGCGCGATCGAGGACATGCATTTCATGCTGCAGAAGGAAGTCGTCGACCGCATGGCGGCCTTGCCCGGGGGCAAGGAGTATGGGCGGCTCACTGTCATGCTCGCCGCCTACGCCGAAGTCGAGGCTCTGTTCGAGGTCGGACCCGGCGCCTTCCGGCCGCCGCCGAGAGTACGCTCCGCAATCGTCCGTTTGCGTCCGAGCAGCGCGCCGCGATTCGCGATCGGAAGCGACGCCGCGCTGCGCAGACTGGCACAGGCCGCATTCTCCCACCGCCGCAAAACCTTGCGCAACGGGCTCAAAGGCCTGTTGAGCGGCGCGGAAGTCGAGGCCTGCGGGGTCGATCCGCAACTGCGCCCGGAAACTCTCACGCCGGAGCAATTTGGCCGGCTCGCCGTCACGTACGAGAGGAATCGTGCGGCGGACGCGGCCGCGCAAGGCTCCTTGACGGAGCACGGCGCGCGGGAGGGTTGAACGTCCCTGCACTCCGCTATACTGGAGGCCATGCCCGGATATCAAAAGGTGCTGGTGTTGCTGGACCTCGCGAAAGGGAGCGAGCGCGTGTTCGCCCAAGCCCGCGACATCGCAGCATATTCCGATGCCGCCATGGTTGCGTTGCATGTCATTGAATACGTGCCCGCCGAGCCCATGGGCGAGTCGCTCGTGCCGACGCAGATCGAGCTCGAGGTGAGCTTGAAGGAGCGCGCCGTGCCGCTGCTCGAGGACATGGCGAAGCGCTACGGTACGGCGAAGACCCGCACTCGAGTCGAGATCGGCAACACCAAGGCCGTGATCCTCGAGGTGGCCGACGAAGAACAGCCTGACCTCATCGTGCTCGGCAGCCGCGAGCGCCACGGCCTCGCGGTGCTGGTCAACTTCACCGAAGACACCGTGCTGCATGCCGCCCATTGCGACCTGCTCGCGGTGCGGCTGAGTTGAGACCGCCATGACGACCGACGCGCAACGGCCGAGAATCCGCGTCGACGTCGAGACGTCCTACATCGAGGAGCAATCCGATCCGCGCGACAAGCGCTTCGTGTTCTCCTACACCATCACCATTCGCAACGAGGGCGAAGTCCCGGCACGCTTGCTCACGCGCCATTGGATCATCACCGATGCGAACGGCAACGTGAAAGAGACGCGTGGCGACGGAGTCGTGGGCGAACAGCCCTATCTGAAGCCCGGCCAGGGATTCCGCTACTCGAGCGGCGCCGTCATCGAGACTCCGGTTGGCACCATGCAGGGAAGCTACCAGATGATGGCGGACGACGGGCTCAAGTTCGACGCCCCGATCGCGCCCTTCCGGTTGGCCATTCCGGGAGTTCTGCACTAAGCCAGTGGCGCTCTACGCAATCGGCGATGTGCAGGGGTGCGACGCGGAGCTCGGAACTCTGCTCGAGACCTTGAACTTTTCCGCGCAGCGCGACCGGCTGTGGTTCGTCGGCGATCTGGTCAATCGAGGGCCCACCTCGCTCGAGGCGCTGCGGCGCATCCGCGCTCTCGGCGACGCGGCGACGGTAACGCTCGGCAATCATGACCTGCATTTGCTGGCGGTCGCGTATGGCTGTTCGCGCTTGAAATCCGACGACACGCTGGCGCCGATCTTGAAGGCCCCGGATCGCGATACGCTGCTCGAGTGGCTGCTGCACCGCCCGATGCTCGCCGAGGATCGCGCCTTGAATCTATGCCTGGTGCACGGCGGACTCTCGCCGCAGTGGGATCTGCCGGTTGCGCGAGCGTGCGCGCGCGAGCTCGAACAGGCGCTACAGAGCCAGCCCGAGAAGCTGTTCAAGCACATGTACGGCGACAAGCCCGACCGCTGGGACGAGGCTCTCGAGGGTGCTGAACGGTTGCGCTACATCGTCAATTGCTTCACCCGGCTACGCTATGTGGACAGCGAGGGCAGGCTCGAGCTGCATGCCAAGGGCGCTCCGCGCAAGGCCAAGACCGCCGGGCTCATCCCCTGGTTCGAGGCGCCCGGCGCGCGCTGGCGCGGCACGCGCGTCGTATTCGGCCATTGGTCGACGCTCGGATTCTTTCAAAACCCCGATGTGATCGCGCTCGACACGGGGTGCGTCTGGGGTGGAAGCTTGACGGCGCTGCGCCTCGATGAGCCGGACGCCGCGCCGCTGCAGGTCGGTTGCAAAGGCTCCGGCGCGGACGAATAGTCGCGGGCTTATAATCGGGGAATGCACCTGTCCTCGCCGCTCAACCTGCGTGCCTGGGTCGACCAGCACCGCGCACTGCTGAAGCCCCCGGTGGGCAACAAATTGCTGTTCGAGGACGGCGAGTTCATCGTGATGGCCGTGGGCGGCCCGAACGCGCGCAAGGATTTCCACCACGACCCGGGCCCGGAGCTCTTTTATCAGCTCGAGGGCGACATCGTGCTGCAGACCATCCAAGGCGAGCGCCGGGTCGATGTGCCGATCCGCGAGGGCGATGTGTTTTTGCTGCCCGCCGAGGTCCCGCACTCGCCGCAGCGCGGCGCGGGCACGGTCGGCATCGTGGTGGAACGGCCGCGCGCGGCCACCGAGCTCA